>ERZ1645192.4938-NODE-4938-length-10470-cov-13.148632_pt1 | contig 10470 bp, 6 predicted proteins | sample MGYA00575354_ERZ1645192 | MGnify/ENA primary metagenome ERZ1645192 (study PRJEB40844, sample SAMN11349763) | freshwater sediment metagenome | isolation source: river sediment | host: Sediment | place: India: Faizupur Khadar , New Delhi | collected 2017-02-21 ...
CGGGCCGCCTTGGTGATGTCGGCGAGCGAGTGGCGCACGTCGCCGGCGCGGAAGTCGCGGTACACCGGTTCGGCGTCGCGGGCCGCGGGCACGCGGTCGGCGACCCGCTCGCGGATGAGGGCAAACAGTTCGTTCAAGCTCGTGCGTTCGCCGAAGGCCACGTTGTACACCTGGTCGGCCGCCTCGTCCGGGGCGGTGGCGGCGAGCAGGTTGGCCTGCACGCAGTTGTCGATGAAGCAGAAGTCGCGGCTCGTTTCGCCGTCGCCGTTGATGTACACCGGCTCGCCGGTGAGCAGGGCCGCGAACCAGCGGGGGATGACCGCGGCGTAGGCCCCGTTCGGGTCCTGGCGCTGGCCGAAGATGTTGAAATAGCGCAGGCCGATGGAGCGGAAGCCGTAGGTGCGGGCGAACACGGCGGCGTAGAGTTCGTTGACCAGCTTGGTCACCGCGTAGGGCGAGAGCGGGTTGCCGATGCGCTCCTCGATCTTGGGCAGGTCCGGGTGGTCGCCGTAGGTGGAACTCGAGGCGGCGTAGACGAAGCGGCGCACGCCGGCGTCGCGGGCCGCGGTGAGCATGTTGACAAAGCCGGTGATGTTCGCCGCGTTGGTGGTCAGCGGGTCCTCGATGGAGCGCGGCACCGAGCCGAGCGCGGCCTGGTGGAGCACGTAGTCCACGCCGGTGCAGGCCTCGCGGCAGGTGGTGGCGTCACGGATGTCGCCCTCGAGGAAGGTGCAGCGCCGCCAGGCCTCGTCCCCCACCAGCGCCCGCACCTCGTCCAGATTGCGGCGGTGGCCGGTGGCGAAGCTGTCCAGGCCGACCACCCGCTGGCCCAGGCGCAGCAGGGTTTCCACGAGGTTCGAACCGATGAAGCCGGCCGCGCCGGTGACCAGCCAGGTGGCGGGATGCTGGCGCAGCTGTTCCCGGCGCTCGGCGAAGATGCTCATTTTGTCTGTCTCCCGGGTGGGTTTTGGTGTACCTTCCGGCGCAAAGGCGCCCTGTCCGCAACAGGCGATAATAGCCGTGCGGGCGGACAGCGTCAATGCCCACTGCCCGCCGCTCACCGCCGCCCTGCCGCCGTTATGCCGTTCTCGCGCAAAATCATCCACATCGACATGGACGCCTTCTTCGCCTCGGTGGAGCAGCTCGACCGGCCGGAACTGCGCGGCCGGCCGGTAATCGTCGGCGGCGATCCCGGCGGCCGCGGCGTGGTCGCGGCCTGCTCGTACGAGGCCCGGGCCTTCGGCGTCCACTCGGCCATGCCCGCCGGCCGGGCGGCCCAGCTCTGCCCGCGGGCGGTGTTCCTGCGGCCGCGCATGGACCGTTACCGCGAGGTGTCGCACCGGATCATGGCCCTGTTCCACCGCTACACGCCGCTGGTGGAGCCGCTGTCCGTGGACGAGGCCTTCCTCGACGTCACCGAAAACCTCCTTGGCGAACCCTCCGCCACCCGGCTGGCCCAGGCGATCCGCGCCGAGATCCGCGCGACCACCGGCCTGACCGCCTCGGCCGGGGTCTCCTGCAACAAGTTCCTCGCCAAGGTGGCCTCGGGGAGACAGAAACCCGACGGCCTCACCGTGATCCCGCCCGGTCAGGCCGCCGCCTTCATCAAGGCCCTGCCCATCGGCAAGTTCTACGGCGTGGGCCGGGTGACCGAGGAGAAGATGCACAGCAACGGCATCCGCACCGGCCAGGACCTGCTGCGCTTTTCCGAGGCGGAACTGGTCGCGCTGTTCGGCAAGGCCGGCCGGTTCTTCTTCGAGATCGCCCGCGGCCGCGACACCCGGCCGGTGGAACCGGTGCGGGTGCGCAAGTCCGTGGGCGCGGAGACCACCCTGGCCGAGGACATCGTCGACCCGGACCAGGTGCGGGCAGTGCTCGCCGAGCTGGTGGCCAAGCTGGATCGCCATCTCAGCGCCCACAAGACCGGCGGCCGCACCCTGTCGCTCAAGGTCCGCTACAGCGACTTCACCACCATCACCCGCTCGTGCACCACCAGCTCCGGGTTCTTCACCCCACGGGACATCCTCGCCCACCTGCCCCGGCTGCTCGCCGACACCGAGGCCGGCCGGCGGCCGGTGCGCCTGCTCGGGGTGAGCGTGGCCAACCTCTGCGACGAGGCTGAAAGCGCCCGACTGCGCCTCCGCCAGCTCCCCCTGCCCTTCCCGCCGCGCGCGGACACCCGGGAACCCTACCGGTTCGACCGCTAACCCCGCACCCGGCCGTAGCCCGCCCTGGGCCGCCGCAGGCCTCGGCAGAGGGACAGGTCGGCATCCACGCAGAACGGCCAGTTGGCCGCGCGGGTCAAGCCGTCTGTGCCCGAGCGGTCGCGCCGGCAGCGGGATCGCCTCGAGCACCGGGCGGCGAGCGACCCTTCCCCCGGCCGGGTCAGCGGGTTGCTGCTGCCCATGAGCCGCGGTGACAGCCGTGGGTTTCGGCAAACCGCGGTAGTGTCAGCAGGCCGGGAACTCTTTTCAGAAAACGACCGGGAAGGACAGGGACCGGGCGCGGCCGTCCGCAGCGGCGGGCCACCGGTTCGTCATCCGGCTGCCGTGGTCACGGCCAGAGGATTTCGCTGACGAGCATCCGGCGCAGATCGCGCAGGCTCGCGGCCACGCTATCCTGCCCGGCCGTGAGCGGCAGGTCGGCCAGTTGCCGGGTGATGTTGGCCGTCGGTTCGGCGCTCTCTGCGGCGAGGAGGCGTTCCACCACAAAGGCGAGCGAGGTCAGGGTGCGGTAGCTCTCGTCGATCTGCCGGAACCGGTCCGGGTGGAATTCCGGCGGGTAGCGGCGAACCATGCGCTGGTAGGCCTTTTCGATGGCCTCGTGGGTGGCCTCAGGGGGCAGGTTCAGATGGTTCAGGGCTTGTTCGCGTGTCAGCATGGCCGTGACCTTTCAGGAACGACGCCTGGAGGAGCGCGCCGGTTTGCGCCCGCCACCGGCGATGGCCCGCAGTTGGCTGTCGAGCGCATCGCGCAGGGCGGCACACCGCCGGTCGCCGGCATCCTCCCGGGCGCCCAGGGCATTGCAGGTTTTGATCAGCAGGGAAGGGAAGCCGGGTTGCCGTTCGAGCGCGGGAAAGATGTGCGCGGCCAGGGCTTCGACCGCCTCCAGGGGCAGACGGCGAAAATCGTCGGCATGGTCGCGCAGAAAATCGACCACCGCCCCGGCGCATTGCAGCCGCAAAACAGTGCTGCCGTGACCGGTAGCCGGCCCGGCGGCGGCAAACAGATCGTCGAGCAACGTCGCATCTCCCGCCTCGACCAGCAGCGACCTTACGCCCGCCACGAACTCCAGGCAGCCGTCCGCCTCGCTCCACACCTGGGCCATCCACTGCCGCAGTCCGGCCGCATTGACCCGGCCCTCGGGAAAAAGGGCCAGGAACCGGGCCAGCGGGGCCAACGTGTCGACCTGGCCGGCCAACTCCGCCAGCCCCTGGAGCGTCGCCGGGCTGAACAACTCGGCGGAGCCAACCATGGCGCCGAGCCGTCGCAGGATGGGCGGGAGATCCGGCAGGCCGGAATTGACCAGGAAAGCGGTCCTGGCCTGCTCCCAAACCGCCTGCGCCAGACTCCCGACCAGCGCCTCGTCGGCCCTGATGCGGTCGAAGACCATCTGCAGCACTGCCGGCGAACGGATGGCCAGCGGCCCGTGTTCCTGCATGAGCCAGCGGAGATCCTCCGCTCCGGGGCCGGGACCGTCCCGCAGGGCCGTGGCCGCAACCGTGCCGAGCCGCCGACTGTGGGCCTGGACAGCCACCAGCGAGGCGACCACCGCGAGTCGCGGGCCCATGCATCCCACCCCGGCGGCCTGCAGCAGCAGATCGACCAGCGCCTCGTTGTCCGCGCCGGGAATGAGCAGGTCACTCGCATCCCGGGACAGGATCGGGTCCAGAACGACGACCAGGGAGCGGCGTTCCCGGGAGGAGAGCAGCGGCAGGCGGCGGCCGATCTCCTTGAGCACCTGTGCATGGAACCGGAGGAGCAGGCGTTCCATGACCTCCTGTTCCTGGCCGAACATTTCGGAGAACAAAGGATGGTCAATGCTGCCCGGGAACGGATCAACACTGCCGTAAGCCCGGCGGAGATCGCGCAGCAGGACCAGTTTGCCCTCGAAGGTGGCGGCGCCAAAGGCCTGTTCCATCCGATCCAGGCCGGCGGTGGTCAGGGTGTCGCCGTCATCGGCACTGAGCAGGTCACGGAGTTCCGGGGGCATCAGCTCGCCCGCGCCCGACATGAACGCCCCCTCCACCGCCCGGAACAGGTCTCTGGCCTGGTGCGGTGACGGCGCCTGGTGGCACTGGCGCAGATGGAGCACCACCTGGCAGGCAAAGGGCAGGAAGACCAGGCGGCGCAGGGCCGGCAGGAACGATGCCGCCGCCAGCTCCATCCGGTGATCGGCCTCGTAGAGATCGGCCAGGAAGTTCGCGGAGAGCGGCTTGTGCAGGCTGGTCTTGTGGTTGAGCCGGCGGAAGACCGCCATGCCGTCGCCCAGGGCCTGGAAGGAGGACGCCAGCGGGGTGCCGGCAAACAGCACGGCCAGATCCTGGTACTGCCTGCGGCTGACCCGGCCCGGATCGCGCGCCAGCAGGGCCAGCCGATCTGCGATGGCCCGCCAGTCCAGGGCAGGGTCGAGGACGGAGCGCAGGCGCGCCTGCGCCGCCTGATAGGCGCCGGCCAGGCCCTCGACCGCCAGCAGGGCCTCCGCCGCCTCGGCGTCACCCGCCAGGCACCCCTTGAGCGACAGGAGAAACGCCATCTCCGCCGATTGCGGGACCGCCGGGATGCTGTCGATCTGCGCGCAGAATTCGTCGAAGGCCTGCCGGGTCCGCAGGGTTCGCCGCAGAACCTCCTGCCAGGCCTGGTCGATCTCGCGGCCGAGTTCGGGGGTGCGGGCCTGGCCCTGCACCGACACCAGCCATTCCAGGTGGCGGCCGGCGCGCCGCAGCTTTTCCTGCTCCTTTTTTTCCCGTTTCTGCTTCGCTTTAGCCACGGCTGTCCAGGTCCTCTTCCAGCATGTCCATCAGCGCCACCAACTCGTCTTCGAGATCGTCCACCAGCCCCTCGTCCGCGCCGTTGACCACGGCCGTCTCGTAGCGATGCGCCAGCAGGGTGAGTTCCCTGACCGAGGCGGGGGCAAGACGGCTGTCCTGCAGCAGCTGCCGGGCCTTCTGAGAAAGGTAGTTGACCGGTTTGTCGGCAAGCGCCGGCGCGTCGCTCTCCGCCACCGCGGCGTGCTCGCTGCTCACCCCGGCCTTGTGCAGTTCGACGGCCACGGTCCTGCTATTTTCAAAGCCCTTCTGACTGACGGTGACCCGCACGATCCCCTGCAGGTCGTAGGAGTACTCGAGGGTCACCGGCGAACCGGCCGGGGCCGGTTTGAGATCGAAGCGAAACGAGTCGATCAGGGTGTTTTCGCTGCAGGAGGGGCTCTCGCCCTGGAAGACCTCGACCTCGACCAGCTTCTGGTTGGCCGCCACGGTGTAATAGACCTCGGAGCGGGTTGCGGGGATACGGGTGTTGCGCCGGATGATGGTGGAAAAATAATCGGCCTCGCCGGTCACCGGGTCCACCACGTCCACGGTGCGGGTGCCCAGGGAATGGGCCGCCACATCGATGAGGATGTGGCGCAGGGGCTCCCCGGCGATGATCCCGGCCTGCACCGCCGCGCCCAGGGCGACGCACAGGTCCGGATCGACGGCATGCTCCATGGGCTGGTCGAACAGATCGGCCAGCATGTCCTGGACCGCCGGCATGCGGGTCGAACCGCCGACCAGCACGATCCGGTCGATATCCCCGGCGCTCACCCTGGCCTCCGCCAGGGCCTCCTCGACCTTGCGCCGCGTTTTCTCGACCAGGTCGGCGGTCATCGCCTCGAAATCGGCCCGCGCCACCTCCAGCGCCAGGTTGAGCGGCTCACCGTCGATCACGGCCACCGCCACCTCGTTCACGGTGACATAGGGCTGGCTGGAAAGGGTGATCTTGACCCGCTCGGCAACCTCCTTGAGCCGTACCTGCACGACGAAATCATGGCCCAGGTCGATGCCCGTCGTGTGCTGCAGGTGGCGCAGGAAATGATCCTTGAGCCGCTCATCGAAGTCGTCGCCGCCCAGGACCGTGTCGCCGCAGGAGGCCAGCACCTCCTTGATGTCGCCCCGCAGCAGAACGATGGAGACATCGAAGGTGCCTCCGCCCAGGTCATAGACCAGGATGATCTCCTCCCCGGCGTCGGCGGCAGGGCTTTCATAGACAAAGGCCGCCGCGGTCGGCTCGTTGATGATGCGCAGCACCTCGAGTCCCGCCAGTTCGCCCGCGCGCACGGTGGCCCGGCGCTGGGCGTCGTCGAAATAGGCGGGCACCGTGATCACCACCCGGCGTACCGTCTGCCCCAGCACCCGCGTGGCCTCCGCTGCCAGGTGCTTGAGCAGCATGGCGGAAATCTCCTCGGGCAGATAGGCGACCTCGCCCACCTGCACCGGAGTGGTCCTGCCCATGAGGCGCTTCACCGATTTCACCGTGTGCGCGGGAAAGGCCACATACCGGTTGAGGGCCTGGGCCCCGAAGTAGACTCGCCCGCCTTCGGGGTCGAAGCTCACCACCGACGGCACGATGGCCTGGCCCTCCTCGATGTTGACAGGCCGGGGGATGCCCCCCTGCAGCAAGGCGACGACCGAATTGGTGGTGCCCAGATCGATGCCGCAGCAGATCTCCTTCATGGTTGCTCCTCTGCCGGCTTTTCCGCCCCGGATTCCGGCAGGGCCTCCGGTTCGTGTTCCCGGGCCGGGCCGAGGACCACCCGGGCCGGCTGGCGCACGGCGCCATCGACCATGAACCCGGGCTCCAGCATCTCCGTGACGACGCTGTCGCGCGCCTCCGGCGTCCGGGCCAGCACGGCCCGGTGCAGCCGCGGGTCAAAGGCGGCGCCCGGTTCCCTGATCATGCGCACACCGTTCCTGTCCAGCAGCTGGTCAAGCTGGAGCCAGACCAGCGCCACCGCCTGCTGTCGCCGCGGCGAGCACGCGGTCACCTCGAGCAGGGCCTGATCGAGATGGAAAAAAGCCGCGGCCAGCCGCATCAGCTCCTCGCCGTTTTCCTCGTTCCGCCGCGGCTCGGGGGCTCTGTCCAGCCGGTCGCGCACGGCCTCGACCGCCTGCGCCTGCTTGCGCAGGGTCTTCCGCAGTCCGCGGAATTCCTCCAGCATGGTTGCCTGCAGCGCATCCAGAGCGAGACCCGGAGCCTCGTCGCCGTCCGTCTCTCTCACGCCTGTCAACGGCATACGGCCCGTTATCCTGTGCCACCATGCGCGCATCTCTCACCGATTCCCTGTGATTCCGAAAAAAAGCGCCAACAGGCGCGAGTCGTTGCCACCCTGGCGCCGCCCATCCATGCCTCAATCCTCCACCGGCGGGCTGGTCCAGGACTGGCCGGAGACGGCCTCGCGGCACAACTCCTCCAGTTGGTTGACCACCTTTTCCAGCCGGGCGTTGTTCGTCGGCGGCGCCATGCGGCGCAGTTCCTCGCGCAGGGCGGGCGACTGCAGCCGGGCCAGTTCCAGCCGGTCCTCGATCTGGTCCATGGCCATGTGGATGGTCATGGCGACGTAGTCGTCCGCGCCGGGGGCGAGGCGCTGGAACTCGGGCCGGGAGCGGAAGCGGGCGATCAGCTGGTCACCGAGGAGAAAGAGGGTGTAACTTGCCAGGCCGTTGCTCAGGCCGGCGTTCAGCGGCAGGAAGGCGATGGTGTGGGCGTACTGCTGCATCATCGGCCGGTTGCGGGTGCGCAGGGTGGTGACGATCAGCTGGCAGAGCAGACGCACGTACGAGGTGAGCACCTGGCTGTCGAGCGACCGGGGCGCCGGGCCGTTGCCCGGGATGGCGCCCTCCGCCGCTGCCAAGAGCGACCTGACCACCGGCTGGACCACCTCGTCCCGCTCGCTGTCCATGGCCGCGCACAGCCGCTCGTGGAGGACGAGCTGGGGCCGGTTGGCGGTCCGGTGGAGCATGGCCTCGTTCCAGCTCCGCCACAACTCCGGGTTGCGCTGCATGTTCTCGATCAGGAACACCAGTCGGCGGGTGATGGTCTTGCGCGGAGTGGGCTTCCAGTCGAGCAGCTCGCGGGTGCGGCGGCTGTCGGCGACGAGTTGCTGGTCCACGTACTTGAGCATCCACAGCCGCTCGAACGGCTCGCGGCCGAGCAGGTGGTTCTGGACCAGCCGGACCAGCACCATCGGGTAGAGCAGCCACACCGGCGTGCATAGGGGGCGGCGGGCCTGGTTGTAGTAGAACCGGGTGGCGAGGCGGTACAGGTCGAGATGGCTCACCGCCCCGTCCGGGCCGGCGTTGAGGGTGCAGAGGCGGGCAAGGCTCTGGTGCCGGTCGAGCACCCGCAGGAAGAACTGGGCCAGGTCCTGGACGTGGATGTAGGGGATGGCGGACTGACCGCGGCCGGCGAGGATGCGCGACTCGAGCAGCCTGCCGGACATCCAGTTGTTGAGCAGGGTGTAGAGCGGCGGGTATTCGCACCAGTCACTGAACACCGCGGCGATGCGGACGATCACCGCGGGCAGCCACTGGCTGTACTCTCGCACCAGTTCCTCGCCCGCCCGCTTGCTGCGCGCGTAGGGGATGTCGGCGTCGGGCGGGGTGTCCTCGGTGACCGTCACCCCGAACCGGCAGGCCGCCTGGGAGCTGGCGAAGACAAAGCGTTTGGCGCCCACCTCGCGGGCCAGGTCGAGCAGGTTGCGGGTGCCGTGGACGTTGGTGCGGACGTACTCGAAATGCTCCGCGTTGGTGAAATCGTAGTAGCCGGCCAGGCTGATGACGTAGTCGACCGCGCCGCGCAGCCGGCCGGCGAGCGCCAGCACGCCGTCGCGGTCGCCGAGGTCCACCTGCAGCCAGCGCAGGTTGGCCTCCGGCTGGACCCCGGCCTCCTCCATGGAGCGGCGGGCGATGCAGTACAGCCGAAAGCGGCCGCTGGCCGCCTTGATGACGTTGCGGCCGACAAAACCGGACGCACCGGTGAGGACCAATCCGGGCAATGCTGGATCCATGGTTTCCCTCCCTGGCGCGGCCACTGCGCGCCGCCTGGTTCCCTGTGACGACGATCCACCCATGATGCGTAGCCGGAGCGCCGGATTCTGTCAAGGGGCGGCGAGCGGTGCCTTTGCCCGGCGGACGGCCACGGCGGATGTTGATGTCTTTTTCCCGGCCATGGTGTAGTAGTAGCCGGTCATGACCACCTCTTCCTCCCAGCCCCGCTCAGCACCCACGGAGTCCGCCGGCGCCAGCCGCCTGCTGGTCATCGGCGGCGGTCCGGCCGGGCTGATGGCCGCCGGCCAGGCCGCCCTGGCCGGGGCCTCGGTGCTGGTGCTCGAAAAGATGCACCGGCCCGGCCGCAAGCTCGCCATCACCGGCAAGGGCCGCTGCAACCTGACCAACGTCGCCCCGCTCACCGACTTCCTCGCGCATTTCGGGCCGACCGGCCCCTTCCTGCGCCAGGCCTTCCACCGCTTTTTCACCCCGGAACTGCTCGCTTTTTTCGAGGAACTCGGCCTGGCCACGGTCATTGAGCGCGGCGGCCGGGTGTTCCCGGCCTCGGGCAAGGCGCCGGAGGTGGTGACCGCGCTCGACAGTTGGCGCCGGCGGCTGGGCGTGCGCCTGCGCACCGACGCCCCGGTGGAGCGACTGCTGGTCGCCGACCGCCGGCTGGTCGGGGTGGTCTGCCGGGGCGAGACCCTGCCCTGCGACGCGGTCGTGCTCGCCGCCGGCGGCAGTTCCTACCCGCTCACCGGCTCCACCGGCGACGGCTGCCGGCTGGCCGCCGGGGTCGGGCACCGCATCGTGGCGGAACGGCCGGCGCTGGTGCCGCTGGTCACGGCCGGCGACCTCGCCGGCCGCCTGGCCGGGCTGCAGCTGCGCAACACCCTGGTGCGGCTGTTCGTGGACGGGAAAAAGAAGAGCGAGGCCTTCGGCGAGCTGGCCTGCACCGACTTCGGCCTGAGCGGCCCGGTGATCCTCACCCTGAGCGGCCGGGTGGTGGACGCCCTGGGCGCCGGCGGCACGGTGGAGTTGGAACTCGACCTCAAGCCGGCGCTCGACGAAAAGAAACTCGACGCCCGCCTGCTGCGCGACTTTGCCGACCGCCACGCCGAGCCGGTCGCCAGCGTGCTGCGCGGCCTGCTGCCGCGGGAGTTGGTGGAGGTGGCCCTGGAGCAGGCGAATCTTGCCGCGGAGCAGCCCGCCGGCACGGTCCGCGCGACGGAGCGCAAGCGGCTGCGCCACTGGCTCAAGCATTTCCGCCTCGAGGTCAGCGGCCACCGGCCGCTCGCCGAGGCCATCGTCACCGCCGGCGGCGTGGACACCCGCGAGGTGGACCCGCGCACCATGGGCTCGCGGCTGGTGAGCGGCCTCTACCTGGCCGGCGAGGTGCTCGACCTCCAGGCCGACACCGGCGGCTACAACCTCCAGGCCGCCTT
>ERZ1645192.4939-NODE-4939-length-10469-cov-4.293739_pt1 | contig 10469 bp, 9 predicted proteins | sample MGYA00575354_ERZ1645192 | MGnify/ENA primary metagenome ERZ1645192 (study PRJEB40844, sample SAMN11349763) | freshwater sediment metagenome | isolation source: river sediment | host: Sediment | place: India: Faizupur Khadar , New Delhi | collected 2017-02-21 ...
AATTGAAACGTTTGCTGTCGTAGTTATGCTTATCCCTGGAAGTGCAGTTGGTGTAGGCGTTTGGATTGTGCTTGTAGCGGGAGTTGTGGGTGTGGGTGTGGTGGCAGCGGTTGTTTGAGGAATGCCCGGTATTGCGCCCCCATCCATTCCTGGCATTGCGATAATTAAATTATGCCAAAAGGAAAAGATCAGAATCCCCAGAAAATTCATGAAATTTTTTTTATTCATAGCTATTCTCCAAAATTTAAAAATACAATATCTTAAGTATTTGATTTTTAAAAAATAATCGTAACAAAAAGCAAGTAATCTTTTTAATTACTTTGATTTCGTAGATAAAATCAAAAAAAATCAAAGTAACTAACCATAAACCATATCTTATATGAATCAGTTCACTTTTCACAACAATAATGGCATGATAAATAAAAGATACTTTTTAGTAATCGCTTTTTATAAAAAATTGTGTAGATAAAAAAGGATTAGCATGCATTTTAATATTTTTAAAAGTACCGCTTGGCAGTTGATTATGCAATCAGATTGGGTTTGTAGTTTTATTCTTCTTGGACTTTTTGCACTTTCTGTTTTTTGTGTTGCAATAATAATTTATAAAATAATAATATTTAGACTGCATATGCGGCAATTGAACGCCTTGTTAAATCGTATTAAACGGACGAGCAAATTTCAGGATATTGTTGCCGCAAGCAAAGATCATCAAGACGGGATAGGCGGAGAATTTTTACAAACTACTCTTGGTGAGCTAAAAATAATTTTAGAAAAACATGCAAAAAATAATTTGGTAAGTCCTTCCAAATCAGTTACATCCGAAGAAATTGAAATGCTTGAAGCTTCAATCCAGCAAGAAATAGCAAACATAATTGAAGAAGAAGAATCTTACTTTACTGTTTTATTTACAAGTGCATCAGCTTCCCCCTTAATTGGTCTTTTTGGAACTGTTTGGGGACTGATTCATTCATTTATCGATATAGCACAAGAAAAAAGTGCATATATTACAACCGTTGCGCCAGGTCTTGCAGAAGCTTTAATAACAACACTTGCGGGGTTGATCGTAGCTATTCCTGCCTTGATGGCGTATCACTACTTAACTCGTCAGACTCACAAGATTGAATTTGCGTTATATGAATTGGGCGATAGATTTGTAAGAATTTTAAGGCAAACATTTAATAATCAGGATGCGCAATGAAATTAAGGAGGCGAGTGTTAAAAAAACATGCTATGCCTGAATTAGTTTTGACCCCACTCATTGATACTTTTGCAACAGTTCTTGTAATGTTTATGATAACAGCTCCAATGGTTCAAAATAGCATAAAGGTTGATTTGCCATTTGGTAAGAGTAAAGAAGTTTCCACTCCTCAAGAGCATATAATTACGCTTTCAAAAGATGGCAAAATTTTTTTTAATAATTATCCAACTGCTAAAAAAGATCTTGTATCTGTCGTTCAAAAAGCTTTGGGAAATAAAGAAGATTCCCCTGTTTTTGTAAAAGCTGACAGATCAATTTCTTATGGCAAAGTAATTGAAGTTGTTGATCAACTCAAAGAAGCTGGTGTTAGATACGTTGCAATGTCAACCCAACCAATATGATGTAAAAAATGATCAATTCGCTGAAAAAATATCTTTATATTTCGCTCGGACTACATCTTTTTATTTTTTTAGTGCTACTAATTATTTCAAGTAGTGGCAGTATAAAACAACCGTTTGTTGTTTTTGGTGCACATTCGAAAAAAGATTACCATACTTTTTATAAATCAAAAAAATCTATTATTCCGTTTATGGGCCATGGTTCTGCTAAATTTGGATCAAATAAGTCCGGTAATGGAAAAGGTCAAAAAGGCTCCGGAAAAAATAAGCCGGGAAAATCTACCAATTCAAGTTCAAGCAAAAACAAAAAATCAAAAAAATCAGTTAAGAATTCAAAAATTACAGAAAAATCAAAACGAAGCAAACTTAACGAGAAAAAATCAAAAGCTGCAGGCAAGTCAAAAAAAGATACTGTTATATCTAAAAAAGACGCGTCTAAAAAGTCCGGAACTACAAAGGCTATGGCTAAGAAAAAACAACCTATTACTGAGCCCAAAAACAAAAAAAATCTCAAAAAAAGTGAAAAAGAAAAGCAAAAAGAGCTTGAGCAAGAAAAAAAAATTGAGGCAGAGCTGAAAAAAATTGAACTCGAAGCCCAAAGAGAAATAGATGAAGAAATTAAAAACGAAGAAAAACGTGCATTTGAAAAACAAAAGAAGATAGATAAAGAGATCAAAGATAAAGAAGAACGCGAAGCTGATAAATTAAAAGAGCTTGAAGCGATAGAGGCCAAAAAAGAACAAGAGGCTAAAGAAAACGAAGATGCTCAAAAAACTTCTGATACGCATAAAGATTTGAACAATGCCCAAGACGATCAAGCCGATGAAAGCGACGAAGCGGATGATGAAACGGATGGTGATCAGGATGGGGCATGGCAAGAAGAATACATATTTACGCTTGGAGATTTAGGGGCATATAATAAATGCATTCAGTCTGAAACAGGGAGATTGTGGAAACCACCATTGGGAGTTCCAAAGGGAACAACTTGCAAAGTGAAGTTTACTATCAATAAAGATGGTGAAGTGGAAGATTTTCAAACAATACAAAAATCTAATGTAATAATTTACGATTTAAGTATACTACGAGTTGCTCATCTCTTTAAATTCGACAAGTGTTTATGGGGAAAGAGTTTCGTGATTGATTTTCGCCAATAACAAATAAAAGACATCTTCTCAATGAAAGGTTTACATGCACAATTTTTGTAAAAAAATATTATTTGCTTTATTGGTGTTAAGTTTTAATCAAAATGCTTTTTGTTCTGATACTTTAACCGGATCAACTGCAGGAATGAGTATGAATACTGAACAATTTAAGTTTGCATCCGAAATCGGTAGCGTATGGAAACCACCGTCCTCCGGGGTTCCAAAGGGAACTACTTGCAAAGTGAAGTTTGTTATTAGCAAAGATGGTGAAGTAGAAGATTTTCAAACAATACAAAAATCTAATGTAATAATTTACGATTTAAGTATACTACGAGTTGCTCATCTCTTTAAATTCGATAAATGTTTATGGGGGAAGAGTTTCGTGATTGATTTTCGCCAATAACAAATAAAATACATCTTATTCTCAATGATTTATGTTTAATGAAAGGTTCAAATGCACAATTTTTGTAAAAAAATGGTATTTATTTTATTAGTTTTAAGTTTTACCCAAAATATTTTTTGTACTAGTTCTAACCTAGCTTCAACAACAACTACTACAACTACGAATTCAAAAAAAAGTGACGAAATATCAGTTCAAGTTAGTGCCAATTCGTCAGCTCATTCAAAAATTAAAACATTAATGCTTTGTGTTGGCAAAGATGAGTCTTTAACAACACTTGCCAAGATAATTAAATTCGATCTTGAATTCACCGATCAACTTGATGTTGAATTAAAGAAAACCGAAGAAGAACCTGACAAAAAGGTTTTATCTAAGCTTTTTAAAGATGGCGTTTCGCTTTTTATATGCTTGAAAAATAATGATGTTTTAAATAAATACAGGATTGAGGTTGTTTTAAAAGAGCCAAGTTCAGGCGCTGTTTTATTTAACAAAGCATTTGCATATTCACATGAAAATCTGGTACTTGATGCGCATACAATTTCTGATAAACTTTTGCCTGCACTAACAGGTGAAAAAGGACCAATGCTTAGTACTCTTGCATATTGCAAGCAAATCTCCCCTTCATGTAAGGCAATTTGTATTGCAGATTATGCGTGCAAACAAGAGAGAATTTTATATTCATCTAAAATGATGAACGTTGCTCCACGTTGGCACACGCAAGCTCCTATGATATTTTTCTCACAGTTAACAAAAGAAAATAACAGATTAATGTCGTTGGATTTGAATTCAAATAAAACAAGAATTATTTCATCATACGAGGGTTTAAACATGCAGCCATCATTTTCTGAAGATGGTTCAAAATCGGTACTTTGCCTTTCGGGTCGTAAAAATTCAGAGCTTTATCTTTATGATCAGGCGCTATGTAATAAATATAAAAAGAAGGTCTTTACTCAGCTTACTCACAATGAAGGTAATAATGCATCTCCATCTCTTCTTCCAAATGGGGATGTAATTTTTTGCTCGGATTACCAGACTGGCAATCCTCAGATTTATTATCTAAATTCAAAAACAAAAGAGACTAAGCGTCTTACAAATGGTAAGGGATATTGTGCGGCTCCGTCGTATTGCAAGCGTAATAATTCAGTTGTCTATTGTCGAGCCAAAAAGGGATTATTTCAGCTTTACACAATAAATCTTAATAATAAGTTTTTTGTGGAAAGGGCTCTCACCACTGATCAGCATAGTAAGCAAGAGCCTGTTTGGTCTGAGTGCGGAAATTATATTACATTTTCAACAGACTGCTTTAATCTTAAGACCGGCAAAAATGTTTCCCAAATTGCAGTTTTAAATGTCAGAAGTGGAAAAATAAGAGTACTTACAAGCGATGATAAGTTTAAGAATTTCCCATGTTGGACAAGTAAAACGTATTACTGCTGATTATTAAAACGCTGATCTAATTATATTTTTGTATTTTTCGCAGCTGGCAACAGAATGAGTTATATCTCCCGACCTGGCTCCTTCAAATTTAATTTCAGGGGCCGATTTTCCGACTTCTAGTTCAAGTGCTTTGATAAGGTCAATTATGCTAATACTTTTGCCTGACGCGATGTTGAAGGTTTCGCCATTTAGATTTTGAAGCATGCCAATTCTTAGATTTGCATCTACAACTTCACCAACCGGTATAAAATCACGAGTTTGTGTGCCATCGCCAAAAATGGTTAAGGGTAAGTTGTTTTCAATGTTGTACTTAAATTTTGCTATAACGGTGGCATAGTCTCCGTTAAAATTTTGTCTTTCACCGAACACATTAAAATATCTTAAACATGCGGTTTTGATTGCGAAATCTTGTGAGTATTTTAAACATAAATTTTCAGCCATCAATTTACTCTGTGCATATGGTGAAAGGGGACATGGTGAATCGGATTCATTGCATGGGCCTTGTTTATTGCCATATACTGCACAGGATGATGAAAATACAAATGTACTGACTCGATTTTTAACGCAACCATTAAGCAAATTTTTTGTCCCCTGCGTATTAATTTTTTCACATAATTCAGGGTATTTTATTGATTGAGGGACTGAAACCATTGCAGCAAGGTGAAATACCATGTCTTGATTATGTGTTGCCTTAAGGCCAACGTGATCAAGGCTTACATCTGAATAAATTATTGTTACATTCGGAATTACGTTTTTAAGATTATGAATTTTTCCTGACGAAAAATTATCAAGTACGGTAACGCGTGCCCCAATATCAACAAGCTTTTCAACTAAATGAGAACCTATAAAACCGGCGCCACCTGTTACCAAAACTCGTTTGCCTTCGTAAAATTTTTTCAATTGTTTCATTACGGCTGCTCCTTTTTTTTGTTTCGCCTTTTGTCCTAAAAAAATTTGCTTTTAAAATTTGATGCTTCAAAGCTTAAATTTTGTCTGTTTTTTATTAAGTATGAGTTGCAAAGTGGTGCTTGGATTTCGTTAAGAATGCGCTGGGCTACATTTTGTCCATCAAGAAAAGCCTCTTGCATACTTGAATAATTCCATCCACCAAATCGCCCTACAGAATAAATTGATGATTGTATAAGTGTATCCAAAATTTTATTTAAATTTTTTTCTCTCCAATAATCGTATATTACATAAGCGTGTTCCAAGCGCAAATTCTTTTGTACTACAATATTATTTTTAGTTAGTCCCAAAAAATTCAATGATTCATTAACGGATCTTTCGGATAATTTATCAATCTGCTTTTGTGTTTTTGTGCCTTGGAGGTAAGATGTTTCTCCATAAATTCCGGTGTGACCGGGTTTGACGCAAGACTTTGAAATATTATTCCAAAATCCTAATCTGTAAAAAGGAAACCTGTTTTCCGGAAAATACAACCAATGCCAAGGGCCAATATCAGGTGAATTAAAACCAAGATTAAAATTAATAACTGAGCTGCATAAAAGTCGATGAGACAGATGCTTAAATGCTGGTGTGTTTTCCAATAATGTTTTTAGCGGCATTGTTGTGATTAATTTATCGTATTTTTCAACATGACCATTTTCAAATGTTACAGTTTTATTCTTTAGATCAACAAAAACAGCCTTATGATTTACTTTAATTTGTTTATTTAGTTTTGATGTAATTTGTTTTATAAGAAATTCAATCCCTCCAGATTTAGGGTAATAAAACGAATTATTGTAACCAATATTTTGGTCTGCAGGTTTTTGAAGAGCACCATTTAGCATTAGTTTTAAATTAGTTTGAGGCACAAATCGTCCGGTCCAAGACGGTAATATTTTTTTAACATCATAGCTTAGTAGTTTGCCATTATATGGAAAGAAAAAATGCTCTCCAAGTCCCGGTCCAAAATATTTGAGTACCCACTGGTGAAAATTTGCAGGGTTTTTAATATTGGTTTTACGCTTGATAAATCCATTTATGCAATCGTAAATGACATCAGTTGGTAGGCCATATAAATTCATCTGGAATGGATATAATGCAAAAGAGTTAGAATGAAAAATAGCACTTTGACGTTTGCTATTTATCGTATTTTGTTCAATGTTGAGGACAGTATCCAAAAATATCTTGAACTTGGGATTACTAATATGCAGCAAATGACCTGTATAATCAAAATTAAAATTATCAACTGATTCGGTTTTTAAAAGGCCACCGGGGCGTGAATCTTGTTCAAATATTTCGTAATCAAGATGGCCGTTTGCCTCAAGATTATACGCTGCGCTCAAGCCGGTTAGTCCGGCACCTATTATTACTATCTCTGCCACTAAGTTCCCTTTTACTGCTAGATTAATTCGTATCTAGAATTCAATAAAAAGTTTTCAACTTTAAAAAGTTTTCAACTTTATTTTTATAATACCAATATGAGAATAGAATGCAATAAGTTAAGATAGGATAGAGATCAATTAAAAATATTAGACAATTATTCTAATTGGGAGAGATTAATTGATTTTTTATTTTGAAGCGTAAATTTTCCTGATTTAAGAGCGTTTTCTTCGTGTTTTGAAAAACTTAAAACAAGATAATAATTATTTATCGATACAACCTTTTGATCTACATTAAATGTCAGCTCTTGTTTTTTGGTGTTCCATGTTCCATCGCAAACAAGGTTTTGTTGTATTGGAATTAAAGCAGAATCCATTTCTTTTTTTTGGTAAAGGGATGCTTGTAGTTCGTCGATTTTTTTTCCATACCACTGCAAGTTAAGAGTTTTGAGTTTTAAAGGAATTTTACTTTTCATAGTTATTAACCCAATCCAGGCCCATTTTTTTTGCTTAAATTCAGGCAAATTGCTATTCAAGGCGAATTCTTTCCATGTGCTTGTTGTACAAAGTTGAAATAAAGGGCCAAGATTTGTAATATTTTCATAAATTGAAGAGGGTGTATTATCAGCTGATATTTGAATATAAGCTAGAACTAGTCCAAGCAACACCATAATATTAAAAAGTTTAACCTCAAACATAATACGCCCTTCCTCCTTTAACTTTTTATTTTATTCTCTTGATATTATTCTAATGTATTTAGTATAAAAAAATAAAGGATTCTTTTATGGTGGGGTTTTATACTTTGTTGAAGGCCAAATTCTGTTATTTTGAATTATGGTTTAAACGGGTTGAAGTAAATGACATAAAATTAGGTTATTGAGTTGTAACGCAATGATCTAAAGAATTTGAGAATAAGATTTAACATGCCAATAGCCTAGAAAAGCATTCTATTTATGCTTACAGTAATAACTCGGCCATTAACTATTTTTTCAATAAAACTCTTTTTTACAGAACAAGATACTGAAATGGAAGTGTCTTTTTATATACTTTTGTATTGAAAGCCTTTGGTAAAGGTGGAAATGGTGATGCAAATCTCAATGTTCTCATCGCCGCTTTATCCACATCTTCGATTCCAGATGATTTTAAAATTTTTGAGCTTATTAAATGTCCAGAAGAATTAATTTCAGCCTCCATAACAACAATAGGATAAATTCCACGTTCATGAGGTAATTTGAAGTAGTCGCTATTGTACGCCCACGTTGAGTTAAGGCAAAGTTTTATCTTGGCCTCATAAGCGTTATATTCCATCTCTTCAGGGCTAGGTTCTTTATTTGGATCTCCGCATTTGTCAATTAAATCAGTCCCATCCTCTCCGAACGGTTTATATATGTATCCTTTTGGTAAAGATCCTATTTTTTCGGATTTTTCTGCCTCTGGATTATTTAATCCCCAGATAAATTTAGAACCTTTTGAAGCTTGGTAGACAGGCCTGTCTTTGTTACTATGGCTATTCTTATTTTTCAAAATGGCTTGTAAAATAGCTTTACGCTCTTGCTCTTTATTTAGGTAGAAGGTCTCTTTTGGAATTTTTTGTTCCTCTTGTTCCGTGTTCTCTTCAGGGCTTAATTCTTTTTCTTGTGTAAGCAATGTGGGAGTGATGACTCTAACTGCTTCTTGGGTTTTGTCAACGGTTATTGCTTTTGTCTCATTAACAATTGCGGTATTTGTAATCTTTTTAAGTTCGCCAACCGACTTATCTTTGTTGATAGACTTAGATTCAATATTTTTTTCAATGTCAGAATTTTTTTGAATTGTGACTTGTTTTGCTTTTGCTATTTTTATTTCTTGATTTATATGCTTAGCATTCAAGTTAACATTAGGCTTTTTTTCATGCTTAGGTTCAGGCTTAAGTTCTGGTGCAACGATATTGGAACTAATGTCTTTCGGTGAATTAAAGTTTTCTGGATGTATTTCTGAAACATCAGACTCTTTGCTCTTAATTAAATCACCGTCTTTGGTCCTTGGCATTTTAAAATTCTTGGGCTTTTCGTAATTATCATCAAACATAACCCATCCAAAATTTGATTTTGGCGCAATAAGTTGGGCATGCATATCATTTTTAGGTTTGGGTTTTGTAAAAATATCAGACTTCGTAATAATTTTTTTGTTTTTACGTGCGGTTTCAAATATTTTTTGCAAGGCTTCGTGTTTAATCTCTCTCTTTTGTTCAATTATAAGCTTGTCTTTTGGGGAAAGTTTATTTATAGAATTAGAGAGTGTAGTTATAAATGATGTGAAACGTTTTCGAAATCCAAATTCTAAAAAAAAGAATGACATTATCAAATGTAATAAAAGCGAAATCAAAAGCAGCAGAAGTAATATTTTAGTTTTTTTATATCTCTGTGGTTCCATTACAACTCTTTTTATTTAACTCACAGTGAAATCAGAAAAATACAAACTCGATTCTCTATCTTATTATGACAAAGTAGTTTGGATTTAGTAAATCAAAATCTTTGAAAACAGAATTAAATTAACGCCAGTTCGATAACTAGTTATCATTTAGATTTTTTTCTAGATACGCTTTGCTAAGCAGTTTTGTCATGCTGAACTCGTTTCAGCATCAATGGATAAATTTATTCCAAATTTTTGCAATAGAGTAATAGGAGCAACTAATCCATGGATCCTGAAATAAATTCAGGATGACACAATCTTCGGTCGAGGCTTCTGTAGGCACAGCCAAAATACTTCTCAGTAAATGTTTTCAGTGGGTATTGATTTATCGAACTGGCATTAAATTAAAATTTAATCGAACTTATACCAAACGAGTTTGATTTTTTATAAATATTCCACTTTTGTCCCACGATGTGTTGGCCTCCTCGAGGGGAGTTTAAGAATTTAATTATTTCATCGAGATAATTCGTGCTTAGATTAAATGCTAATTTTTCTTGAATTAACCAGTGTAATATAACTCGTCTTGCAAGAACAGGATGTAGAAGTTTGAATTTTTTCAAATCACCAAGCCAGTGATTTGAGTTTGTTAGATTTCTTTCGAAATTCGGCGCGTCACCAATGGGTGATGGTTCGACAAGCTCACCACGAGCGCGCCTACTTTCTGAATTTGCTGAATTATTGATCGAATTTCTTGGTTGTTCGAAAATATCGTTAAATGCTTGTGTTGTAAGTGTTTTTAAAAAGTCATCTTCAAGATTTAACTGTTCCAGTGTGCTTTGAAATTTGTTATTAAAGCGCTCATCGCATTGCTCAAGGGCGGGAATAACGTTGGATCTGATTCTGTTGCGAAGATAATCAGGACTGACATTTGTTGGATCAATTAAATATTTAATTTGGGTTACATCTAGATATTCAAGAATATCTTTTTTATTTATTCCAAGCAGAGGTCTAATATAATTGCCATCAATTTCTTGCATGCAGCACAATCCGCTTAGGCTTGCTCCGCGCAATAATCGAATAAAAAATGTTTCTTGCTGGTCTTGCAAATGGTGTGCAAGCGCTATAAAATCTGCATTTTTTTCTTTTAAAATTTGATTAAAAAGAGCACGGCGCATTTTT
>ERZ1645192.4942-NODE-4942-length-10466-cov-4.298723_pt1 | contig 10466 bp, 10 predicted proteins | sample MGYA00575354_ERZ1645192 | MGnify/ENA primary metagenome ERZ1645192 (study PRJEB40844, sample SAMN11349763) | freshwater sediment metagenome | isolation source: river sediment | host: Sediment | place: India: Faizupur Khadar , New Delhi | collected 2017-02-21 ...
GGTCTTCTGGCTCCGGTTGCCTGAATACCAGAATTCAACCGCCGTCATAAAAACATGTTGCGATTAATTAAGTGTTATGTCCTCTGAATTTATACCCTGAATTTATACTCTGAATTTACTAATTGGGGCACTCTCCTGGCTTAGTCGCCAAACCATCCGGATCCGCCCAGTTAACCGGATTATGAGGTGGTCTGGACCCTTCGGACAGAGAACAGGGATTTATAAGTGTGACCTTCCCCCCGGAAACTGATCCATTTTCAAATAGAGTCCTTCCTGATAATAGAGAAAGAAGAAAGGGAGGAACATTAGATGAAAGGAAAGCGATTTACACCGGAACAAATTATCAAGATTATCAAAGAGTCCGAAATGGGCGTCAAAAACATCGATATTTGCCGGAAGTACGGGATATCAGAGCAGACGTTTTATCGGTGGAAGAGCAAATACGGCGGCATGGAAGTAAGCGACGCCATGCGGTTGAAGGTTCTAGAGGATGAGAACCGAAAGCTGAAGGGTCTCGTTGCCGATTTAAGCCTGGACAATAAAATTCTCAAGGACCTTTTAGGAAAAAACTTCTAACGCCCAAAGCAAAGAAAGCCGCTATTAAATACATGGTTTCCACCTTTGGGCGAAGCGAACGGAAAGCATGCCAGCTGGTGAATCTTTCCCGATCGACAAATCGGTACAGGGAGAACAGGAAAGACGATCAGGATCTGCGGGAAAGAATGAAGGAGTTGGCTCATAAACATAAACGATACGGCAGTCCCCGGCTTCATGCATTGCTGAAGAAAGAAGGAAAGGTCATCAACCATAAACGAACCGAGCGAATCTACGGTGAAGAAGGACTGGCGATACGACGGAAGAAAAAGAAGAAACGGATTCCTTTCCTTCGTGTTCCGCTGCCAGAGGCCACTATGCCTAACGAGACATGGTCCATGGATTTTGTCCATGATTCCTGCGCAAATGGTGCCAAAGTCAAAGTGCTGACCATCGTGGATGATTTTACCCGATCCTGTCCGGGGCTTCTCACGCAATCCTCCATCCCTGGACTCAGAGTGACGGCCTTTATAGATCAGCAGGCAATCACGCACGGTTATCCGGGATCGATTCGGGTAGACAATGGACCGGAATTTACGGGAAAACACTTTCAGCAATGGGCCGAACAACGTGGGATTCATATCGATTACATTGAACCCGGAAAACCGATGGATAATGCATTTATCGAAAGTTTCAACGGCAAGTTTCGGGATGAATGCCTCAACGAGCATTGGTTTTTGAACCTCAAACACGCCCAAGAGGTTATCGAGAACTGGCGGATAGAATACAATGAAGTTCGGCCGCACAGCTCTCTGGAAGATAAAACGCCTTATGAATTTGTCAAAGAACATCAAACTATGCTACAGGAACAAGGACTCATTTTGAACCTGGTACATATTTCGGGGTAAGGTCATTGTCATGGATTGCCTATGGAAAGGATTGATTTGGAAAGGGGAATCAAGACGCATTGCATGCACGGGATCGTCGTGTAATTCCCGAATTTTGAAGCAGGTAAACGCACCTGGCGTATCTATAAATGGTTTGACATCCAGTGTCTCATCTTCTACACTTTTACAATGAAATGAGAATTATTCCAGATAGACCACAAAGACGATGAGGACATCATCATGTTCAAAACAAGAATGACGCAAATGTTCGGCATTGAGCATCCCATCATGCTTGCGGGAATGAACTGGATTACGGAACCTGGGCTGGTTTCAGCCGTCTGCAATGCAGGAGGCCTCGGCATTCTTGCCATCGCGCGCTGTAATCCGCAAGAAACCCGTGAAAACATAAGGCAGATTCGTAAAATGAAGGACAGGGCGTTTGGTGTCAATCAGATTCTTGTGGGACCGGGTGCCAGAGAAAATATCGCGGTTGCCATTGAAGAAAAAGTTCCCATCATCAATTATTCCCTGGGTAAACCCTGGTTTGTCGACGATGTTCATGCCTACGGTGGCAAGGTTGTGGGCACAATCGCGATTGCAAGGCACGCAGCTAAAGCGGTGCAGCTGGGCTGCGATGCACTGGTGATCACCGGGCATGAAGCGGCGGCTCACGGTGCGGCGGCGACATCCATGGTGCTGATTCCCATCGTCGCCTCGATGGTGGAAGTGCCTTTGATTGCCGCGGGCGGCTTTTACGATGGCCGGGGGCTTGCCGCAGCGCTTGCTCTGGGCGCGGACGGCATTTCCATGGGCAGCCGTTTCATGGTCGTGAAGGAAAGCATTGTACATGACAACTTTAAAAAATTATGCATGGAAGCGACGGAACAGGACACGCTTTACGACAATGTATTTGACGGTATGGACGGCCGCGTACTGAAAACGAAGGAAGCCGAAGCCATGATGAAAAGGGGCTTCCCGCTGGTGGAGTCCATAAAGGGCGCGCTTTTGGTCAAACGCCTGATGAATTTGTCCTTTGCCAGATTTTTGGGAGTCAGCCTGGAAATGCTCAGAGCCGAAGAAGGCCATCCTCTCATGGTGCTTGCCCGTCAGGCGGTGGGCAACATGAAACATCTCAAGGCACTCAACGAGGGTGACGTGGAAGGCGGCATTCTTTTTGCCGGCCAATGCTGTGGAGGCATACAGGACAACCCGACGACCAAAGAGCTGATCGATCGTGTTATTGGCGAAGCAGAAGCGGCTGTGGCGAGATTGGACAGTTACCGGGTATAAGCAAAGATCGACCGGACGTTAACGCTGGAGTAAAAGAAATGCAGTTAATTCTTGTTCGTCATGGTGAAACGCCCTGGAATAAGGAAGGACGAATTCAGGGAACCAGTGACATTGAGCTTTCAGATACGGGCATTGAGCAGGCCAGAAAACTGGCCTTGTCCCTGAAAGACTCAAAAATTGAAGCCATTCACGCCAGCCCCCTGAAACGGGCATACCGGACTGCAGAAATCATCAACAGTTTCCATGGCAGAAATATAGAAGTTCACCCTGAGTTAATGGAGATGGATCAGGGAGACTTTGAAGGGTTGTCCTTTCAGGAATTGTTGGCGTGCGAAAAAGAATTCATTCACCGGTGGATTGCCGATCCGGCCTCTGTAAAAATGCCGCGTGGGGAATCGCTTGCCGAATTGCAGGATCGCGTCTGGCCGACGGTGGAAAAAATCATCGCCGGGGAGCGTAATGCACTGGTCGTTGCGCATAATTTTATCATTGCCGCGATTCTGTGCCGGATCAGGGACATCAGCCTGTCTGAATTCCGTAGCACCTGTGTGGATACCGCGTCCAGAACAGTGATTCGGTTCCGGGACGGCCGGGCAAACATTGAAGTCATGAATGACCGCAGTCATTTGACCGTACCCGGTCTTTAAATCCATGAGAGATGCTTTATGAAAAAAACATCAACGATCATAAAGCCGGAAGATCTTGACCGTGTCAGGCTCAAAGCCATCCATAATGATCTTTTCCCCGTTTATGACGGGATTCTGCGGTCGCTGCATCAGCGGGTGCTGTCGGTTTTAAGAGCAAACGGCTGTTTCCCGACGGTCAAATACCGCATCAAGCGTTTTGATGCCTATTTTGATAAACTGGTTAGAATATCCCGCCAGTACCGGGGAAGCAGTGCACCCGTGATCTCGGACATCCTGGGCTTAAGGATCATCTGTCCCTTCCTGGAAGATCTGGAAATGGTTGAAAGGCTGGTCAAGGATCACTTCCTTGTTGTTGAAATGGAACGTAAAGGATCCCGTCGTGCGCTGGGCGAATTTGGTTACGAATCCGTTCATTTTCTTATCAAAATCGATCCGGTTGCCCGGAAGAAGGAACTGCCTTTTACCGCGAATGTCTGTGAAGTGCAGCTACGGACAATTCTGCAGGATGCCTGGGCCGAGGTCGAGCATGAGCTCATTTACAAGTCGGATATCAGTCTGCCGAATGAGTCGATCAAACGCAAGCTGGCATCCCTCAACGCCACACTGACCCTGTCTGATTTGATCTTTCAGGAAATCCGCGATTATCAGAAGGAAATCCGTGAACGAAACCGTCAGCGCCGCCGGAGCCTGGAAACCAAACTGGCTGATGCGCCGGGTATTCAGGAGGATTTGAGCGTTTTACAGGAAAATGACAGGCAACCTGCTCCCAGCATTGACCTGGGTTCTGTCATGGGAGAAACAAATCTGGAGAAAGCCCTGCTGGCAGCGCTTACCGCACATAGCAGCGGCCATCTGGAAAATGCCGTTGATATTTATACGTCGATTCTTCGCCTGAAAATCAAGGATTCGGTCCGATCCCTTGTTTACAATCACCGGGGCATGGCCTATTTTGGACTGTCTGATTATCCCCAGGCGATTCGCGATTTTTCCAGATCCATCGCCTATAATCCTGAAAATGTCCGTTGTTACAATAACCGGGCGCTGACCTTCCGGGTCCTGAAACGATATGACCGGTCCCTCGAAGACTACGACCGTTCGATCGCCCTCAATCCCTGTCTGTTAGATGGATTCTGGGGACGGGCCCAGACGCTTTATGAAATGAAGCTTTACACACAGGCATTGTCCGATTGCGAAAAGGCCCTAAGCATTCAAAATGACTTTGTCCCTGCCCAGTCCCTCGTCAAACGCCTCAACAAATTGATTTTCTGATGAGGGTCGCGCCGCCCGAATGGAAATCAAGCTTTTCTTTCTATGAAAACAATTTGCCGGGATTAAACAGGCAATCCGGATCCAGCAGGTCTTTTATCCGCTTCATCAGGATGAGGCTCTCGCCGTGTTCCTGATTCATAAACGGGATTTTACCAATGCCGATGCCGTGCTCGCCGGTGCAGGTGCCTTCAAATTCCAGTGCCTTTGCTACAATGTTGAGACTTGCTTCCTCCACTCGTTTCCATCGTTTCGGGTTCTGCGGATCGTCCATGACATGAACGTGAAGGTTGCCGTCGCCGGCATGACCGAAAAGATAAGCTTTTAAGTCACGAACCTCATTTTTGCTGTAGGCGACCATTTCAGAATAGCGGGACAGTGGCACGGCCACGTCCATAATCAGGGGGGAAAGGCCGATGTGGCATCGTTTAATAGATTCGTAAGTCTGATGGCGGATTTCCCACAATCTTGCCCTTTCTTCGGACCCGATTCCCTTGTCAATGGTAAGGGAATAATTGCCATGGCAGATTTCTTCCACGAAAGTCATTTCTTCCCTGAGTCCCGGCTCGCTGAAACCGGAAAATTCCATCAGCAGCGTCGGATGTTCTTCCAGGGTCAATCCCCGGTCCTGATTGAGCGCATGGACGACATTGGCATCCAGAAACTCCATCGCCGCGGGGGCGAGTCCTGAACGCATGATATGATAAACCGTTGTCGTCGCATCAAGGATGGTCGGAAAGGTTGCCCGCACGGCCATGAAATTGGCCGGCAGCCCCGCCAGTTTGAGGGTTGCTTCTGTGACAATGCAAAGCGTGCCTTCCGATCCGGTAAAAAACGCCGGAAGATTGTATCCCGATGAAGATTTCCGCGCCCGGCTTCCGGTCCTGATCACGGTCCCTCCAGGCAGAACAGCCGTCAGCCGCATGACGTAGTCATTTGTAGCGCCGTATCGGACAGACCGGATGCCGCTGGCATTGTTTCCGATCATACCGCCAATGGTCGCGGCGGCTCCCGGATCCGGTGGGAAAAAAAGACCTTCACAGGCAAGTGCCCTGTTGAGTTCCTTGTAAATGACTCCGGCCTGAACGTCTGCCTGGAAGTCTTCGGCGCGGATGGCGAGGATCTGATTCATTTCGCCAAAATCGATGACCATCCCGCCCCGCACCGGAATAGGATTGCCTTCCAGGCTGGTGCCCGCTCCCCACGCGGTAACAGGAATTTGGTTCCGGCAAGCCCATTGGACAAGGAGACTGACTTCTTCCGTAGTACGCGGCCACACGACAACATCCGGTAGAGATGCCGTGTGGAACGATTCATCATGGGAATGCAGGGCGAGAACAGACTCCCCTGCGGAAACCCTTCGGTCGTCGAGGATGCCTTTCAGTTTGCTTAAATCCATTCTTTTATTCATGGCGTGATATCCCGGACTGCTTTGCCTCGGTCTCCTGCTGTGCTTCGCGTTCAAAATCCCCGCCGTGGTTTTTATGGGCCAGATAGGTTTTTACCACATCGCCGTAGCGGGTCAGAAAAGTGTTAATAATTGTATCGTAAGGCAGATCGGCAAAGGATCCGTGATCGTTAACGTATTCCATGTGGCGGCGTCCTTCCAGGTCATAGGAATGAAAAACCGCATCGTTAACCCCATCGAAGTCCAGCGGCTTTACCTTGAACTTTTTGCACAGAGACAGATTGAATGTCGGGGTGACCTTGATCCATCGGCCATCGAGCCAGACATCGTTGTAGCCGTGATAATAAAACGTATCTGTCTTCATCATTTTTTTGAGCCGCTCCGTTGTAAGGTGATTGCGGACATCAGCAAAATGGAGTGCACAGGGAATTTGCTCTGCGCGCATAACGGCTGCAAGAACAACCGCCTTGGCAACGCAGTAACCATAGCCCTGCCGCAGGATGGTGCTGGCCTTGAAAGCGTCTTTGGATGCTTCAATCCGGTATGGATCATAATAGATTTCATCCCGAACGGCATAGTAAAGCCGGATAGCTTTTTCCCGGGGGGTTGTCGCATTGTTAACGGCTTTTTGTGCAAAAGCTTGAACCTCCCCCGTGTCACAGTCGATAAATTCTGTTGGTTTTAAATATTCTTCGTGCATGGTACACTTTCAGGGTTTGATCATGACCTTTATCGCAGACGGATCTCCATCCTGGGTTCGAAAAGCTTCCGCCGCTTCGTCCAGTGAGAAGCGATGCGTGATCATATTTTGTGTTTTGACTTTACCCTCTTTGAGCAATTGAATGGCTGCCGGGAAATTGCCTCCCAGACAGCCGGTCAGAGTCAGGTTTTTGCTGATCACGGAAAGGGGCTGCCAGGTGAGCGGTTCTTCATAGATGCCTACCAGCATGATCTTTCCACCACCGCGCGCGATGACCACACTTTGGTCAAAAGTTTCCTGGGTACCAGCGCATTCAAAGACTGTGTTTGCGCCGAGGTTTCCCGATGCTTCCATGATGACCTTGACCGTATCTTCCCGGGCTGCATCAATCACAATGTCCGCGCCGCATTTTTCAGCCGCAGCCAGGCGCGACGATCTTCGTCCAGCTGCCAAAATTTGTTTTACGCCGGCCGCTTTGAGCACCTGGACAGCGTAAAGCCCGATGACCCCTAAACCGATAACGGCGACGATCTCATTTTCTTTGGGCTGGCTGCGGTTGACGGAAAAATAAGAAATCGACAGGGGCTCTACCGATGCCGCATCTTCGTACGTCAATTCTTGGGGGATCGGGAAAATGCTGCGACCCGGAGCGGCGAAAGGCACATGAACATACTCTGCCATTGCACCGGGAAAGTGATACCCGAGAAGGGCCATGTCTGAACATCGGTGCTTTTTGCCTTCACGGCACCAGTAACATTTTTCGCAGGGAGAAAAGCCGACGGCGGTGCAGCGTGTTCCTGTCGTAATATCTTTCACAGCTGCTCCAACTTCCACAATGTTGCCGCTGAATTCATGTCCGAAGATTGTTCCATCATGGCCGTCATGTCTGTAATAGTGCAGATCGGAGCCACACACTCCGCAGGAGTTGACTTTGATGATTACCCCATGCGGTGTGCAAACAGGATCGGGAACGGTTTCGGTTCGTATGTCTTTTGCCCCGTGCAAGACTGCAGCTTTCATGGTTTTCCTCCAGAGAGTTAGAATCGTTTTCTTTATTTCAAAGATTACAACCCCTGTCAATATCGTGATTCAACAAAACGAAAACAGTATCAGTCATGCTTATAAAATCCTGTTGCAAAGAACAATGGGGTAGGCTATGAAAAATGCATGCGCATTCCATGCCGGATCATATCCCTGTTGATGATTGTATTAATTGCGGCTTGCGGCCAGACACCGCAAACGGACAATTCAGTGAAATCTGCGGACAAGCCGCCTGCCTATGGCGACATTCTGGTTCGAGGTGATATCGGTGATGCCAGCAACCTGATTCCGATTCTTGCGTCCGATTCCCCGTCTCATTCCGTTGCATCCATGGTGTACAACGGTCTGGTCAAATACGACAAAGATATGAATATTGTGGGCGACCTTGCCGAATCCTGGGACATTTCTAAAAACGGCCTGGTAATTACCTTTAAACTGCGCAAAGGCGTGCGATGGCATGATGGAAAGCCGTTTACCGCCGCTGACGTTTTCTATACCTATCAGGTCATCACCGATCCCAAAACGCCGACCGCGTATGCCGGTGATTTTCTGAAAGTCAAGAAAGCGGAAGTCCTGGACGATTATACCTTTCGGGTGACTTATGACAAGCCCTTTGCGCCCGCCTTGATCAGCTGGTCTTCGGCAGTTCTGCCGCGTCATCTGCTCGAGGGCAAAGACATTACTAAAAGTCCGCTTTCACGCCATCCCGTTGGTACGGGGCCTTATAAGTTTAAAGAATGGGTTGCCGGCCAGAAAATCGTTTTGTTGTCCAATGAGGATTATTTTGAAGAACGTCCCTACATTGATGGCCGGATCACGCGTATTATTCCCGATACCGCAACGATGTTTCTGGAACTGCGCGCCCGGAATATCGGCATGATGGGTCTTACTCCGCTTCAGTACACACGCCAGACCGATAACAATCTGTTCAAAGAGAACTTCAACAAATATCGTTATCTGGCCTTTGCTTATACATACCTGGGTTACAATCTGAAGAATCCCCTCTTTATGGATAAGCGGGTCAGGCAGGCTATTTCTCATGCGATTAACAAGGATGAAATCATCAGCGGAGTTTTGCTGGGATTGGGAAAGCCTGCTACGGGGCCTTATAAACACGGCACCTGGGCGTACAATGACAAAGTAAAGATCTACAATTATGATCCGGACAAAGCACGCGATCTGATGAAACAGGCTGGCTGGTCAGACGCAAATAAAGACGGCATCCTGGAAAAAGACGGCAGACCCTTTGAGTTTGAAATTTTGACCAACCAGGGCAATGAAACCAGGCAGAAATGCGCAGAGATCATTCAGCGCCAGCTCAGGGAAATCGGCATTACAGTGAAGATTCGCATTGTGGAATGGTCGGCGTTTGTGGCTGATTTTATCAACAAGCGACGATTTGACGCTGTAATTTTAGGCTGGACGATACCGCTTGATCCCGATGCCTATGATGTGTGGCATTCGAGTAAAACTGCTCCTGAAGAACTGAACTTTATTTCTTATAACAGTCCGGAAGCAGATGAGATGCTGGATAAGGGACGCAGCACCTTCAATCAGAGTGAGCGCAAGAAGTATTACGACCGCTTCCAGGAAATCCTTGCAGAGGACCAGCCTTATACGTTTTTATATGTTCCCGATGAACTGATTATCATCTCGAAGCGTTTCCGTGGGGTGGAACCCGCCCCCATCGGTATTGGCCACAATATCATCAAGTGGTACGTCCCCAAAGATGAACAGAAATATACGATGACCCGATAGGGCTTGTCTAACAAACGCCTTTTTGGGGCTTTGCCTGCCTCAATTTAAGGGTATTGCGGTTATTATCCAACATTGTACTTCTTTTGCATATCGGTAAAATTTTCTTGATTTTTTTCGGGTGGCATGCCGCCCAGAACATTTCGAACTGGTATCAAAAAAACCGTAACAGTAATTTTTTTGAAAAAAAGCACTTGACATTAGAACGATCGTTCTATATAAATGAAGCCATGAAAAAAACAAGAGACATTAAATCTATTGAGCAAAGTCTGGTTGCGTTTTATCGTGACTCAAAGCGGATGCCCACCTACGCCGAAATGATGGACCTGTTTGAGGTTCGGTCTAAAAGCGTCGTTTCCTACTGGATTGAAAAGCTCATAGAACAGGGTGTTTTGGAAAAAGATAGTCAGGGCCATCTCAAACTTTCCGGGATTTCTTTTGGTATTCCGCTGGTCGGCAATGTTGCTGCGGGGCTTCCCGTGTCTGCCGAAGAAAACATGCACGATGTCGTATCAATGGATGAATACCTGGTGAAAAAACCGGATTCTTCCTTTTTACTGCGTGTTACCGGTGATTCGATGATCGGTGCAGGCATCATGGAAGGCGACTTGGTGGTAGTTGAACAGGATCGTCAGCCAAAAAACGGAGACATTGTTCTGGCCGAGGTGGACGGACAATGGACGATGAAATACTTCCGCAAACAGGGCGGAGAAGTGATTCTGGAGGCCGCCAATCCAGCTTATCCCATAATCCATCCCCGGGAAGAACTTAAAATAGGTGGTGTGATCACCGCCTCCGTCAGAAAATACCTGATGTAACCTTAATCAATTACAGGGAGCAATCATTATGAATAGTTTAACTCATATAGCCACATTTGAGCTTGATGACAATAAAGCTAAATACACCTCATTTCATCGTGATTTTGTTTTTAAGATGAG
>ERZ1645192.4943-NODE-4943-length-10464-cov-4.893554_pt1 | contig 10464 bp, 9 predicted proteins | sample MGYA00575354_ERZ1645192 | MGnify/ENA primary metagenome ERZ1645192 (study PRJEB40844, sample SAMN11349763) | freshwater sediment metagenome | isolation source: river sediment | host: Sediment | place: India: Faizupur Khadar , New Delhi | collected 2017-02-21 ...
TCCACCATCTAAAAAATTATCCGTAAAGGAATTTCCAATTAAAGTAGATGTTGCAGAGTCATTTATAGTATTCCTATATATATTATAGGTTGATAAATCTAAATCAGTATTTTTATCCCATTCAATTATAGCATATTGAATTCCAGCAGTTGCTATTACACCAGTTACAGTATTTGGAGCTCCACTATCTGAAGGAGTCGTTGATGTTATTGGACTTATAAAAGAAGAAAGTGTTCCATACTTATTCTTAGAAGCTATTCTAAACATATAAGATGTATTAGGTACTAATCCTTCAATTGTAATTGTATTTGTATAAGCTGTTATTGGAATATAATAGATGTCTGCTGTTTTCTTATATTCTACTATATAACAATCAAATACACTACTAACAATAGCATCCCAATCTAAAACTACATAAGCAGATTGAGTACCATCTAAAGATATCGTTATACCACTACTTTGCACATTAAAACCAGTAGGTATACTACTAGCTGTAGTAGTACTAACTTCAATTACATTAGTTGCTTGTGTTGCTGCTAAATGATAATATTCACCAGGAGCTCCTCCCTGTAATCCAGTAGTATTATTATGAGATACTGTTCCACTAATAGTTCCAGGAATTCTCCAGGTACCATCACCACTAAGAAAATATGTAGCTCCTACACTATTTGACCCTATAACAAGGCCTTTAGTAGTACTACTAGTAGAAAAAGTATCTAACAATGTTGTAGCCTGAGTCCCAGTAAGTTCTTCTATATTTCCAGCACCAGCTGTAATTCTACCCAAAAATCTATTGGTAGTAGTTACGTTTTGTATTTTAGGATAAGTTACATTATCATCAGTAATATCAGCAGTAACTATGGCTCCCCAGGCAGGATTACCTGCAGCATTTCCATGTAGAACTGTAGTAGTAGTTCCCTGATTAACAAAATCATTTGATGCTAATAATAAAATAATATCAGCAGTAAGTGATTCACCATTAATTGTTCTAGTGTTATCTACTTTATTACTAAAAGCATCAAGTACTACTGACCAGGCAATTAAGTCTGTAGGATTAGTCTTAAGTACTGTAAGAGCATGTTCGAAGTCTATGTTCATATAATTCTAAATCTATTACGTTGAATTTCTATTCTACTAATCATTTCAGCAAAATATGAATAATCATCATCATCAAAAACTGCAGTACCATCATTTTCTAATGCAAATACTATATCACATAAAAGATATAGCATATCTGCATCTTGTCCAATAGGTTTACCTAAATCTAACTTATTACAGATAGACTCGGTAAGATGTACTCCAAGATCCTTACCAACAAGGATTAAGTTTGCAATGTCTGTACTTGTCCAAACCATCGTTATTCAAATTAAGTAGACCAAATACCACTAATATCTCTAGCCTCTAGAAAATCATTTACTTTATCAGTAAATTTAGTAAATTGAGTAGAACGACCGAGTTCCCCAGCCCACTTACAACCTTGAAGCATTGCTATACATAAAAATTGAAGTCTATTCTCTTCATAGTTAAAATTATTTAAATCTATCTGTAATGGTAATTGTGCAGCCATCTGATATGTTTCAGAAAGAAATCCCTGAGTAGAATTAGCAGATAAAGCACCAGCATTATAAGTAACTGCAAGAGTTATATCATAATATCCATCTGGAAAATAGGTACTATTTAAAGGAGTACTTCCAGAAAGAAGATCATGTGGATGTACTTCATAATATGAATTAACTGATGAACCACACATATTAACGGAAGTGGCATCCCCTAATACTGGACCACCTCCTAAATGTGCAAGGATATTATGTGTATAAGTTGTACCATCATATACTACAGTAAGAGTAGCCGCCGTAAGTAAATCATGATCATATCCTACCCAGACAGTTTGATCATAAAGCTTAAAATATGTAGCATCATCTGCTTCTACAATATATATTTGTAATGCCATATTATATTATTTAAAATTTAGTTTTATCAACACGAGAAAGCCATCCATTTAGAAATACTTCCAATTCTGGCTTTTTTGCTGCAAGATTCATATAAAATATCTTCCTTCTTGCTATAAATTTAGCTAACAAATCTCCTTCATAAGATTTAATTCTTGCTAAGGTAATCTTTCCTATATATCCATCATCAGTAACACCTATAATCCTTTGTAATAATTTGATAGAAGTTCTGATGCCAGCATTTACCCCAAAATCAAATACCTGAAGTATTAAATCTTCATTTTCTATATCTTCTAGATCCATGGGATTCCAGTATGTAGAATAATAAATATCATATACTTCATTAGCTGTAATTAACTTAACAGATTGTAAAGGAAGATTTCTTTGTTTACGATATTTATCGTATACATAATGAGTTATACCCATATTAGTTTCACCCCCTGGATCATTCGGATGATTTATATAACCTCCTTCATTCTTAAGAACAATCTTAAGACATTTTAGAAATAAATTAGGATACATCATATAATAAATAATAAGGGGCACCTTTTGCAAGGCACCCCATATTAATTCCCATAATAAGGATACTATGGGGTAAGATTTACTTATTAAATAAGAGCTGAAATAAGTGATATTCCCAGAACAGTTGTAAAGGACTCGGATAAATCTTTATCTTCTGCAATAACTATTCTTGTTGGTGATATCGGAGCAATTCCAGTTGTAGGATCTACAAAACTATTATTCCAAATTTCAAAGGAATAAAGATGGTAACTCTCTCCAGAAACAGCTTCAAACAACCTTGTAGTTGGAGGATAAGCTGATATTTCACGAGTCTTACCTTCAAACTGACAATAAGCTTCTAGAGCAGCGACTTGCTGATATGTTCCAGAACCTATTACAGGAGTTGTAGAATAAGTTACAGTAGCTGTATCAAAGTTCTCACCAAGATCAATCTTGAATGATACAACGAAAGGTTCATCGGTTACTGGATTGAAATTAGCATCTGTTACACTAATACCAGTAAATTTGAGACCCCAATTACCTTCAGTAACAGTTTCTGCCTGATCATTATCAGTATTTGTAGTACCTTGGAATGGTTGGTCAAGAGTATATACTCTAGCTGCACCAGCTCCAGAATCATGACTTGCTATAATATAACAAGGTGATGTAACTGTACAAGCACCGAGAGACTCAGGTTCCTGAATTCTAAGAATTGTACCTACTAATAAAGTAGCAGTATCATCATCAGCTGATGTGAAAGTTTTTGAGCCATTAACAAGTGAAAGATTATCAATTACAACAGCCTTAGCTCCTGAATTAACTCTTTCAATTTTAAATGGTTTATAAGCCTGTCTTGCAAGCATTGATGTACCAGCAACTGCTAAACCAGCAGCAACTTCACTCTGAGTAGCCGAAGCATCACTCTTATAAGGAATAGTCAACATAAGTGGACTATTATTCAACATACCAAAAGTATGATCAAGGACAACCCTAAGACCATAGTAAGTAGAATTAGCAGCATCCATAGAACCAGAAACACCATTATAACCTACATAAGTTACTTGCTCTACTCTTGCCTCATTTTCAACACCAACTGCATTTTTAAGATTAGCAGGTATAAAAGGCGGTGAGAACTGCAATACTCCTGCAGTTGTTTTATGAATTACTCTATATTCAGTACCAGCAACAAGTGCGCCTTCTTCAACGGTATTGTCACTAGTTTTTACGAATGCAACAGAACCAGAGGGCATTGTGGAACCAACCCAAGTGTTTCCATCAGCATAACCATTAGTTACCGTAGCAACGTAAAGTTTTGTTTTTGAATCTTCAAACATGTTTTAAAATATTAAATTAAACAAAAAAATTATCTTTCTTGAGCCACATATATATAATCAATAAATAAGGCCTCATCTGTATTTCCCTGAGTTAAGATAGTAAATCCAGGAGATAAACAAGTTCCGTCTGGTACTGTAATTGTAGATGCATCATCTACTTTTGTCAAGTAAAGAACATCATCTACGTACACTTTAATAGTGCCAAGTCCATCCCAGTAAAAACCACATTTATGTTTTACATTAGCAGTAGCAAGTGTAGCCATACTACCATCAACAAAATTAACTGTAGTATCAGTCTTACTTTGAACACCACCTTCATCTATAGAAAAGTCCAGGTTTCCATCACCATCCAACATAAAGCCAACATGATTTTGTACACCAACACCAAGAGCACCATAAAGATCAGTTCCAGTATCTGCAAGTCCTATAAACACTTCAGACTCACTAACATCTTCTATAATAAATTGTGTTTCAAACCAGAGTTTCTTATTAGTTGCAAGTTTAAATGATTCTCCATTCAGTTGTGCAGTTAAAGCATCATTATCTGCATTACAAGTACGAAATTCTGCCCATCCACCTTGAGCTCCTGCACTAGTTCCAGCGTCAACTGGTTTACCCATTACAGTCTCTGCATTAGTTCCAGCACTATCTACAATAGTTACAAGCCATTTACCTCTATCTGCAACTTCTGAAAATGTAGCAGCTGGATCTGATTCATTTGCTAATGCTAGGTCTAAACATCCATAAGAGTCTACAAAATCTTCCATAAAGATAGTTGTAGTTGGTGACATTCCTAACATAGGCCTTGAATCAAAATTTCCACTATTAATTCTTTCATCTGTTGCCATATCATTAAGTACATCAACTAGGATATTATACCAATAGTCATATACTTTCAGTTTAGGTCCGTAGCCAGGTGGTACAAAATTTGCCTTCACGATACGATCCAATAAAGCCATAATAAATTATTTATTAAATTAAACAAAAAAAGTTAGTTCTTATTAAATTCATTCATTGCTAATTGATAACCCTGTGGATCTGTTATTGACATTCTAGCCAAAGTTACAGCTTCTTCTACTATTTCAGAATGTATTCCTTCATTTAGAATACAGTCTCCAGCGGGAGTTGTTGTTCCAATTGGATAATTGTCTGGATGTTCTACAGCCACAATACAATACTTTGTAATTGCAGTTCCATCTGTTATAAATACTGGAATATTATTATGTTGTAATATCCAATATTCTTCATTAGCATCTGGAACTCTGAATGGATTTTTTAAATTCTCACGATAAAAATCAAAGGATATTCTCTTTAATTTAATATTACTGACTAAAGTTGGACCTACTCCAGTTTCAACGTATTCATCAATCAACCAGTAATATTTACTATCTAGAGGATGAGCACCTACATCTAATGTCTGTGCTGCAGTTCCATTTAAATTTTGAAAGTGAGTACTAGTACTAAAAGCTGTATGTGAATCAGAGGTAATTAACTTTTCAATAGAGAAAATATTATAAGAATCTCTTGTAACACCTTCTTTCAGAATTCTATTAACTACTTTTCTCTGAGCCACTGTCAGTATACTAGCCCATTCGCTAGCTGTAAATCCTGGAGCTGCACTACTATTTAAACTTTCATAAAGTAGTTCAGCTTCATTCCTCATTTCTACACAAGTCATTTCTTATGCAAATCTATTTGAGCAACTATTTTCAAATATACATCTGCACTTAGTTTTTGTGCATCTGTAAGATATTTTACAAGTTCATCATATGTGTATGAAACACCTTCACCTGGAATATCATATTTGTTTCTGGCGGATTTTGTTATGGCACCAGCTGTTATAGCTTGTAAAATGAAATTCTTAATTTTAGCATCAGGATCATTTATAATCTTCAATGTTAAATCAATTTCATTTTCTATAACCTTATTAATCTCTTTCTTTAGCCATTCTTTATCTGCATCCTCAGGTACAAGCTTCATCTCCTTCTTTTCAAGATAATATACTCCAAGGAATTCTTTCATTTGTTTCACTGAATTCTGAATACTACCTAAAAAGGTATAAGCTTCTATAGTTTTATTAGTAGACTTCTTTTCAGCTTCCTCAGCATATCCCTCTTCAACCAAGGCAAAACGATATTCTGCTTTATCATAACGCTTTTCCCAATCTGGGGATGTCATAGGTTGTAATTTAGTTACTCTATATCTAAGATTATCAAGAGGATCTGCTAAATTAAATCTATAACCTTCATGCATTAAATTATAATCTTTAACCACTTTTACAAAGAAAGTGTGCCAAAAATTATCTTTCTTTTTATGAATATTAAGATCTAGGTCTAATACTTTTTCAAAATATTCTTTTTCTTCATCATTGACAAAAGGACTAACTAAGTGTCCTAATTGATTTTTCGGTAGTTGAAACCAGTTCGATGCTCCATCACTTTGAAAATATGCAATGTGTTCTGGAGTGTTAATCATCTTACCACCTCTAACAACTGGTTTTAGAAATACATACTTATTCTCTAAGTATCCTTTCTTAAAAGCTTCTTCTTTTGTAATCATCGCTAAGTTTAAATTAATACTATATCTGTTTCTTTCTTTTACTAAAAAAGTAGAAAAAGTGGTACTATTGCTAGTACCACCTCACTACTAACAAAATTATGAACGAAGAATTGAAGGAATAATACGGGCAGTTTTCTTCATATTGGTGATCTTCACACCGCCTATGAACCCTTTGTATACGGAATAACCGTCTACTGAAGTAGCCATTAACCTAGGCTCTGTCCTGTTATTATATGGAGAGAATGGATCACGAAGTCCAGGAATATAACCGAAGAATTCTTCTTCATCCTTAACACTAACCCTAGAAATATTAGATATTCCATTAGTTGTTCCTACATCAAATACTTCATAGATATATGAACTAGCTAATCCACCATCTGGGTGACGAAGTGTGTTAGGATAACCATCCTTCATCGGATCTATAGTCAGTTTAAATTTAATACCATTAACTGCAACATAATTAAGGAATTGACCTTCATCAAGAGTCAGTTTTCCACCATCAGTCTTAATGTTAACATTTGCATTAAGATATGTAATACTGTTAGCTTTGTTAACAGCATCTTTATGGAACTGGTATGCACCATATTCACCTGTAGAAATAACGAATTCACGTTTATCTTCAGGGATTTTTCCATAAGACATATCCATAGCAAAATCTGTCAGCATATCAAGACTGAAAGAGTTATAAGCAAGAATATTACCATATTCCATTTGCTCATACATACCAAAACCTGAACGAAGTGTGTTACCTGATTCACCTACATGTCCATAAGAACCATCAGTAAGTTTGTTGGATTTTCCATAAGCAAGCAACCTTGCTTTATCTCTTTCAAACTGTACATAAAAGTCCCAACCAAGTTTGTCAATCCAGCGAGTCTGTGTCTTTCCGTTCTGATCTATGAAAGCAAATGCAAGAGGTTTATTCTTACCTTTGGAAATCATATTACCAGGAACATTATAATTCTTACGAATCATAGAAAGAACGTTCTCCATCTGGTATGGAGCTGTATGATGAACAGAGTTACCTCTTTTGGAGAGTTCTTGTTCAACCATTCCAAATAGTTCTGACCACATTGTACCACGAGCTAAATCAGCTGCAGGTACCCAAAGTGTGTCGTCACCGGTGAAAAGTTGTACTTTATATCTCCAGAGGTTTCCAGCCTGAACAGGATCATCAACTACTCTAAGTTGATAGAGTTCAGGTTTTTCACCAACGATATGCGAGGTAGCCTCAAAATAACGTTCTGTAAACCATAAGTAAAACATACCACGGTTCAAACCAACCTGAGCTGCATCTGTAACAGCTGTAGCGCCAGCGGCATCTGTAGTAGCTATAACTAATGGAATACTACGCTCGTCTGATCCCTGAAGGAACCAACGATATACAACGTCATCATTAATATACTCGGTAGGAAGCTTATTCATAAAAGAAACGAAGTTGTCTGAACCTATATTGAGTTCATACAAACGATTCATTACTTGACTTATGACTTCTGGTTCCTGCATTCCAAGCCAACCAAGATGACTTTCTCTAGTAAGACCGCTCCAATGTTTTGGATCAACGATCTGTAAAGCCGAAATTTTATTCATCTATTATATAATTTAAAAAACAGTTTATCTTCCAAGAATACCTCTCATACTGTCAATATTATCTTTAACAGTTTTTTCTTGTTCTGGAGTTTGCATTGTGTACTTTCCAGTTTTAGAAGCGGTATTACTTTTATCTTTTAAAACTCTCTCAAGTTCATCTATATCTTTTGTAGTCTTCACCTGAGTAAATTTAGTCCAAGGTTTATTCTTTTCAAAGAACCCTGTTTCTAAAAGATAGGCTAATTTTGTATCAAAGAACATAGGATCTTCAGCTCTCTTAGCCCATAAAGCATTTGTAATCCTACCTTTACCATCCTGAACCTCTTTTACTAATGTATCATACATTTTTACTTTAGTTTGTTTATTAATACCTTGTCCAGGTATAATTTCATCCAAGCTATTGATATGATCTTTTAAAGATTCAAGGCTTCGTCTATTTTCTTCTTTTCTAAGATCAGAGATTTTTTTAGCCTCAGCTTCTTCATTAGTAATTTGTTCCTGAATAGAATTCTTCAGAATAGAAAGAAATTCCTTAGATTCTTCGATATCATCTCCAAGATCTATACTATTCTGAACTAATTTATTTATTTTAGCATCTGACATTGAAGTAGTTAACTTGTAATAATCAGTTAAAATACTTTTTCTAAGTTCAGTATTACCTTCCTTAGTCAAGTCATCTACTTTTATATTGTCAAATCTTGTCTTAAGATCTAACAAAGTTCCAGCTGTTTCTACTGGTACACCTTTACCAATTAAAGTAAGATACTGTTGATAACCTGCATCTAAATCAGCTTTAGCAGCTTCAATATTTGCATCAATCTCACCTTTAATAAGGTTTCTAAGTGTTGTAGCTTCTCCAAGAGTTTTTACGTCTTCAAGAAGTTTTGTTTCATCAAGAGATGATAAAAGCCCCTGCTTCACCAAGTCCTTAGCAAAGATTACAGTAAAAGAAGTGTCAGAAGAAGTTTCAATTTGTTTGGTGGCAGGGGCTGCATTATCATCTTTAATATCAGCAACTACTTCATCTGCTTTTTGTTTATCATCTTTTATTAAATCTTCCTGTTTTTCAAGGACATCATTTATATTTTCTAAGGAAAGATCATCTTTTATTTTAGGATCTTCCTTTTTATCAACCTTTTTATCAGGTTCTTCAATCTTCTTATCTTCTATAGCAGGTATGGATGCTAATACTTCATTTATATCCAAACCTCTATCAAACTCAAGCATATTATCTATGCTTTCATTAAACACATCTTTCATCTTTACTGTAATTTTATGCAAAATTAATTATAAAAAATATATCTATAAAATTTTTTTGAAAAAAACAAATTCTCGTATAACGTAATCTTATAAAAAATAATAGATTATTTATTTTTTAGTAGTAGGTTTAGGTTTGTTTGCTACCTTTGCTTTAATCTGAATTTCCCTATCTTTTTGTTCTTCTTTCTTACGATTAGATCTTTTAACCTCTTCAAGTTGATCTTTTTTAAGATTTAATTCTGGAGTTTTATCTTCAGGAATATTAATTTCAGGTTCTTTCTGTTCTTCAGATTTCATCCTAGCTATAGCAAGTTGAGTTTCACTTTGTAAGTCAGCTTTATATTTTTCTAATTCACGATCAGCTGCACTCTCAGCAAGAGCTGTTTGTTCTGCAGCCATTTTTTGTTCAATAACCATTTGCTGATTCTTCTGAGCTTGTTGTTGTAGTTGTTCTTCAAAAGCTTCAAACTTTCTCTGAAGAGCAGCAGGATCATTAGTTCTATAAAGTTCCATGACCATAGACAAGGTACCTTGATTTTGCATAAATGGTTGAACAAGAGATTTAAGAGTCTGCATCATATCCTTATCAGCAGCTGAACTAGAAGAATAGATCCCATAATCAGATTCAACAAATTGCTGACTATCAAAATCTAACACAGTTTGACTACCATCACTTAGAATAAACTGACGTTTAAATTTCTGATCCTTCCAGGCAATTTTAGCTGTTTCAAGATAAGCTTCAATAGCTCTATTAATAAAATCTTCATGAATACTAAAGTACTTAGCAGTACTTAAAGCACTTTGTTTTACACCTCTTTCTATACCACCTACAGTTTCTCTCTTCTCAATAGCACCAAGACGTTGAGGTGTAATTCCTACTATCTCCTGTACTCTATTCTCAAGGAAAGTTAGAATAGCTAGTAAATTCTGTATTACATGTGGATCACCAATCTCAATAGATCCTGAACCACGATTCATGTTTCCAGCTAATTTTCCAAGAGCTGCACCTTTCTTACCTTCACTAAACTCATCTTCAAAGGCAATCTTAAACTGATCTATATAGAATAAGTATTGATCCATGGTAAAATTATCTGGAATCATACTTGTAGATAATCTTGCAATTTTACCTTTATAAGTCTTAAGTTCTTCCCAGAGTTTATGCATGAAGAAGTTGTAGGTTAACTGATATGGTTTACCTATACTAACAAAAGATAAGGATTTAGAATCATTAGTAGAAAATACATTTCCAACTATTCCTGGATGACATTTAC
>ERZ1645192.4945-NODE-4945-length-10462-cov-8.318055_pt1 | contig 10462 bp, 9 predicted proteins | sample MGYA00575354_ERZ1645192 | MGnify/ENA primary metagenome ERZ1645192 (study PRJEB40844, sample SAMN11349763) | freshwater sediment metagenome | isolation source: river sediment | host: Sediment | place: India: Faizupur Khadar , New Delhi | collected 2017-02-21 ...
TTTGGCTTTCCTGAGATAATTGAATACGTTTCAAAATATTATACTCTGAAAACGGGGGACCTCATTTTTACTGGCACCCCCTCCGGAGTTGGCCCGGTCAAAAAGGGTGACAACCTGGTTGCCCGGATAGGAGGGGAGGCAGTGCTCGATTTCTTTGTCAGGTAAGTTCCCCTGTAATTCTCGCACCGTGTCTCAGTACAGCATTGACAAGCCTCTCCAGGTCTGTGTCATCAGTCATTGCATTCATCAGCGCGGTACGCAACCAGATTGTTCCGTCAAGCTCCGTTTGCACGAGGTGGAACTCACCGCTCTGAATCACAGCCTTTCTTATGGTGCGGTTCAGTTCGTTCAGCCTGTCAGCCTCCATCCCCGCCGGTGCGTACCTGAAGCAGACTATGTTTGATTCAGGTTTCACAGCCAGCTCCATGCCAGGTGTTCTCCCTATGGCATCGCCGAACCGTTTCGCCAGGTCATGCCTGCTTTCAACATACCTGCCGAGCACCTCTTCGCCATAGTATTTTATGACTGCCCATGCTATAATCCCCAGACCGCTCTTTGTGCATTCAAGAGTCCTCCGGGCGCTGTTGTACCACTCATTGCCGTCCTGCCTGTCGAAGAGGTACCCTGCCTTCTGGGCAAAGGTCTCGTAAGATCTGCGGCCGTCACGGAAGATCACCATGGTGTTCAGCCCGGGAGTGAGCAGCATCTTGTGAAAGTCAATCACAACTGAATCAGCCTGTTCAAGTCCGCGGGCCAGGTGACGGTATTTATCGGTAAAGAGCACACCCAGTCCGTGTGCCCCGTCTACATGAAACCACAGTTTGTTCTCGCGGCAGAATGCAGCCACCTCCTCCAGGTTGTCATATGTGCCGGTAGCGGTGGAGCAGGCGTTGGCAGCCACGCAGATTACCCGTATCCCCTTCTCTTCCGCGTTCCTCAGAGTCTCTTCCAGAAGGTCAGTCCTCATTGCATAGCGACTGTCGTAGGGTATCCTGATGACAGATCCGCCTCCAAGGCCGATGACCTTGGCATTGCGTGAGATACTGTAGTGCGACTGGTCCGAAACTATTATCCCTACGGGACGGTCATGCCGGACTCCATCTTCCCAGATGTTGTATTCACTCATAGCCTGGCGTGCTGCCAGCAATCCTGTAAGGTTGCCTGCGCTGCCCCCGTGGGTGAAGATCCCGTCTGCCTCTTCGCCAAAGCCGATGAGCCTCGCAAAATATCTTATCACGTTCCGTTCTGCAGCCATGGATGCCGGCCCCATCTCGTAGACCGCGACGCCGTTGTTGAGCAGCGTGGTACACATCTGCGCAATGACTCCAGCCGTAAGGGGAGGGGAGTTCTGGTGCCCTACAAACCGCGGATGATGCATGTGATTCATGTCGCCTATCACCTTGCGGATAAACCCCCCGAGTGGCAGGTCACGGTTGGCCGGATGGTCAAAGTCATATTCCTTCACAAGGTCGTCAGGCTCCCTGTAATTCAGCACGGGCATATCGCTGCGTGCTGTTGAATCCTTCAGATAGTCTGACAGGATATCTATCAGTTCATGACCCAGTCTTCTGAATTCCTCACTGTCATAGCTGCTGCTAAGCTTCTTCTCTGTAATTGCCATCAATTTGCCTTGTTAAGTAATTTTCCGGCATTCATCAGCCTGCCAACAGGGTAGAGCCTGGTCCTCTTCTCCAGTTCCGAGGCAGGAGTGTGCTGATACAGCCACTGCAGCTGGGCCACAGGATCAGATGCCACGGCGGAATCTTCGCGTTTGGCTTTTTCAAATGCTTCGCGAAGCGCCGGGTCATGATCAAGCAACTCCTTCAGGTGACTCTCGAAGCCCCATACTGAGTACCAGTCCTGCCCCTCGAGATATGAGTCGAAGAAGTTCCAGGCGAAGAAGCCCGATTCGCTCTGCGGCTCAAGCATCGTGAGGATGTATTTTTTTGATCGCTGGCTGACCGGGACAATGTAGTCACCTTTGAAAAATTCAATATCCTGGGTGACGGTCCTGAGTTTCACCTTGCTGTTGAAGTAGTGCCCCTGTGTGGCTCTTCGGGCAGGCTCGAAGCTGTCAATGTAATATGTTTCCACCGTAAGTGTCGTGTCAGACTGCAACTGTTTCATCTCCACTCCGTTGACCATAAGACGCTCAATAACCTCTTCCCAGGCAAACGGTACGATGTAGGCATCCGGGACGGTGACGGTGAGGGAAGGGATGAAATAATTGTAGTACCTGATGGTCTCAGTGTAAGGTTTTTCGTGATTATAAAACCCTGATTTCCTGCCGGTGATGGGTGTGGTGGTCTCTTCGTAGCGATAGCCGTGGTATTGGAGGGTATCCCATTTCAACGAGTCCTGTTCCCAGTCAATTACAAACTCCTTTGCCTCAAGCGTGCGACGGTTGGCTTCGGCCCGATGCCGGAGTATCTCCTTGTGGTTCAGCGAGGTGTAACGGAACAGTTCGGCGATGAACTGCTGGGTGCCTTTCACCCGTTCCTTGTAGGGCTTATAGACCAGTGTCTCGGTCATGAAGCCGAAAGAGTTGAAGAGCGAGGAGTATCCGGTGGAATAGTATGCATGTTCCTCGAAGCCGATAATTGCCTTGATTTCTCCCCTTTCAGTGTACTGCACATACGGAACCATCTCGTTGTTGTGGACCTCCTTCATTCTGCCGTAGAGCTCCTTAAGCATGTCATTGCGGAAGAAATCTTCCATCTCCGGGTGCATCTTTTCAGGCTGGGTGGCTATGAGCGTCACTGTGAACTGGTGGTCAGAGCCGTTGGTTGTATGGGTGTCCAGGAACACATCGGGGTCCAGGAAGCGGTAAATCCCGGCAAACGCACGTGCGTCGCGTGAGTCCTGCTTGACGAAATCGCGGTTCAGGTCGAGGAAGCGTGAGTTTCGCCTTGCGCCCTTCTCCTCGGGTCCGTTCTGGTTTATGCGCCAGTAGCGGCTTCGCGCCAGCGCCCCACCTATGTTATATACCGGAATGATGGCTACGGAGCAGTTGCGCAGGTATCTCTTCATGCCGTCCTTGTTGGCCAGCAGATCAGCTGCAAACCGGGCACTTGCATCGATACCTTCCGGCTCACCCGGGTGTATCCCGTTGTTGATAAGCACTATGGCTTTGCCCTGGCTGTGTATTGCTGCCGGATCACTCTCCCCGTCAGATGAGATGATGAAGAGATGCAGGGGCAGCCCGGCATCGGTCATGCCCATTTCAATGAGGGTGGCCTCCTCATACCGCTCGTCGAGGTCTGTGTAGAACCTGATTGCCTCTTCCCACGTGAGGCTCCTGTTATCATCATACCCGGGAACGGGTATATCGGCAGACTTCTGCGCCTGAAGGCCGGCTGTTACAATCACAGCCACAAGCAGATTAATGATTCTTATTTTCATCCGGTTTTATCTCTGAAATAACTGATTACTGTCTGTGCTTTTTCTCTCATTTCATCAACAAGGTCAGGAAAAATGCCGTAGGTTGATTCAAGATGGCTGAACCGCGAAATAACGTTTTCGATTATCATTCCGGGCATGTCTGAAGCAGGAATGCCTCTCATTGAATATATCTCCCCGTAGCGGCCGATTCCCGTTTCGCCGAAGGCGTCCATATCATCGGCCACGGAGATTATTGCCGCCAGTGAGGAGGGATCAGACTGACTTGTGTAAGCCTTGTCATCATGCTTCTCCACCGCATTGAGAATCTCAAGGCAGTCCGCATTACTCATTGAAATTGAATTAAGGAATTCTCCGCAGATACGCCTGCTCTCCCTGCCGTGATCACTGCCCCGGTTGACAGTCAGGCCTGTATCATGGAAGAAGGCAGAGATTATTGCTTTTTCTGCCATGTCAGATCCGGTGACCATGCCGGCGTCATAGAGACGTTCAAGCAGTTGCGAGGCATTCTCCCAAACTCTCTCATGATGCAGGTGGTCATGTGACGCGATTCCGGCTGTTGAGAATATGCGCCGGCACTCCTCCCTGAGCCTTGCTCCGTGCATTTCCTCTGCCTGCCTGATATAAGTATGTGCCATCAATAAAACGAAAAAGCAAAAGTAAGAACTTTTGCTTTCCGTAAACGTGGTGTGTAATAATCAGCGGGCCAGCATACTCTCAGCAAGATCAAGTATGGTAGTGTCCTCCAGGGTTACAATGCCCCCCTCGGGTCCCTTTTCAATGTGGATCCCGGCACTCTGCCCGCGATCAAAGTTCCAGCCACCGAAATAATTCCTGACGGTCTCCTCCTCCATAGCCAGTTCATCTGCTATCTTTCTTATGCTCCCGTCAGGAAGCTGGTCCTTGATCTTTCTCAGTTGTCCAAATGTCAGTGTTCGTGCCATGATTTGTTGTGGATAGATTTTCTCAAATATACTAAAAATAACCAGCGTTTGGCAAATAAAACAGACTCTTTAAAGTTATTTTAACATTTTAAATTTCAATAGATTGTATATTCCGGATTATGTAGACGTCATAATCACCCAGGTACTCGAAACCTGCTTTCCTGTATAAGCTGACCGCAGTTTCATTTGTCCTGTGTACTTCAAGTTTGACCTGGTAGCCCATCTCCTTCACCACGCGGAGCGATTCCTTAAGAAGCAATGCCGAGAGTCTCTTGCCCTGATGCAGAGGCGCTATTCCGAAGTGGTGCAGGTGGAGCCTCCTGCCATCGAAGGTAAGCCATGATGTACCGGTAATCCTGCCGTCGTCATCCGGGTCATACATCACCAGCATTGTGCCTCCGATTGCGATGCTTCTTTCAATTGTTGCCTCATCGTCGCCCCGTTCGGGCCTGCTTAACCCGGTGGCACTCCAGACCTCCATGATCCCCGGAAAATCACCCCGCCTGTACTTTCTTACCTCCATTATTATCCTGGTCTCTCAATTATGCCGGTTTGCCTTTGCTGACTGCAGGTAGCCTTTTTCTCACTGTCGGTACGCTTTAGCTCACTGCCGGGTTTCGTGTCCTGCTCTGCTTTCTAATTCTCTTCAGCCACCACGTAGAGCTGGCCCTGTTCTTCCCTTCTGACGACAATTGCTGTTCCCTTCGTGATAAAACCTGTTTCTGCAACGGCAGGATAGACATTGTCCCCGATTAATACCTTGCCAGACGGCTTCAGGACAGTATGTGCGGTGCCCCTGCTGCCAACAACTGACCGAAGTTTTCCGGTGTCGAAGCTTTCAAACCCGTCCGCCTGGTTCACCGAAGTCTCAAGCGCCAGGCTTCCAAACAGCCTGTTGGGGGCAAACAGTTTTCGCGAGAGCCACAGTGAGAGTCCGATTGCAAGCACTGCCGAGGCAAGTACAATTGCGAAGGCGCCAACAATCTCACTTACCCCGTCAAGAGAGGGACCGCGGCGGAAGACAATCTTATCTACCATTACAAGCGCCAGACCTGTAACAATACCGATCACTCCAAGCACCCCGGTCACTCCGAATCCGGGGATTGCGAAGATCTCGACAAGAACCAGGATTATTCCTGCAATGAATATTACCAGGTGCCAGTTTGCAGCAACACCTTCAAGGTACAGCGGCGCGAAATATAGCAGTGCGGCAAAACCTGCAGCTGCCAGAGGGAAACCCACACCTGGCGATTGCAGCTCGAAGTAAATGCCACCGATTATCAGCATTATAAGCAGCCCTGAAACCACAGGGTTGACGAGCAGCATTATAATTTTGTCTACCAGTGTCAGTTTCAGCTCCCTGATAGTGTATTCCTCAATTCCGGCACTGGCCAGGACCTCCTCCACGGTTTCAGCCTCGCCCTCGCAGAAGCCGTATTTGATAGCTTCGAGCGTCGTCAGGGTGAGAACCTGTCCGGTATCTACAATGCCTTCAAGCACTATTGACGGGTCAACCATGGCCTGGGCAATTTCCGGGTCACGGTGCCATACCCAGGTGGTGTCACCGTTCTCCACAACCGGCTTCTTGCCGTGAGCTTCGGCGGTTGCCCGCATCATGCCACGCATGAACGACTGGTACTTGTCCGGTAATTTCTGTCCCGTCTGGTCAACTACGGTGGCTGCACCTATGCTGGCCCCCGAACGCATGTAGATGCTGTCAGCCGAGACTGCTATAAGCGCACCGGCAGAGATTGCCTGGTTGTCAATGAAAACCAGCACGGGGATATCATAGTTCAGTATCAGGGTGCGCATCGAGTCGGCAATGTCAACCTGTCCGCCGTATGTGTTCATGTGAATAAGCATGTAATCTGCATTCACTGAGTCTGCCTCTGCAAAACTCTTCCTGACACTTCGCCACAGGGGGGCGGCAATGTTCTTTTTAATATCGCACTTGTATACAATGGCAGTGGTGTCGGGCCCGGTCTGTCCGGCTGCTTTGGCCGGCAGGGCAAGCCATGCACCGGCGAATAACACCGGCAACAGAAATGCAAATCTGACTCTTAGTCTTTTCATGGGGTTATATTTAATTCCTTTATGTATCCGATAAATTTATCCAGGGCTTTCCTCTTGAGGTAGTCAAGGCGGTAGTCCATGTTATGGTTAAGGTAAAAGATCACCTCGTCAGGGGTGGCCGCGGATCCCTCTGCCAGCAGATCGACAGACTCGTTTCTCCTGTCAAGCCCTTCTCCCAGAGCCTTGTTGAATAGCGCCTTAAACTGCCCGGGCAGCTCTCGGGTGGATACCCAGCAGGCAAAGACGAAAGGCAGCCCGGTAAACTTCTTCCACTCCAGCCCCAGGTCAAGCCTGTACCTGAAGTGCCTTGCATACTCGAAACAGCGGTCTCCTATCATCACAGCAGCTTCACCGTGTCTCATGGCAGTAATGTCAAACTCTTCCGGCGCCGGGTGCCATGTGTATTCACGTTTCCACGCAATGGCCGCCAGGATGCGGCAGAGTGACACGGAACTCCTTGAACGGTAGTCAAGATAGATTGTTGATATCTCCTCAAACGGTGTGTTGCTGACGAGCAGCACGGTCCGTACCTCTCCGTTTGTGCTAAGGCAGTAGTCGCCAACAAGATGGTATTCCTTCATCCCTGCAATCATCGCCACAGGGATCAGTCCCAGGTCACTGCTGCCTGCAATGAGCCTGTCGGCACACTCGGAGGGATGACACACCTCCAGGTCAATCATCCCTGCAACCTCTCCGTTGCGAAGTCCGATTATAAAAGGATAGCTGTTGATATACCTGACTGCTGAAACCCTGATCTTCTCCATCTCAAATATCCTTTCCCCGGATAATTGCAAAGGTTCAATTTTTTTAGACCAGTACAAAATACTATTTTTGATTTTTGATTCACGGGTAAAATCGGGCTGAGGAGATATATTATGGACCGTTTAATGGCAATTTCACCGGTTGACGGCCGGTACGGTGAGCGGGTGGGGGAACTGGTTCCCTTCTTTTCCGAGTACGGGCTGATGCGCTACAGGGTACTGGTGGAGACAGAATACTTCATTGCTCTCTCTCATGTGCGACTGCCCCAGTTCGACGGGTTCCCTCCGGAAAAGGAACAGTCTGTCAGGGCCATCTGCTCTTCCTTTTCCCCGGCTGACGCTGACTTCATCAAACAGAAGGAAGCAGTCACCAACCATGATGTCAAGGCCGTTGAGTACTTCGTCAAGGAGAAGATATCAGCCCTTGGACTGGACAAATGGGGGGAGTTCGTTCACTTCGGGCTGACCTCGCAGGATATCAATAATACTGCCATGCCGATGGCTATACGCGATTCCGTGAGGGAGGTCATGAAGCCAATGCTTGTATCACTTCGCGATTCGATAAGAAAGATGGCTGAAGAATGGGCCGGCATTCCGATGCTGGCACGCACTCACGGACAACCTGCAACTCCGACCCGGCTGGGCAAGGAGATGGCTGTGTTTGCTGAACGACTTGACAGTGAGCTGATGACACTCATGACAATGAGGTACAGTGGCAAGTTCGGCGGTGCAACAGGCAATCTCAACGCTCACAGGGTGGCATACCCGGATATCAACTGGCCTGAGTTTGCCGACAGGCTTCTGAATGAGCAACTCGGACTGGAAAGACAGCAAACGACCACCCAGATAGAACACTATGACGGGCTGGCAGCTCTCTTTGACTGCATAAGCCGGATCAATACAATCATTACTGACTTCTGCAGGGATGTGTGGAGTTACATCTCGCTCGACTATTTCAAGCAGACAATTGTCAGGGGCGAGGTGGGCTCATCTGCTATGCCGCATAAGGTAAACCCGATCGACTTCGAGAATGCCGAGGGAAACCTGGGAGTGGCAAATGCCCTCTTCGGCCACCTTTCATCCAAACTGCCGGTTTCGCGTTTACAGCGTGACCTGACTGACTCAACGGTGATACGCAACACAGGAGTTGCCATGGCACACACGCTGATAGCCTGGAAGTCGGTTAAGAAAGGCCTCTCAAAGCTGATAGTCAACCATGAAAAGATCAGGAGTGACCTGGAGGATAACTGGGTTGTTGTTGCCGAAGCGCTTCAGACAATCCTTCGCCGCGAGGGCTATCCCAAACCCTATGAGGCCCTGATGGCTCTTACCCGAACCAACGAGAAGATCACGGGGGAGACAATACGGAGGTTTATTGACACCCTTGATGTCAGTGAGGCGGTAAAGCAGGAGATGAAGGCCGTGACCCCGTTCAGTTACACAGGTTTCTGACACGCGCCGATGAACAGCTTCAGGATACTGCTTCGATACCTTAAGCCATACAAATGGCTGGCGGTGCAGAATATGGGATTCAACATCCTCAGCGCATTCTTCGCCCTGTTTACCTATACACTGATTGTTCCGTTTCTGCAGATCCTGTTCAACAGGGTGGATTTTGTCCCGAACCCCGGACCTTTCAGCTTCTCTGCCTCTTATATAAAGGACTGGACAAACTGGTTCTTCTCATCTACGATTGAGAGATACGGTGAGATGCGAGCCCTGCTTATGGTGGTGATTATTTTTGCTTTTGCAAGTTTTGTGAAGAACCTGCTGGTCTTCCTTGCCAACAACTGCATGGCCAGCCTGAGGGCAGGTACCGTCAGGGATGTCAGGAATGTAATTTATCACAAGATACTTCGCCTCCCTCTCTCTTATTTTTCTGATGCACGGAAGGGAGATCTGATGACCAGGGTGTCAAATGACATACAGGAGATCGAGATGTCAGTGGTTGCATCCCTTTCGATGCTCTTCCGCGATCCGTTCACCATACTCATCTTCGTAGTGTACCTGTTTGTGACGAGCCCGCAGCTTACCCTCTTCGCATTGCTGATGCTTCCTCTCAGCGCATGGGCCATAGCGCGCATCAGCCGAAGCCTCAAGAGCTCCTCCTTCAAGGGTCAGCAAGCCCTTGGAAGACTGCTCTCAGTGCTGGAGGAGACACTGACAGGCCTTCGCATAATCAAGGGATTCAATGCGGAGGATAAGATGATCCGACAGTTCGGGTCGGCAAATGAGAAGTTCGCGAAGACATTCAGAAGAGTGGCGAGAAAAGCTTATCTCGCCCACCCTGTGAGCGAGTTCCTCTCAACGGTTGTACTGCTGATAGTGATCTATTACGGCGGTTTCCTGGCCCTGAAGGGGACAGGCAACATGTCGCCTGACAGACTGATAGCTTTTGTTGTAGTTTTCTCACAGATAATACATCCGGCCAAGGCTATCTCCACTGCCTGGTTCAACATCCAGAAGGGGATGGCATCCATTGACAGGATAAACGAGGTGCTCAATGCCCCCGAAACGATCACCCAGAAACCTGATGCCGTCAGGCTTACCGGGTTCAGGGAGAGCATCGAGTTCAGGAATGTATGGTTTGCCTATAACCATGAGCCCGTGCTGAAGGACATCTCGCTCACAATAAGGAAAGGCCAGACGGTGGCCGTTGTCGGCCGCTCCGGCGGCGGGAAATCGACACTTGTTGACCTGATCCCCCGTTTCATGGACCCTGACAAAGGCTCGGTCTTAATTGACGGGGTTGATGTGCGCAACGTGAACATCAGGGATCTGCGCCAGCTGATGGGAATTGTGAGCCAGCAGGCAATTCTGTTCAATGACACCTTTTATAATAATATCTCATTTGCGGTTGACGGAGAGGTTGAGCCTGACAGTGTTTACAGGGCCGCCAGCATAGCCAATGCCGGCGATTTCATTGCCGAGACGGCAGAGGGATACCAGAATATGGTGGGAGAGGGGGGAAACAAGCTCAGCGGCGGTCAGAGGCAGAGAATCAGCATTGCCAGGGCAATCATGGCCAATCCTCCGATACTTATTCTCGATGAGGCCACCTCGGCGCTGGATACCGAATCGGAGAGGCTTGTTCAGGATGCGATGCTGAAACTTATGGAGAACCGCACCTCGGTCATAATTGCACACAGGCTTTCGACCATCCAGCATGCTGATCTTATTGTTGTTGTCGAAGACGGCCGCATAGCTGAGTGCGGCACGCATGAGGAACTGATCCGTAATCCGGATGGCATCTACAGGAAGCTGTATGAGATGCAGTCGTTTTAG
>ERZ1645192.4946-NODE-4946-length-10459-cov-6.993752_pt1 | contig 10459 bp, 6 predicted proteins | sample MGYA00575354_ERZ1645192 | MGnify/ENA primary metagenome ERZ1645192 (study PRJEB40844, sample SAMN11349763) | freshwater sediment metagenome | isolation source: river sediment | host: Sediment | place: India: Faizupur Khadar , New Delhi | collected 2017-02-21 ...
GCGCGATCACACCCGCCACGCACCAAATGGGGGTGAGGCCACCCCCACTCCTATGTGAAGGCGCAGCCACATCGGAGAGGCGGTGGCCTCACCGCCTTTGGCGCTGCGTTGCCAACCACACGCGTCTTGCCAACAGCGTTGTCCCAATGGACGACATCGGGATTTCGACAAATCCGGAGGAGTGTCGATTAGGTCTTAAAGTGCGGGCCGGTTTCATCCATTCCAGGCTTTACATTGGGGGCGAGTGGCTCAGTCTTTCCACAAGCTGCGCAACCGGGTACGAGCCTCGGCCTGGTCTGGAGGTGCTCTCCACTGCGGCGCGGCCGGTGATGACAAAGAATCGGGCTTTTCCCGGAAAGAATTCGATTATATGAAGACCTGCCGGCTCCGCGGTTTCACCCTCATCGAGTTGCTCGTGGTTATCGCCATCATCGCCATTCTCGCCTCGATGCTTCTGCCGGCGTTGTCCAACGCCAAGATGCGGGCGCAGCAGATCAAGTGCGTCAGCAATCTCAAGCAGTTGATGCTGGCAGACATCATGTATGTCAACGACAATGGCAGAAATCTTCCATACTACCCGGGCGCCGATAAAACGCTTTGGATGGGAACATTGATCACCTACCAGGCGCAGGTGCATGCGATCCGCCTGTGCCCCCTGGCCCCGGAAAAACCTCCTAAACCAACCGCCTCGCGCTGGGGAACCGCCGCGGAATGCTGGTCCTGGAGAGGGGATCTGGGCGGGAGCTTCGCCTTCAACGGCTGGTTTTACTCGGACGACGCTTACTACAACACAGGGCAGGACCTGTCCCGGCACTTCGGGCGGGATGGCTCGGTTCAGAAACCCTCACAGACACCTGTTTTTGCCGATTCCATCTGGGTGGATATCTGGCCGCGCCCCACAGATACCCCGTCTCGCGATCTCTTCAACGGCGAGCAATCGTCCGGCGTGGGCGCCATCGGACGCATTACCATCTCTCGCCACAGCGGGGTGAGCCCCGCCTCGGCTCCCAGAAGTGTTCCTGCCGGCTCGGTCCTTCCCGGCGGAATCAATATTGCGCTTTACGACGGCCACGTTGAGACCGTGAAGCTGGAGAAACTCTGGAACTATTACTGGTACAATGGCTACCAGATCCCCGCTACGCGGCCCCGGTGACGTCCGCTGGCGGCGGCGGGAGCGCAGGCTCACATTCCGAACATGCCGAAGACGCGCTGGACGCCGCGCCACAGGCCCGGACTGGCAGGACTGAACAGGGCCTGTTTGGCTTCGCCCCAGTCCATTTGCATAAGCAACCCAATGCTGTGCGCGCCGCGCTCGCCCGACCGGATGGCATCCACACCGTAGGCATAGCCGCCCATGATCCGCCAGGTGCGCGTCCGAAAAAGGATGCCGGCGCCCACGCCTGAATGCCAATTGCCCGGCTGCTCGAGTCCATCCACGTATCTCACACCAGCGGTGGCGGCTGTGAAGGCGAGGCTCCACCGCTTCTTGGGGTCGAGGGGCAGCAGGTAATTGCCTCCGAGCAGGAGAAAGTCTCGCGCGCTGATTTCCTGGTAGTAATAGCCCGGCAGGGACAGCGGGAACTCGGATGACAAGGGCAGCAGCGCGCCGAGCCTGTAGGAGCTGAACCGGTCGGCATTCACGCTGGTTCCCAGGAGCAGGGTGATCTCGAAGCTCTGCATGGACTCCGGCAGCGTGTAAACGATCGAACCCTCGCCCCAGAACTGGTGGCAGAATTCCTCGACCTCGCGGTCGCCAAAGCCGTAATCGCCCGTGCCGGCGCGGAACTGGCCGTCGTACCAGACGGAGAGCGCCATCGCGAGCTTGGGGTAAAGGGTGGGTTCGCGCCCGCCCCAGCGCAGGCCCGTTCGAATGCTGAACGTGCCGCGATCATCCGGCAGCGAAAAATCCTCGGCTGTGTCGTCGTCGGTGTACGCGGAAAAGCGCCCCGTGGCGCGCACAATCCCGCTCAGGGGGATCATCTGCCCGGGATTGAAGAGGTGATACACGCCCGCTGAGACCTGGCCTCCATGCCCGATGAAGCTCTCCCGGGGCCGGTATTTGCCTTGCCGGATCTCGGCATAGCTGTCGGCAAACCCGCCACCGGCGACGCCGATGCCCAGGTCCGTGTTCTCGCTGAGCGCGCCTTTGAAGCCCAACTCGGAGTCCAAATAGGTGGGCGCCACTGCCAGCCGGAGGGTGGTATTGGTCCAGGGAAACGCGGGTTGGTTATGATAGAAGAAGGCGTAAGCCGACAGGGGTTGATGCCCTTGCAGAGCGGCGTTGTAGCCGATCTGAAGCAGGTCCCGCGGCACAGGATCAATCTGCGCCGGCGCGCTCAGGCAGCAGAGCCCGAGACCCAGGCAAAGGACAGGAGCCGGATTTGACCGACGCATTTGCCGCTCTTGGTAGTGGATGCCGGGGGCGATGCCAAGAGTATTCGGGGGCTGCGGACGCGCGCAACGCCAGGCGCCGCTAATTCCGGGATGGTGTTTCCACGAGACGGTAGCGAATTTGAACCCCGCGCGGCTCCTGGCGAAAACCGGTGATCTGCAGAATGCCCCGGGCGCCTTCGCGTGTTTTGAAGATGTAAGTCTCTGGAAGCTTGCCTTTGGCGCTGAGGATGGTGTGTGATCCCGCGGCGCTGTGGTTCAGAACCGCATTATCCAGGAGATCTTTTGCCTCGATGCCCGCCCATCGTTGCGCGGGAACGGGCATGGCGGTCATTTCCACTCCAACAAGGCCCCGGACGCTTGTGCTCGTCTCGCCCACAGCATCAATGCCATTCGTGCGCACCCATTGCAGTGACGCCGGCGAGTTAAAGTCCAGCCCCTTTGGCGGCGTAAAGGTCCTGCCTGTTTCGAAATCGAGGAAGAAGTCGCGGCCCGTGCCGTCGTCGTTCAGTGTCAATTCCCGAGGGGTTTTGTGGATCACGGCTTGCGCGTCTTCCGGATTTGCCGGTGGTGCGGGGCGGGTCTGATTCGGGCTCAAAACGGGGAGCCCGTCCGGCTGAAAGATTTTGTAGCGAAGCACGATGTGGCCCCCCTCTGCAACGGGCTGCATGACGCCTGCCGAACCTGCGGCTGTGCAGAAGGCGTAAACGGCCGGTTTGGGGCCGATCTGAAGACGGACAGCGGGACGGGATGCGGCGGCGATGTTTGTCGCGCTGAGCGCCGCGACCACTTCGTTGCGAGCCGGTGTGTTGATCCATGCGTCCGGTGGCAGGTGGGCCATCCTCATCCGCAACACTCCCAGGCCGGCTCCATCCGCGACGTCAGGCGGGCTGACGCAATCTGCGCCAACATTCTTCAACCAACGATCAATGGCGTCCTCATTCCAGTCCGGCATCTGGGCGGGCCAAGCGATCCAGCGACCCGAATCCAGGTCAATGACTCCCGATTCCCTTTTAGGGTTTGGGAGCAGGATCTTGTGCTCGGCGGCCCGGGCGAGGCGGTTCAACCTGGCGCACAAAGCCAGTAGTTCCGGAAAAGAGAAATTTCCGCTGATTTGTCCCAACCCGCTCGGAATCTGACTCGCAACCACTGGAGCGGAAAGGATCTTGTTCTCAATGATGATCGCGAGTCGCCGATGGATGTTTGTTTTCGTCAGTTCCGAAAAGCGCGAAGTTGCGGCTGTAGTCATTTTGATTTCGATGCCCGCGTTCTGCATTTTTGCGGGACCAGCCGATGAGAAAAGCTCGTCGGTCAGGCTTGCGGCTTCCAGATCCAGGGCGCTCAGGAGTATCGCCTTGTCCACGGGAAGTCGTGGCTCTCCGGGTGTCCTTGTTTCCAGCCAAACGGTGCTCGCGTTCGTCTCTGAATCCAGCAGCACACGGCGGATGTGAAACAAAAAGGGATTAACGGCCTTCACGACGACGTCGTCGAGCTTCACGGCTTGCGCGGGAGCCTGAGAACTCGCAGCGCCTGCGGCGAGGGGTTGCAACTGGAAATCCGCGGTCCTCCTGTAGAAGCCGAGTGAACGGGTTTTTCCGAAATCCATGTGCCCTGTCTCAAACCCGGCCGCGTTTACGCGCATTAAAACTTCAATGCTATGATCTACGTTGTCCTCCCGATATAAGAACCCGGCGTTTGGAGGCACCTGGATGGTGTAGGAGCCTTGGCGATCCGTGGCGGTGCGCCACTTTCGGGACTTCGATCCGATGACTGTGATCTCAGCCTGAACGGGTTTTCCTGTGGCGGCGCTGGTGACCGTGCCGGAAAGCATGGAGCCCAACTGTTTTGGCATAGCCATATAGACCAGCAGTGCCGCAACAATGGTTGCGATCGCGGCAGCAAAGCCGAGTTTTTGGCCTCGTGTGGATGCGGAAGCGCCATCAATGCCGAACAGGCGCTTCATAGGATCACGCGTCAGGAGCCAATGAGTCCAGGGAACCATCAGGGCGGCGGAGACGAACACGATTACAGCGACAACGAGCTGCCGTGGATTTGCCGCGGCGCGGCCCATCAAATCAATTCTCAGGTCCGGTCCCCAACCGGAAAACAGCCCCATCACCATCATCAGTGTGAGCACGGCGAACAGGAGGTAAGAGACCGCGACCCAGGCAAGGGCGAGAATTCGTGCCCAGCGCTTCAGGAACAGCAAGCCGATCCCTGTCCAAAGGCAGAAAACATTCGGAAAGATCGCCAGACCCGGCTGCTGCCGAATAACAGTTTCGAAAAATGCATAGAGACCCAGGGCAACCATCAGGATGCCGAGGAGCGCCAGGGAAACCGGGAGGGCCGGGCCGGCAACATTTCCGCCAACGGCTTTGGCGCTGGGGGTCCGCCCCCGGCCGGTTTGGGCTGCCTGGACTGCGCCTGCCAGGTCGCTGCCTTTGGCCGACGTTGTTGAAACGTGCTCCACGTCTGTCTTTACCTGGCTGATATTCTGGTATCTGCGTTCAGGTTCCTTCTCGAGGGCGCGCAGGACGATTTCGTCGAGGCGGACATCCACAGTGACCTTGCTCGATGGCGGACAAAACTTGCCGAGGGGGAGCTCGCCCGTGAGCATTTCATAAAAGACAACCCCGAGGGAAAAGATGTCTGCCCTATGGTCCACCTTTCCGGGTTGCTCCACCTGTTCGGGCGCCATGTAATGAGGAGTCCCGATCACGTCCTTTCCGCCGGTAAGGACGGGTTGGCCAGGCGCGGGATCAACGATTTTCGCGATGCCGAAATCGGCAATTTTAACATGGCCTTGCTGATCCATCAGGATGTTCTCGGGTTTGATATCCCGATGGACAACGCCTTGCTGATGGGCGAATTGGAGAGCGTCACAGATTTTCGGCACAATTGCCAGGGCCTGTTCGGGATCGAGTTTGCCCCTCCTGAGCACCTCCCTCAGCGTGAGCCCATCCACGAACTCCATAATGAAATACGGATACCCGCCGGCCTCGCCGTAATCATAAACGGCGACGATATCCGGGTGTGCCAGGCGGGCCAGCGCACGGGCCTCGCGCGAGAAACGCCCGGCAAATGCGGTGTCCGCGCCGGCTCCGGACTCGCGCCGCAGCAGGATTTTGAGCGCGACGAACCTGTCCAGCCCGGGCTGTCTGGCCTTGTAAACGGCGCCCATCCCGCCCCGGCCCAGCGAACCGATGATCTCAAGCTGCGGGAAAAGGTTTTTTAATTCCTCGATGGATGGCCCGTTTGGCGGGGGCGATTGGGACACGCGTGTTCCTTCCGGCCCGAGCTCCTCGGTGGGAGCGGACAGGTTCAAGGCGAGCAGACAGGCCGGGCAGATTCCCTGAAGCGCATCCGGGGAAACCGTCGCGCCGCATCGTGAACACTTTGTATTAAAATCGCTCATTCACCTGCTTCTTAAGAACGCACGCAAGCTTGTGACACTTCAGGACGAAAGCGCTGCGAGCAGATGCCGGATTTCCTCCTCGATTTCGCCCTCTTTATCCACCGTTCTGGCGATCTCCTCCCGGAAGGCTTGCCGGAAGCGCTTGCGCAACCGGTGCACCGCCTGCCGCGCCGCCGCCTCGCTCATCCCGAGCCTTGACCCGATTTCAGCGTACGGGATGGATCCCCGCTCCGAGGCAAGATGCGGGCTTAGAATGGCAAAATCCTCCTTCCTGCCTGCGTTCTCCTGCTCGCTTTCCACACGCGCGAGCACCCGCTCCAGAAGTGTCAGCGCCCATTGCCGGTCATACACGGCATCCGGCGAGGCGCCCGGGTTGGCAGCGGCGCAGGCCCGCTCCGCAGCCTCGGTGTCAAACGGGCAATTTGCCTGGCCGCCCCCGCGCTTTTGCGCCCTGCTGCGATCCCATTCATTCGCCACGAACCGGTTGAGCGCCGTCAGCAGGAAGGTGCGAAAACGCCCCTTTGCCGCGTCGGCTTTGGCAACCCAGCCGCCCTCAAGCAGACGGGCGAAAAAACCCTGGGTCAAATCCTGCGCGTCTCCCGGCGAATAGCCGCGCTTGCGCAAATACACATAAAGCGGATGCCAGTAGCTTTCGCAGAGCGCTTCCAGTGCGAAAGCCGCCGCTGTCCCTTCACCGTGCCCCGCCGCCAGCACGACAGACCAATGTGTCGTGGCAAAGACACCGGGATGCCCCGGAGTTCCGGTTGTTGATTTCTGATCTGTGTGGTTCATGTGTCCCGACCGCTGCTCACCGTTCTTCGGCTTCCGGAACAAGACCCGCCGTCTTCAAAACTTGCATGGCCAGCTTCTGTGTCCCACCAATCCGGCGCGCGACAGCCGACTGGCTCACCCACGCCGGCGCAACCACTGAACGTAATTGGCGTAAAGCGTTGCCGATTCGGAGTGGCCGGCAAAGGCCTCGCTGCCGGGCTTGTTCATCAAGCCCTGGTATTGGTAAATCAAAACCTCGTCCACAAACGGGGAAACAGCCTCGAGTTGCGCGTGGAGGCGGTCGAATCGTGCCGGGATCAGACGGCTGGTTTGCCGGTTGGGCGGGCCTTCCCAGTCAAATACCTCCACATCCGCCCACAAGGCGCGCTGGGGCACGTTGTTGTGCGCCTCGCGCAGCGTCCTGTAAGCCACGGCGCTTTGCGCCGGGGTCATCCGGAAGCAGCCCACTTCATCCTGGTACGCAATGATGTCCACATTCACCCGCTCAAGCTGCCGCATATAAGTTGCGTCGCACACGGCTTTGTTCGTGCCATAAGGGGCAATCAGCGTCCTGGCTTTGGGCATGAGCCGGCGGGCTTCCGCGCCGCATTCGTTCACATGCCGGATGAAGTTCTCCGTGTAGTATGGAGTCAGACAGGCTTCGTTCGGCCAGTACCAGCCATAGAAACTCCGGTGGCGGGCGTAGCGGCTTGCCAGTTCCTCCATCATCTGGAAACGCTTCTTCACCCGCTCGGGGTCCAGCAGCGCCCGCTCGTCCCACTCCGCATACCAGTCGCTGCTCATGAAGACCTTCATCCGGTGCCGGTCCGCGCCTCGGAGCAGCGCCCCGATGGGATCTTCGCAAGCCATCTCGAGCTTCGGAAGAACTGCCGTGTCGTAAAAGGCCTTCCCGCTCTTGGCCACGGCCAGCAGGACGATGTACTTGAAGCCGAGTTCGGCCATGTCCCTGACCGCCAGTTCCCACTGCGTTGCGGTCCATTTCAGGCACGCTTCGTTCCAGTAATAATGCCGGTCATCATCCCACCAGATGCTGATCCAACTGCCGCGGATCGGTTTGATTCCCGTCCCGGCTTCCGGGCGGGGACGATGCGCGCATCCCGGAAGGCACGATGCCGAAAGCAGGCCGGCGCTGAGTCCCTGTAAAAAACGTCTGCGGTTCACGGTTGCATTTAAGCACACGCTCGTCTGCAGGGAAACCGTGGAATCACACGGAGTCCCCCACGCAACGATGGCGCGCCGGACGGCACTGCCGCCGCCGCCCGGAAAAATGAAACCGCCCGGCGCACGATGGCGTCCGGGCAGTTTCTGCGAATGACTGCTGCTTACTTAACCGGTTCGCCGAGGGACGAAACCGGCGCGTTCGTTTTTCTCTCGATGGTTTCGGGGCTATTGGTGAGCGACCAGCCGGTCTTCAAGCCGGCGATGAACCAGACCAGGCCCAGGGCGCCCAGCGCGAAGATTACGTCTCCGATGACCCGCAGCCAGCGAAGGTTCGCCATCAGGGAGGTCTGGAGGAAATCCGCCGACCGCGCGAACCACATGCCGTGCTCGATGCTGGCCATGGTCTGCAACAACCCGATGGGCAGAAGGCTCAGGACAACCATCAGCACCAGCCCGGCATTGATGGACCAGAAGCTGAAGGCCAGGAGTTTGGTTTTCCAGGCGGCCTGCCGGTCCATGGCGCGCAGGCAAAAGAGCATGAGCCCGATGCCGAGCATGCCATAGACGCCAAAGAGAGCCGTGTGGCCATGCACCGGGGTGGTGTTGAGCCCTTGCATGTAGTAGAGGGCAATTGGCGGGTTGATCAGGAAACCGAACAGCCCGGCGCCCACGAGATTCCAAAACGCGACCGCGACAAAGAACAGAATTGGCCACCGATAAGCGGTCACCCAGTTGCGGGCCCGAATGTGCGTGAGATTCTCGTAAGCCTCGAAACCAATGAGCACCAGGGGAACGATTTCGAGAGCGCTGAAGGTTGCCCCGAGCGCGAGCACGGCCGTGGGCGTGCCGCTGAAGTACAGGTGGTGCATGGTGCCGAGAATGCCTCCCAGCAGGAATATCACCGTGGAAAACAGCACCGCGGCCGTTGCCGAGGCCACACGCACCAGGCCCATCCGGGTGAAGAGGAACGCGATCACCACGGTGGCGAATACCTCGAAGAAGCCTTCCACCCACAGATGCACCACCCACCACCGCCAATACTCCGCCATTGCCAGGTGCGTTTGTCTGCCCCACATCAGGCCCGCTCCGTAAAACAAACCAATCGCCGCCGAGGCCACGAGAAACAAGCTCAGCAAATGCCGGTTCCCCGACGGTTGGCGAAGCGCGGGCCACAACGCCCTGCCCATGAGAAAGAGCCACACAAAAAGTCCAATAAACAGGAATATCTGCCAGAAACGCCCCAGGTCCACATACTCATATCCCTGGTGTCCGAACCAGAAATTGCTGACGTAGCCGAGCCTCTGCTGCACGCCCATCCATTCGCCCGCCATCGAGCCGCCAACAATCACCAGCAGACAGACAAAGAGAAAGTTCACACCCGCCCTTTGAAACTTCGGTTCGTGGTTCGAGACCGCGGGAGCAATGAACAGCCCGGTGGCCAGCCACGCGGTCGCAATCCAGAAGATGCCCAACTGGGTATGCCACGTCCGCGCCAGCGAGGCCGGCAGCCACTGATCCAGCGGCACACCGTAAAAACCGTCGCCCTCGACGCCGTAATGGGCCGTGATGCCGCCCATGCCGATCTGCACCACGATCAGCAGCGCCACCACCCAGAAATACTTCAGAGTCGCTTTCATCGAGGGCGTTGGCCGCAGGTGCAGCAGCGGATCATCCGCCGGAGGCTGCGGGGCATTGTCGCCCTCCTTGTGGCGTTGCCAGGCGTAGTACCATACCAGCGCTCCGACACCGGCCAGCAGGGCCACAACGCTCAGGATGGACCACAGGACGATCGAGCTGGTGGGACGATTGTCAATCAGCGGCTCCGGCGGCCAGTTTTGCGTGTAACTGATGCTTGCGCCCGGACGCTCCGCCGCGCACGACCATGCCGCCCAGAAGAAGAACGCGTTCATCAGCCGCTGCCGTTCCGGTGTCTTGATGCTGTTGGCCGGAATGGCATACGCGTTGCGGAGCCCCTTGAGCTCCGGCGCCGAGCCGAACAGCCCTGCGTAGTGCGCCCCAACAGCCTCGATCGCCGCCGCGCGATCGGACGAAAGAACCAGGGTCCGCGTCTCGGGGTTGTAAGTGTTGGACCGCATCTCGGCCTTGAGCCGCTGCTTCAACGAGGCCTGGGCCTCGACGCCCGCAGTCTCGAAGCTCTCAAGCCCCCGCTCTTTCGCCCAACGGTCCAGGAGCCAGACGCATTCCCGGTGCAGCCAATCCGCGGACCAGTCCGGAGCGATATATGCCCCGTGCCCCCAAATGCTCCCGACCTCCTGGCCGCCCATGGATTGCCAGACGTTCTGACCATCTTTGATGTCCTGCCCGGTGAACAAAAGTGTTCCGCCGGCAGTGACCACCTTTTCGGGCACTGGCGGCGCCTGGCGATAAATCTCCAGTCCAAAATAGCCCAGCACGGCGAAGGAAAGAACGATCACCGCCGCCAGGCAGAGCCATAGTTTTGTGAAAGATCGGGGTTTGTGATTCTCGGGTGTGTCTGGTTCGGGCTTATTGGTCATGTCAGTATATTTTGTTTTTGGCGCAGCGTATATCTGGCCATATTTTGTCGCGGAAATGACAATAAACGGTGGGCGGCTAGCGCGTCAAGCATTCCTTGGCCCCAGGAGAACGCGACAGCGGGGAGGGGCCCGAGTGTGAGTGAACGGGGCCCGAGGGCGCGGGCAAAAGACAAGCAAGCCGCCA
>ERZ1645192.4949-NODE-4949-length-10458-cov-5.046141_pt1 | contig 10458 bp, 7 predicted proteins | sample MGYA00575354_ERZ1645192 | MGnify/ENA primary metagenome ERZ1645192 (study PRJEB40844, sample SAMN11349763) | freshwater sediment metagenome | isolation source: river sediment | host: Sediment | place: India: Faizupur Khadar , New Delhi | collected 2017-02-21 ...
CCCTCGAGGTGGCGCGACACGACCGCCAACTGCCACCACAAGGATTCGGCCTCGTACCGCTCGCCCGCCACCTGCAGGGAGGCCGGCAGCGCGTCGGGCAGGTTCGGAAACAGGGGAACGAAGGCGTTCAGGCATGGCAGGTGCAGGCACGCCCACAGGGTGCCGCCCAGCTCGAGGGGCGAGCGGGGATCCGCTTCCGCGACCATGGCGCCGACCGTCTTGCCGTAACAGATGGTCCGGACCGGCACCCCGGCCCGCAGGGGATTGTCCGGGTTGCTGTGAGGGTCCGCTTGGCCCGGGTCGAGAGAGACCGCGGCCGCTTCGCCGGGAGAAAACGTCCACCCCTCGTAGTGATCGCGCAGGATCGCGGCCAGGCCGGGCATCGTGGCCCGGCCATCGATTTTTGCCAGCAGTTCGAGGGCCCGCCGGAAACGCGTCTCGTTGTACAGAATGTTGTCGGGACCCCCGTAGTCCTTGCTGTAAGAGAGGCGGAAGCTGAAACGGCCGTCCTCTTCCCGGTATTGCCCCCGGGACCGGGCGAACTCCACCAGGTCCCGACGGGACTGCTGGAACTGGCCGGAGTCGTCCGGCAGGTCCGGCGTGACGATCTCGAACCGGTTGGCCCGGGCGAAGGTGCCGTGCTCGATCTGGACGGCCGCCCAGCGGTTGCCGGTGCATTCGATGATCCAGACTTCGCGGGGATCGCCGACGGTGTAGATTTCCGGGATCTGCAGGTGATGGCTGGCCAGGAGCCGGTCCACCAGGTCGACCGCTTCCCGGGCCGTGCGGCACCGCTCCAGCAACAGCCGGGTGATATCGTTGTCATGCAGCGCCGGGCCTTCGAACAGGTCCCAGGTGTTGGCGTCGTTGCAAGCGACCATGACCTGGTGGCGATTCATGCCCATGCCCAATCCCCACCGCCACAGGGAGCTGTCGCGGCGGCGGTCGTCCAGGGACCTGAAACCGAGCGCCCGCCAGGTTTGCCGGCTCTGGGGAACGCGCAGGTATTGCATTTGAACCTCGGCGCCCTCCGGGTGCTCCTGATCCGGCAACTGCATCAGCACCTGGCCGGCGTCGGGGGGATAGTCGCGGTTCTTGGCCAGGAGGGTCACGCCGTCCCGGGTCGCCCGGCCGACGGCCCCCACCATGGTGCAGTCGGCCGCCAGGCCGAAGCCTGCGCCGATGGTCAAGACAAGCAGCAGAACCAGCCGTCTTTTCATGACTTTCACCTGTCCCGGCAAAGATCCGCGGTTCGCGGCGCCTACATTCCGCCGGAGGAGTCTTCGTAGGCTTCCACGACCGTGTCGGCGCCGAGGTCGGTGCCGTTCTGGTCGATGTGGGCAAAATTGTAGTTCTTCCCGCTCTTCAGCTTGATATGGAAGCAGTCGTAACCGCCGATGGGGAAGGTGTTGTTTTTGAACTCCTTGATGTCCGAGCGCCGGGCCTCGAAGTTGTCGGTCCGGCCGTCCATCGTGTTCAGGGTCTGGAAGCGGACCCGGTCGGGCAGGATGTACAGGTACCCGACGCAGAACACGGTCATGGAGCCGTTGTGGTCATGGGCCACCAGGAACTGCTCGGCCTGCTGGGGGGAGGCGGCCTGCTGGCGCATCATCTGGAGCCCCTGGAGCATCTGGAGGTACTGGGGCTGGTTGGGGAAAAACTGCAGCAGCAACTGGCAGACGTGGGTGGCCCCGTCCAGGTTGCCCGAGTTCACCAGGCCTTCGAGTTCGTTGTGGACGATGCCCAAGGCCTGTTGCTGGAGTCCCGCGGCGGCGGAGTTGCCCGGGTCGAGGCGGAGGGCTTCGCCCGTGTAATGGAGCACGTTGTGACGGGCCGGTTCCAGGTAGCGCCGTTCGCTGAAGGCCTGCTGAGCCGAAGCCACCAGTTGCTGCACCTGCCCGGAGTGAGTCTGCTGGCCGGGGGTGACTTCCCAGGAGTCGTCCGGCGGCCGTTCGGGCGGAGGCGGCGGAGTCGGGATGGCGAGACTTGGCGTCGCCTGACCTTTCGGGTTCTTTCCTTGCGGCGGAGTCTGCTGGGGCGGCTGGTCCTTGCCGGCGGGCTGGGATTGTTCCCCCTGCCCGCCGGTGCCCGGCTGGCCCAGGGGCAGCGTGCCGAGCGGCACGCTGGGCTGGCCCGTCTGATTGCCTCCGGATAGCACGGTCGGGCGGGACACCGGCGGAGCGCTCGGTCCCGTCCCGGTCACCGTGCCGGAGGAGGAAGCCAGGTCGGGGCCCGTTTTGACTGGCTTGGAGCGAAACACGAAGTACAACACCACGCTGATGGTGAGACACAGGACCGCCGCCGCGGCAATGCCGCCGACAATGATGATCTTTTTCCGGTCCGGGCCGGTGGACGCCGGAGCGAACACGGTGGCGCCCGGGGAAGTGCCGAAAGCGGTGCCGGGCGCGGGGGCGAAAACCGTCGCCCCCGGCGCCGGGGCGGCCACCGTCGCGCCTGCCGGCGGAGCGCTTGCCTGAACCGTGGCGCCGAGAGAGGTCTGGGCCCGTGTGCCCGCCGGGGGGGTGAAGATCACGGTGGGCTTGATCTGCGCGGGCGCCGACTTCATGCTCTCCTGGAAAGCGGCCCCCAGCGCCTGCGAAAACTCTTCCACGGTCTGGAACCGGTTCTTGGGATCCTTCTCCAGGGCCTTGAGCACGACGCGGTCGAACGCCTTGGGGAGCTGGACGTGGGTTTTCGAGGGAACCGGCGGCGGGGTCTTGACGTGGGCCTGCATGATCTCGAAATCGGTGCTCCCGCGGAAGGGCACGCTGCCCGTGAGCAGTTCGAACAGGGTGATCCCGAGGGCGTAGATGTCGGAGCGGAAGTCGGATTCCTTGCCCTGGATCTGCTCGGGGGACATGTAGTAGAGGGTCCCCACCTGCAGTCCGGTGCGGGTCAGGCGGGATTGGCCGAGCACCCGGGCGATGCCGAAATCCATCACCTTCACGATGCCCTGGCGATTGACGATGATGTTGGAGGGCTTGATGTCCCTATGGATGATGCCCATCCGGTGGGCCTGGCTCAACCCGAAGAGGGCCTGCTGGAAGAACGGCACGGCCTCCTGGAAGGGGACCGGGCCCCGTTGCCGGACCATCTGCTCCAGGTTCATGCCCTCGACGAATTCCATCACCATGAGAAACTGGTCCCGGTGCCGGAAGAAATTGTACAGGGTGGTGACATTCGGATGGTTGAGCTGCGCCTGCGTCTTGGCTTCCGACTGAAACCGCTGGATCAGGCTGGGATCGTTGGACAGTTCCCGGGTCAGGACCTTGACGGCCACCACCCGGTCCAGGTTCACGTCGATGGCCTTGTAGACCTCGCCCATGCCTCCCTGGCCGATTTTTTCGGTGATCCGATAGTGGTCGATCACTTGCCCGATCATGGCGATCTCCTCCTCAACGTTTCCTGAAGTGTGACGCGGGCGCCTCCCCGGCGGGCGGCGGCGGCCGTCACTCCACCCGGAAGATGGCCGCCTGCTTGCTTCCCAGGATGATCCGGTCGCCGCTCTTGACGATCTCCTGCCCGACCCGCTGGGCGGTGACCTGATTGATGAAGGTGCCGTTGGTGGACCCCCGGTCTTCCAGCAGCAGGCCCCTGGAGGTCGGGGTCAGGATGGCGTGAAGCTTGGAGATGTGGTCGTCCGGGACCACCACCGAGCACTGGGCCGGGTCGCGTCCGAACATGAGCCCCCGCGGCCCGATTTCCAGGGTCTGGCCGGCCATGGGACCCTTTTCGCAGACCAGGCGGCCGTGGCTGCCGACCAGGCGGCGGTCGGAGTGGGCTTCGACCACCGTCGCCTTCATGTCCTGGGCCGGACCGGGCTGGGGCCGGGCGGGCGCGGACGGCTGTTTCTTGCCGCGGGTGGCGGCAAAGATGATGATGACCACCAAGAGCAAAATCAGCAGGAACGCCCCGACGCCGATGAAGACGACCTTGTATTTCTTGAAGATGCCGGGAGGGTTGGTGGTGAGGTATTCCTGGCTCTTCACCTGGAGCCGCTTGGCGTCCGGCTGGTTGGGCATGAGCCGGAGCAGTTCGTCGCATTTCTTGATGCCGTCTTCGTAATCCTCATCGAAATACAGCTCCAGGGCCTCGCCCCACAGGGTGTCGAACAGGCCGCTCCTGGCCTGGATCCCGGTAGCGCTGATGAACTCCTTGGCGGTATTGATGGGCACCGCGAAATTGAACCCCTGGATGGGAATGGCGCCCTGGCCGCCGGCCGGGGCCAGGCTGATGAAGGTGGCGATGCCGATCACTTCGCCCTTCTCGTTGAACACCGGGCCGCCGGAGTTGCCCCAGGTGACCGGGGCGTCGAACTGGATCACGGGGGTGCCCTTGACGTCGAGTTTGAGGCTGGACACGTTGCCGGAAGTGATGGAGGCTTCCATCAGGGAGGCCTGGCTGAGATAGTCATGCTGGCTCACCACGCCGGGATACCCGACCGGGAAGACCGGTTCCTGGAGCGACACCTTGGAGGAGTCGCCGAGCACAACGGTGGGCAGGTTGGTCTGCTCGATCTTGAGGATGGCGATGTCCTTGCCCGACTCCTCTTCACCGACGCTGAGGATGCCTTCCGACTTGCCGACGATGGGGGTGATCGGCGGGCTGTATTGCTTGATTTCGGCCGGGCAATACTGCCAGTTGGAAAGGAAGACGTAGAGTTGTTTGAGCACCTGGAACTCCGAAACCTGGGCGATCTTCTGGAAGACCGCGATCATCTCGTCGCGGGTCAGCGTGGCGCCCTTCTGACGTTCGAGCTGGGGATACACGTGCTGCTGCAGGATCGTGAAGAGCGCCTGTTGCTTGAGCTCGCTATTTTCCTTGTTGTGATATTCCTTGACCACGTGCCCGTTGGTGACGATGTAGCCGTCGGGGTTGATGATGAAGCCGGAGCCGGAACCGCTCATGTCCAGGGGGTCGAACGCCTGCGGCCCCTGGTCGGTGTGGACGGTGACCTTGACCTTGATGTCGAGGTAGACCATGACCACGCCCGGCTTGATCCGGAGAGTGTTCCTTTCCCTCTCCTTGTCGACCGCCGCCGCCAGGGGAATCGTCAGCAACAGCACCAGCGTGATCACCAACGCCTGAATTTTCGACATAACGCCTCCTGCGGAGTATTCAAGGTGAAGAACGGGCACAGTCTAACACAGCCTCGCCCGGAATTCGAATCGCATTTAAGCCGTCTTCAGATTCTGTCCTTGCAAAAATGGAGCCCTTGCATTATTTAGTAATCACTCACTTCTCACAGAGGCACGGGATGAGGCAGAAAATCAAACTCAAGGAAAAAACGACGCTCAAGAACTGGTCCATCGAGGAGGCCCGGGATCTTTACAACATCGCCAACTGGGGCCAGGGCTTCTTCGACATCAACGAGAAGGGCAACATCATCATCCTGCCGGAAAAGACCCGGAACAAGTTTCTGGACATCAAGGAACTGGTGGACGATCTCCGGCTCCGGGAGTTCAACCCGCCGATCCTGATCCGTTTCACCGACATCCTGAAGAAGCGGATCGAGGAAATCCAGGAGTCCTTCCAGAAGGCGATCGAGGAATACGAGTACCAGGGCCACTACGTCGGCGTGTACCCCATCAAGGTCAACCAGAGCAAGGAAGTGGTCGAGGACATCATCGAGTTCGGCAGCCCTTACCGGTTCGGCCTGGAGGCGGGCAGCAAGCCCGAACTGCTGATCGCCGTCGCTTATCTCGACACCAAGGACGCCCCCATCATCTGCAACGGTTACAAGGACGAGGAGTTCGTCGAGATCGCCCTGTGGGCCCTCAAGCTGGGGCGCAAGGCGATCATCGTCGTGGAGAAGCCTTCCGAACTGGACACCGTCATCAAGGTGGCCAACCGGATGAAGGTCAAGCCGCTCATCGGCATCCGGGCCAAGCTGGCCGCCCGCGGCCGCGGCAAATGGGAGAGTTCCGGGGGCGACCGCTCCAAGTTCGGCCTCTTTCCCTCCGAGATCCTGGACGCCATCGATAAGCTGAAACACAACGGTTTGCTCGACTCCTTGCAACTGCTGCACTTCCACCTGGGCTCCCAGATCACCTCCATCCAGAGCGTGAAGGAGGCCCTGCGGGAGAGCACCCGGCTGTTTCTCGAAATGGCCCGGCTGGGCGTGAACATCCGCTATTTCGACGTCGGGGGCGGCCTGGCGGTGGACTACGACGGCAGCATGACCAATTTTTCCTCCAGTGCCAATTACACCCTCCGGGAGTACGCCAGCGACGTCATCTCGGCCATCGCCGAGGTCTGCCTCGAGAACGATCTGCCGCACCCGGACGTCGTGTCCGAGAGCGGCCGGGCGCTGGTGGCCTATCACTCGATCCTGGTGTTCAACGTGCTGGGGTCGAGCGAGTTCACCGTTTCCACCGACGTGCCGGAGCTGCCTCCGGAAGCCCCCGAGGCGATCGAGAACCTGCACCAGCTCCTGGCCGCGTTGTCGGTGAAGAACTTCCAGGAGTCGTACCACGACGCGGTGCAGATCCGGGACGAGTCGCTGACCCTGTTCAACGTGGGCATGCTCTCGCTGGAATCGCGCGCCCTGGTGGAGCGGCTCTTCTGGCTGATCTGCCACAGCATCGCCCGGATCATCGATACCCTGGACTACGTTCCGGACGAACTGGAGCATCTGGATTCGTTCATTTCCCCCACTTACTACGGGAACTTCTCGGTGTTCCAGAGCCTGCCCGACCACTGGGCGGTCAAGCAGCTCTTTCCCATCGTGCCGATCCACCGGCTCAAGGAGCGGCCGTCCCGCAAGGCGACCCTGGCCGACATCACCTGCGACTCCGACGGCAAGATCGACCAGTTCATCGACCTGCGCGACGTGCGCAACACCATCGACCTGCACCCGCTCAAGGCCAGCCAGCCGTATTACCTGGGAGTGTTCCTGGTGGGCGCCTACCAGGAAGTGCTGGGCGATCTGCACAACCTCTTCGGCGACACCCACACGGTCCACGTGAGCGTGACCGGCAAGAACGGGTACCACATCGACAAGATCGTCGGCGGCGACACGGTCCGGGACGTGCTCTCCTACATGCAGTACCAGAAGCGGGACATCCTGACCCAGTACCGCCGGGCGGTGGAGGAGAGCATCGAAGGGGGCCGCATTTCCATCAAGGAATCGGCCCGCATCCAGAAGTTTTTGGAAGAAGGGATCGACGGTTACACCTACCTGGAGTAAGCGGACGGACCGGCCTCAAGGCCTGGTTTCTCCGGCTGGATTCCGTCGTGCCCGATCGAGCCTGTCCATAAGGAGATCGCGATGAAGAAGGTCTGGATCACATCCCTGGCCCAGGACGAGTCCCGGGTGCAGACGCTCATGAGCCTTCTGCAGACGTACGGCCTGCAGCCGGGGGGCCATTTCTGGCTCGACGACCTGGCCAAGATGGGCTGGGCCGGCCCGCGGGAGGAACTGGCCGCCAAGGAGACGGCGCTCTGGCTGATCATGGGGCCGGCCGCCAGTCTGGACCAGCAGTCGGTCCGGCTGGGGCTGTCGCTGCTGTCGCTGGCGGTTCAGGCCGACCGGGGACACGCCTTCCCGGTCCTGTTCCTGGTGACCGAAGGCGAACTCCAGGCGGAAGCCTTGCCGACCCCGCTGCGGGGCGTGGAGGTTCTGCCGTTCGCCTCGCCCACCCTGGGCGCAAAGATCTCGGCCCGGGCCGGCTTGGCGCCGAAGCCCCTGCCGGTCGACTACCGGCTGGAACTGCACGCCGTTCCAGGCATCGGGCTTTGGTTCGAGGTCGGGCCCGCCAAGGGTCACGCTTGGAAGGGGGCCATGTTCGGCGTGGCCGGCGGCGAGATCGATTCCCACGCGGTCGGGCCGCTGGGCCACCTGCCGGAGCGGGCCGTGCTCAACTACCCCAGCAAGGGGTTGAAACTCCAGGCCGGCGAGACCGAGTACACGGCCTGGGCCGTCCAGAACGAACTGGACGACCAAACCGCCTACTTCGTCCGGGTGAAGGGAACGCCGGCGGCGGTCCTTTTCGGTTCCTTCTCGGAGTCGGACGCGGCCGAGGTATTCACCCTGTCGCTCTGTTGAACCGGTCATGAAGAAACGGCTTGCCTTCCTCGGCTTGCTGCTCGTCCTTGCCCTGGGCGGGGCCGCCTGGCTGTTCCTATCGCGGGAAAGCCCCGCGGAGCGTCCGGCCGGCCCGTTCCCCGCCACCACCGGGGCGACCTCCCGGCCGGACGCGGCCACCCCGTCCCGGGCCTGGGCGGTCCGGCTCGACCGGCCGGGCCTGCCCAACCTGCACCGGGTGAGCGACACCCTGTTCCGGGGGGCCCAGCCGGAGGAGAATGGTTTCGCGGAACTCGAAAAAATGGGTATCCGGACGGTCGTCAACCTGCGGTCGGCCCACTCGGACCGGGAAATGCTCGCCGGCACCCGGCTGCTGTACGTCGAGATCCCCATCACGGCTTCAAAGGTGACCGGCGAGGCGGTCGTCTACTTCCTGCGGATCGCCGGGGATCCGGCCCGGGCGCCGGTGTTCGTGCACTGTCAGCACGGCGCGGACCGGACCGGGGTGATGTGCGCCTTCTACCGGGTGGTCCTCCAGGACTGGAGCCGGGAGGAGGCCATCGACGAGATGACCGGGGGCGGGTTCGGATTCCACTCGATCTACCTCTCCACCCTGGTGCCGATGGTGCGGGCCGCCGACCCGGCCAGGCTCCGGCGGCTGTCCGGCTCGGTGCTGCGGACCGCTCCGGCGGCCGGACAGCCCCTGGAGGCGGAGGCGCCATGAGGGAGGAATTGCGCCAGATCGGCCGGCTGGAGTTCGAAGAGCTCGTGGACCAGGCCTTGGAAACGCTGCCGGCCGAATTCCTGGAAAAGATGGATAATGTCGAACTGCACGTGGAGGAAGCGCCCGAGCGGGAGCTGCTGGAAAGTATGGGGCTTTTCGGCCGCGGCACCCTGTTCGGCCTCTACCAGGGCGTGCCCCGGCCGCAGCGGAGCAGCTTCAGCTTCGTGACCCTGCCCGACCGGATCGTGATCTACCGCCGGCCCATCCTGCGGGCCTGCCGCAACCGGCGGGAGGTGGTGGAACAGGTCCGCAAGACGGTAGTTCACGAAATCGCGCACCATTTCGGCTTTTCCGAGGAGCGCCTGCGGGAACTGGGCTACTGAACGCCGCCAGCAGACATCAGACCGCTTTGCCACGGAGGCGCGGAGTTCACGGAGCCGCAAGCCTGACCAAAAAAACAATTAACCACGGAACACACTGAAAACACGGAAGAAATTCACATGGATAGACAGGATGAACGGGATAAATCTGGAAAACAGCTCCCGCACTTTAATTGATCGTTTTCGATATGTTAAACGTTCTCATCCGTGGCCATTCGTTCTTTCATTCGTGTAATTCGTGGTGATGCTTCGGTTGCGGCTCTGCTGCTCTGGATCCATCCATGGTTAATTTTCCAGTTGCAGCCATGCGTCTCCGTGCCCTCCGTGCCTCCGTGGCTAAGCGAGGCCGAACTCTTGCCTGGAAGGAGATCATATGAATCGAATCAAGGGAAAACGGATCCTCATCACCGGGGCCAGCGCCGGGATCGGCCAAGCCCTGGCCCGGCTGTGCGCCGCCGAAGGCGCCCACCTGGTCCTGACCGCCCGCCGGATGGAAAGGCTGGAAGCGCTCCGGGCGGAACTTGAGGAGGCGCACGGCGGCCAGGTGGCCGTCTTCCCGCTGGACGTGCGCCTGCGCCAGGAGGTGGAAAAACTGGCGGCGCGCCTGCAGTCGGACGGGCTGTTTCCCGATGTACTGGTCAACAACGCCGGGCTGGCCCAGGGATTGTCCAAGATTCACGAGGGCGATCCCGACGACTGGGACACCATGATCGACACGAACCTCAAGGGCCTGCTCTACGTGACCCGGGCCATCCTGCCGGGGATGGTCGCGCGGGGCTCCGGCCACGTGGTCCACTTGGGCAGCATCGCCGGGCGGCAGGCCTACCCGGGCGGGAACGTCTACAACGCCACCAAGTTCGCCCTGCGCGGCTTGACCGAAGCCATGAACCTGGACCTGCTCGGCACCCCGGTGCGCATGTCCTCCGTCTCGCCGGGCCTGGTGCAGACCGAGTTCGCCGAGGTGCGCTTCCACGGCGACCGGGAGCGGGCCCGGGCGGCTTATGCCAACTGCACTCCGCTCACTCCGGAGGACATCGCCGAGGCGGTCCTGTTCGTGATCAACGCGCCGCCTCACGTCAACGTGCTGGACCTGATCGTGCTGCCCACCGACCAGCGCAGCGTCAACCACCTCCACCGCACCTCCCCGTAGCCCGCGTACCCTGTATTTACTCCGTGCGCGCCGCGCGCGGGAACTGTTTTCTGCCGTGGAGGCACGGAGTTCCCGGTGCAGCAGAGCCGCAACCAAAACATAACCACGAATACCACGAATGCAGACACGAATGGCCACGAATGATCCACCACGGAACACACTGAAAACACGGAAGAAA
>ERZ1645192.4952-NODE-4952-length-10454-cov-8.547649_pt1 | contig 10454 bp, 8 predicted proteins | sample MGYA00575354_ERZ1645192 | MGnify/ENA primary metagenome ERZ1645192 (study PRJEB40844, sample SAMN11349763) | freshwater sediment metagenome | isolation source: river sediment | host: Sediment | place: India: Faizupur Khadar , New Delhi | collected 2017-02-21 ...
CACAACTGACCTCATCCCCCCGACCCCCTCCTCCCACACCACCTCTGACCTCATCCCCCCGACCCCCTTCTCCCAATGTGAGAAGGGGGAGCAAAATTGATTTGTTAATAAGCCCCTCCCTCCTGGGGGAGGGGTATGGGGAGAGGTTTAACTCAGGGAAGAGCCCCCCGCTTAGGTTGGAGGGGATTTGGGAGAGGTCTCATGGAAGAGCCCCCGTAAGCTGGAAGATTTGGGAGAGGTAAAAGGTACAGGTACAAAAAAAGAAGGCCGTTGATGAGACGGCCTTCGACGAATGATCATAATGTTTACTTCTTATAATGAGCCAGATACTCTTTTACCTGGCGGTAAACATTCTCACCGGTAAATCCGAATTTCTCATCGAGGATCTTATAGGGAGCCGAATATCCGAAGCTGTTCACGCCCCATACCTTTCCTTTCGGTCCCACAAGTCCCTGCAACGTTACAGCCAGTCCCGCAGTCAGACCGAAAACAGGCACATCATCAGGGATGACCGATTTCCTGTAACCCTCCGGCTGATTTCTGAAGAGTCCTTCTGAGGGTGCCGAAATGATCCTCACATTGAGGTTGTCATTTTTAAGAAGCACTGCACCTTCGACCAGCGTTGCAACTTCTGAGCCGCTGGCAACAAGGATGATATCGGGTTTTCCTGCAGAATCCTGTACGATATATGCACCTTTTGCTGCATTAAGGGCATCGTTATATCTTTCATTTGAGGCGGATGGAAGATCTTTAATGTTTTGTCTCGATAAGATCAGTGCAGTAGGGGTTTTCTTATTTTCCAGCGCCATTTTCCAGGCAGCATTTGTTTCGAGTGAGTCGGCAGGCCTTAGCACCAGCATGCTGTTTTCGCCATGATGATTCCTGAGATGTTCCATGAGCCTTATCTGTGCTTCCTGTTCTACCGGCTGGTGTGTTGGTCCGTCTTCACCGACGCGGAAGGCGTCATGTGTCCATATATATTTGACTGGCAGGCACATAAGGCATGCCAGGCGAACAGCAGGTTTCATATAATCGGAGAATACAAAGAAGGTACCGCAGGCTGGGATTATACCGCCATGAAGGGCCATGCCGTTCATCACAGATGCCATTGTCAACTCTGCCACGCCTGCCTGAAGGAACGCTCCGGAGAAGTCACCTTTTCTGAATGCCTTTGTATTTTTCAGGAAGCCGTCAGTCTTATCCGAATTAGAAAGATCGGCCGATGCAACAACCATGTTCTCAACTTTCTTTGCGAGAACTGCAAGAACCGATGCCGAAGCTGCTCTGGTAGCTGAACCTTCTTTTTGCTGGATGGCCTTGAAGTCGATTTCCGGAATATTTCCTGAATAGAAAAGATGCAGTTTCTGATCCAGCTCCTTATTTGCAGCGGCCCATTCTGCTTTCTTGTTCTTCCATTCAGCTGCATTACGGCGTTTATGGTCAAGCACTTTTTTATACAGGTCTTTTACTTCATCAAAAATCCTGAAAGGATTGGAAATATCGCCTCCGAGGTTCACAAGCGATTTTTCAAATGATCCGCCTGCTTCGCTTACCGGCATCCCGTGGGTGGAAGTTTTTCTTTCGAAGCTCTTACCTTCATTGTCAAGAAGTCCCTTCCCCATAATGGTTTTGCCTATTATCAGCTGCGGCTTATCTTTTGCTTTTACTGCTTCCGAGAGAGCCTTCCTGATCTGGTTATGATCGTTCCCATCAATAGTAACCACATCCCAGCCCCAGGCCTTGTATTTCATTGCAGTATCTTCGATTGTGACTGCACTGGTTTCTGTGCTCAGCTGAATGTCGTTCGAATCGTAGAACATTATCAGGTTGTTCAGCCCCAGATAACCTGCAAGCCGTCCTGCACCCTGTGATATCTCTTCCTGTACACCTCCGTCGGAGATAAATGCAAATGTCTTATGGGAGAAAAGCTCACCGAACCTGGCTGCGAGAAAGCGTTCTGCTATTGCTGCTCCCACTGCCATCGTATGACCTTGTCCAAGAGGCCCTGATGTGTTCTCAATGCCTCGTGTGATATCAAGCTCCGGGTGTCCGGGGGTAGGACTTTCCCACTGACGGAACCTGGCAAGCTCTTCTGTACTGAAATGGCCGGTAAGTGCAAGAATTGAATATAGCATTGGCGACATGTGTCCTGGATCAAGGAAGAAACGGTCGCGGTTTATCCAGCCCGGATCGCCCGGGTCGAAATTCAGAAACTCTGAAAAAAGAATATGAATAAAATCAGCGCCTCCCATTGCTCCACCGGGATGCCCTGATTTGGATTTCTCAACCATCGACATTGCCAGGATCCGGATATTGTCGGCTGCGAGTTTGTTTATGTCTGTGCTCATGGAATTATTTTTACCGTTAGTGAGGCGGTAAAAATAATAAATTTATAAATACTTTCTTTATGTGTCCCGTATTGCCTGGTACGGGCCGGAGTATTATTCTTCCGGCTGGGACCGCCCCGGTATCAGACAGAAGATGGTCAGAATTTGAATCCGAACGTTATATCGAGGCGGTTAATGTTATACTCTTCAACATCCTCATAACCTCCACCGTCCTTGTATTCATAAATGTTTTGAATAAAGGAATACCTGTAGCCTGCCTGGATATATGAATCATACCTGCCGAAAGGCCAGGATAACCCGATTCCGGTGCCAAATGTTGATCCCGGCTGGTAATCCATACTGTAATAAGAAGTATTTTCATCGGGCACAAGACTTATTAGCACGCCTCCTTTAATATAAAAAAATGGAGTAAGCCGCTTCTGGCTGAAACTGACCTTGTACTCTGCAAAAACAGGCATCATCACTTCATCATACAGCTCTACACCCGTACCTGCACTCAATGAATGAATATTATTAATAGTATAGGTTACCATCGGGGTAAACGAAAATAGCAGGAAAAACACATCATCTGAAGGTCCGATCTGCATCCCGCTCTGCATTGTAAAACCTATTCCTCGAGGTCTTTGAACCTCATTTTCACCGACAAGCTCTTTTCCTGGAATAAACCTGTCAACCTCTTCCATGGCAAATGTAAAGATGTAACCGTCTTGTGTTTTAATAGAATAGCGGGATTTGTTTCTTTCCTGAATTTTACCCCATACCATGCTGCCGTTTTTAAGATATAGAGTGTCAGAAGTTGTTTGTCCTATGAGTTGAGATGAAAAACAGAAGAAAAGTGAAACCAGAATCAGAATATTTCTCATAAAAGGAAGCTTCAGAATTTAAATCCCCATTTCATTTCAAAACGGTGAAAATTAACCTGGTATGTATATTCAACCGGATTAACTGAATAATAATTATTTGTCCGGGTATTAACCATGTAACCATACCTGTATCCGAATTTAATATAAGATTCAAAGCCTCCGACAGGCCACCGGAATCCTGTACCTCCGCCTACTGACCATCCTCCTTTATAATCTTCCTCTCCGCCTGTTCCTCCCAGCGGAACAAGTGCCCCTCCCCTAAAATACAAATGAGGCGATACATCACTTTTTAGAATCCTGAAACGGTATTCTATTGATAGAGGAAGATAAACAGCATCAAAAAATTCTATGCCGGTTACAAATCCTGTCATATGCCGGTCTGAAACAGTGTATGTGAGCATTGGATTTAAGGCAAACAGAAGAGGGAAATTGTATTCAGGAGAACCTGCCAGCAAACCGCTTTCAATGCCGAAGCCAAAACCGTCTGGATCGTAAATTCTGACCTCCCTGGGTACAGGTTCAGTTACAGGTTCAGTTACAGGTTCAGCCTGATTTGCAAGAATGAACTTCTCTACTTCTCCTGACATAAAAGTGAAAAGAAATCCATCGGCGGTCTTAATTTTATACCTGCCCTCTTTTACTTCCAGAATTTTCCCGTAAACAACACTACCGTTCTTAAGAAAGAGTGCATCTTCTTTTTTCTGGGCGAATAGCTGAATTGAAACTAAGGAGACAATCAGTAGCAGGAGCCTTGCTTTCTTCATAAAGGTTGTTTTGATATCGATCTGGCAGGATTTTTGCGTAAATTTACATCATAAACCTGAAACAATGAAAGCAAAAATCATTCCATTCTTTCCTGTTCTGCTTTTCATATTTGTTCTTCTTACATCATGTAACGAAATTACTTATAAGGTTTTTACAGGTAATGCACCGGTTTATATGACCTACGATGAGCTTCGCGCCTCTGTCAGCATCGGGCAGGATGTGGAACTGGAGAATCCGGGGAAGATCTATTTCAAGGATGATTTCATTTTTATTGTGGAGGAGAGGAAAGGAATACATGTCTTTGATAACAGCAATCCGTCGGCACCTGTAAAGAGAACATATATTGCGATTCCGGGAGTCGTGGATATTTCTATATCGGGAAATATAATGTATGCCGACAGCTATATTGACCTTGTGATACTGGATCTTCAGGATATAGATAATATCCATGAAACAGGCAGGGTAAAGGATGTTCTTCCTTTTACTGTCCCTCCTGTTGATAATGGTTATCCTATGGCATGGATCGATGAACAGAAGGGGGTGGTAATCGGCTGGGAGCTGAAAAAAGTAAGGGAAGAGTCGGATAATTATAACCGGATGTTCCCGATGTATAAGCAGGAGGATTATTATGACATGGTAAATATTTCACGTGCTTCCTCAGGAATCAGCGGTAGTGGCGTAGGGACAGGAGGTTCTATGGCAAGGTTCGGCATTAAAGGAGACTATCTGTATATTCTCGGGGAATACACTGTCGATGTCTTCGATATATCAGCAAAGACAAATCCGCAACATAAGGGAACAGCCTATTCTGTATGGGGTTCGGAGACAATGTTCCTTACAGAAAAATATATGTTCATCGGTACTTCAACAGGTATGATGATACTTGATATTTCTAATCCGTTATCTCCTCAGCCGAAAAATTTCTTTACACATGCCAGGAGCTGCGATCCGGTTATTGTTGATGATACCCTCGCTTACATAACCCTCCGGAGCGGAACAGCCTGCGGAGGTGTGACAAACAGCCTGTCGGTTGTTAATGTAAAGAATATCGACCTTCCGAAACTCGTAAAGAGTTATTCAATGACCAATCCACATGGCCTCGGAAAAGAAGGAGATCTTCTTTTTGTCTGTGACGGGAGTGCAGGATTAAAAATATTCGATGCCTCCGACCCGGAAACAATAACAAGTCATTTGATCAAAGAATATCCCGGCATAAATGCATACGACGTCATTCCACTAAGCGGATTGCTCGTTCTTATCGGTGAAGATGGGTTATACCAGTACGATTATTCGGATCTCCAGAATATATCGCTCATTAGTTCCATCTTAATATCCAAATAGGTCACAACCTGCACGACCTGCACGACTTGCACGACCTGATTCCTTGTTTAGTTTCATTCTAAATTAGGAACAATGACATTTGTAAGTTTTTTTTTAAAAGTATTGTTAATAATTTCACAGCAGAGTAAAACCTTTTAATTATTAACAAAAAATAGTAATTACCTAAAACCAAATTAAAAATGTACCAATTAGGAAATCTAGTTAAAGAACTGACTGACAAGCACGGCCGTGAGAGAAGCAGTCTTATGCCTATACTCCAGGGTATTGTGGAGAGGCATAACTACCTGACTGATGAGGCGATGGTCGCAGTTGCAAGGGAGCTGGACATCTCAGCTGCTGAAGTATATGGAACAGCTTCGTTCTATACCTTCCTCGATACGAAGGTAAGAGGAAAGTATGTGATAAGGGTTTGCAAAACGATAACCTGTTCCATGAAGGGTAAGGGTGAGATTATTCAGACTCTTGAAGACATGCTGAAGATTAAAGTAGGGGAGACCACAACTGACAATCAGTTCAGTCTTGTAGAAACAAATTGTATAGGCTGGTGCCACAAGGCTCCGGCAATACTCATCAATGAGATGCCATATACCGAGCTGACGCCGGAAAAAGTTGTGGAGATAATTAAAAGTTACATGCAGAAAAAGTAATATCCTGAACGAAATGGAAAAGAAAGGACTAAATAAAGTCGATCTCATTTTTGAGAAAATAGATCCCAAAGAGGTTCTTAAAAAGGCTTTTAAGATGAAGAATGACGAGATCATCAAGGAGATACTCGATTCAGGATTAAAAGGTCGTGGTGGCGCCGGCTTTACTACAGGTATGAAATGGAAATTCACTGCTGCAGAGAAAGATCCTGAAAAATATATTGTTTGCAATGCCGACGAAGGTGAACCCGGAACATTCAAAGACCGCGAAATTCTCGACAGAGTAGCATATAAGGTCTACGGAGGGATGGCTGTAGCCGGAAAAGCAATAGGCGCGAAAAAAGGAATCGTTTACCTCAGGGGTGAATACAGGTTTCTGCTTCCCCAGCTAATGGCAGAACTCGAGAAATTCCATAAGATGATAGGTGAAATAGGATATGATTTTAAGATCAACTATTGCCTGGGCAGCGGAGCTTATATTTGTGGCGAGGAGAGTGCCCTTTTTGAATCTATCGAAGGTGGAAGAGGAGAACCTCGTAATAAACCTCCTTATCCGACCACATCAGGCGTTTTCAGCAAGCCTACTTCAATAAACAATGTGGAAACACTTGTCACTGCAATGATGATCATTGCACATGGTGCATCAAAATTCACAGAACTGGGTACCAAGGACTCCAGGGGCTCAAAAGTATTCTCGGTTTCCGGAGATACTCCTACACCAGGTATCTTTGAACTAGAACTCGGAATGAGTGTACAGGATTTTGTCAACGAATTCGGCGACGGCGATACCAAGGCTGTACAGGTGGGAGGTGCATCAGGATTCTGTGTTCCAAGAAAGAAATTTGCAACAACGATCATCGGTTTCGAAGGTGTGCCAACGGGAGGATCCATGAAGCTCTTCAACAGCTCAAGGTCGATGTACAACGTCCTTCATAATTACCTCGATTTTTTTGCTGAGGAATCTTGTGGACAATGTACACCATGCAGGGTGGGCTGCCAGCAGCTGCTTAAAGGCGTTGAGAAGGTAAAGAAAGGAGAGGTGAAATCGACATATCTTAATGAGCTCGTGAAACTTGCTGACACAATGAAGATAGCCTCTAAATGCGGACTCGGCCAGTCGGTTGGAAATGCCTTCAGGACAATTGTTGAGAATTTCAGGGAGGAGATAATATACTAATCTTAAAACTGCTTATAATGATAAACCTTACTATAAATGATGTAAAAGTTTCTGTGCCGGAAGGGACAACCGTTCTTGATGCCGCCAAGAAACTAAATATAAACATACCAACTCTTTGCAACCACCCCGACCTCTGTGTGGCTGGTAACTGCAGGGTGTGTCTCGTGGAGCAGAAGGGAGCACGTACACTCGTGGCAGCATGTGCAATGCCTGTATCAGAGGGTATGGATATACATACTAACACCCTGAAAGTCAGGAATGCACGTAAACATGTCGTGGAACTCCTTCTTTCAGAGCACAGGTCCGATTGTACAAAATGCTATAAAAACCAGAAATGCGAGCTTCAGGCTCTGGCAAATGAATTCGCCTTTGGTGATACAATATTTCTCGACCTTGTTGAAGATCATCCATATACGATCGACCGCTCCTCACCGTCATTCATCAAAGACGACAGCAAATGTATCCGCTGCCAGAGATGCGTGAGGACATGCTCCCAGCTTCAGCATATCTCTGCGATTGCCGTGGCAAACAAGGGCGCCCACCAGAAAATTTCTTCATTCCACGACAGGCCTATGAGCCATGTTGTGTGTACTAACTGCGGCCAGTGTGTAAACCGTTGTCCTACCGGCGCACTGGTGGAGAAAACCTATATCGACCAGGTGTGGGATGCAATTTATGATCCCGACAAGCATGTGGTTGTCCAGACAGCCCCGGCAGTAAGAGTGGCACTCGGTGAAGACCTTGGCTATGACCCGGGAGAAAGAGTGACCGGGAAAATGGTTACTGCCCTCCGACAGCTGGGATTCGATTCAGTTCTCGATACAGACTTCAGCGCCGACCTTACAATTATGGAAGAAGGCACCGAGCTTCTGACACGACTGAAGAAAGTACTGGTTGATGGCGATACGAAGACAAAGATCCCTATGTTCACCTCATGTTCACCAGGTTGGATAAAGTTCATAGAGCATAAATATCCTGAGCTTCTTTCTAACCTGTCGACCTGTAAGTCGCCACAGCAGATGTTTGGTGCCCTGGCAAAAACTTTCTATGCAAAGAAGAAAAACCTCGATCCTGCAAAAATCGTTTCAATATCTGTTATGCCCTGCACGGCAAAGAAATATGAAGCCGACAGACCGGAAATGAGATCGAGCGGATACAAAGACATAGACTATGTTCTCACAACCCGCGAACTTGCTGTAATGATCAAACAGGCGGGCATCGACTTCAGGAACCTGGAGCCTTCACATTACGATTCAATAATGGGCGATTCTACCGGCGCCGCAGTAATATTCGGAGCAACCGGAGGAGTCATGGAAGCTGCATTGCGAACAGCCTATGAGATAGTTACAGGTCGTGAGGTACCCTTCTCTAACCTGAACATCACTCCTGTCAGAGGAATGGACGGTGTTAAAGAGGCTTCGGTAAAAATAGAAGGATGTCTTCCGGAATGGAAATTCCTCGAAGGCGCCGAGCTGAAAACCGCAATAGGCCACGGACTTGTGAATGCAAACAAGATCATGAAGAAGGTGAGAGACGGAAAAGCTCCGTGGCACTTCATCGAGATCATGGCATGTCCCGGAGGCTGCATAGGTGGAGGCGGTCAGCCGATACCCACAAGCATGGAGATCAGGAAGAAGCGTATGAAGGCAATCTATTCTGAAGATGAAAGCATGAAAATAAGGAAATCGCATGAAAATCCCGATGTAGTTGCCATCTACAAGGAATTCCTTGAGAAACCTAACAGCCATAAATCACATGAGCTGCTCCATACTCATTACACTGAACGTGATGATTATTAGAATAAAAGAGTGCCCTGCGGGGCACTTTTTTTTTATGAACATTCGAACATTCGAACTGAGAAGTAAGAAGTTCTGCATTCTGACTTAGAATGTTCTTCATTCTTAATTCGATTGTTCTTCATTCTTACTTCAATGAAAAAATTCATAACTTTCAGAAAAAAATATCATAATGGAAAGCCACTTTACCTGGAAAAATAAATTTTTCAGCCATTCGATCGAAATACTGCAGAATGAAAACCATGTCGGAGATATCCGCAATAAGGCATTTACAAGAACCACTGAGGGAGAACTGAATGGAAGAAAACTAGTTTTCGAGGTCAAGGGTTTTTTTCGCCAGGATATGAGAATGATAGATCAGAATGACTCAGCAATACTTTTTGAGGTTAACATGGGAAGCTGGAGGACAACCGCAAATTTTATCTGGAATGGCAAAGAATATACATGGCAAACTGACAATTTCTGGAACACGAAGTTCAGTATCAATACCTCGGGCAGCCCTTTGATTAAATATCATTCATATAATTTCGGCGGAGATATCGAATCATACACAGCTGATGAAGTGCTGATCCTCACCGGTCTTCTGATAAAGAACTATTTTAAACAGAGGGCAGCAACCGCTGCGGCGGCAACCTGATTTTACTATTTCTCTTTATCCACAGACACTCAAAGTACTCTAGGCACTTTAGGCACTCTAGGCACTCTAGGCACTCTAGGCACTTCTCTATGCGAAAAATCATCCATATCGATATGGACGCCTTCTTTGCATCCGTCGAGCAACTCGATAATCCGGATCTCAGAGGTAAACCGGTTGCTGTAGGAGGGAGCGGAGCCAGGCACGTAGTTGCAGCAGCAAGCTATGAGGCAAGGAAGTTCGGTGTTCGTTCTGCAATGCCTTCTGTCACTGCAAAACGCCTCTGCCCCGACCTCATCTTTGTCCAGCATCATTTTGAACGTTATGAAGAGCTTTCTTCCCGGGTATTCGATATCCTGAGGCAATATTCCGACCTTGTCGAACCACTCTCTATCGATGAGGCTTTCCTTGATGTTACCGACGACAAAAAAAAGATAGGATCAGCAACAATAATCGCCCGGAAAATCAAGAAAGAGATCAGGGAAAAAACCGGACTGACTGCTTCTGCCGGGATTTCGGTAAACAAGTTCCTGGCAAAAATAGCCTCTGAAATAAATAAACCAGACGGATTATTCCTAATCGCTCCCGAAGATGCGGCAAAATTCATCGAAACACTTCCTGTCGAGAAATTCTTCGGAATAGGCAAAGTGACTGCAGAAAAAATGCATAAGCTCGGGATCCACACCGGTGCTGACCTTAAGAAGTGGGAACTGGCAGCTCTTACCCGGAATTTCGGCAAAGCAGGAAAATTCTTCTATGATATCTCCAGAGGCATTGATGAGCGACCGGTGGAAATAGAATCAGAACGTAAATCTGTCGGAACTGAACTCACTTATGAAAAGGACCTGACTACCCGTTTCGAAATAATTGCCGAACTCTATAAGGT
>ERZ1645192.4953-NODE-4953-length-10454-cov-8.041831_pt1 | contig 10454 bp, 12 predicted proteins | sample MGYA00575354_ERZ1645192 | MGnify/ENA primary metagenome ERZ1645192 (study PRJEB40844, sample SAMN11349763) | freshwater sediment metagenome | isolation source: river sediment | host: Sediment | place: India: Faizupur Khadar , New Delhi | collected 2017-02-21 ...
CGCGGGTGAGGATGACGGTCTGGGTGACTTCGGGCAGGGTCAGGGTCTCGCCGGCGGCGGCCATCGACGCCATCGCCGACGACACGCCGGGGATGACGCCCCATTCGATACCGGCGGCGGTCAGCGGCCGGGTCATCTCGATCAGTGCGCCGTAGAGGCCGGGATCGCCGGTCTGCAGGCGAATGACGGTCTCGTGCTTTTCGGCGGCAGTGATCAGCCAGTCGGTCATTTCCTCCAGCGTCATGTCCTTGGAGTCGCGGATCTCGCAGCCGGCCGGCGCGTACAGCGTCGCCGCCCGGTCGCCCAGCGAACCGGCGAACAGGATGGCGCCGGCCTGCTCCAGCAACTGGCGGCCCTTGACGGTGATCAGGTCCGGGTCGCCGGGGCCGGCGCCGACGAACCAGACGGTGCCGGGGCTTTGCTTAGCGAGCATTGTCGGCACCTGACACGGGGGAACGGGAAAAACAGCCAGAAATCATGCGGTGTCCTTGGAAGTGAGATGAGCGAGCAGAGCGTCCAGGCTGCGCGGTGGCGTGCTGCCGCCCAGCCCGTGGCCGGCCAACGCGCGGTGGAATTCGACGACGGCCGGCAGCGGCTGGCCGGCGGTGCGCAGGGGCAGCGCGTGCTGCGGGAGATCGGCGGCGGCAAACGAGGCCAGGCAGCGCCCAGCGGCGAGCAGATGGATGTCGTCGGCCCAGCGGTAGGCGAAATCGACGTCGTGCGTGGACAGCACGATGGTGATGCCGTGCCCGGCCAGCCGATCGAGCAGGGCCTGCAATTCGACCTGCATCGCCGCATCCAGCCCGGCCATCGGCTCATCGAGCAGCAATACCTCGGGCTGCATGGCCAGCACGCCGGCAATGCAGACGCGTTTTTTCTGGCCGAAACTCAGGTGGTGCACCGGCTTGTCGGCCAGCTCGCTCATGCCGACGGCGGCCAGCGCCTCGGCCACCCGGCGGCGCACCGTCGCTTCGTCCAGCCCGAGATTGAGCGGGCCGAAGGAGACGTCCTCGATCACGCTGGCCGAAAACAGCTGGCGGTCCGGGTTCTGGAACACCAGCCCGACCCGGCGGCGCAGCGCATTCAGGCCGCTGCGGCGGTAATCGACTGGCTGGCCGGCAAAACGCACGCCGCCAGCGGTCGGCTGCAGCAGGGCGTTGAAGTGCAGCAGCAGGGAGGTCTTGCCCGAGCCGTTGCTGCCGAGCAGCGCGTTGCGGCTGCCGCTGCGGATGGCCAGCGAGCAGCCGTCGAGGCCGACACTGCCGTCGGGATAAACGTGGCTGAGGGCGCAGGCTTCGAGCAACAGGCTCATGCGGCCAGCCTCGCCAGGATGACGAGCAGCGCCCCGGCCACTGCGGCGCAGGCGGTGTCGCGTCGGGCGTGGGCAAATTCCGGGCTGAGCAGGCGCAGCGCGCCATCGCCGTTGCGGGCCAGCGCAGCGCGGTGCAGGCCTTGGGCGCGTTGCCAGACCTGCAGCGTCAGGTTGGCGGCAAGCAGGCCGAGCGAGCGGCGTGCCAGCCGGGGCGACGCGTAGCCCAGGCGGGCGCGCTGGGCGGTGGCCGTGTCGTGCAGCGCGGCCGAGAAAACGAACAGCATGCGGTAGCACAGCACCATCAGGTCGAGCAGCAGGGCTGGGCAGCGCAGGCGGCGCAGCAGGCCGATCAGGTCGGGTAGCGGGGTGGTCAGGACCAGGCCGAGCAGGGCGGCCAGCGCGGCCAGCGAGCGGGCAGTCAGGGCGGCCACACGCGGCCAGGCCTCGGGCGCCCAGCGCCAGGAAAAGTCGCTGTCGATGGCGAGCAGCAGCGTCAGGCCGGAGAGGCCGAGAAAGCCGACGGCCGGCGCCGCGGCGCGCAGATAAAGCGCGGGCGCCACGCCGGCCCCCAGGCAGGCCACCCCGGCCAGCAGCAAGGCGACGAGCAGCGCCGAGGCCGGCGTCGGCGCGGCAAAGGCGGCGATCAACCCGGCCAGCGCAAAAGCCCCCTTGGCGGCCGGAGTGACCCGCCGCCAACGGTTGCCGTAGGCCGCCCGTTCAATCAGCACGCTGTGTCCTCCGGCGTGGTTGCTTGCTCGCCGGCCTGGCGGCGCAGGCGGTCGCGGGTGACGGCGCAGCCCAGCCAGTAGCCGATCACCCCGGCGCCGAAGGCGGCCTGCAGGGCAAAGAGCAGCGAGGCGATTTCGCTGCTGGCCGGCTCGATCAGCGGCGCAAACCACGGCTGGTAGCCCGGCGCCAGTTGGCCGATGGCCTGTTGGGCCTGCTCGTCCGCACCGCCGAAGGCCTGCCCCGGCTGGCCGTCGGGGCCGGGCGCGGGCGGCGGCGCGAACCACAGCGGCAAGGCGCTGAGCAGGATCACGGCGACGATCAACAGCCAGTTCTGCTTCTTCATGCCTGCGCTCCGCGCTTGGCGAACAGCGGCAGGTGGCGCAGTTCATCGGCATTGAAGCGGGTCAGCGCATTGACCACCAGCACGGTGAGCAGGCCTTCGCTGATGGCGAGCGGGATCTGCGTGATGGCGAAGATGCCGCCGAACTTGAGCAGCGCCGCGACAAAACCGCCGGCCGGATCGGGGAAGGCCCAGGCCAGTTGCAGGCTGGTCGTCAGGTAGGTGGCCAGGTCGCCCAGGCTGGCGGCGGCGAAGACGCAGACGGCAAGCGGCAGGCCGAGGCGGCGGCCGGCGCGGAACAGGCCGGCGGCGACCAGCGGGCCGACGATGGCCAGCGAAAAGAGATTGGCGCCCAGCGTGGTCAGCCCGCCGTGGGCGAGCAGCAGCGCCTGGAAAAGCAGCACGACCAGGCCGACCGGCACCATGGCCAGCGGCCCGAACAGCAGGGCGCCCAAGCCGACGCCGGTCGGGTGCGAGCAACTGCCGGTGACCGAGGGCAGCTTGAGCGCCGAGAGGACGAAGGAAAAGGCGGCGGCCACGCCGAGCAGCATGCGCTGCTCAGGGTGTTCGTTCAGCTGCCGGCGTACCGAGCGCAGGCCGAGGGCGACGAAGGGCGCCGCCGCGATGCTCCAGCCGAGCGCGTGCTCGACCGGCAGGAAACCTTCCATGATGTGCATGACTTCTCCCCGAAGTGACTGGAACCACCGGGGGAAGATGCGGATCGGAGGAGAGACCGGGCGCGGGAATCAAGGAAAAACCAAGGAAAAACCGGGCCGGACATCGCTTCAGAACCGTTCCCGTCACCCCGGAGAATGGCACTACAACGTTTTCAGGCCGGTCTTCTGGCTCGCCGTCGATCTTCTCCGCGCCTTCCCGTGCGAACACAGTGGCGAATGCGGAGTCGTCAGGCTTACAGCAGCGGGGGCTGCGCCGGAATGGTCGCTTGCGCGAGGTCACCGGCTTCCCGTTTCACTCTTCCCTGCACGGCAGGTTCGAGCACCCGAAAAACGCAAATTCTAATGAAAAATGAATGGTGTGGCTATGTTTAAAACTCCAGCCCCGGCATCGCCTTGATGCCGCTCTGGAAGGCGTGCTTCTCCATGCCGATGTCGCTGACCGTGTCGGCCGCATCGCGCAACGCCTCCGGCGCGGCACGGCCGGTGATGATGACGTGCTGCATCGGCGGCCGCGACAGCAGCCTGGCGATCACGGTGTCGAGATCGAGCCAGCCGTATTTGAAGGCGTAGGTCATTTCGTCGAGCACGACCAGGCCGATGGCCGGGTCGCTCAGGTGGCCGCAGGCGACTTCCCAGGCGGCCTGCGCGGCTTTGGCATCGCGATCCTTGTCCTGGGTTTCCCAGGTAAAGCCTTCGCCGCCGACATGCCAGTGCACGCCCGGCTGGCGGCGGAAAAAGGCTTCTTCGCCGGTATCCGAGCGGCCCTTGACGAACTGCACGACGCCGACCTGCAGGCCGTGGCCGAGGGCGCGGGCGACGACGCCGAAGGCGGCGCTCGACTTGCCCTTGCCGTTGCCGGTATTGACCACCAGCACGCCGCGCTCCTCCTGGGCGGCGGCGATCTTGCCGTCGACGACGGCCTTCTTCTTCTGCATGCGTTGTTCGTGGGTAACGGTCATTTTCTATTCCGGAATGAAGCAGCGATGGCCGCGGTCTTCGATCTGCCGCAGGCCATAGCCGTAGAGTTCGGACAGCGTGGCCGCCGTCAGGATGTCGTCGACCGGGCCCAGGCGGGTCTGGCCGTCGCCATAAACCAGCAGCGCCCGGTCGCAGAAGCGATGGGCCAGCGCCGGATCGTGCAGGACCATGATGACGCCGGCGCCGCAGTCGCGGGCAGTGCCGGCAAACAGTTCGAGCACGGCCATCTGGTGGTTGAGGTCGAGGTGCGACAAGGGTTCGTCGAGCAGGTAGAGCGGTGCCGCCTGGGTGAGCAGCGTGGCGATGGCCAGGCGCTGGCGTTCGCCGCCCGACAGGGTGTGGATCTGCCGCTCCTCCATGCCGGCCAGGCCCACCGCGCGCAGGGCGCCGCGGGCCAGTTCGGCATCGCGCGTCGATTCCCAGTCCCAGCGGCCGAGGTGCGGGTGGCGGCCGGTGAGGGCCGTTTCCAGCACTGTCGACCCGAACGGATCGTTCTGGAACTGACCCAGCCAGGCCCGGCGCAGCGCCGCCTGCCGCGGATGCAGCAGGGCGGCGTCCTCGCCCTCGAGCAGCACGGCACCACTGGCCGGCTTGCGCAGGCCGGCCAGGGTGGACAGCAGGGTCGACTTGCCCGCCCCGTTGCGGCCGAGGATGGCCAGGCGCTCGCCGCTCGCCACGCCGAGGTTGAGGCGGTCGATGATGGCCTTGTCGCCGATGCTGACGCGCAACTGGCGGGCTTCGATCAGCGGCTGGTTCATTTCGGCTGCCTCGACAGCAGGAAGAGGAAGACCGGCACGCCGATCAGCGCAGTCAGCACGCCGACCGGCAACTGCTGCGGGGCGATCAGCGTGCGGGCCAGCGTATCGGCCAGCACCAGCAGCGAGCCGCCGGCGAGCACCGAGGCCGGCAAGAGCAGGCGCTGGTCGTTGCCGGTAGCCAGCCGCACCAGGTGGGGTACGACCAGGCCGACGAAGCCGATCGAGCCGGCCGTCGTCACCGAAGCGGCGGTGGCCAGCGAAGCGAGCAGGTAGATGGCGTAGCGCAGGCGACCGACGGCGACGCCCAGGGCCTGGGCCTGCATCATGCCGCGCGACAGCAGGTTCAGTTCGCGGGCGAAGGGCATGGCCAGCGTCAGCGCCACGACCAGGGCCGCCAGGGGCGGCCACCACTGCGTGCTTTGACCGAGGTCGCCCATCAGCCAGAACAGCATGCCGCGCAGCTTGTGTTCCTCCGCGATGGCCAGCATCAAGGCAACCAGCGCGCCGCAGCCGGCGGCGACGATGACGCCGGTGAGCAGCAGCCGGGTCTGCGTCCAGCTGCCGTCGCCATGCGCCAGGCCAAAGACGATGAACATCGCGCCGAGCGCCCCGAGGAACGCCAGGCCGTCGATGCCGAGCACCGGCAGGCCGATCAGGATGGCGAACATCGCCCCGACCCCGGCCCCGCCGGAAATGCCCAGCACGTAAGGATCGGCCAGCGGATTGCGCAACAGCACCTGCATCAGCGCGCCAGCCAGGGCGAGCAGCCCGCCGCAGGCAAAACCGGCGATGGCGCGCGGCAGGCGGAGCTCGATCACCACCTCGCCGCCGCTTCCCTCCTGCCCGAACAGCGTCGCCAGCACATCGGCCGGCGCCACCTTGAAACTGCCCACCATCAACGCCAGCATGAAACTGCCCACGGCCAGCAGGCAGAGGGCGGAAAGAATCAGGATGGCGCGATGGCGGGTGGGCATGGTTGATTATTTCGGCGCGTAGCGAATGCCGACAAAGACGTTCACGCCCGGCGTGGCATAACCATCGGCCACTACATAGTCACGGTCGAACAGGTTGTTGACGCGGGCAAATACGGACCAGTCGCGTTCAAAGCGGTAGGCACCATAGAGATTGAGCAGGGCGTAGCCATCCAGTTTCACGTTATTGCGTGCCTCATCAAAGCGATAGCCGCTGGCCTGGTACTCCATGCGCCAATCCCACGGGCCGACAGCCTGGCCCACGGCGAGCGAGCCGAAGTTGCGGGCCCGGCGGGCGAGCAGCTTGTCGGTGTCGCTATTGCGTGGATCCTGATGGTTGTAATTGGCTTCCAGGATGAAGGAGCCGATACGGCCCGCATAATTGATCCCGACGCCTTCCAGCCGGGCGTTGCCGATGTTGACCGGCATGGCGTTGAAGCCGCCGGAACTGGCAATGAGGTTTTGCACCCGGTTCAGGAACCAGGTCACCGATACCCGGTGCTGGCCGTTGTCATAGTGCAGCGCCGCTTCCCGGTTGTGGGCGAATTCCGGTTGCAGATTGGGATTCCCCTGATAGGTCCCCCTGGCGCCATAGCTTGTGAAAGGCCAGTACAGGTCGTTGAACGAGGGGGCCCGGAAAGCGGTGCCATAGCTGACATTGGCCCGCCAGTGCTTGTCGAACTGGTAACCGTAGGCGGCTGAGCCGGTTGCCTTGTCGCCGAACTGCGAGTTGTCGTCGTAGCGGGCATTCAATTGCAGGCGATGTGCCTGGTAGTTGCCCAGCCAGCCCAGTTGGGCCGAGTCGTTGGTACGCGACGTGAGCTGGTAGGCGGTCGTCGAACTGACCGTCTGGTCCAGCCGCTCGGCGCCCAGCAGGAAGGTGCCGAAGCCGGTCTTCACGTCGTTCTGCCAGGCATACTGGGTTTGCTCGGTCTTGTAGGTGGTGTTGTAGGTGCCGGTGTTGCGGGCATCGTCGATGCTCTGGCCGAGGGAGAGCGTGCTCGTCCACTGCTGGGTGATCCGGTTGCGCAGAAAGGTGTTGAAGCTGGAAACCGTGAGCTGGTTGCGGTCATCCCGGCCGGCGTCATACTTGTTTTCGCCGTCGCTATGGAACACATGGGCACCTGCCTCATGGCCCTTGGCGAATTCGTAGGCAATGCGGCCGGAAATGCTGTTGCTGTCGAAGCCATCCCGATCGTTGTCCTTGCCTGTCGTGCGTAGCTGCGAGTTGAAGCCGCGTGTCCGATAAGTGCTGGCATTCAGTGCATAACGCCAGCCATCGCGGCTACCACTGACGCCGCCCGTGGCGGTGTAGGTGTCGTGACTGCCCACGCCAGCCTCGCCAAAGAAACGGGCGGGGCCTTCGCTTTGCCGGGTGAATACCTGAACCACGCCACCGAGCGCGTCGGCGCCATAGAGCGACGAGGCCGGGCCGCGGACAATCTCAACCCGCTCGATTTGCGCCAGTGGAATGCGCGACCAGCTGACATCACCGGCCGTGGCCGAGCCAACGCGCATGCCGTCGACCAGCAGTAGTACGTGCTTGCTGTTGGTGCCACGGAAAAATAGACTGGTCGTTGCGCCCTGGCTGCCGTTCGACATGAATTCGATCCCTGGCTGGCGGGCCAGGACTTCCTCGAGGGTCGATTGCCCGGCACGCTCCAGATCCTCGCGTTCGAGGACAGTGATGTCCGAAAGCACTTCCGAGGCCTTCATGGCCTGCCGCGTGGCAGTGACGACGACTGGGTCGAGGGCCGCAAGGCGTTCGGCTGCATTGGCCTCGACGATGAACAAAAGAGGAAGGATGGCCGCGAGCGGCTTCAGGTGAGATGTCATGACTTTCCTTTTCCCGGCAGGCGTCCCCGCATGCCGGAACAACGTTGGCAAGAAAGCGCAGGGGGAATGGTCTGATCAGGGAACAGGCGCCACTACCCCGTGGCACTTCCGATGGGTGTTCCAGGCCGGTATCCGGGCTTGCAAGTCTTGACGTATCGCCTTCCCAGGTTGTCACCCAGTGGCTGTGTGATACGCCCGCACTTGCTTACCGTTGCGGGGGCAGCAGCGGAATGGTCTGTGGGACAGACGCACCGCTTTCCCGTTTAACTGCGTTTGGAGAATCCGTACGCAGCACCTGAGACGGCGTGCATTCTACATACATTCATGCTGCACTGCATCAGGCTGGTGCCGGGAAAGTGCTATAAACCACTTTGAGAATAAAGGCTTAGTCCTTGACCACGCGACATTTTTGCCTCTATAGTGCGCGCCATGAATGTCGAACTCGAAGCCCTTGAAACCAAGATCGAACAGGCGGTCGCGCTGATTCATCAGTTGCGTGCCGAAAACGAGGTTTTGAGAAACCAGATGGTCGCGGCCGAGGCTGAACGACTGCATCTGCGCCAGACGATGACCGCCGCCCGCGAGCGTCTCGAAGGCCTGATGGACAAGATCCCCGAGGATGCCTGAGATGTCTGCCGAGCCGAATTTCCTCGACGTCAAGATCATGGGCCGCGAATACCGCGTGGCCTGCTCGCCGGAAGAGCGCGAGGCGCTGTTGGCTGCCGTCGACCTGGTCGATGGCAAGATGCGCGATATTGCCCAGCGCACCAAGAACACCATTGCCGAACGTGTTGCCGTCATGGCCGCGCTGAACATCGCGCACGAGCACCTTTCGGCAGCCGGAGATGGCTCACAAAAAGAGTTCGTCGAGGCAGTTGATACTTCCGAAACGAAGCGTAGAATCGGTGACATGGGAGCGCGGCTGGATGCCGTGCTGGCGCCCCAGCAACGACTGGATATCTGACCGGAAGTTGTTGGCCGGCGTAACCCGACCAGTGTTCCCTGCGGTGTTTGTTAAGGCCATATATTCCTTGAACCAATGCTGATTGGCATCGGTTGCGGACCGTTGAAACCGCTGTTGTGCGTGCTCCTCGTTGAGCGTGCCTGATGCGGGAGGAAAGCAACCACTCTGGACCCAGGTTCAGGATGCCGGCCTGACGGCACTCGCGGGGGCCAAACTCAACGGGTGGCAGATTCGTCTGCCACCCGTTTCCATTTTTCGGGACTGCGCATGCAATACTGGCTGATGAAATCGGAGCCTGACGAGGTGTCGATCGACGACCTTGAAAAGTTGGGTGGCGTGCCCTGGTTCGGGGTGCGCAACTACCAGGCGCGCAATTTCATGCGCGATGCGATGCAGGTCGGCGATCTGGCCTTCTTCTATCATTCCGGCTGCGCCACGCCCGGTATAGCCGGGGTGTGCGAGATTGCCTCCGAGCCCTATCCGGATGCCACGCAGTTCGACCCGTCCAGCCCCTACCATGATCCCAGATCGGCGCCGGATAGCCCGCGCTGGCTGCTGCGCGACGTGCGTTTCGTCCGCAAGTCACGCCATGTGCCGCTGTCTGAACTGCGCAGCCATGCGGAACTTGCTAACATGCGCCTCCTCGCGCGCGGCAACCGGCTGTCGATCACCCCGGTCAGTCCCGGGGAATGGACATTCATTACCAACCAATTGATGGATTTGCGATGACGATCTGGTGGCTGGCCTATCTTGCCCTTGGTGCTTTTGTCGGTTTTTTTGCCGGCCTGCTTGGTATCGGTGGCGGTTCGTTGATGGTGCCGGTCCTCGTCATGATGTTCACCGCCCAGGCTTTTCCGGCCGGAGAGGTGATGCATCTGGCTCTCGGTACCTCGATGGCGACCATTTTCTTTACGTCGATTTCCAGTGTGCGTACCCATCATGCCCATGGTGCGGTGCTATGGCCGGTGGTTGCCCGCATCACCCCGGGGATCATTCTGGGGACGCTGATTGGCACCCATGTCGCGAGCCTGGTGCCGACCAGGATGCTGGCCCTCATCTTTACCCTGTTCATCTGCTACGTGTCGGTGCAGATGATCATCAACCTCAAGCCGCAAGCACATCGTGACCTGCCCGGTATCTTCGGTACCGGTCTGGTCGGCGCCGGGATCGGCTTCATCTCCTGTCTGGTTGCCATTGGTGGAGGCGTGTTGTCGGTGCCCTTCATGACCTGGTGCAACGTCAAGATGCAGAATGCCATCGGCACCTCGTCAGCCATCGGTTTTCCGATTGCCCTGGGCGGGGCGCTCGGCTACATCTGGAATGGCTGGGGGGCGGCTGGCTTGCCGTCGGGCAGCCTTGGTTTTGTTTACGTGCCGGCCGTGGTGGGGGTTGCCGCAGTGAGCGTGCTGACCGCGCCGGTCGGTGCCCGTCTGACCCACCAGTTGCCGGTCAAGACCCTGAAGCGGGTCTTCGCCGGCATCCTGCTGGCCCTGGCCGGCAAGATGATGTGGGGATTGTTCAGCGCGCCTTGAACACGGGCTTGCGTTTTTCCAGGAAGGCAGCCAGCCCTTCCCTGTAGTCCTCGGTTTCCAGGAAGGCGAAGGAAGCGGCCTTTTCCTCGTCGCTCAGCGGCCGGCCGTCGAGCAGGCGGCGGATCCACTGCTTGTGCCAGCCGGCGACCAGCGGTGCTCCCTGGCAGATGCGCCGGGCGCTGGCATAGGCTTCGTCTTCCACCTGTTCGTCCTTGACGACGCGGGTCAGCAGGCCCTTCTCGTAGGCCTCGCTGGCGCTCAGGATGCGCCCTTCGAGCAGGATTTCCTTGATCACTGCCGGTCCGGCCAGGCGCAACAGGCCTTCCATCTCGCCCGGATACATCGAAAAACCCAGCT
>ERZ1645192.4954-NODE-4954-length-10454-cov-6.744687_pt1 | contig 10454 bp, 5 predicted proteins | sample MGYA00575354_ERZ1645192 | MGnify/ENA primary metagenome ERZ1645192 (study PRJEB40844, sample SAMN11349763) | freshwater sediment metagenome | isolation source: river sediment | host: Sediment | place: India: Faizupur Khadar , New Delhi | collected 2017-02-21 ...
CGCACTTTACTCAAGTCGATGCCCTGCATCGTCAACACCACCAAACTAAAACTTTGAAATTTTTGTTGTTTCCACTACCAGCGGTAGTGTGCAAACGCACGGTTTGCTTCCGCCATGCGGTGAGTATCTTCTCTCTTTTTCACTGAACCGCCTTCGCTTTTGCAGGCATCGGTCAGTTCACGGGCAAGACGTTCAACCATTGGTATCCCCTTGCGTGAACGAGAGAAATTAATGATCCAACGGATCGCAAGAGCCTGAGCTCTTTCAGGTTTGACCTCTACAGGGACCTGATATGTCGCTCCGCCAACTCTTCTTGGGCGGACTTCGACAAGAGGACGAACGTTAGTCATCGCTTTTTCAAATACTTCTGCAGGTTCGATACTGAGCCTGCTTCCAGCCAGATCCAGTGCTCCATAAAAAATTCTCTCTGCCGTACTCTTTTTTCCACCGAGCATCAGGCAGTTGATGAATTTTGAAATTGCCGGGTTCGCATAAACTGAATCGGGCGGCGTTATACGTTTTTTTACATGTCCTTTGCGTGGCATATAGGACCTACCTCCCTTTATTAATACAAATTACTTCGGTCTGCGAGCGCCGTAGAGCGAACGGCTCTGACGACGGTTTTCAACGCCGCCGCAGTCAAGAGTTCCCCTGATTATGTGATAACGAACACCAGGCAAGTCCTTTACACGTCCACCACGGACCAGGACTACAGAGTGTTCCTGCAAATTATGTCCTACACCCGGTATATAAGCAGTGACTTCTATTCCGTTTGTAAGACGCACGCGTGCGACTTTACGGAGAGCAGAGTTAGGCTTCTTAGGTGTAACCGTATAAACTCGCGTACAAACTCCACGACGCTGCGGGTTTTCCTGAAGTGCAGGGGCGCTCATGCGACGCCTCTTGTCCTCTCTGCCGTTACGTATAAGCTGGCTTATTGTTGGCAAATAGCTCCCTCCTTCCCTATTAATATTTCTTTCTACTTTTTAAGAAGTGCCGCTGCCGCAGTCTTTCTTGTCAAGGCACAGGCCCTTCCCAATTGCAATGATGTTTCCGCCCATTCTACGGGCACTTCACGCTTTGCGGCCTCAGTCAAAATTTCTGCTATCAGTTGGACATCCGCTTCCGCAGAGACAAAAACCTTAATTGCTTCATCGGCCTTAAGCTTTCTTATGACTGAGTTTATACCCGCTATCCTTCTGGATGAAGCGAGTTCGTTTAAAGGCACACGAACACCTCCTGTGCAAAGGCGCACCAGAGTATATTAACAGCGGAAGCTTCTGGTGTCAATAAACACCTTGGCTTCCGCTGAAATTTTTATTTGATTACAATTTTTTAGGTAAAATTACTTACCTGGTAAACGTTTATTCGTCAGCTGATGCTAAAGTCTCTGCTGTCGCCTGAACACATGGTTCAGCATTCTCAGAGATCTCAACCTTCCTGTATCTCTCAATGCCAGTTCCGGCTGGTATAAGAAGTCCGATTATTACGTTCTCCTTAAGACCTACAAGATTATCGACATCTCCTCTTACGGCCGAGGCTGCAAGGACCTGAGCGGTCTGCTGGAACGATGCCGCGGAGAGGAAACTGTCGGTGGCCAATGCCGCCTTAGTAACGCCGTGCACTACAGGCCGCCACTGAGGCTCTTCTCTGAGGCGCCTTACAAATGATATCCTCTGTATCAACTGTTTGTGGTCCGAAGGTGCCTGCTTCGGACGAACTGTAATGTCGTCTGCTCCTGATGATGCAATACTGTCAAGGATCTTACTGGTTATTTCCTGACCTGCTTCTGCAACGATATTACCTTTTTCGTCCTTTACTTTTTCGAGAAGCACCTTACCGAGGGCTCTCTCCGTCAGAACCTGCCTAATGACCTTTTCCTTCGTGATTATGCTGCCTTCACTTTCGATCCCCGAAATAGAGCCTTCGACTATTCCCCTGACTATTGAACCATCAATGCTGTGGATGATGTTTTCAATGACCTCACCATCAGAGTTGATAGCCTGAGTAAGCGGTTTGCCGAAGTAATGCTCGATCAGGACATGGTGCATAGAATCTGTCAGGTTGATATGCTCAGGTGATTTCCATAGCTTGATCTCACTGATGTTGTTAGCGCTCAATGTCTTTATTGCAAGTGAGTCTACCAGAGCATCCATTGGTATTATCACCTTGCCGTCCTTCTCAACATCGGCAGCAAACCATGCAGCATCTTCACTCTCATCAAGTACATTGGTATCCCTTACCAACATCGGCTGAGGAGGCAATGAAACTATCTTTGCCAGGTCCCCTGCAGAGAGCCTGGTCCCTGCTTTTATCACTACTTCGTCATTTCCCTCAGACCTGAATTCCTTGATAAGCTCAAGTCCTTCCGTTGTCCTTCTGAAGCTCGCATCTCCCAATACTACACGAAGTTCGCCTTCATTATCCTGTACCAAAAGCTCCCCTGCCGCTCCACCCGGCTTTAGCATCTCTGCCAGTACGGGCTTTGTTATATGGTCGGCAGCATCGCTTTCTTTTTTGATGAAATCTCCCGGAGCTTCAATTATTTTACAGTCTCTCAGGAAGTTGTATGATTCATCCAGCGAAGCCTGATTGTGATCTGAGATCACTCTAACGCTATCCTCAAGATCTTCTTTCCATACCAGTTCCCCCGAAACAAAAGAACTGTCTCCTTCTTCCAATACCCTAACACGGTTCACGGGTGCAACTTTGCGAAGTATTGTCTCAATGTGTTTATCGTTGATAGAAACACCCTGTGACCGGTAAACTTCCTGGATACCGTCAAGGAGATAATGCTGTACTGCCTCAAGACCTTCGACTTCCAATAGCTGCTGAGGATCAATGTACCCCTCTGTCAATAACATTCCCTTTGAGATAGTGCAGCCCTCTTCAATTCCTGATAGGAGATTCTGGGATGCCGGGATATTATAGGATATCCTTTCCTCAGATCCGTCTTCTCTGACCACGCCGATGATCAGTTTCTTCTTGCCATCCATCTCCCTGATCTCGAGGAGGGTCCCACCAACTTCAGCAAGAATGGCGACTTTTTTGGGCCTGCGGACTTCGAAAAGCTGTTCGATCCTTGGAAGACCCTGGGTAATGTCTTCTCCTGTAAACTGACGGACTCCTCCTGTATGGAAGGTCCTCATCGTAAGCTGTGTTCCGGGCTCACCGATAGACTGAGCGGCAACGACTCCTACAGATTCTCCTATAGCTACTCTTTTCCTTGTTGCAAGGTCTCTTCCGTAACATGCACGGCAGATCCCGTGTCTCAGGCCGCATGTCAGCGGGCTGCGTACCCATATAGAAGTGATGCCTTTCTTTTCTATAAGCTCAGCCTTCTCCGCCGATATTTCTTCATTCCTTACAAGCAGAGGCTCTCCTGTTTCAGGATCTGCGACATCCCTGAGGCTTGTCCTCCCGGCAAGGCGCTCCGACATTGAGATCGTGGCCTTACCGTCCTGCTGCAGGAGTGGACGGATTTCTACCCCTTGCTCAGTCATGCAGTCCTCATCCATAATTATGAGGTCCTGGGCAACGTCGACGAGACGCCTTGTCAGATAGCCAGACTTTGCAGTACGGAGTGCTGTGTCGGCAAGGCCTTTTCTTGCTCCGTGTGTCGATATAAAGTATTCGAGTGTGTTGAGGCCTTCCTTAAAGTTGGCTACGATAGGATAGCGAATTATACGTCCGGAAGGGTCCGCCATGAGCCCGCGGATACCTGCCATCTGGGCAACCTGTCCGCGCGAGCCTCGGGCACCTGAATCAACCATTATTCTGAGCGGGTTCGTTTCGGCCATGCTGTCCATGATCTTATCAGCGATCCGGCGTCCCGCGTCAGACCAGAGGATGTCCTTCTGTCTCATATATTCGTCTTCTGTCAGTATCCCCATTTCGAACTGAGAAGTAAGATCCTCTTCCTGCACAAGTGTTACATCCAGGATCTCCTTCTTTTCAGGGGGCACAACTACATCACCGACTCCAAGGCTTATCCCGCTGTATGTAGACCAGCGATACCCAAGCGTCTTTATCTCGTCGAGCATATCGACCATAGCGGTCTGCCCCACCTTATCATATGCCGTATCCAAGAGTGAGCCCATCTCTTTTTTATTTATCGTCTTGTTGATGTATCTAAGGTCCGGATGAAGTGCTGAATTAAAGAGCACGCGGCCGGGCGACGTCTCTACCCACTTTCCTTCTATGGTCTCGCATTTCCACGCAGGATCAGCTTTTAGCCTGATCTTTGAGTTAACGTTGACGATCGAATGATCGAGAGCCGACATGACGTCCTCGACATCAGAGAAGTAAAGTCCCTCTCCCTTGAGTCCGTTTCTCATGCTTGTCAGGAAGAAAACTCCAAGGATTATATCCTGGGTCGGTATCACTACAGGTTTTCCGCTTGCAGGAGAGAGAAGATTGTTTGAGGACAGCATAAGCACTCTCGCTTCTGTCTGGGCCTCCAGAGAAAGCGGTACGTGAACGGCCATCTGGTCTCCGTCAAAGTCTGCATTGAAAGCAGTACATACGAGAGGATGGAGCCTGATCGCCTTTCCTTCAATAAGTACAGGCTCGAATGCCTGTATCCCAAGGCGGTGAAGCGTAGGCGCACGATTGAGCATTACAGGATGGTCCTTGATTATCCCTTCCAGGATCGCCCAGACTTCATCCCTGCCTCTTTCAATAAACCGCCGAGCACTCTTAACGTTTGGCGTTAGACCGCTTTCAACAAGCTTATGCATGACAAATGGCTTAAATAGCTCAAGGGCCATCTGCTTTGGAAGGCCGCACTGGTATAATTTCAGGCTTGGTCCTATTACGATGACAGATCGTCCAGAATAGTCCACCCTTTTACCAAGTAGATTCTGGCGGAAACGGCCTTTTTTACCTCTGAGCAGGTCAGTCAGGCTCTTCAGTGGCCTGTTGCCCGCCCCAAGGACCGCTTTGCCCCTGCGTCCGTTGTCAATCAGCGCGTCAACGGATTCCTGGAGCATCCTCTTCTCGTTGCGAACTATGATCTCAGGAGCTTTTAGCTCCTGAAGTTTGCGAAGACGATTGTTCCTGTTGATGACTCGGCGATAAAGGTCGTTGAGATCGGAGGTAGCAAAACGCCCTCCGTCCAACTGCACCATCGGACGAAGATCAGGTGGGATCACGGGCAGAACAGAGAGGACCATCCATTCCGGTTTGCTGTCGCTCTTTCTGAAGTCTTCAGCAACCTGGAGCCTCTTGACCAGCTTTCGTTTCTTTTGGCCCGAGCACTCTGCAATATCCTCCCTGAGAGAGGATACAAGGAGGTCAATGTCCATCTGTTCAAGAAGTGTATAAACACCCTCTGCTCCGATCCCTGCTCCGAAAGTCTTGTCATAGGCCGCACAGATAGCCTCTTCCCTCTCGAGTATTATGTCAGCTCTGTCGAATGGGGATTCCCCGCCGTTGATAACGATATAGCAAGGATCTTCCAGGGTCTCTGTCTCTTCTACAGTCTGGAAACGTTTGGGATACTTCTGGTTGTATATCTTGTACTCGCTTTCGGAAATAACATCATTCTTTACAAAAGGCAGATGCACGACAGAGGTAACTATGAAAGCATCCTGGTTGTTCAGGACCGCTCTTTCAAATTTAAGCCCACTGTCAGCCTCTTTCATCGACTTTATCTTTGATTCGGGGATGATCGCACTTGAAAACTGCTCGTCGTCTTCCCTGAAGATGCGGTAGGCAGCCTCTGCCTTGAATAGTTCATCTCCATATTCGCTAAGTACCCGGTTGACCTGGGATGCGGTTATCACATCGCCCTCGTCAACATTTATCTCCTCTACCTTAGTGATCCTAAATGCTTCCTCTGCTTTGAACTTGGGATCGTAGAAGCGGTGAATACGCTCCTCAGAGGCAGATATAAGCTTGCCCCTGCGGGCAAGGTCTATTCTTCGGCCTTCACTTACGACCTTGTAGACCTTCTCCCTACGGCGGGTGGGAGCAAAATAGACCACTTTCTCGAGCTCTTTTGTAGAAGCTCCAAGCAACAGGCTTAGTCTGCTCGGAATACCTCTCAGATACCAAATATGAACTACCGGCGCTGCAAGTTCGATATGCCCCATTCTCTCTCTGCGAACGCGGTTGTCTGTAACCTCTACTCCGCAACGGTCACATACGACTCCCCTAAACTTGGGACCGCTTCTTTTGTATTTTCCGCAGGCGCACTCATAGCTGCGTGTTGGACCAAAGATGCGTTCGCAGAAAAGTCCGTCTTTTTCCGGACGCAGAGTCCTGTAATTGATGGTTTCCGGCTTTTTCACTTCACCGCTGGAAAGCTCCCTGATCCTTCCGGGAGAGGATAATTTTGTCCTTACTCCGGCGATTTCGCGATTTAAGTTAGCCATTAGATATCATCCCCCTGGTCGATCTTTTTAGGAGCAACATCACTAAAGAGATCCGTATCTCCATCCTTAAGCACTTCTGCCTCTTTTTCTTCATCTGTCTCATGCAGTTCAATGGAACTGTATTCTGCCACATGTTCATGGAAGAGATCGTTATCTGAGAGTGACTTCGATGGGCGGCTCAAGCCGAAATCTTCCTCCAGGCTGTCTACTGTAGAATCAGGCTTGAATGATACGTGTCGCCTTGATTCCCTGCCGCTGTCGTCATCTTCTTCAGAGAGGACAAGTTCTCCAAACGAACCGTCTGAGTATTTGATCTCAACATCCAGCCCGAGCCCCTGAAGCTCTTTGATAAGTACCCTAAAGCTTTCCGGAACACCCGGCTTGGCAAGATTTTCACCTTTGACTATTCGTTCATATGTCTTAAGCCTTCCTCTGATGTCATCGGATTTGACCGTAAGCATTTCCTGGAGCATATGTGCGGCTCCATACCCTTCAAGGGCCCAAACTTCCATTTCACCGAACCTCTGGCCTCCGAACTGGGTCTTACCTCCCAACGGCTGCTGCGTTATCAGACTGTAAGGTCCTATGGAACGTGCATGGATCTTATCGTCAACAAGATGTATCAGCTTCAGCATGTACATAACTCCAACCGCCACCTTGTTGGCCATCGGCTCGCCTGTTCTGCCATCGAAAAGAGTTATCTTGCAGTCATCTCTCATCTCGGGATATTTTGTTTCCTGAATTTTTTTGACATAAGGCATAAGATCTTCTGCCGTCGCGGATTCAAAGACGGGAGTAACGACCTTCCAGCCATTCTGCATTGCGACAAAGCCCATTACTGTCTCGAGCACCTGTCCGAGGTTCATTCGGCTCGGAACTCCCAGTGGGTTAAGGACAACGTCAACAGGCGTACCGTCTGAAAGATAAGGCATGTCTTCTTCTGCCATTATCCTTGAAACTACTCCCTTGTTTCCGTGACGCCCTGCCATCTTGTCGCCTTCTGTGATCTTACGGAACTGAGCAACATAGACCTTAACGACCTCATTGACACCCGGGCTCATGTCTTCGCTGTTCTTATCCCTTGAGAGCCTTTTGATCTCTACTACTTTTCCGCCCTCGCCGTGGGGAACTCTCAAACAGGTATCGCGAACTTCGCGTGCCTTTTCTCCGAAAATCGCTCTTAAGAGTTTTTCTTCGGGAGACTGGTCTGATTCGCCTTTAGGCGTTACCTTGCCTACGAGGATGTCTCCTGCCTTGACTTCGGCGCCAATTCTGACAATACCGTCTTCGTCAAGATTTTTAAGTGCATCTTCTCCGACGTTTGGAATGTCTCTTGAAATTTCTTCAGGACCAAGTTTAGTATCGCGTGATTCGACTTCATACTCTTCTATATGTATAGAAGTGTAAAAATCTTCTTTTACCAGTTTCTGGCTGAGAAGTATAGCATCTTCAAAGTTGTAGCCTTCCCATGATACAAAGGCTACCAGAACGTTTCTTCCAAGAGCCAGTTCTCCTCCATAGCATGCCTGGCCGTCAGCTATTACCTCGCCGGCATCTATCTGCTGACCATTCGTAACGATGGGCTTCTGGTGGATAATGGTCCCCTGGTTAGAGCGCCTGAATTTAGGCATCGTGTAAATATCTTTGTCATTGTCTTCCGTCGCTATCTCTATACGGTCGGAATCCACATATGTGACGGTGCCTGCCCTCCTTGAAACAGAGCATGACCCTGAGTCCTTTGCAATTCGATGCTCTATGCCTGTACCAACTATTGGCGAATCAGGGAAAACAAGAGGGACTGCCTGTCTCTGCATGTTGGATCCCATCAATGCCCTGTTCGCGTCGTCATGCTCAAGAAACGGGATCAAAGCTGTTGATATTGATACTATCTGCTTTGGTGATATGTCCATATACTGGAGCTGTTCCGGCAGTATCTCTATCGTGTTGTCATGATGCCTGACATATATTCCTGTGCCGCCGTCAGTAGGCAAGACGTGCCCTTCATCCGAAATAGGCGTATCGGCACGTCCGACATAGTATTCATCTTCGTCGTCCGCGGAAAGATAAACGATCTCGTCAGTCAGCATCCCATTTACTACTTTTCTCCTGGGGCAGACAAGGAACCCGTACTCGTTGATCCTTGCAAAGGTCGCAAGAGAAGTTACAAGTCCTATATTAGGACCTTCGGGCGTTTCTATGGGACAGACCCTTCCATAGTGGGTATGGTGTACGTCACGGGCTTCGAATCCTGCTCTTTCTCTGCTCAGGCCTCCGGGACCGAGAGCGGAAAGACGACGACGGTGAGTAAGCTCAGCAAGCGGGTTTGTCTGATCCATAAACTGTGAAAGCTGTCCTGAACCAAAAAATTCCCTCAGCGCTGCAGATATGGGACGAACATTGATAAGGTCCTTCGCCATTGCCGTGGCAAGGTCAGGGGTCGTGGTCATACGTTCCCTGGCGATCCTTTCCATCCTCAGAAGACCTATCCTTACCTGATTCTGGAGAAGCTCTCCTACTGCACGGACCCTTCTGTTTCCGAGATGGTCGATGTCGTCCATATGCTCGTTTCCTTCACGGAGCCTTATCAAACCTTTTATTATCGCAACAATGTCCTCAACTGTAAGAAGGCGTTCCGTGCTTGGAATGTCAAGGTTAAGCCTTCTGTTGATCTTGTATCTTCCGACCCTGCCCAGATTGTATCTGCGGGGATCGAAGAAAATGCTGTTGATATATTCCCTTGCATTTTCCATGCGGGCCGGTTCGTTTGGCCTTAGTTTACGGAAAAGTTCAAGCATTGCCGCATCAGGAGTGGCGGTGTTGTCTCTTTCAATGGTAGCCGATATGGCTGGATCAACGTCCCACACCCAAATTTTTGTCCGGCCGCTCTCCCAAAGTGCTTCAAGATCTTCTTTGGTAAGCCTTTTATTCTTCGGAATGGCAACAGCACCGTCACCATCGCCCGAAACTATGGCTTCTGCAAGGAGCATTCCTTTTACTTCGTCATCAACGAGGTCTCTTTCAACTTCTTTCGCTCCAAAGAGAGCAAGAAGCTCATCCGTTGTCTGGATGCCAAAAGCTCTCAGCATCAAAGTGACCGGTATTTTTTTCCTGTTGTCGATCTTTACCGAAAGCACCTCTCCCGGAGCAAGGTCGAATTCGATCCATGCACCGCGATCCGGTATAAGTTTTGCCAAAAATGATTCCTGTCCCGGAATCCCAAGTTCAGCGCTCAAATAGACACCTGCAGATCTTGCAAGCTGATTAACAACGACACGCTCAGTGCCGTTGATTATGAATGTTCCTCTTTCTGTCATTGCCGGGAAATCACCGAGGTAGATTTCCTCTTCCTTGATCTCGCGTGTCTTTCTGTTAGCCAGCCGAATCGTCGCACGCAGAGGTCTCGACCACGTAAGGTCCCTGCTGCGCGCCTCATCCAGACTCATAACTACCGGATCGACATAATATCTTACGAATTCAAGGGCGAATGAACCGTCATAGCTTTCGATGGGAAAAACTTCATCGAAAAGTTCCTGCAGACCTTGTGAATTCCTAACGTCAGGATCAGTATCAGACTGAAAAAACCACTGATATGAATTGCGCTGGACTTCAACAAGATCCGGTAGAGCGATTAGATTTTTTTCCTTTCCAAAAACCTTGCGCTGCTCAAAAGCCTTGCCTGATGGAGTCATAACCTGCATGGGAGCAACCTCCCTGAATGGAATATTTGGTAAGAATGTACAATCGTACAAATGGGCATTATAGCAAAAAAGCGACAACTGTCAAGAGACAGGTATCGCCTGTTTTTGATTTGATTGGTGTCGAGGAGGGGAATTGAACCCCTATGGGCGCTAGCCCACTGGATCCTGAATCCAGCGCGTCTACCAGTTCCGCCACCCCGACATCTGATATTGAGAACGACTTAATAACCTTGCAACGCAGTGGATTTTATCAGTAAGTCCGATCTTTGGCAAGAAGATATTTTATTTTGTGTTGTTGATCAGCGATATTGTCATGTCACAACCCGTCAGGGAAAATGTCATCCCCTCGTATAGAGATAAAATGAGAGGATGAAAATAA
>ERZ1645192.4955-NODE-4955-length-10453-cov-9.278900_pt1 | contig 10453 bp, 7 predicted proteins | sample MGYA00575354_ERZ1645192 | MGnify/ENA primary metagenome ERZ1645192 (study PRJEB40844, sample SAMN11349763) | freshwater sediment metagenome | isolation source: river sediment | host: Sediment | place: India: Faizupur Khadar , New Delhi | collected 2017-02-21 ...
TAAAACCCGATGCCCAGGTCCTTGCGGGCATGTTTCAATCCCCCCCGGGCAAAATATCCCCTTCCCGTTAAAAAATCAAACCCGGTATAGACATACGCAAAATCATTGATCGACACCGTGGGACCGATCACAATGGCCGGAACTACCGGATCGAGCTCCACCATGACGAACCCTCCCCACCGCTTCATATAGAGATTGTTAAAAGTGGTGCTGATAGTGTATTTCTTGTACTTGTGGTCCCAGATATATCCCCCGGCCATATCCATGCAGGGAATCAACCGCTGCCTGCCCCGGTACAACAACCCATTATACCGCCGCTCCTGGGACATCGCCCCTCCGGCCAGAAATAACACAAGCAATGAAATCAGAGCAAGCTTCTTCATGAATCGATATCCTCTTCACAAAAATAGCGTTTTGATTGATCATTCCGGCTTTCTCAAAATTGATTCTCTTTATTATCTTTGGTCCATGCTTATCATGAGATCTAACATACGATTCTTGTCCCTTTTGGTCTTTCTGTTCGTCACGGCATGTGGCTCACCCCTTAAACAGCTGACCTACATGCACGATGCCAAAACCGACGTGCTGTATCCCCGTCCCGACCTGCCGGAACCCTATAAAATTCGCCCTAACGACCAGCTTTACATCACGGTGGTCTCCGATGACCAGGTGAAAACAGACTTTCTCAACCTTTCTGGCACTTCCGGAATAGGAGGGGGCTACGGCATGGACCTGATGACTTATCTGGTCGACGAAAACGGGAACATCAGCTATCCCCAGTTGGGAGAGGTGCAGGTGGCCGGACTGACTCTCCTGGAGGTCAGGGATAAATTGCAGAAGATGGTCGACAATTACGTGGTCAACACTTCGGTGGTGGTCAAACTGGCCAACCGTACATTTACCATTCTGGGCGATTTTAACGGAAGCGGTTTGATTACGATGCCTAAAAATCAGTATACCATATTTGAAGCTCTCGGTGCTGCAGGCGGGGTTTCTGACTTTGGTAACCGCCAAAAGGTTAAACTGATCCGCGAAACCCCCGAGGGGACAAGAATTGTTAACATCGATCTCACCAGCGATGACCTTTTATCGTCCGATTACTACTACATCCTTCCCAATGATGTGATTTATGTGGAACCCAACAATTACCGGGTCTACAGCGTACGTACCCTGCCATGGCTCAGCCAGGCGACCTTTGCCGCCTCCCTTCTTTCCACCGCTTTTCTGATCCTTAACCTTTTCAAATGACCGAGTACAACGATACCGATAAACAGCAGGACCAGACGGCACAGGACGAGCTTCCGATTTTTAACTACAAACGGCTGGTCAGCGAACTCATCTCCAAGTGGTATCTCTTTGTGCTTTTCCTGGCCCTGGGGATGACTGGCGCATGGCTCTATAACCGCTATACCACCACCATGTTTGCCGCCCGGGCCAGTCTGATGATCCTCGAGGAAGGGTCCACCACCTTCTGGCGTGAAGGCGGGGGCTTTTCAGGGGAAGCCCTGCGTGGATTCGGAACCTCCTACCAGGGGATCTCCAACCAGATGATCATCATGAAATCGAAGCCGGTGGTCACCCGGGCCATCCAGGAACTGGGGTTCGAAGTAAGTTACCACAACGAGGGGAGGCTTTCCACCGCAGAAAACTATACCGATGCCGCTTTCACGGTGGAATGGGACCGGACCCACCCTCAACTGATAGGCTTCGACTTTATGGTGGCCGTGCACCCCGACCGTTCCATCTCCCTGTCCGGAACGGGGGAAGGGGTAGGGGCTTATAACTATTTATCCCGGCGATGGGAGGGATCCTTCTCCCAGGTTTCACTCGACCGGAAAGTCCAGTCGGGAGAGGAAGTTCTCATTCCCGGCCAGTGCAGCTTCAAAATTAACCTCAGGGAGGGATTCCAACCTCCGGCGACCGACTACTTCTTTTTCAGGTTTCACACGATCGACGAACTGGTGAACAGCTACCGTTCCCGCCTTACCATCAGCCTGCGCGACTGGGAAACCTCCATCGTCGACATTGACCTGAAAGACTACCATCCCCAGAAGGCGGTTGATTTTCTCAATAAGCTGGTGGACACATACCGTGTCGACAATGTTGATAAGAAAAACCAGTATGCCGACCAGACCATCAACTTCATCGAGTACCTCCTCGAAGGGGTGAGCGATTCTCTCTCCGTGGCCGAAGGAGAGCTCCTCTCCTTCCAGAGCAGCCATAAGATCATCGACATCGGCTCACAAACCGGCCAGCTCCTTGGTCAAATGTCGGAAATCGACCAACGAAAGCTAGCCCTGGAAACGGAAATCAAGTATTACCGTTACTTGCGGAATTATATCCTGAACGACCGGGAAATCGGCGCCATTCTGGCGCCTTCTTCGGTGGGGATTAATGATCCTTTATTGGGAGGGTTAATCGGTGAGTATAATACCCTGACGCTGGAAAAAACGAAACTGGCCGACGTGCGGATTTCACCCCGGCTCACGCAACTCAATACCCAGCGCGATAATGTCAAGGCGGCCATGTTGGAGAATATCGCCAATATTCTTTCCCAGAATGAGCAGACCATGAACGACCTCAACCGCCGTCTGGAAATGGTGGAAGCCCGCGTAGGGAGACTTCCGGTCACCGAACGCGATTTGCTCAATATCGAGCGGAAGTACAACATGAACAACGAGACCTACACCTTCCTGCTCGAGAAACTCTCGGAAGCCCAGATCGCCAAGGCGGCCAACCAGCCCGAAAGCCAGGTGGTGGAGGAGGCGGAATCCCTGGGAGCCGTGGGCCCTCAGAAGAATAAGGCCTATTCCTACGGCCTCTTTGCGGGCATCGTGCCCCCGGCGCTCTTTGTCCTCCTCCTCGTCCTCTTCAACAACAAGGTGATCAGCAAGGAGGACGTGGAAATTCTCACCCGTCTGCCTATCCTCAACATGGTCTTCTACAACAAGCAGAAAACCCCGACCATGACCCCGGTCCTTGATAAGCCCAACAGTCCCGACAGTGAAGCCTACCGAAGTCTCCGGGGAAAACTCGACCTCATGACCAAGGGAAAGACCAAACCGGTGATTGCCGTCTCTTCCACCTCCCCGGGAGAGGGGAAGACCTATACGGCCATCAATATTGCCTCTTCTTATGCCCTCACCAAACGGAAGACCCTGCTCCTCGACTTTGACCTTCGCAATTCACGCATCAATGAGGATTTCGGACTGGATGCCCGCAAAGGGGTGGTCTCCTATATTCTGGGAAAGGACACGCTTGACCAGATCACCCACCAGATCAAGCATCCTTTTTTCCATATCATCCCGGCAGGTCCCATCCCTCCCAATCCGGGCGAGATGCTGATGGATGAAAAGATACGAAAAATGCTGGCCGAACTAAAGGAGATCTACGATGTGATTGTCATCGACTCGGCCCCCATCGGGTATGTCAACGACCTTTTCCAGATTACCGACCAGATCGACTCCACCGTCTTCGTGGTCCGCGACAGCTATACCAACCGCAAGCTGCTGAAACAATCCCTTGATGAGATCAGAATGTACAAGATCAAGGGGGTGGGGATCCTCATCAATGCTATTAAGACCACGGGCGGACTCTTCCCGGCCTACGTGCTCAGCTACGTGAACGGCTACCGCTATGGTTATGGCTATGGATACGGGGAATACGGATACGGCGCCGGACATGGGTATGGCTACTATGGCTACGGCAGCAAGAGCAAGCGCAAACGCTTCAAACTCCCCCTGACCAAAGACGACCAGAACGACAACGACGAAAACGGCCTCCACAACGGCCGGCCCGAGATGAGTTAAGTCGATTGTTTGCTCAGAATATCCAGGAGATGATTCACCGCATAGAGCGGAACATTGATCAACCAATCCTGCTCCCGGTAATCCGACATGGATAATCTGACCGATATTTTTGGATCAAATTTTTTGTGAAACACTTTTAGACTCTTTGCCTGGATGTTCTCCTCAGCTTTGACTTCAACAGGTATAATCCAGTTCTCATGTTGGAAGATAAAATCAATTTCCGCGGTCGATCTTTCTCCAGACCAATAATGTATCTTTTTTCCTAATGTTGTAAGTTGTTGAAGGACATACAACTCAGTCAATGCTCCCTTGAATTCGGAAAATACTTTATTCCCTTCCAACAGGGTTTTCGCTTCCAAATCGCAAAGGCTTCCCAGCAATCCAATGTCTACCGGAAACAATTTAAAGGCACCGGTATCTTCATATGCCCTCAAGGGGATTGCCGGCTTTGCTACCCTGACAACTTTTGTCAAAAGGCCGCAATCAATTAACCAGGAAAGCGCAATTTCATACTCCTTAGCTCTGGCACCCTCTTTAATAATCCCATAGATAAATTTTCTGTTTTCCCTTGCCAATTGTGCAGGTAAGGAATTCCATAACATCCTTATTCTGGGCACAATCTCCACCGGAGCATGCCTCGAAAAATCTTGTTGATAGGCTTCCAGAATCGCTTCATGAATTTTCTTTACTGCCGTGAAATCCCCTGATTTGCTGAACTCTGATACTGCTTCAGGCATTCCTCCCACAAAATAGTATTGTCGCAATCGCTCAATATATTTCTGTTTAAATACGGTTATCAGTTCCCAGTCACCTTTTTTGAGCATCTCTGCAAATCCTGAATCACCAACGCCCTCCAGAAATTCCGGGAAGGAAAGTGGATATAGGTCCATAAATTCAACTTTACCGACCGGAAAAGAAGCTTGGACATTTAACATGATCCCCAATAATGATCCCGCAGCTATGATATGATAACCGGGTGCATCTTCCTGAAAATATTTAAGCGATGTGATTGCCTCCGGAACAGTTTGTATTTCATCGAAGACAATCAATGTATTCTCTTGATTGATTTTGATTCCGGATTCTGCCTGCAATGAAACAATAATGCGTTCAATTTCAAATCCTTCAGAAAACACACTCCTGATTCTTTTGTTTTTCTCGAAATTGATGTAGACCATTTGATCATAAAAGGTATTCCCAAATTCCTTAATGAGCCAGGTTTTTCCAACCTGCCTTGCCCCTCTGATGATCAATGGTTTCCGGTTTTCCGATTTCTTCCATTCGATGAGCTGATCTAAACCGAATCTCTTCATTTTTTTATTCAAAGATACAAAAAGTCCTTTGATAAAATGTAGTCAAGCTACAAAAAGTCGTACGACTTATTGTAGCAATAATACAAATATGCAAAGGATAAGGTAAAAATTGATAATTCTGAATAGGTTGATTGATAACGCCGTAGGTGTGATCAGTAGGGTAGAAACGGCAGTATCCTCCCACGTATTACACTCAATGGTTAAATTCATTTAAATTACCGCTTTAGCAGTAATTTGTTATCATTTAGACCGGCAATGAGAGGAAAATACGAAAATATACCATTATAGCGATAAAAATATCCATAAAGGTTTGGTTTTTTACATCAAAAACCCTATATTTACCGCTATAACAATACATTTTGTATGCTGGATCCTGAAATTTTGGCGGCCATCATTAAAAAACACCGCAAAGCAGCCGGTTTAAGCCAGCTTCAGCTGGCAGAACTGGCAGGCGTTGGCAAAACGGTGGTCTTCAACCTGGAGAAAGGAAAAGAATCCATCCAGCTCGATACGTTGAGGAAAATCCTCAAAGTTCTCAATATCACGGTGCAGTTGACCAGTCCGTTCATGAATCAGATTTCCAACCATGAGACAAGCCATCATATCCGTTGATGACCACGAAACAGGGGTGCTTACTGAGGTTCAGCCCGGTAAGAAATACCGTTTTGTGTACAATCCCGGGTATCGGGGAAATCCCGTATCCCTGACTTTACCGGTCAGACCGGAGGCCTATGAATTCGACACGTTCCCGCCCTTCTTTGACGGATTGCTTCCGGAGGGAGTTCAACTGGAAGGATTGCTGAAATTCGGAAAGATCGACCGGAACGACCTGTTCTCCCAGCTTATGGCAGTGGGGGAGGACATGGTCGGCAATGTTACGGCAAAGGAGGTGTCACTGTGAACCGCTGTCCCATAACCTATGAACTGTGCGGAACCCAGCACTATAGTCTGAAGGGTTTAAGGTTGTTGTCTCCTGCATTGACCAATCTCGCCAACCTGGACCTTTCTGCCGGTGAATTACGCACTGAAGCAATGGCAAGGGCTTCCAAAATGTCGATCCAGGGGGTTCAGCCTAAGCTGAGTGCCATTCTGAATATCAAAAAAGGAAGGTTCGATATCGTTGATAAAAACGGAAGATATATCTTGAAACCCCAGCACCACCTGTTCCCGGAACTTCCTCAGAACGAAAACCTCACCATGCACCTGGCTGCCACCATTGGAATTCGTGTTCCCTTGCACGGCATGGTCTACTCAAAAGACAATTCCCTCACCTATTTTATTAAAAGGTTTGATCGCCGCGGACAAAAAGATAAAATTGCCGTGGAAGATTTTGCCCAGTTAGCCGGAAAAGACAGGGATACCAAGTATAACTACTCTATGGAGAAACTGGTCAGACTGGTAGATGATTACTGCACTTTCCCCTCCGTTGAAAAGGTCAGGCTGTTTAACCTCGTGCTGTTTAACTACCTGGTCGGAAATGAGGACATGCATCTGAAGAATTATTCGGTTATTGTCAGGGATGGCAAGGTGGAACTCTCCCCGGCTTATGACCTACTTAACTCTACCATTGTGCTGAAAGACGGAGCGGAAGAAATCGCGCTGCCCCTGAATGGCAAAAAAAGAAACCTGACGAGGAATATCCTGGTCAACTACTTTGGCAAAGAGAAGTGCGGTTTGACATATAAAACCATTGAGAATAACCTCACCATTATTCAGGCGGCCATTCCCGGGTGGCACACCATGATTGGAATCAGTTTCCTCTCGGAACCCATGAAAGATAAATATCGTAAATTGTTGCAGGAGAGGACAAAAATATTATTTGGCTGAATAGGTAGTAAAAGAGCACCCTGGGGGCGACCCTCTGAATAACAAAAGGCAGCACTCGCCGCCTTTTGCTAAACCTAACCAAACCTTTTCTATGAAAAAATTACACTCTTGTCTGTACAAGACAAAGATACGCCATCTTTTAGTTAAGGGCTGGTAATCAAAGTTAAAGTATGTTAAGGGGCTAAACATATGCAGAATATTATATTTGTCTCAATTAACATACTCCAGGATCAACAGAATGGGTTTATATCATAAAAAATTTAAAAAATTGCGTTATTTTAGCGACCTTGTTCAAAGAATTTTCTGCAAACAACCAACAATTAAATAAATAAGGGTTTATGACAAAGTATGTGTATACGTTCGGCGCAGGAAAGGCCGAAGGTAAAGCCGACATGAAAGAGTTGCTCGGCGGCAAGGGTGCCAACCTGGCTGAGATGAACCTCATCGGGGTTCCCGTTCCTCCCGGATTCACCATCACCACCGAGGTATGTACCATTTACAATGAAAAAGGCCAGCAGGTGGCATTTGACCTGATCAAAACTGAAGTGGAAGCTGCCGTACGCCAGATCGAAGCCCTCACCGGCACCGTCTGGGGCGACCGCAACAACCCCTGCCTGGTCTCCGTCCGCTCGGGTGCACGCGCTTCCATGCCGGGAATGATGGACACCGTCCTCAACCTCGGCCTCAACGACGACGCCGTGGCCGGCATCGCCCTCAAATCGGGCAACGAACGCTTCGCCTGGGACTCCTACCGACGCTTCGTTCAGATGTACGGCGACGTAGTCCTTGACATGAAACCCCACTCCAAAGAAGCCATCGACCCCTTCGAAGAGATCATAGAAGGCCTCAAGGCTGAAAAGGGCATCCACCTCGACACCGAATTCACTACCAACGACCTCAAGGAACTGGTCACCCGCTTCAAAACCGCCGTCTTCAACGTCACCGGCCGCACCTTCCCCACCGACCCGTGGGAACAGCTCTGGGGCGCCGTGGCTGCCGTGTTCAACAGTTGGAACAACGAACGGGCCATCTTCTACCGCCGCCTGAACCAGATCCCCGACGAATGGGGAACGGCCGTCAACGTGCAGGCTATGGTCTTCGGAAATATGGGCCAGACTTCAGGAACCGGGGTGGCCTTCACCCGTGACGCCGCCACCGGCGAAAACCTCTTCAACGGCGAATACCTTATCAACGCCCAGGGCGAAGATGTCGTGGCTGGCATCCGCACTCCCCAGCAGATCACCCTCGAAGGATCGAAACGATGGGCCGAACTGGCCGGCGTTTCCGAGGAAGACCGCAAAAACAAATACCCCTCTCTCGAAGAGTTCATGCCTGAAATCTACCGCCAGCTCTTCGAAACCCAGCAAAAACTGGAAAACCACAACCGCGATATGCAGGACCTGGAGTTCACCATCCAGGAAAACAAACTCTGGCTGCTCCAGACCCGCAACGGGAAACGCACCGGCGCCGCCATGGTAAAGATCGCCATGGATATGCTTCGCGAAGGCAAAATCGACGAGAAAACGGCCCTGCTCCGCATCGAGGCTGGCAAACTCGACGAACTCCTCCACCCGGTCTTCGATCGCGACGAACTGAAACGGACCAAGTCGGTGGCCAAGGGGTTACCCGCCTCTCCGGGTGCCGCCACCGGACAGATCGTCTTCTTCGCCGATGAGGCCGCCAAATTCGGTGCTTCCATCCTCGTCCGCCAGGAGACTTCTCCTGAAGACCTCGAAGGGATGCACATCGCCCGCGGTATCCTCACCGCCCGCGGAGGAATGACCTCCCACGCCGCCGTGGTGGCCCGCGGAATGGGCAAATGCTGCGTCTCCGGCGCAGGAGCCCTCAAAATCAACTATAAGACCCGCACGATGACCGTGGGAACCAAAGTCTTCAACGAAGGCGACTGGATCTCCCTCAATGGCTCCACCGGGGAAGTCTATGAAGGCAAGGTGAAAACCATGGATCCCGAACTGAGCGGTGACTTCGCCACCATCATGGAACTGGCCGACAAGTACACCCGCATGAAGGTCCGCACCAACGCCGACACCCCGCACGATGCCCAGGTAGCCCGTAAATTCGGCGCCGAAGGAATCGGCCTCTGCCGCACCGAGCACATGTTCTTCGAAGGGGAACGCATCAAGGCCATGCGCGAAATGATCCTCGCCAACGATGAAGCCGACCGCCGCAAGGCTCTGGCCAAGTTGCTGCCCTACCAGCGTGCCGACTTCGAGGGCATCCTCGCTGCCATGGAAGGCTTCGGGGTGACCATCCGCCTCCTCGACCCGCCCCTCCACGAATTCGTGCCCCACGAAGAAGCCAACCAGGCCGAATTGGCCAAAGAGATGGGCGTATCCGTCGAAGAAATCAAACACAAGGTGGAATCCCTCCACGAATTCAACCCGATGCTGGGCCACCGGGGCTGCCGCCTCGGCATCACCTATCCCGAGATCACCGAAATGCAGGCCCGCGCCATCATCGAAGCGGCCGTTAACCTGAAAATGAAAGGCCTCAACGTCCTTCCCGAGATCATGGTCCCCCTGATCGGCACCGTCAAGGAGCTGGAACTCCAGGTGAACATCATCAAGGAAACCGCCGAGAAGGTCTTCGCCGAGAAGGGCGCCCGCGTCGACTTCCTCACCGGTACGATGATCGAAGTGCCCCGTGCTGCCCTCACCGCTGACCTGGTGGCCGGTGTAGCCGAATTCTTCTCCTTCGGAACCAATGACCTCACCCAGATGACCTTCGGCTACTCACGCGACGATGCCGGCAAGTTCCTCGATGTGTACCTCAAGACCGGCGTCCTCAAGAACGACCCGTTCCAGGTCCTCGACCGCGAAGGGGTAGGACAACTGGTCCGCATGGGTGTCGAGAAAGGCCGTGGTGTCAATCCGAAACTGAAGGTGGGCATCTGCGGTGAACACGGCGGAGAACCCTCCTCGGTCGAGTTCTGCGACATGGTCGGCATGAACTACGTGAGCTGCTCACCCTACCGGGTGCCCATCGCCCGCGTGGCCGCCGCCCAGGCCAACGTGAAGGCTAAGAAGTAATTACCTCCTGACAGAAAATATTTCTGCCTGAAGCATGATAAAAAAAAGAGCCGGCTCATCGCCGGCTCTTTTTGTTTCTTTTTTGTGCTTCAAAGTATTCAATGGCTTGATGGATTTTTGAGTATGGGAATAGTTCCCCTTTATCTCCCTTTTCCTTTTCTTTTAGGATGTCTTTTGAATTCACCATCGCGGTTTCCATCCTATTCTCTGAACAGAGCATTTTCGTCCAAATTTTGTTTTCTAGGTATTCTTTTTTCTTGGAGTATTCTGGAATATGTCTTATCAGTTCGGTCATTACTTCATTACAGGTTCTGAACTCCCGGCTGGTTTTCAAAAAATGAAGTAAAAACCAGAATTCGATTCCGGGCATAGACTCACAAATAATAACCTGTTCCTGATTCTTGTATTTCCTTTTTATTTTTTCAAACTTTTCCTTTTTCCGTTGACTGACAATGGT
>ERZ1645192.4956-NODE-4956-length-10452-cov-13.365490_pt1 | contig 10452 bp, 12 predicted proteins | sample MGYA00575354_ERZ1645192 | MGnify/ENA primary metagenome ERZ1645192 (study PRJEB40844, sample SAMN11349763) | freshwater sediment metagenome | isolation source: river sediment | host: Sediment | place: India: Faizupur Khadar , New Delhi | collected 2017-02-21 ...
AAGGCAAAGGAAGTGTCCATGAAGATCTTGATACGAAAAAGAAGTATTGGGATAAGAAACTTGAACCCTATTTCCAGAAACCTGAGAACCCGGAGTACGTGGTCGTAAAATTTGTCCCCCAGAGGATTGAATACTACCATGATATGACAATGGACTTATGGGAAGGTTGAGTCCCCAAGGTGGCGGAATTTATGGACGATATCGATTTGAAGATCCTAGAGGCGATAAATGCAGTCTCTCCTAAGCGTTTTATAAGTCCTGTTAAAGTCAATGCCGTACTCAAGTTGGATGAAACCGAACTGGGGAATCGTCTCCATCTCTTGAAGAGATCCGGGCATGTGGACATCATGACAAGCGAGTATCCTTCGAGTTTGACACTACCGAATGCCATCTCGAAGGTTTATCTCACGGATCTAGGAAGGAAAGCGCTGAAGGAGAATTAGATCAAAGAGGCCATAAAATATTGGGTGCAGGCGAGCCCCCCCGCTCGTGGGCGAGAGGCGAGAGGGCGAGCTCTTCCAACCGGCCTTCTTCGGATCTATTTCATCAATAGCTGCAGCATGGTCAGATTCGCTACTTTTGAGTTGGAAAACAGAGTGCAATAGAAATCTGCAGCCTTTGTAGCATTTCTATCAAACCACAAATGCGGTATGATCTTTTGCATGTAATTTTCTCCTCCGAGTCGTTTCCGACAAGCTAGCTTTGTGTCCTCTGTGCCTCTGTGGTGAAAACCGTCGTTAGCCACTGGCTGCAAGCCAATTGTCCACCTGACATAGCGAAGAGCCATCTACCGGATGAGAGGATCATCTCTTTTTCTTCTTGCTGAAGAACTCGATCGCCTCGGCCAGCTCCCTGTGATCTTTGGCGTAGTCCTCGATCTCCATCCCCCTCTTGTAGGCATCACATGCCTGCACCAGGGCCATGGCGCCGGCACGTGTTCCTCTGGGGTGAGCGTGGCAACCGGCACCCATGGTTGTGATGAAATCAACTCCACCCATGACATCGATGAAGGGCTTGAGGAGCGTTGGATTGAGTCCTCCGGATATGATCGGGCAGCATTTCTTGAGGCCGCGCCAGGAGTCGTCCTCCAGGACAACCTGTTGAGCGTCGTCCATCTCCACCATCTTTATGGCATCCTCGTCCTGGGGCGGGATCCTTCCCCAGTGCTGGGAAAAGAAGTGACCCTTGCCCTCGACCTTCAGGATGTTCCTCGCCGCCGTCACGTCCTCCTCGGGGCTGCCCGCCATCTTGCCGACGCCTGCCGTCCCGGTGTGGATCCCCGAGGCACCGGCCAGCCTGGCCAACTTGGAGAGCACCAGCACAGAGAAGCCGATGGGATTCTCCGGCCTGGTGAAGCTGCCGTGCCCCGCTCGATGGAAGTGCAAAAAGACGTCCGGATACCTGCGCCGCAGAGTCTGCACCGCCATCCAGCCGGCCGTGATGCCGTCGATGAGGAAAGCATACGAGCCAGGCTCGAAGCCCGCCGACCTGATCATCTCGCACCTTTCGATCATGGTGTCGAAATCGGCTGATGACACATTGAACGAGTGGACCTTCTTTCTCCCCGTCTCCCTGACCGCCTTGTCCATGGCCATCTTGACATACCTGACCATCTTGTCGTAAGGGCAGAAGTCCTGGTCGGCCTGGGGCTCGTCGTTCTTGACGAAGTCTCCGCCGCCCACCCAGAAGTCGTAGCAGACCTCGGCGTACTCCGACGATGTCAGTCCCATCTTGGGCTTGATTATGGTCCCCAGTATCGGCCTGTCGTGGACGTCGAGGTAGCTCCTCATGTCGTCGAGTGTATAGCTCGGGCCGTCGTACTGCTCCAGCATGGACGGGGGAAACCATATGTCCAGGAGCTTGAGCGCTTTGATCTCCTTCATGCCCAGGACATTGCCGGCGATGTAGGTCATGATGTTCTGGACGTTGCCCTTCCTGTCGAACAGGCGCCAGGGATAGGCAATCCAGATCAGGCTCTTCTCGATGTCGACCTTGTAGACGAGGGCGTTCATCACCCTTGAAAAGGGCGTCTCGGTTTTTACGGGAAAATTGGTGCCGGTAGAGCTCTCGGCCGCGATCTCAGCCGCAGCCTGCATGATGTTCAGCTCGCCTCCGGGGATAATGTGAAAGACGGCCAGGAGATACTCGCCGTTGTTCGGATCAGGCAGATCCATCCTTGTGTACAGGAGCTGCTTCGGATTCAGCGTTTTCAGGAGTTCTTCTTTATTCATTGAAAAAACCCTCTATTAATTGCTTCTTCTTATGGCAATTTTTGCTCAGCAAAGTGCCATGCTGAGCATGACGGCTGCTGGCATATAAATGCTGAAGTCCTTCCCTCCAATATAATCCTTTGCAACTGGGCGGCACTATCTATTTCATTAAGGGCTGCAGTATGCTTGCTCGGTTGCCCTCTGTATCGGTGAATGAAACATATTGGCCGATTCCGAGAATCTCCACAGGTTCGCCAAGGACTCTTCCGCCGGCATCGGTAACTTTTTTTATGGCTTCCTTGATGTCATCCACCGCGATTACTACCGAAGGGCAATGATCCGGCAAATCAGGATTCATGAGGTAGAAACCGCCATTGATCGCTCCCGGCCTTTTAATCATATTGTTTTCGTCGGTCTCTGTGGTTGAAGCGAGGACATAATCTCCCATATCCCTGCCCAGCTTTTGCATGCTCCATCCAAAAGCCTGGGCATAAAACTTCACCAGGCGTTCGGAATTTTCATAAGGCATTTCAAAATGCACCACTGGATTCATCTTCGCCATTTGCGTATCCTCCTCCTTTAATCCTTTTAATTTTTTCTCATGTATGCTTCTTTTAATTTCTCAATATCCAATTTCTTCATCGGCAAAAGAGCCTGAGTCACTCGATCTATCTGCTCACGAGATCCGTTTTTCATCATACCGTCCATCACAGCCGGGACAATCTGCCAGGACAGGCCGAACCTATCCTTGAGCCAGCCGCATTGTTCGGCCTCTGGAACCGCCGAAAGCCTCTCCCAATAGTAGTCGATCTCTTCCTGAGTATCGCAATTGACCATGAATGAAATGGCCTCATTGAAGCCAAAATCATGCTTGTAAGCACTATCCATGGCCGCAAACCACAGATCTTCGATCATAAAATCGCCATACATTACGGTTCCCTCCCTGTCCGGCTCCTGACCCTTGCCGTAACGGGCCACATTTCCCAGTCTGGAATTTCTGAAGACCGACAGGTAAAAATTTAATGCTTCCTCCGCCTTGCCGCTCACCTTTCCCACAAACAGCAGGGATGGAACAAGGAATGGCCGCTCTTCGCCTTGGGTATTTGAAAGAATGAGCTGCCACGATAGGCCATACCTGTCCTGCACCCAACCGTAGCGATCGCTGAACGGATACTGCTGCAAGGGCATCAGTGCCGCGCCACCGGCTATTAATTTCTCCCATAATCGTTCCAGTCTCTCTCCTGCATTCTCGTCCCTTGATCGATCAAAATTTACAAAGAATGAAACCGAAGGATTGAACTTGAACAGAGGCCCGGCGCTGATAGCCATGAAGGATTGTCCGGAAAGCTCAAATGACACAATATCAGCATCACCTGATGGCGTGTTGTGAAGCGCAGTAATGTTCGTTACTTTTGAATCTTGAAACAGAGAACAGTAGAAATCGGCGGCCTCTTTAGCATTTCTGTCAAACCATAGATGCGGTATGATTTTTTGCATGGATATATTGTATTCGCTTAGAATTTATTTAAATATTTTGACACGAGCGCGTGCCCCTCCTTCTCACGCCCGCAGGCGAGGCCAGGAGTCCGCAGGAGCGCCGCCGGGAGGCATGGCCTGTTTTTTTGCAGTTATTCTAAAATTTATATAATCTTGGGCAATCTACGGCAGCCGAAGCCTAGATCAATTACCCCCTACAACCAATACACCATGAACTCCAGCGCCACCTCACCCAATAACGCCGTCGTCTCCTGGACGGGAGGAAAGGACGGCTGCCTCTCCTGCTATAAGGCCATGAACGACGGATACAATATCGCGCACCTGCTGCATTTCACCAACCTCAACCGGACAGGATCGCATGAATTGAATCCAGCCCTCATCCGCGCTCAGGCCCTTGCCATCGGCCTTCCCCTCTTGCAGAGGGACTTTTACTCTTACGAGACGGAGTTCAAGAAGGCGGTCAGGGAGCTGCAAAGCAGGGGCGGGAAGATAGACGCTGCCGTCTTCGGCCATATACAGACCCACAGGCCTTTGGTGGAGAGAATCTGCCGTGACCTGGAGATCGATCTTTTGCTGCCCCTCTGGAAACGCAGTTCTGGGGAGATCATAAGTGAGATCATAAAAGCCGGATTCGAGGTCATTGTGGTCAGCGTCAAAGAGGGATTGCTGGGCAGAGAGTGGCTGGGAAGGAGGATCGACGGCCAGTTCCTGAAGGATCTTGAAAAGGCCAGCGGATCCATTGATCCCTGCGGCGAGAACGGCGAGTTTCACTCCTTCGTCTGCAACGGCCCGATATTCAAAAAGAAGATAGTGGTATCTGCAGGAGATCCGGTGTGCAGAGAAGGCTACTGGTTCCTGAAAATCAGAGACTTCTCTTTGCAGGAAAAATAAGAGGAATCCGTCACACCTGCCAGATATCCCGCGGCATCCTGGTCAGGCTCACCGCCCCCTCAGCAGTGGTGAGGAAGGTATCCTCAATTCCCACCACACCTCTATCGGGATAGAAGATCTTGGGCTCAATGGCAATGGTCATGTTGCTCTGCAGGGCGTGATCCAACGGCCCGATGACCGGATATTCGTCCAGCTCCAGCCCCACACCATGGCCGACAAAGCCGCATTTATTGCCGTTGCTGCCTCCCAGGCTGTCTCCGTATCCCAGCCTCGCTCCCTCCGCCTCGGACAGCTCGAACAGCTCTCTGCCCGTCCGGCCGCTGACCATCTGGCCGGCCACCGCCTCCTCGATCTGCCGGGCGGCCTGATAGGCGTCCTCTAAATCCGGATCCAGCCTGCCTATGGAAAAGATGCGGGTGGCATCGGCGATATAGCCGTTGTAGATCCCCACGCAGTCCACGAAAACCGACTCATTTCTCCTGATCCTGGCAAAGCCTGCCCCCTGGGGAAAGATGAGGGACGTGCCCCGCCCCCCGCTGGGAGAGGCGAGAAAGCTGGGAAAGGCCGCTTCAGGGCCGGCCATCACATGCCCCAGAGGGACTATGCTGTTGAAGCGACGAAATCGCAGAGAGCCCTGGTGGCCCAGGGAGCGCATCACCGACTCGATCCTGCAGATCAGGTCCACCTCCTTCATGCCCTCCTCCAGAGAGTCCGGCACGCAGTTAAAGCCTGCCTCCAGGATGCGCGCCGCCTCCTTGATCAGAGCCAGCTCAAAATCAGATTTGACGGACCTGATGTGCTTGATTCTCTCGGCCACGTCCACAAACCTGGCATTGTCCAGGGCTTTATTCACCTTGAAGTAAAAGCTGCAGGGCAGAACATCCATCTCCAGGCCCACTGTGGCCCCGGCTGGGATGCCCAGGTCCGATTTCAGGTTCCTCATGTTCTTGAGCGAGCGGACCTCGAGGGGCGACTCCTGCCTGGCCCTCTCCAGGCTTCTCTTCATCATGACCACCGGCTCGCCGTCCCGGGGAATGTAGACCAGTCCGTCCTGGGCTGTGCCGCAGAAGTAGCAGATGTCCACGGCGTGAAAGAGCAGCGCCCCGTCCATGCCGCCCTTGCTGCCGCTGCTCGCCTCCTCCTTCCCGTCCATGCGGGACTGCAATGCCTTTATCCTGTGCTCGATCTCCGACCTGGGGGTAAGAACATACTCCATTCAAAATTCACCATAAATTAATTTATTGTACTTTTCGCTGTTGGGATACAAAGGCAGTCTCATTAAAAAATACTTCGATAGCCAGACGCTTGGCCACCTCCATGGACATCTTGCCGCTGTGCTCCAGTATGGCCCGCTGGTTGAACTGCAGGAAGGAGTCCAGCTTCTCCTGCCAGTCCTTCATCCTCTGACCAGTCCAGCCACATAGTCACCAGCCGGTTGAGCTCTCCTATTTCGTCTGCCAGGAGGTAGTTCTTGGCGACGATGGTGTCCGACTGGCGGACACAGGCTCCTTTCCAACTTGTAAGCCCCATGTTTGATTTTAAGGCATCGGCCCGCCCTGCTATGATCTCGGCGGCAGTGTGCCCGGTTATAGCCCAGTGCAGCTTGTTCTGAACTAAGTCCATGACTTTCTTTAGCATTAACATTATGCTCATTCTGTAGCACGCTGTAGACTCTGCACCATGCCTTCTCAGCTTTCTTTACACATGCTACAGCCCTACCCATCCCAGGATCCCGGTCATCTTCAGGCCGATGTAGATCATGAGCAGCACAAAGATCTGCTTCAGCCTCTCCGCCGGCAGCCGGTGGGCGGCCCTCACACCCCACTGGGCGGAGAAGATGCTCGCCCCAGCCAGGATGGAAAATTGCAGCAGGTCGATGTAGCCCGCGCAGTAGGGGGGAAGCCCGGCCACGCCCCAACCGTTGTAGGCATAGGCGAAGACGCCTCCCAGGGCGTTGAAGGCGATGGCCACCGACGAAGTGCCTATGGCCTGAAATATGCCGAAGCCCATGGCCACCACCATGACGGGAATGAGAATCACCCCTCCGCCGATGCCTGTCAGGCCGGATAGGATTCCAACTGCAAAACCCCAGAGGACATACTGGAAAATGGGCTCCGGTACTTGCGAATTCTCTTCTGATTTCAGGCTCTGTCGGGGCTGGAGGTCGGAGGCAAAGAGCATCCTCAAGGCCCCAATCAGCACCACTGATCCAAAGAGCATTTTCAGAAGCTCGCCCGGTGCATGGGAGGCGATGCTTCCGCCCAGAAAGCCTCCGGCGAGCCCGGAGAGGCCCATGACGATTCCCGGCCTCCAGAGGACGATGCCCCGGCAGGAGTGGCCGCGGCAGCCGGAGAGGGCTGTGGGAAGGACCACGGCCAGAGAAGTGCCGAAGGCAATCCTGGTGGCCAGGGTGGGGTCGACACCCTGCTGGGCCAGCGCCCAGATCTGCACCGGCACCATGAGAAAGCCTCCGCCGATGCCCAGAAGGCCACAGGCAAAGCCCACGGCTATCCCCGTGGCCAGCAGCACCAGAACGTAGATCAAAAAAGATGTGTCTATCAAATCATCCTATCATAGCTTTGAATGAAAAGCTGCAATCTCATCCGCCAGCCGTTCCAGGGCCAGGAGGTCTCCCTCTTTGGGCAGGCCCTTGGCCACCACCGGATCGAGGAACTGCAGCTTCAGGTTGGGCAGGGCCTCGGTGATCTGCTCCAGCATCTTGCCCCCCCAGCCGAAGGAGCCGATGATGGTGGCGTAGCGGGCCTTGGGGCGCAGGGCATTGGCGAGGAGGGCGGCGTAGAGGGCCAGGGGATGGGCCCCGCCCAGGATGGTGGGGGTTCCAATGACCACCGTGGCGGCATCAACCAGCGCCTCGGCCAGTTTGCCGCTGTCTGTGCCCGTCAGGTCGAAGCGCTTAACCCGCACGCCTCTGGCAATGAGGGCCTCGGAGAGATGATCGACCATGATCCGGGTGGAGCCGTGCATGGAGACATAGGGAAGAACCACCTGATTCTTCACAGCATCCGACGACCAGTCGCGATAGGCGTCCAATATGAACGCGGGCCTGTCGTAGGCCGGGCCGTGGCTGGGGGCGATGACCTCCACCTGCATCCCTTTGATCCTATCCAGGTGCCTTCTGATGTGCTGGCGGAAGGGCATCATGATCTCGGCATAGTACCTCCTGGCAGAGGCGTAAACTGCGGACTCGTCCACTGCGAACAGGTCGCTTGTGGCCAGGTGCGATCCCAGAAAGTCGCAGGTAAACAGTATTCTCTGCTCAGGGAGAAATGTGAATATGGTGTCCGGCCAGTGCACCCAGGGCGCGGATATGAACTGAAGGCTTTTATTGCCCAGGTCCAGCGTCTCCCCGTCTTTGACCTCCTGCTGCCTGTCCGCTGCCACGAGCCCGAAGTCCCTGAGCAGCTCCAGGCAGCGGGCAGACCCCAGGACCTTTGCCTCTGGATAGGCCTGCAGGAGCATGGGCAGGCCTCCGGAGTGATCCTGCTCGGCATGCTGGGCTATCACATAGTCGATCCTCTCAGTGCCCAGGCGGCGCAGGTTCTCGAGGAGTCTGCCGCCCATTGTGGCGTCGACTGCATCGATGAGTGCCGTCTTTTCGCTGCCCCGGATCAGGTAGGAGTTATAGCTTGTCCCGTCGGGCAGAGGTATCAGGGCATCAAAGAGCCTGCGATCCCAGTCAATGGCCCCCAGGCTGAGGACGCCGGGCCGCAACTCTCTAAAGAGCGTCATAGTATTATTCACACTCCATTCCCAGCCGCCTTTCCATCAATCCATCTTCTCAAAGTCGCCCTTGGATGCGCCGCATTGCGGGCAGGTCCAGGAATCGGGCAGGGACTCAAAGGGCGTACCGGGGGCTATTCCCGAATCCGGATCTCCTTTTGCCGGGTCGTAGATGTATCCGCACATGGTGCACCGATATTTTTGAGACATGCTTTTATCATGGCCTGCAAAGTATTTATCGGCTCGCTTTCTTCCTCAATCCTCTTCAATCGCTAGCGATTGCCCTGCCAACGAAAAACTAATTAATAATGACTTATGTATAGGTGAGCGATTCGAGGTGTATCAATGGCTGGCACCGGATCCAAGAGAGAAGGCAAATTCAAATGCAAGATCTGCCGAATGATCTTCGACTCAAAGGAAGAATTGAAGCTGCACCTTATGGAGGATCATGACGATAATTGAGTGGATTTTATAGCAATACTATTTTTTCCCTTTTATCGTCTTTCTGACAATCTCTCCTTTCGGTTCATTGCGCTGCGTTCTGCGCACCGGGGTGGGACAGCTCGGAAAAGGCCCTCACCAGAACCTCATTGATGGTTGGATGTATCACCTGGGACCTTATGACCGGCATCATGTCCTGGTAGTCGGTGTTCATGAGATAGACCACCTGCTGCACCAGCTCTGCCGCCATGGGCCCCACAGCCGTCGCCCCCAGGATGCGCCCGCTCTCCTCCTCCAGCACCACCTTGACGAAGGCATGCTCTGCACTCATGGCCACGCCCATGGCCGTGTCCATGTATCCGGCCCGCCCGATCAGCACTTTCCGCCCCTCTGCCAGGGCCTCGTGCTCCTTCATGCCCACTCCCGCCACCTGGGGGTGGGTGAAGACGGCATAGGGCACGGCATGGTAGTCGGCTGCCTCCCGTTCCGAGTCCCCGGCAGCGCGCAGCAGATTGTGGGCCACCACCTCAGCCTCGTAGTTGGCCGTGTGCCGGAACATGTGCTTTCCTATGGCGTCTCCCAGGGCATAGACGCCCTTCTTGCTGGTCTGCAGATATTCGTCCACTATAATCCAGCCGTGTCTGTCGGTTTCTATGCCGCCCCTCTCCGGGTGGAGCAGGTCGGAGTTGGAGCGGCGGCCGGCGGCGAGGAGGATCTGCTCCGCCTCAAAGCGGCTGACTTTCCCGTCCCTCACATTCCTGGCGTTCACAATCTTCCTGCCGTCTTTGCCCACCTCAACGGATATCACCTCATGCTCGGTTATCACCCTCATGTACTGGGCTAGCAGCCTCTGCACCAGCCCTGCCGCCTCAGGGTCTTCCCCTTTGAGCAGTTGAGGGCCGCGGCCGATCATGACCACATCCGCTCCCATGGCCGAGAAGAAGTGGCCAAACTCGCAGCCGATGTAGCCGCCCCCGATGATGACCAGGCTGGCGGGCAGCCTCTCTATCTGCAGGAGGCTGCTGTTGTCGAGAAAGCCGGCCTCCTCCAGGCCGGGGATGGGGGGCACAAGAGGCCGGGCTCCTGTGGCCAGGACGATCTTCGGGGCGCTGATGGTCCGGCCGCTTCCGTCGCTTCTATCGCTGCTGCCGCCCTCCCCGCCCGCCTGGCCGGCACCGCCGGAAAGCTCCAGGGTATAATTGGAGACAAAGGCCGCCCTCTGCTGAAAGTAGGTCAGCCTCTCTTTGGAGCGCAGGGACTTCTCCAGGTCAGTTCTTGTTTCATTGACCACGCCCCTCATGCGGCTCATTATCCTCCCAAAGTCGATCTCGTCGATGGAGGCATGCACTCCCACAGCTCTGGCATCCTGCAGAGAGCGCACGGCATCCGCCGGATAGATGAGCATCTTGGATGGCACGCAGCCGTGATTGAGGCAGGTTCCCCCCGCCGGCCCCTGGTCCACAACAGCCACCTGCAATCCCTGGCGCCTGGCCTGGGAGGCCACATTCAATCCCGCCCCCGTTCCGATGACAATCAGATCGAACTCATCCATGTCTCATCACATTCCCTGCGCTTCAATATTCCCGTTCAGCAGCCTTTTGATATTGTATCCTGGCGGTTAATCTCTCTTGTGGCAGTGATGCTGTCTGTATGCTGCTATAAAAGTTAATCA
>ERZ1645192.4957-NODE-4957-length-10451-cov-14.146691_pt1 | contig 10451 bp, 8 predicted proteins | sample MGYA00575354_ERZ1645192 | MGnify/ENA primary metagenome ERZ1645192 (study PRJEB40844, sample SAMN11349763) | freshwater sediment metagenome | isolation source: river sediment | host: Sediment | place: India: Faizupur Khadar , New Delhi | collected 2017-02-21 ...
AAAGAGCCATGCTGCGCTACCGGGAGCCGGAGAACTATGATCTGGTGAGGGAGGGTCTGCTCTTGGCCGGGAGGGGCGATCTGATAGGCGAAGGGCGGGGCTGCCTGATCGGAAGGAGAAGGGCGGGGTGGGGTGAGGGGGGAGGTGCGGGGAGAAGGCAAAAATCGGATTAGCCTGGAATAGAAATCGCCTTCAATCTCGTGCCCACTCATCCATCGCCGTCATCGATGCGGACCCTGCGGCCAGATGGCTGCCGATCCTGCGACTCATCCAGAACTTCGTACTCATCGATTTCAATGACTCTGGACCCACGGCTGCCTCTGGCGGATTTCGTCGATTGCCAAAGGCCCCCCAACAATACCTTTCCGAGCACTGCAACTCCAACTGCAGTTATCGCAAGTCCCATCAGCATTGACATTTCAAGATCTCATACGTGCATTGTCGATATAAATCTATCATTAGTTGAGAAACGAGAAAGTGATGATTGAGGCGAGCCAAACGCCGATCCGCGAGCGCCCTCATTTCAGGAACCATCCACCGTAGTGGCGGCCTTGATCCCGCCCTGTGCCATCACACAGGCGACGCGAGGCAGCACTGGATTCTTGGCACAGCGCCCTTCTTACGGGGGCATGTCATCGGAGATGAGATGCCTGCTCCCATGTCGCCAGCACACATGCGATTCTTGCCGCAATCACATAAAGCACATGAGACCCGGACGATCCCAAATTGGCCGAATACTTCGCTGTCACGCGAGGCGCCCCCACAGGGCTTAATCGGTTGCAGCCTTATCTTGCGACAAATGATACTATCTAATCATGAGATATACAGTTTTCGGCTGAAAATGGGATCCTGTGTAGTTCCGAAAATTTTTGCGTCATTAAGGCAAAACCATTCTTGCTTTCTTTCTGAGATCTGTATCGGGATAGTAATATCTAGTTTGAAGATAACGAATTCGAAAAGTCCTCTCAGTCGATTGATTATTGAGGTCTCACTCATGCGTGTAACTGTGGTCTCGGGCCTGGGCCAGGGCAGTTTCTTCGTCTCCCTTGAGGGCTACCGCCGCCAGTTCGAGGAGAAGCTGGGCTTTGTCCCCTTCCCCGGCACATTGAATTTGCGTCTGGAGGAGCCCTTCCCTGAGGAGCAGGCAGTGATCATCGAGGGCTTCTCGGAAGCAGGCCGCACATTCGGTCAGTGCCGGTGCTACCGGATTGTTCTGTCCGGCGTGCCTGCCGCCGTCATCCGCCCGGAGAAGAGCCGCTATCCTCCGGAGCTGATCGAGGTCATAGCGCCCGTCAACCTGCGCCGGGCGCTGGGTCTGGAGGACGGCGATGCTGTGGATGTGACAGTCCCATTTGCAGTCGAATCCCCCGCCGAGAAGGCCGATGAGCTGTACCGGCAGGGCCGGTTCGAAGAGGCCATCTCCTATTACGATCAGGCTATCCGGTATGCTATGCCGGGCGATGAAGGCCGCCCGCTCGACCAGCTCTGGAACCGGCGGGGCCTGGCCCTCTGCCGACTGGGCCGGCTGGAGGAGGCCCGTGCCTCATTTGACCGCGCCCTTCAGATCAATCCTGAGTGCATCGACGCCGTTAACAACGTAGGCGTGGTGCTCTACCGGCAGAAGAGATACGACGAGTCCGTGGCCATCTTCGATGAGATCATCGCCAAACAGCCAGGCTACGTCCGGGCCTGGTATAACAAAGGCGTGGTCATGGACCGGCTGGGCTGCTTCCGGCAGGCTATAGGCTACTATGATCAGGCTCTCCTGCTCAATCCCCGCGGGGCGCGCATCTGGAGCAACCGGGGAGTCTCGCTGGGAAACCTGGGTGACTACGAGGCCGCCCTGGAGTCATTCGACAGGTCACTGGCCCTCCAGCCAGAGAGGAGCGAGGTCTGGAACAACCGGGGCGCGGCACTCGGCAAGCTGAGACGCTATGATGAGGCGCTGGCCGACCTGGAGCGCGCTGTAGATATCGATCCCCTCAATGCCGATGCCTGGTACAACCGGGGACAAGCCCTGCGCCGCAAGGGCGAGCTGGAAAGGGCTCTTGAGAGCTACAGCCGGACAATAGCCATCGATCCTGACCACACCGGGGCCTGGAACGGCAGGGGCCTGGCCCTCAAAGCCCTGGGCAGGGAGGAAGATGCAGAGGCCGCCTTTGCCAGAGGGGCTCATTTCATGGAGAGCTGATCTGAGATGCCTGGCAGCAGACATGCAGATGCAGGCGATGATTAGGAGGAAGGCAAAAGTCCTGTGTAGGAGGGAGGAAAAGAGGTGCTTTTCGACTTTTGCCGATTACAATATAGCACATTGCCGATATTTAAGCATTTCGCTGCCAATTATCTCATGGAGAGCGATATCCTCCGCCTGGGCAGATCCACTTCAAGGACCGTTACTGTGACCTTCTCCCTAACCGCCACCACGTCCGCCGGGTCCCGCACGAATCCCTCCTTGAGCTGGCTGATATGCACCAGTCCGTCCTGATGCACTCCAATGTCCACAAAGGCTCCGAAGGCTGTGACATTGGTCACAATGCCGGGCAGCTTCATGCCCGCCTTGAGGTCTTCTATCCGTTCCACTCCCTGAGCAAAGTGGAACTGCTCAAACTGCCGGCGCGGATCGCGGCCAGGCCGGGACAGCTCCTCCATGATGTCATGAATGGTAGCCTCTTTGGCCGTATCTGTAAAATACCTCTGCGGCTCCAGCTTCTCCCGCAGGGCTGGCTCTTTCATGAGCCTCTCCACAGAGACGCCCAGGTCTGCCGCCATCTTCTCCGCAATGGCGTAGCTCTCCGGGTGGACCGCCGTCCCGTCCAGGGGATTTTTGCCGTCCCGAATGCGCAGAAAGCCGGCCGCCTGCTCGAATGCCCTGGGCCCCAGGCGCGGCACATTGAGCAGATCTTTTCGGGAGAGGAACATGCCGTGCTTCTCTCTGTACTTTACCACTGCTGCCGCCAGCTTCGGCCCCAGGCCGGAGACGCGAGCCAAAAGCTCCTGGCTGGCAGTGTTGAGGTCCACACCCACCAGATTTACACATGATGCGACCACATCATCCAGTGCCCGCTGGAGGGATGGGCCGTCCACGTCATGCTGGTACTGGCCGACGCCTATGGCCTGCGGCTCGATCTTGACCAGTTCGGCCAGAGGGTCCATGAGCCTTCTGCCTATGGAGACAGCGCCACGCACAGTGGCATCCTCATGGGGAAACTCCTGTCGGGCGATCTCCGATGTGGAGTAGACAGAGGCCCCGGATTCATTGACCATGATGACCGGAATCTTCTCTCCCAGGTTCAGGCTGCGCAGGAACTGCTCAGTCTCCCTGCCGGCTGTGCCGTTGCCGACTGCTATGGCCTCGATGCGACAGCGCCTGCAGATCTCGCGAACAGCCTTCTCCGCCTCTTCGCGTCCGCTCATCTGTTTGCTGCTTCGTCCGCTTGCCGTTACCGTCTCCCGATCATGAGGATAGATTACCTGGCTCTCTAAAAGCTGCCCTGTCTCATCCAGCACCGCCAGCTTGCAGCCCGTGCGGTAGCCGGGGTCCACGGCCAGGATGCGCTTATGCCCCAGAGGCGGCTCCAGGAGTACCTGGCGCAGGTTTTTGGCAAAGACATCGATGGCCTTCTCCTCCGCCCTGGCACGAGCCGCGGCGAGCGTCTCGTTCTCCAGAGAGGGAGCAAGCAGCCTCCGGTAGCCGTCTTCAACCGCCTGTCGTACCTGATCGGCGGCCGGGCCGTCCCCTTTGAGGAATAGCTCCTCCAGTACGGCGAGCCCCTCATCTTCGGCAGGGGCTACATGCAAACGCAGCACACCCAGGCGTGCCCCGCGCAGCATGGCCAGCAGCCTGTGTGGGCTGGCCCGGCAGATGGGCTCGGAATAGTCCCGGTAGTCCCTGAACTTTTCCGCATCCTCAATATGCTCATCCTGTTTTCTATCAGCCGCAGTGCACCTCAAGACGCCCTGCACCTCGAAAAGGACTCTCATCCTGCGGCGCGCTTCAGCGTCTTCGCTCATCCACTCGGCCATGATGTCCCGCGCCCCGGCTAAAGCCTCCCCTCCGGAAGGGACGCCCTTCTCGCCGTCCACAAAGGCCTCTGCCAGACCTTCCGGATCGAGACCATTCACCGTCTGCCCCTCGAAAATCCTCCTGGCCAGAGGCTCCAGGCCGCGCTCCCTGGCAGCAGAGGCCCGCGTCTTTCTCCTGGGCCGGAAGGGCAGGTATATGTCCTCCAGCGCCGACAGGCTCTCCGCCGCGCAGATGTTCTCCTGCAACTGGGATGACAGCAGGCCGCGCCCGGACAGGGAGCGGAGGATGGCCTGCCTCCGCTCATCGATCTGACGCAGGCGGAGGAGGCGGTCGCGGATGGCGGCCACGGCCACCTCGTCCAGGCCTCCCGTGGCCTCCTTTCTGTACCTGGCTATGAAGGGAAGCGTCGCTGCCCCGTCCAGAAGCTGCACTGCTGCCTGGATGCTTCTTTCGCTCAGGCTCAGCTCGATTGATATCTTTTTAATGTGAGGATCGGACATGCTGCGTATAGCAGCGGCAACAGAGGTCAAAAAGACTGCGGCCATAGCCATAATGAGAGAGAGGAAATGAGATAAAAAACGCAAATAGCAGGCTGGAATTTCTCAGCCCGCCGTTTGTAAAGCGATGATGAATTGAGTCTTACTGCTTTGCCACTTTGTCGGCCTTGGGGCCCTTCTCGCCCTCAACTACCTCAAAGCTGACCTTGTCGCCCTCAGTGATTGTGACATCCGGCATGAGGCCAGTTGCATGAACAAAATAATCCTTTCCGTCGTCGCCTGCTATGAATCCAAATCTCTTGGTTCTGTTAAAGAATTTTACTGTTCCGGTTACCATTATGATTCCTCGGTGAGATTACCTCAGAATAGCCGTCTATTTAAACCTGCTGGATACTTTCCCTTCTGATCGGGGCTGTTCACCACTGAGGCGGGCCATTTTCCCATTTTCTTCGCGAAAGATCCTTGCAGTAATCTTTCCCGCCCGGTCAGCGGCTATGCAGCCTCTGATGCATTTTTTGCACTGATTGCACTTCTTTCCGTCGATTTCGATTGTGCCGGAGAGTGTGATAGCGCCGCGGGGGCAGTTCTTCTCGCAGATCCCGCATCCCATACAGAGCTGAGCGCGCAGTACCGCCTCGCAGACATCGCGCAGGATCATCTCCGCCTCTTCTCTTCCGGCGATGATCATGATGTGCCCGCCGGCAAAGACGGTGGCCCTGCCCTTTTCCGTCCGAACCACAGCCGCCCCCAGATCCTCTGCGTACTGCACCTCGCCCAGCACTTTGAGCGCCTGAGCCACGCTGGAGAAGGGATGATTCTGGGGAAAGGTCAGCTTCGCCTCAATGGAGTATTCAAGGCCGCAGGGCGACCTTCCCCGCACCGCCTGAATGGAGACCTCATCCTCTCTGTACCCGGCTTCGCCCTCTTCGCCTTTCCCTTTGCCGCCTTCTGTGCTACCTTCTCTTCTCCCATCTCTGCCTGCCTCGCTCCTGCTGTTGTGCAGACTTATGCCGTGCCCGTCCGCCAGCTCCAGCATTTTGGGCGGGTGGCTCTTCCAGCGCCAGAAGCCCCAATCGATGTATCTGCTCTCCAGGCCCTTCCCGGCAGCCCAGTCCTGCAGAGATGCCGTCCACTGCCCAAAGAGCTGGGGGTGGGTCTCTTTAAGATTGGCGAACTCGGACTGAAGGCAGGCCGGGCAGAGCCAGCAGCCGATTCGCTCATAATCCTGCTCGTAGAGGGGATTGAGGGGAAGGCCGCTCTCATGAATATAGAGCATGACCTCCAGAGCCCTCCAGTTCCGGATGGGGGCAAGGGTGGTCTGGCTGGGCACGTAGGGATTTCTCTCCACCGCCCGGATGGCAGAGCGGTTGAAGGACTCGTAGATTCTGCGGCCATCAACAGTTACACAGCCCCGCGGATAGTGCTCGGCCAGAAAGGATGTCATGGGCCCCAGCTTATTGGTCTTGCAGCACCAGCGGTAGTCCTTTGCCGGGGGGCCGAATACCTGCACCTGATCAAAGAAATTGCTCTCGCCCCTGATCTCATGCAGGGGCAGCTTGATGCTTTTTATCAGATCCCGGACATACGCCACGGTTTCGGGAAACTCCAGGCCGGTGTTGATGAAGAGCACCTCCGGGCGGGAGAGGGCCTTTCTGGCCAGGATGAGGCAGGCCAGGCTGTCCTTTCCCCCGCTGAAGGAGACGTTGACCGGCAGCCGGTTTCGGGAGAGGTAGCCTTTGATCTCTGAGAGGGCTGCCTTCTCCAGGGCCTGAAGAGCTGTGCGGTTGGCGGCGAGGACTTCGGTCAATCCGGGATGGCTGTCGCTGAGGGAGAAGCTCGCCTGGGTCATGTCCCTGATGCGAATGGCTTTTGAGCCGTCGCCTCTGCGCCGCACCACGCCCACCCCGGCAAATTTGCCGATCTTGAGGACCAGGTTATCGCCCTCGGCCAGGCAAGCCAGGGAGGTGGAGAAGTTGGCCTGGGTGGCCTGGCCCTGGGCAGGTGAGAGGCTGGCTTTGGATTCGGGCTGGCTGACATCTGCGCGATCGGAAACGATACCGACAGCCACAGCATCGCCCAGTATGCTGATTATGGCCTGGGGAGGCAGCCACTTGCCTTTGATATGGCCTTTGAGGATGGCGCCGTCGCATACGACAAGCCCCTTTTTGGCCTTCTCAGTGAGCAGGGACGCTCCCGCCGGCTCTATGTCCAGCCTGTGCCCGCCGGCGGCCACGTCAAACCAGAGGGTAGCGATATGCCTGCCCTCGATGATCACCTGGTCGCGCCGGTCCAGGCCGGCGATCTTGTTGAGCAGAATTATCCTGTCCTGAAGAAAGCCGGCGTAGCCGAAGCTCTCCAGGAAAAGGTCGGCAAGCAGGCCGCGGGCCCTCTGAGAGCAGAGGCGGATGTCGCCGGGCGGGGCCAGCTCCATCCTCCTGCCCGCCTGGCCGCAGGTGGAGCATTCGCTGCCGATGAGGGGCAAGCTGCACCTGTCGCACCAGAACAGTTCGCTCTTTCCCGGAGAGAATGTCTTGCCGGGACCTGGCGTGGATCTCATATTTTCAGTCTTCAGTCCGGGATCGCGAGTATTTAACCGCTTTGTGCGGTCTTACGAAACTCCGGCTCTTCGCCATTTCCTACGGGCAGACTGAAGTTGCTCTGCATTTGCAGTCTTCCATCTGTCTCTGTGCTGCTTTGTTATCTTTGCGGTCTTTATGGTGAATTGTTTAGATTTAATTAAAAATCGCTTCCTGCTAATAACCACAAAGAGCACAAAGCTCACAAAGGACGCACAAAGAAGGCATTTTCGTACTACACGAGAAGCGGGCGGAGGACGGACAGAGGTTCAATATCAGGTCAGCCGCATAAAAAAGGGAAGAGGCCGAAATTTATGTTCTTTGTTGTTATATTTTTATGTTAATGTATCAGAAGAAAAACCATAAAGATGACAAAGAGCATAAAGGACTCACAAAGACGGCAAAATCGCCTTAGCTCGTAATAATACTTGAATAGTATATCGAAAGAGTTAAATACTATGATGATTACATTGTTATTATTAATATTATGTAGAACAGAACCAAACCAAAAACGGCTCAGGGGCACCTTTTGCTACCCTCTGCCATCCCCTCAGCCCTGGGCCGTTTTACTTCCTCATTCCGCCCTTCCTTCCCCTGATGCCCGTCCTCAATACCCTGCGCCCCTCTCCTCCACCCGCCTCCGGACTAGCCGGTGTCTCTCCTCCGTGGCCTGGAAGAGCCGGTCGAACATGGCCGGGGCCAGTTCCCTGATCACAGAGACGCCGGCCTCGGTGATGCCGCCCTTTGTGGCCACGGACTCGATCAGGCCGGAGAAGCTCTCCTCCTGGAGGAGTAGAGCAGTGCCGAGCAATGTCTGCCCGATGAGCCTCTCTGCCAGCTCCGGGGAGATGCCCTTTCTCTCTGCTGCCAGGGAAAACTCGCGCATGATGGCAGCGCAGTATCCAGGCCCGCAACTGGTCAGGTCGGCGAGAACTGCAAAGTCCTCTTCCGCCACCTCCTCCGCTCCGCCCAATGGCTGAAATAGGCCGGAGATGAGGCTCCTGTCCTCGCGAGTGGCATTGTCGGCATAACAGAGAAGCGTCACACCCTGCCCCTTCCTGGAGGCCATGCTGGGAAAGGCGCGGGCCAGCCGGGCGGGGCAGAGGGACTGCATGATCTCCAGTCTGACGTCCGCCGCCACAGATACCACAAGCTTGTCTGCCGTCAGAACGTCCTCCAGATCGCTCAGCACGTTCCGCACGTCGGCGGGCCGAACGCAGATGAAGAGCACATCGGATAGCTCCGCAACCACCAGATTTCCCGCCACCTGGACTCCCGTAGCCTGCCCCAGTCGGGCCGCCTTTTCTGGGGTGCGGTTGGCGGCCATGATGTCCTCCGGGTAAATGGCCCCGGTCTCAATGAATTTGTGCACCAGCATGGAACCCAGGTGGCCGGTGCCGATGAATCCGAAGACGGTCATATGCAAATCCTCAGCGAACGCTCTGCATTCTTTGGGCTTGATGCTGGATGGCTATTAAATGCTTGCCGGAATGCAGGACATCAGACCAGACGAACATCTCTTTTTGCTTTCACTTTCTCGTACAGCTTTCTGTCCAGGGTCAAGAGCGGCATTTCTTTCTCCTGTGCAGCCGCCAGGAATAGAGAATAATAGTAAGATGTCTTATTTTCCACTGCAATCTCGAACGCTTCTTCAGTCAGGTCGAAGGCTTTCATGAGGGTGCATGCAGTCATAACATAATCCCGGCAATCTCGTAGCGCATCTAATGCCGAATCTTTGCTTTCCCCAGAAAAGACGACCTGTTTCCAGGCAACGTTTCCAACCTCGGAGATGGCCAGGTCCAGGGTGATCGGATCGCATTCATCCGCACATTTCAAGGCCCTTGAAGAGGCTGCTTCTTTGAAGAACATGGCGGCGAGAATGCTCGAATCGAGCACTGCTCTATCTGGCATCCCTGTCCTCCCTTATCATTTCGGCTGCGCCTCTTTCATTTAAAACCTGGTCTTTCCATCTTTCCTGAGCCCTGGCTAATATCCTCTGCTTCTTGCGTTCTTTAACCGTCTTCTCTACGATCTGCTTGATTTCTGTCTGCCAATTGACGTCGTTCATCTCCTCCATCATTTGGCGGATTTCCTGATCCAGACGTATGCTGTAAACACTTGTTGTCATAATTTTCTGTCTACTTTAAAAGTATTTAGTTTTGTTGGACGATCCGTCTGACTTCCATCATGATCAGACCTTCTTTCAGATCGGGACTAAATATATCTCAATATCAGCGGCAGCATGAGCACTCCCATGGCATGTGTCCTCCTAATCCCGGCCACGGGCGCAATCAGCCCCACCACCGTTGACAGGAAGAATATGAACAGGCCGAAGATGCCGGTGAAGGCGTAGCTCATGGCCGTCAGAAAGAGCAGCACCAGGAGGCATAGCAGCCGGTAGTTGACCCGCGAGACTGCCTTTGCCGCCAGGCGTGCCGCCCACAGGGTGGCCAGAAACGAGAAGGCTGCTACTATCACTACTATTATTATCATGGCGGCGAGGCTCGAGCCGTCCAGCTCCATCAGCTCCTGTATGGCCGCCGCCGCCCCGCTCCTCGGCCTGCCGATGACGTAGAGGGCCACCAGTGAGAAGAGGGCATTGGCGGTATTGGCCCCGCCGATGTTTACGAGAAACTCCTCCGGCCCGGCAGGCGCGCCCAGCCGCACAGTAAGGGCGGCCACGGAGGCGGAGACGCCGGGAATCCAGGCCACCACTGATCCGCCCAGGCTGCCGGAGACGACTGCCTTTGCCAGAGCCCCGGGGGAGAGGCTGATATCGCTCTCCCTCTGCTCGGCAACCTCAGAGTCCCCGGAGAGGCTGATGATCAGGGAGGAGGCTCCGAATATGCCCGACAGCAGCGGCAGCAGCACCTGCGCCTCCAGACCCAGGGGCGAGGAGAGAAGATCCTCGTGCCCGAAGGCGAAGAGGCCGAGCAGCCCCGACGTCAGGAAGAGCAGCAGAGCGATGGTTTTGTATTTCCAGTGCACCAGGCTGCCCTGCCCCTCGATCTGCGGCCCCAGCTCAGAGCGGATCATGAGCCAGGCAATGCCGAGGAGCAGCACTCCCACGTACTTGGTCAGGTAATCGTGGCAGGCGAAGACCGCCCAGGAGAGGGGATAGACCAGGAGCAGTGCGAAGAGGACTGAGCCAGCGCTGCCCAGGGCCGAAAGCCTCACCGCCTCCACTGCCCGCCCCTCCTGCATCATCCTCTGGCCAGGCAGGGCGGAGAGGGCCGTCTCCGAGTCGGGAGCGCCCAAAAAGACGGCGGGAATGGCGTCAAAGAACGTCTGGGAGATGCTGGCGGAGAGGATGATGCCCGCCACCTGGAAGGGCGAGAGGCCCCAGGCCAAAAG
>ERZ1645192.4958-NODE-4958-length-10450-cov-5.579509_pt1 | contig 10450 bp, 12 predicted proteins | sample MGYA00575354_ERZ1645192 | MGnify/ENA primary metagenome ERZ1645192 (study PRJEB40844, sample SAMN11349763) | freshwater sediment metagenome | isolation source: river sediment | host: Sediment | place: India: Faizupur Khadar , New Delhi | collected 2017-02-21 ...
TAAATGAGGGTGCCGATGCCGTTCATGAGCAGCACGATGGCCGGGTCGATTTTGAACAGTGTCGGGACCAGGATGGAAGCCCCGAACATGGCGAAAAGATGCTGGAAACTGAGGGGAATGCCCTGGAGAAAGGGAACCTTCTCCTCGACCTGAATGATTTTCCTGCTCATGAAATGTCTCCGTGGAATGTGGTGTGTTGGAAGATCTCGGGCCGGCCATGCACTACTGCGTTCGGTCTGCCGCATCTGGACAGACTCCAAAGCTGCAATCCCGTAAACGTGTGCCCGGGCATGGTCAAGAAAGCCTGTGAACAGGATGGATAATATGGGCTGGTGCGATGACGGAGTCCAGTCTCCTCATGGTCCTTGGCAGCATGTGCACACCCATGCAGACGCGGGCCACGTTGTCAGGCTTTCATGTTGAAGGTCAGTTGAGGAATGGGTTCAAGGCCATGCACAGCATATCCAAGATCGCCGCAGACGGATTGCCCGGATCCTGGCGTCCGATGACTCCCCAAACTGGGATGTCCGAAGCAAGGGTGATGGCCTGGGCGTTTTCGGCGCGATCCAGTTCGGGGACAGCGTCGGTGGGATCGACGAAGATGACGCCCAGGCAGGGGCAGGACCGTGCCTTGATGGCCCCGAGGGTAAGGAGGGTATGATTGATTGTACCAAGACCGGCTCGGGCCACGACCAGAATCTGGGCCTCGATATCCCTGGCCAGGTCGAGCATGGCCCACTGCCGGGTGATGGGCACCAGGATCCCTCCAGCGCCTTCGACCACGACGGTCTGGTGGAGAGCGGCATGTGCAGCCACGAAGGAGATGAGGGCTTGCCGATCTGCAGATTCTCCCGCGAAGAGCGGGGCCTTGGGCTGGATGCGGCAAAGGTGGATGCAATCGGCCGGGGTCATACCATGCGGCAGGCCGTGCGGCAGGTGGCGGTGCAGGAAGGCGGGGTCCGAATCGCTGTTCGGGTCCATGCAGCCGGTCTGCACAGGTTTGAGGTAGACGGCGTCGTGTCCGGCCAGGGCGCGCATGACCAGCAGGCTGACCATGGTCTTGCCCACGGCCGTGTCCGTGCCGGTGACGAAAAGTATTTTGGATTTCATCATGGTCTCATCGCATCCTGGACGTTTATCAGGGCGTCGCGCAGGCTGCGGATGTCGTTTTCCGTGTGCCTACTGGTCAGGCAGATACGGAGCATGGCCCGCCCCAACGGAACGGTCGGATAGCGGGCAGCGAAAACCAGGATGCCGCACCGGCGCAGGGCCTGAGCCAGGAGCTGGCAACGTGCAGCATCGCCGACCTCAATCGCCAGAATATGGGCCTGGCCCCGCACGGCCAAACCAGCATCCCTCAAAAGGGTTCTGGCGGTGGATGCCAGACGGCGCAGATGGTCCCTGCGATCGTCTGCCTGGCTGATCCTCTGCAGCATGGCCAGGACCATGTCCCCGTGCCAGGGTGGGAGGGCTGTGGTGTAGATGAACCCTTGGCCGAAATTGATCAGATATTCCCGCACGATCTCGGGAATGAGCAGAAAAGCACCAAACAGCCCGAAGGCCTTGCCCAGGGTGCCCACGGTCATGTCGGCCACGTTATGCGCCAGCCCGCGCCCTCCTTCCCCCAGCACCCCCAAGGCATGTGCTTCATCGACGATGCATAGAAAATTAAACTTTTGCTTGAGTTTTTCCATGCAAAAAAAGTCGGGGCTGTCTGCATCCATGCTGAACAGGGACTCGGTCAGCACGGCCTCGGCCGGGTGGGCATGCAGCACCTTTTCCAGGTGATCCAAGGAGTTGTGCTGGAACGTGTGGAATCTGGCCCGGCAGTGCAGGACGCCGGCCACAGTGCTTGTGTGGGCCCGCTTGTCCAGAATCAGGGTGTCATTGTCTCCGAAAAGGGTGGAGATGAGGGTCAGATTGGCCAAAAAGCCGCTGCCCAGGATCAGGCATGATTCGTAGCCGAAATACGCTGCCAAGGCGTTCTCGGCGTCCAGCGTGGATCGGCGTGTGCCGGTCACCGAGCGGGAAGATCCCGACCCGCAGCCAGAGGTTTGGGAGAGCTTGGCCAGTTCCCGGGCGGCCTGCCTGTCCTGGGCCAGGCCGAGAAAGTCGTTGGACGAGAAATCCAGGCATTCCTCGCCCAGCATGCGCACGTTCTGGCCTTCACGGCTGTCGATCGGCAGGAGGGCGCGTCCCAGACCGGCCGCGTAATGGGTCTGCAGGACAGCTTTCAGCCGATCCAGGATGTGGTGCCGGTCAGGCATAGGAATCGCTCACGCAAGATGTGGTGGTTTTCATCGCCCTGAGGCAGTTGCCCAAATCCCATGAGCATGCGGCAGATTGGGCCGCCCGGGGTTTGGACGCTGTACAGTGCTGCGGCGCCTGTTTCCGTCCTGAGCATGGCCCGGATCAGCTTTTCCTCATCAACGCCTTCTGGTGAATAGACAAGGTCGGACACGGACACAAGATAGACCTGGATGAGAAAATCGTGGCGATAGCGCAGATGCATGCCACAGGTCTGGGCCATGGCCTCCAGGAAAAGAAAGGGATGCAGGCCCGGGCGGGTGCGGGCCGAGAGTTCCGTGTCGGAACAGGAGTCGATGCGCCACAGGGCTTGGCTGGGATCGAAGTCATCAACCCATTTCAATACCATGGCTGCACCGCCAGACAGGCATTCTGTCCTCCGAAGCCGAAACTCTGCACGAGCAGCATGTGCGGCTGAAGGACTGCCGATCGCGTCAAAAAGGGGAGATCACTGCGGCATGGGTTTTCCAGATTGGCGATGGCCGGGAAGACCCCATCATGGGCGCAGACCAGGGCCAAAGCCAGTTCCGCACCTCCACAGGCTGAGGCGAGATGACCGATCCGGGATTTGAAGGCCGCGATGGCCGTGGCGTCAGCGGCTGAGGATTTGATGATGTCGCTTTCCACCGCGTCGTTCAGCATGGTGCCCGTGCCGTGGGCAATGACGCACAAACCGGATGGGCAGGGCTGCGGCAAACACCGGGCCACAGCTGTCCGCCCGGCAGTTCCCTCTGGATCCGGGCCGGTCAGGCTGTATCCATCCAGGGACGAGGACGCGGCGGTGATTTCAGCCAGAATGCTGGCTTTGCGGGCCTGGGCATGTTGCAGACCCTCCAGGACGAACACCGCCCCTCCTTCCCCGATGGCAAAGCCAGAGCGCTTCTGGTCAAAGGGCCTGCAGGCCTTCCCCGGGTGACCAGAGACCGTGGCCAGCACTCCTGCTCCTTTGTACGCATGTATGCCTTCAGGAGACAGGCGGGAATCGCCTCCGCCAGCAATGGCCACATCCACAAGGCCATGCCGCACAGCGTGGAAGGCCTGCCCCAGGGCTTGAGTTGAGGCGGCGCAGGCCGTCTGGATGGTCAGGTTCTCCCCGTGCACGCCGAGGATGCGGGCCAGACAAGCGGTAGCTGTATTGGGCAGATAGTCGAGCAACCACAAGGCCTTGTCCGTCCTGGGAGAAGCCTCCAGGTTGGGGCCGAGGCCAAGAAAAAGCCCGGCCCGGCGCAGATCGTCCTGGTCCAGGCCAGCCCCCTCCACGGCGCGGATGGCCGACGCCAGACAGAGCTGCTGTCCCCGGGACAGGTAACGTGCCTCCTTGCAGCGGCCGGCATGCTTCCTGAGATCAAAATCCGGCGCCGGGCAGACCGCCACCTCGGGGTCATGGACGGAGACGACAAAAGGTCCATGCGCTTGCTGCAGCCCTGTGCGCACTTCGGAAAGCTCGTACCCCAGCGGAAGCACGAATCCGCTGGCCGTGATCACCACCCGGCGCAGCACGATCTAGTCTCCCTGGTCCTTGCGGGTCCAGCACACATAGGCGACAAGGTCAGAAACCCGCAGGACCGGACCCTGCGGCAGATCAATCAGAATCTGTGCCAGCCGCTCCTGGGAAAGGTGGGGATATTCCCTGGCAAGAACTCCGATTGGCGGGCATTTGGACAGCTCGGCCCTGAGCAGGAGGGTACGCAGGTTTTTCAGGAAGAGGAGGTCGTCATGCACCGGAATGTCAAGGCGGTGCTGGATGGCCACCCCGATTTCAAGCAGGTCGATGGACTCCGCGTTGAGTTCCCGGATCAGATAGGTCTGCTCCAGGATCTTTTCGGGATCCAGGTCCAGAATCTCCCCCAGGATGGAGCGGATGGCGAGAAACATGTTCATACGTATTTGCGTGCCGTCAATCCGGCGTCCATGGTCAGGGTCGTGCACGTAAAGGCCAAGGACTGGTCAGAAAGTAAAAAAAGGAGGGTGGAGGCAACCTGCTCCACAGTCAAGGTTTTTCCAGCCAGCGCCTTCCGAAGGCCCTGCCTGTCCAGGAAACGCCCGCCCCTTCCGGCATCGACCACCCCCAGGCGCAGGCTGAGGCTGGTTATGCCGCGTTCACCGAGTTCAAGCCCCAGACCCAGGTAGCAGGACTCGGCGGCCCGTTTGGCAGCGGCGTAGAATCCTTGTCCCGGAGCAGGCAGGGCGGCAGCGGCTGAGCTGACATGCAGGAGACGGCCAAAGCCTCTGTACAGCATGCCTCGCGTCACTGCCTTGAGCAGGAGCAGACGATTGGTGACATGGGATTCGAAATAAGTCCGAACGCCCTCTTCGCTGGCCGCGGCCAGCAGGCCTTCATGGTCGGCCTGGGCCAAGTCCACGAGGTAGTCCACCCCACAGTTCAGGCAGGGTTCCAACCTGTCCAGGCTCGTGAGGTCAGCCAAGTCCAGGGACGGACTGGCCTGGGCCAGATCGGGACATCGCTGCGCGATGGCCGCCAAGCCCTTTGGGGAAGAGTGCGTCAGAGTGACCGTCAAACCCTCGGCCAGGAGCAGCTCGGCCAGGGCCAGCCCCATGGCGCTGCTCCCCCCCAGAATCAACGCCTTGTTCCCTGTAAAGCGCAGGTTCATGCCTCGATCCTGCCTTGGGCAACGACATCCTGACCCTGGCGCAAGGTGCAGTCATAGCTGCCCATGTCACGCTCCAGGCACAGCGTATAGGTGCCGGGCGGAGCGAAGCGGGAAAAGCCGAATCGTTTGACCCGCATGGACTTCCCGTGGGCGAGGGTGTCGCCGATGACCCGCAGGCACAGGGCTATGATGAAAGAGCCCGGGGCAACAGGATTCCCCGGAAAGTGTTCACGGAAAAAGGCGTCCTCCGGTTCAAGTGTCACCGCCAGGACGATCCTGTCTGCGCTGCGTTCCTTCTCATTCAGATCCATTGTCCCTGCTCCAGCATGCGCAGGTCAGAATCAAGACTGCGACCTCTGGTGGTCAGATAGTTGCCGATCATGAGCCCGTTGGCGCCGGCCAGGGCAAGCCAGGACTGGTAATCGCCCAGAACCCGTTCCCGGCCTCCGGCGATGGTGATCCTGGCGCGCGGAAGCAGGACCCGGAACAGGGCCACAGATTTGAGCGCATCGTGAGGACTCAGGAGCGGCATGTTTTCCAGGGGCGTGCCAGGGATGGGATTGAGGAAATTGAGGGGAACCGTGTCAACACCCAGACCGGCCAGGGTGAACGCGAACTCGACGCGCTGCTCAAAGGATTCACCCAATCCGAGAATTCCGCCACAGCAGAGGAAAAGCCCATGTTCCCGCGCGACCTGAAGGGTCTCCACGTCCTTTTCATAGGCGTGGGTGGTGCAGATGCGCGGAAAATGGGAGCGGGCCGTCTCCAGGTTGTGATGGTAGCGGGTCAATCCGGCCTGTGCCAGACGCTTTGCGTAGTCCGGAGTAAGCAGCCCGAGGGATGCACTCAGGCTGAGGTTAGTGTGTTGTCGCAGGTAGCTCACGCATTGGCAGATGCGATCGATCTCATCGCTTGAAAGCATGAGCCCGCTGGTCACCAGGGAATAACAGAAGGTTCCGGCCCGGCCCATAGCCAACCCCTGGTCGATGAGTTGGTCCAGCGGGAGCAGGGGATGGACCGGGCTATTCGTGGCATACCGGCCGCTTTGCGCGCAAAAGGAGCAGTCTTCCGAACACCTGCCGGACTTAGCGTTGATGATGGAGCAGGTGAACGCCTTGTGCCCAAAGGCTTTGGCGATGGCATTGGCCGCGAAAAGGAGCTGGACGGTATGTTCGGAGTCCAACGATGCCAGTTCAAGGGCCTGGGCTTCGGTCAATTGCCCGCCGTGGAGGACAATACGGGTCAGACTGTCGATCAGTGGATGGAGCATGGGATTTCCTGTGATCCGGGCAATACCCATGCCGGGAGCGGGTTGTCAATTTGTTGAACAAGCTGACTTCGCACAGGAATTGGAAATCCGCTTTGACCTGAAAGGCGCTTTACGCTACCCAGCATCAGCCATGAATGAAAAGACAATCGCCCCGGAAACGACCCCGCACGAACCCACCTCCTCACAGTGGGGCGCAGCGTCCCTCGACAGCCAGCATCCGGCCGACACCGCCGATGAACTGGAGAACCTGTCTTTACGGGAGCAGCTCGAATACATCCGGGAGATGGACGTCGAGGACGCATCTGAATCCATTTCGGAAATGGAGCGTCACGAACGCAATGCTTTGGTGAGTCGCCTAGCCCCGGAAGTGGCGGCCGACATATTGCGGAACATGTCGCCGGACGATGCGGCTGACATCCTCGAGGAGCTTGGCGAAGAGGTCAGGACCAAAATTTTCCGGCGTCTGGGGCGTGAGGACGCCGAGGAAATTTCCGATCTGTTGCAGTTCGATCCCGACTCGGCCGGCGGTGTCATGAACACCGAAATCCTGGCCCTGGATCAATCCATGAACGCCAAGCAGGCCATAAATCTGATCCGGGACCGGGTCGAAGAGAGCGAAATCCCATACTATGCCTACATCGTTGACGAATTTCGCCACCTGAAAGGCGTCCTGTCACTGCGGGATCTGCTCCTGAGCCCCGGAAAGACGGTGCTCAGAGATCTCCTGCATGAGCAGAATCTCATCGCAGTACCCTTTGACGTGGACAAGGAGGAAGTGGCCCGACTGATCAGTCGTTATAATTTTCTGGCGCTTCCTGTTGTGGACCATGAGCAGAGGCTCCTGGGCATGGTCACTGTGGACGATGTCATTGACATCATTCACGAAGAGGCCAGCGAGGACATGCAGTCCATGGTCGGCGCCGGCGGGGACGAGACCGTGGATTCACCCTGGATCTACTCTCTGCAAAAGCGCCTGCCATGGCTGATGCTCAACGTATTCAATTCAGCCCTTTCTGCCTATGTTGTACACCTTTTTGAGGGCACCATCGCCCAGATGGCCATTCTGGCAGCGCTCATGCCCATCGTGGCCAACCAGGCCGGGAACACTGGCCAGCAGTCCTTGGCCGTCATGATCCGCCAGCTGGCCATGGAAAGCTTCAATCGTAAAAAAAGCTGGGTGGCTGTCTTCCGCGAAGCAAAAATCGGTCTGGTGAACGGATGCATCATTGGCATTCTGGTCTTTGTTTTGCTTTTTGCCTGGACCCGAAATCACGTCCTGGCCTTCGTCATGGCGCTGGCCTTGGGGCTGGACATGCTCATCGGCGCCGTCGCCGGGGCATCCATCCCCCTTGTGCTGCGGGAGCTTGGGCGGGATCCGGCGCAGGCGTCCAGCATCTTCCTGACAACCTTGACCGACAGCATCGGCTTCCTCACCTTTCTTGGCCTGGCCGCCGTCTTCTTGTTCTAGAGATCACTCTTCCTCGGGTTCCACGGCGTTGATGAGATCGATAGTCAGGCGAAGAAAGTCCGCCTCCGTAATGATTCCACTGAGTTTTCCCGCCGATACCACTGGCAGACAGCCGTATTTTTCTTCCAGGAGCAGTCTGGCCGCCTCTTTCAAGGGAAGGTCGGCGGTAACGGTGACTACGTCGGTTTGCATGATCTCGTGGATGGGGATGCCGGCTTCTATTTCGTCCTGAACTTCACGGTCGATCTCCGCTAGTTTGGAAACCGTGGCGGCCAGGATGTCCCTGTGTGTGACCAAACCGACAAAGTTGCCCAAGTTGTCCACGATGGGGATATGGCGGATGCGGGCCAAATCCATCAGATCCTTGGCTGCGCTCAGACTTTCGTGTTGGTTGAGGGTGAAGACGTCCTTGGTCATGATGTTCTTAACCTGAAACATGGCTATCTCCTTTTTTACTCATTCTTTCCGATTCGAGGCTGACGGGCAAGGAAAAGGTTACATTTCGGGACTCATGGGGCAGGTATCTGCTTCCTTTGTTGACTTGGGTGTTGAAATCTGTTTTGCAGGCACTTTATGGTAATGATTTCCAATGAATCGCGCATAATGGGAGATCTTTTTTGAAGGGGTTTCTCCGGAACCGGGAACGCATGGTGCGAGAGCAGATCGAAGCCAGGGGTGTGACGGATCCGCGCGTCCTCGCCGCCATGCGCCAGATTCCCCGTCATCTGTTTGTTGATGAGGCCCTTCAAGCACAGGCCTACGGAGACCATCCGGTGCCCATCGGCTTGGGACAAACCCTTTCCCAGCCGTATATCGTCGCACTGATGACCGCCTTGCTTGTGGTTCGCCCGCAAATGCGCATCCTTGAAATAGGCACCGGCTCTGGGTATCAGGCTGCAATTCTCGCCAGCATGGACGCCCAGGTCTTCACCGTGGAACGGATCAAGCAGCTGTACGCCATTGCCCGGAGCCGCCTCTTGGAAATGAAATTCTTCAACGTGCGGGTGAAACTTGATGACGGGACCTTGGGCTGGCCCGAGCACAGCCCTTTCGACCGGATCATAGTCACTGCTGGGGGGCCGGAAGTGCCCTCGCCCTTGCTGGAACAGCTGGCGGACCCAGGGATCATGGTCATTCCTGTGGGTCCAACCAAGCGTGAGCAAAGGCTGCTCAGAATTTTCAAAAAGGATGGCCGCATCCATCAGGAAGACCAGGGTGGTGTGGCTTTCGTGGATTTGGTGGGTTCCCATGGATGGTAGCTGAGGTCCAAAAGGGCGGCGCGACGAAACGACAAGAAGGTTTCTCCAGGCCTGCACCAGGCCAAGGAGATGTTTTGGGAGGAAATGTGGCCGAAATCAAATCCTCTTGCTCCACATGTTCGAGCAAGAAAACCCTGGGTACGATCCAGGACAGCCCGGATTCAAAAATTGAGCGTCAGGACAAGAGCATTGCCACCACCTTGTCCAAGATCAAATACAAACTTTTTGTCATGAGCGGCAAGGGGGGGGTGGGCAAGAGCTCGGTCTCCACCAACCTCGCTGCGGCTCTGGCAGTCAAGGGATATCGGGTGGGATTGCTGGACGTGGACATACACGGTCCAAGCGTTCCGCATTTGCTGGGCCTGACCGGACTGATGGAATTTGACCCCCAAAAAGGTATCCAGCCCAAACGCTACAGTGAAAATTTGGCTGTGGTATCCATGGAATCCCTGCTCAAGGATCCTGATCAGGCAGTGCTGTGGAAGGGGCCCATGAAGACTTCCGCAATCCGGCAGTTTGTCTCCGACGTGGACTGGGGCGAATTGGATTTCCTGGTCATTGACTCGCCGCCAGGTACGGGAGATGAACCCATGGCCGTGCTGAAAACCGTGCCGGATGCCCTGAGCATCGTCATCACAACACCTCAAGAAATTTCTTTGGCAGACGTGCGAAAATCGATTAATTTCCTTCAGTACGTCAAGGCCAATATTCTGGGTGTCGTGGAGAACATGAGCGGACTTGTCTGTCCGCATTGCGCCCAGAGGATAGATCTATTCAAAAAAGGTGGCGGTGAGGATCTGGCCAGAAAATACGGATTGGAATTCCTGGGAGCCATCCCTTTGGATCCAGCCACTGTCGTAGCAGGGGATTTGGGCAAGCCGGTGGTCATGCTCGACATTGATTGCCCGGCCAAGGTGGCACTCCTGGAGCTGGCCGATCGGGTCATCAGGGCGGCGGAAAACAGTTTGGAGGCGGCATCCAGCAGCCATGTCTGAAAGCAGGGCCTATGGGTAATTTCATTCGCTGTTTGTTTTTTTTCGGCTCGTGCTGCGTCCTGGTGTTGGGTTCGGGTCACCCGTCCCAGGCCAAGGGTTTTTATTACTGCGTCAAGGAAGACGGGTCGCTGTGCATTACGGATATCCCGACGTCGGCCCGTTACAAACCATATAAGTTCAAGCGGTCCATCAACTATATCAGAAACGCCCTGGTTGCGTTCAAACGTGACAAACGCAGCGTGGAAGAAGTCAACACCATTGTGTCTGGACTTTGCGACGAATACATGGTCGACAAAAAGCTGGTCATGGCTGTCATCGACGTCGAGTCGGGTTTCAATGCCGGGGCGGTCTCCTCGGCTGGCGCCCAGGGATTGATGCAGATCATGCCGGAAACTGGACGGGATCTTGATCTGGCAAATCCCTTTGATCCTTCTGAAAATATAGACGCCGGCATACGGTATCTGCGCTTCCGGGTTGATACGTTACCAGACAAACGGCTGGCGGTTGCCGCATATAACGCAGGCCCCAACGCGGTCAGA
>ERZ1645192.4963-NODE-4963-length-10442-cov-7.461538_pt1 | contig 10442 bp, 6 predicted proteins | sample MGYA00575354_ERZ1645192 | MGnify/ENA primary metagenome ERZ1645192 (study PRJEB40844, sample SAMN11349763) | freshwater sediment metagenome | isolation source: river sediment | host: Sediment | place: India: Faizupur Khadar , New Delhi | collected 2017-02-21 ...
ACTTCTAAGCTGCTAAATTGCTAAGTTGCTAAATTGCTAAACTGCTAAATTGCTAAACTGCTAAACCGCTATTTACTCGCGTTTCCTGACTGGTCAACAGCAATCACCTTATAATAGTAGGCTGGCATACTGTGTACAGACAGGTCTCTGAAAGAGTTGCTTATTGTTGTTCCTACCTCTTTTCTGGGGGATATTTCAACTTCAGGTATTTCTGATCTGTAGATCCTGTAATAGCAGAAATCCTTTTCTGTGCTGGCCTCCCAGGTAAGGAAGGCTCTTTCACGCCCTCCTTCATCTTTTTTCCTTTCAACGTTCAGGCCTTTTATCTCAGCAGGAGGATCATCATCATAACAGGTTGTGTAAACAACAAGTGACTGGGGCGGTACAACATCAAGGAGATCATTGTTTTTAAGGGCAATTTTGCCGCAGGGGTCCTGGAGGTCGCCAAAATAATTAAATGGCACATTTTCAGGGTCATACAGATATTTTCTGAATGGTTTGTCTCCGGAAAGTCCGCCCATACTGACTTTTACTGTTGTTGGCAGGTTATTTCTGTTTACTAGGGCAACTGAAACTGTTCCGTTCTCCTTGTTCCTGATTGCCGAAATGCGGATGAGTGAATCGGAGGTCACAACTTCATAAGCTTCTGCAGGTCCCCTGAAGAACTTGGTCAGAAGTCCAAGGCAGTAGTAACTCGGTTTTGTAGTATAATTGTCTATTTCCCAGTGATACAGTCCCCATTTATTTGTCCTGTGGCTTGTTGTTGGGAAAGGGAAGTCGCTGAAGGTCCAGTAGCCACATGCATACACGCCTGCGTTTATAATAGCCATAATGGCTTCTGAAACCTGGATTCCCATATATGTTTCAAGCGGTGTGTGATTATACATATTTGCATCATGCATAACAGAATCGATTATGTTACTGTTTTGCTTGGCGCCGAACTCGCCGACTATAAACATTTTGTTTTTGCTCTTTGCCAGATCGGTTCCCCACTTGATCTTTTTGTAGAAGTAGCTGTAAAATGAATTGTCAAAAAGGTCGTAATTGTTTATATAGTGGTGTCCTCCGTAAATTGCGGATATACTGTCCATATTGTTTGCCGACCACTCAATTGTATGCCAGTATTCAAATGGAGATGCATCGGAAGCAAGCAAGCCAATATCAAGACCTCTCGTATTTATCTCATTATAAAGCATTCCGTGTATTTTTTTGAAGAAGTCAAGGTCTTTTGTCATTGAAGCCCATTCATCCAGCGATAATTCATTCGCCATGCAATAATATGTGATGTTGCTGAATCCTTTTACCTTTTTCATATATTCCAGGTTATCAACTTCATGCTTTACATATTCAGCTTCATTTTTGTCTTTCTTAAGGCATTTGTTACTGAAAGTTGTTACATATATCTCGGTATTGGTTTCCTTCATTACATCGAGGAACCATAAATGCTCATCAATTTCTTTGAAATCCCATCTGCAGTCGTCCGGTACACGTGCAAATGAAGGATTGAGCTCCCTCCATCTTTTTGCGAAAACCTGTTCGTAATTCCATCTCGATGCCTTATGCATATGATCAAAGACATCAAATCCGACACCACCGAAGTTTTCATTTACTATTGTTGATTTGATTTCAATTTCTGCTTTCACAGGGTTGATTTTTTCATTGCTTCTGCAACAGCTGAAAATCAGGATAAGCAAGGGGAGGAAGGGTAAAGTTTTCATCTTTGATTGTTTTAGTCCGGTATCCAAATTAATCATTTTTAACGGAATAATAAGTTAAAAAAACTTCATTTGTAAATTAAAAATAATAACTTGGACTATTCACGTAAACTGTAATGCCATGAAGACTCCATTCACACGACGTAAATTTATTCAGACAGCCGCTGTCACTTCAACAGCAGCCTTTGTTCCTTCATTAACCGGCAATGCATCAGGCAAAGAAGCTGCTAAGTATGTAACTCCTGAAGGGCAGCTTCCTCAGAAAAGACTTGGCCGTACAAACAGAATGGTGTCGTGGCTGGGATTCGGTGGCGGTTCACAATGGTGCAACTGGCCTGTAAAGGATGAACTCCTGCAGAAACATATTGATCATGCAATAAACCTTGGGATTACATATTTTGATACCGCCAGGTCTTATGGTAACGGTCTTTCTGAAGAACGGTATGGCAAGTTTCTGGTGCCGAAATACAGAAACCGGATATTCCTTAATTCTAAATCAGGCAGCAGGACCTATGATGCAGTAATGAAGGATATTGAAACAACACTCGGCAAGCTTGGCACCGATCATCTCGACCTTTACTGCATGCATTCAATCGACAAGGTTGAAGATGTTGATACACTGCTTGGAAGCAGCGGCGGTTACAAGGCTTTTCTGAAACTTAAGCAGGAGAAGGTTGTGCAGAATATCGGATTCTCATACCATAAATGGAATGAAGCTTCCCAGAAAGCCTTAAAAGAGTTTGATATAGATGTTGTTATGTGTCCGATGAATGCTTCCCGTTCAAATGGCAATGAGGACAATATGCTTCCACTGGCTATCAAGAGAGACCTTGGAATTATAGCAATAAAGGTTATGGCACAGAATGTCCTTATCGGCAATGTGTCAGGTGATGATCTGCTGAGGTATGCAATGACTCTTCCAGTGTCGGTTCTCAATGTCGGAATGGATAATTTTGCCTCCCTGGAATCCTGTGTTGAAGTCATCCGCCAGACTGTGATTACAGAAGCAGAGGCCGGGGCAATAAGGAAGAAGCTTAATTTCGATCCGGCTGTAACAAAGCTCCCGTATTTCAGCTGAAACTTATCTGCCGGATAATTCCCGGAGACGTATTTTCAGTGCCTGGAGATTTATTTGTAAATAACTGTTATTTAATTAACAATCAGATATTTATGAGTAGTTTCGGAACTTTGTCAAGAAGAAATTTCATAAGGAATACTTCTGCAGGACTTGGAGCAGGTATTGCCGGCGCTGTAATCCATTCATGTGCCTCTTCTGCAGATAGTGAACGTGGGAAACTTCCCCATGAGGTGCTTGCTGCAAGTGTTGATCTCAGGGGCTTGTGGCCTGACACCACAAGGGAGTCAAGGATAAACAGGATACTTCAGCGACTTGAGCTGATAGCTGGAACCCAACCCGATATAATCTGCCTGCCCGAGTTGTTTGACACTATGTGGGTTTCAGAAAAATATAAAATCAGTCAGGTAGCGGAAAGTGAGACAGAACCGGGGCCGGTGACATCCAGGATTGCCGGATTTGCAAAAAAAACCGGGACGTATGTAGCCTGTCCTCTTTACACAAAAAAGGGAGAAAGCTATTATAACAGTTGCCTGCTGATAGACCGTTATGGTAAAATTGCCGGAGTGTACAATAAAATGCATCCTGTCAAATCGGAAATACTTCATTCAGGGCCCACAGATGATGTGAGTATCAGACCCGGAGCACTTGATCAGCCAATAGCTGAAACTGATTTCGGAAAGGTGGGGATGCAGATCTGTTATGATGCAAACTGGACTGACGGATGGGAAAACTGCAGGAAGAAAGGCGCTGACATTGTATTGTTTCCTTCGGCATTTCCGGGAGGAAGGATATTAAACCATTATGCTGAGCGGTTTGGATATTATATCATTTCGAGCACCGGGCAGGATGCCCGTATAATTGACAAGTCAGGCAGCGACATTGATGCCAGCAGTACCTTTGTCAGATTTTCGTGGGCAAAGATCAACCTTGATAAGGTCAGCACCTGCACCTGGCCGACTAATGAAAAATTACCTCAGATTTTAAAAAAATACGGATCAAAAGTTGAGATCAGGGTGCATGATAATACAAGCATAATCACAATTGCGAGTCTTGATCCTGAGCTGAAGGCAATGGATATCGTACGGGAGTTTGAGCTGGCAACAGTTGAAGAGAATATTAGAACCTCCGGGGAGGCACAGGTGAAATACAGGCTTTAAAACAGTTTGATTGTCATGAAAAAGAGAGAAAGATTTCTGCCGCGTGAAGTGTGGGTCGCCTGTATCAGTCTTAAGAACCTGTGGCCTGCCGACACCATTGAAAAGAGGACGAAGGACATCCTCAGAAGAATGGAAAGCGTTTATGCTTTTGAACCTGATGTTATTGTAATACCTGAGACCTACAATATCTCATGGGTAAAAGAAGAAAAAACTCTTGAGGCTATAGCCGAGGAAGAGACATCCCCTGGGTCTGCTACGAGCATTATGGCCGGGGTAGCAAGGAATCACAACTGCTATGTTGTCTGCCCCGTAATTACAAAAAAGGATGGACATTTCTACAACAGTTCAATACTGCTTGACAGGCAGGGAAAGATAAGCGGTATTTATCATAAGATCCATCCTGTTGATACAGAGATAATTCCTGAAAAGTACTACAAGGGTGGAGGTGTAACTCCCGGGGAATTGAGGCCACCGGTATTCAGAACTGATTTCGGAACTGTGGGAATGCAGATATGCATGGACGGCTACTGGCATGAAAACTGGCAGTCATTACATAAAGATGGCGCTGAGTTGGTTCTGTTTCCTTCGCAGGGACCATTTGGCGACCTGCTCAATCACAGGGCATGGATGAACCATTATTATATAGCATCTGCAACAGGTGAGGATGCCAGGATTATTGACATCAGCGGTGATACTATAGCTGCCGACGGGGAGTTTGCAAGATGGGTATGTGCACCTGTCAATCTTGAAAAAGTATTAATACACATCTGGCCACAGGTCAGAAGGTTTGATGAGATACAAAAGAAATACGGGCAGAAAATCAGGATAAAGATCTACCATCCTGAAAACTGGGCAACAATTGAAAGCCTTGATCCTGATGTTAAGGTGAGGGAAGTTCTCAGGGAGTTTGACCTGCCTGATTATGATGAACAACTTAGGGAGGCTACAGTAATCCAGGATAAATTCAGATAGTACGGTTTTGATCTTATAAATTGTCTCAATTTAATTCCCCTTAACCCATGAAAAAATCTCTTATCAGTTTACCAGGCATGATAATTCTGGCCGCGGCTTTAATTGTCTCCCTGAACTCCTGTAATGATTCAGGTTCAGTCCGTGAACACGGATGGTTTGATTTTGTTGTTCAGGACCTTGACACAACTTCAACAGTCGTTGACATGTCATTTCTTAACAGTGAACCTGCCGGAAGCTCAGGTTTTGTAACACTTAAAGATGGTCATTTTGCAGATGGCAGTGGTAACCGGATCCGTTTTTTCGGTGATAATCTTACGTTCGGTTCCTGCTTTATTGATAAGGCAACCGCCACCTCGCTTGCAGCACATCTCAAAAAGATGGGAATGAATGTTATCCGCTTTCATCACATGGATAATCAGTCGGCCCCTGGCGGCATCTGGGACAAGGAAAAGAAAGCCCTTGATCCTGAGCAGCTTGATAAGCTTGACTGGCTTATATACGAGCTGAAACGGAATGGGATATATTCAAATATTAATACACATGTTTCCTTCAACTATCCGGGTCTTGATTACAAGGGGATTGAACAATTCAATTACGGAAAGACAATTGACCAGTTTTACCGTCCTTATTTTGAGATGCAGAAGAATTATGCAAAAATGCTGTTGTTGCATAAAAATCCTTATACGGGCACCACTTATGCTGAAGAACCGGCTGTAGCCTTCGTGGAAATAAATAATGAAAACTCACTCCTCTCGAGCTGGCATCTTCTGCCAAAACTGAACAAAATACACATGGCTTACCTGAAAGGTTTATGGACTTCATGGCTCAATACCCATCCTGAGGCTAAAAAGGGAGCTGCCGGAGCTGACCTGATCAGGATAATTGAAAATTATTCAGAAAGTGCGACTGAAAAACAGAAGGAAGCTTTGTGGAATTTCCTTGTTGACACAGAAATGTCCTATACAAAGGAGATGGCAGAATATTTTAAAAAGGATCTCGCAATAAAGTCACTTATTTGCGAATCACAGGCTTCATACAGCGGCAATGCAGGAATCCTGCGGGAATCAGAATATTCCGATTTCATCGACATGCATTCATACTGGGAACATCCTTCATTTCCCGGCAGGAGCTGGTCATCAACTGACTGGATAATAAGAAATTCCTCAATGGTATCTGATAAAAAGGGCGGTACCCTTCTTCGCTTTGGTCAGCACAGGGTGATAGGCATGCCACTGACAATCAGCGAGTATGATCATCCGGCGCCTAGTTTCTTTGTAGCCGAAATGTATCCGATGCTGAACTCTTTCTGCGCCTTCCAGGATTTTGACGGGATATATCATTTTGCAACAGGTAATCCGTACGATGCAGGAAGGATGACTAATTTCTTCCATACAAGCGGTCATCCCCTGAAAAATGTATTTGTTCCTGCAGGAGCAGTTATTTTCAGGATGGGTGCAGTGAAGCCCGGGGAACATTATGTTACACTCGGACTTCCTCAGGAATCAGTTGCAGGTGATCTGGTGAAGTATGGTGATAAACTCAAACTTCATGTGACTAATATGAATTATATATGGGATGAGGCGGGTTCGGTAAATGCACTTACCCTTCTGCACCCGATAGGAGTGGATACAAAAGCTGGTGAAAGGAAGCTGTCAGAAATCATTCCTGCACCCGAAGGTCCCTGGGTAAGTGAGACGGGTGAAATAATCTGGGATAACAGGGATTCGGTGAATGCAGTATATAGCATTAATGCTCCCGCAGCAAAAGCCGCAGTTGGTTATATCGGAGGAAAGAATATCTCCCTTGGATCAGTGACAATAGCAATGGATACAACTGAATATAACTGGGCAGCGATTACCCTTACCTCGCTCGACGGAAAACCCGTTGAGGAATCGGAGAAGGTGTTGCTTATTGCTGCAGGAAGGGCTGAAAATACAGAAATGGGATGGGATGAGAAACATACTACTGTGGGCAATAAATGGGGGAACTCTCCTTCAAGAACAGAGGGCATACCTGCGCAGATCAGATTCTCGGGAATGCCTGGCTTCCGGGTATTTGCCCTTGACCCTACCGGAACGGAGACTATCGAAGTACAAGTTGGCAAGAAAAGAGGAGAACAGGTCCTTAATGTCGGGGCCCAATATAAGACTATCTGGTATATATTGAAAAGATAGATATTAATCAGCGTAAATCAGCGGGATCTGCGGGAACTTATTTGCCCGCTGATCTCGCTGATAAACGCTGATTGATTATATGACTTTTATTCAATCTTTTTGTTTCTCATTTTCTCTGCATAAATGGCATCTACAAGCCCATCCTGCTGAGCATCGGCGCCAATCTGCCAGAACATTATGCCTCCCAGGCTCTTTTCAGCAACATATTTTGTTTTAAGTCTTACCGACATAGTGTCATCATAGGTGATGAAGAGGCTGTCCTTTGCATTATAGAGATAAGGTGCTTTAGCTACCGGGTCCCAGAATCTTACGAAACCGTTTTTATCTTCCATACTTTCCCTTATTGCAGAGTAACCTGCCCTCAGTCTTGCCCTTCCCCTGTTGAGCTGATAAAGCCCGTTATTTTCAGGTGGAACGCCCTGCCATGCCCTTCCCGAGAAATTTGAACCTATTACGATCTGTGAGGGATTGACTCCCTTTTCAATAAGCATTGTTACAATTTTCTCTGTTGAAAAAGGTTTTGTTGAATCACCTTCCTCTGTCATTTTTGCGGCAGCAGGTGTTCCCTGTATGTCTTCCATCTTAATAAGGCCAAGGTTGGTATGATGTGAGGTATAAGGATCACCTCCCCCTGCAAGATCATAAGACATTACATTGACATAGTTGACACACTGCATAACCTTGTCAAGTTCAATGTAATCAAAAGCGCGCTCCCAGCCTGCTGAGGCCCATGTTAATACAAGGTAGTCGCAGATAGTGTTCATACCTGTTTTCAGTTCGCACATCAGCTTTGTGAAATTCTCCTTGTCGGCAGGACTGTAAGGATTGTCGTCGCCTGGTAATCCCGGGTATTCCCAATCAATATCAAGTCCGTCAATATCATATTCCTTAATGAATTTAAGAACACTTTCAACGAATTTCTTCCGTCCCTCGTCTGTCATGGCCATATCGGAGAAACCCTTTGAACCTGCCCATCCGCCGCATGCCACCATTACTTTCAATTTCGGATGATTCTTCCTTTCCTTAACAAGCCTTTTAAGCATCAGGCCAAGAGTATCCTCAGGGAATTTCATTTCGCCGTCGATTACCTCGGTGAAGGAGAAAATTATATGTGTCAGCTTGTCAAGTGGAAGTGTTTCCGGATGGAAATTGTTCCAGCGGGTATAATAATATGCCATGATCTGAGTGCCTTTTTCGTCGGGCTGACGGCGGTGGCATGATATTGATGCCACTGTCAGAATTAAGATTGCAAGGATAAGTGTTTTTTTCATAGTTTGGGTTGTTAGGATACTGGTTAATTGTTTTTCATACTAATAGGCTGAGCCATGTATTTCTCTGAAAATTAATGGATTGTCGTTAAGAGCTATAATTCCGACATAGGGCTTGTTTTTGTCCGTAATCATAATCTTGAAGATGTTTTCGTTGCCTGGTCCGGTGTTTGCAACCCTGGCATTTGTGAATTTAACATTGAAACTGTCATTGCTGCCTGTATTAACCCTGAATCTTGGATTACCATCCTTCTCGTCAGGTGTGAGGAATTCAATCTCAATTCTGTTATTGTCAACATCAGCTTTCAGATTGAAATCATTATATATTGCAAGTGCACCCATGAATCTGTTTACCGGTTCCACCCATATCTCCTTGCTTGTGGCATTGTTAGTTGCACACCAGTGAGGCATGTCTCCATTCATGCAATCCATTCCAACAGGGAGAGCGCCTGTCAGATCTTTCAGGCAGTAGGCAAAATGTGGAGCAAAGTCATACCCCTCGCCATACATCAGGCTCATACTAAAGGGATTATTGCCAAAAATCCATTGAAGCTGTTGTCCCACAAGAGCCATTCCTCCTGTATCATTCCTGAGCCTTGAGGCTTCAGCAAGCGCCCACGAAGATGACATTTGAATATTTGTATTACCATGGAAAAGCCCGTCACGGTAGATGGGGAAGGTCCTGAGAACATATTCACCCTTCAGGTGTGTTCCGTCGTTAAATTGCCTCAGCATGTCGGCTTTCATAGCCGAATCACCTACAGCAAGCACATCTGATTCTTTCCACACTGAATTTGGAAGGTGGTTGAATGGTGCGGCATATCCGGCTCCTCTTTTCATGAAATATTCACTGTGAAGAACTACAGCGGTATACCATTCCCTGAAGTTTTCATGTTTCGGAAGCTCCCTGCAAAGCATTGTCAGTGCAATAAGGGGTGCTTCCTCAAAGGCAGCATGAAGATTGTGTATTACATTTTTTCTTTCAGTATTTTCATAGAAATAGCCTGTAATTGGTATTTCGCTGAGGAAAGACTGTTCCTGGCATTTAATGATCAGCTTGCCAAACATGGCAGCGTGTTCGAGATACTTTTTATCGCCTGTAATCCCGGCAAGCATAAGCGATGAGGTTGCACCCCATGAAGCTTCCCTGTAATCAGCCTGATCCCATTTCTTTTTCGATTCGAAAGCTGCTTTCCAGTCTTCCAGGGCCGCGGTCCTCGAATCGGCTGCAAGCTGCGGGTGTGACTTCTTCAGCATCACTGATGCCTTGCACTGCACTGCTGCTGCGAGGAAATTTTCCCATGGTATATTCTTTGCAGGCGAGACAACATCATCTATTGTGCCTGTTTTATTATCGGTATATATCCTCATCACGCTGAAACTCATGTGATAACCATCTCCGAATCTGGTCTTTAACAGCCATTCGAGTCCCCAGGCTATTTCATCGCGCAGGCGGTTTGATAATTCAGCAAGCTCAGGTCTGGACTCTGTTTTCTCAAGGTTATTCATCATTGCCAGCGTAGCCATTGAAGTCCTGAAAGAGCCCTGGGAGAGGTCGCCTGCATCATGCCATCCTCCGTTTATTATCTTTTTCACATCTCCGTAGAAACCCTGCCAGTCCTTATGGCATTCTGTATGAACACCCGGTACATTGAATCCACAGCGTTCGCAGTAGAAGAAGTTCAGCGCTTTGTACAGGGGTTGTATCCATACATTATTGTCAATGGGGAAGAGCCGGGAGTTTATTGAGCCTGATGTTATGTAGTAGAATCCAGGAGTTTTGAATTCAGAAAAATCGATTTGCCTGAAAATTCCTTTTCCTGTTGTTATTTCTTTAACAGAACCTTTGAAAACAACATTTTTCTCCTGGTCAGTAATGCTGAATTCATTACCTGCGCCTGCGCCTGCAAGAGCTATCTTCCGATCTTCAGGTCTGTAACCTATATGACTGAAAGATATCTTTCCGGGTGCAACTGCCCATCCTTCAAAATAGTCTCCGTCAACCTTCTGTATTTCGAACTTATCGATATCATAGGTCACAATTCCTTCCTCCTCAGGATTATGTCCCCGCAGAGTCT
>ERZ1645192.4966-NODE-4966-length-10440-cov-7.985749_pt1 | contig 10440 bp, 9 predicted proteins | sample MGYA00575354_ERZ1645192 | MGnify/ENA primary metagenome ERZ1645192 (study PRJEB40844, sample SAMN11349763) | freshwater sediment metagenome | isolation source: river sediment | host: Sediment | place: India: Faizupur Khadar , New Delhi | collected 2017-02-21 ...
AGACGACACCGAACATCTGGTAGTAAATGATCATGAACACGGCGATGGCGGCAAAACCCCACATCGTCGAGTGGAAACCCTTCTGGATGTTCTCGGCGCCGAGCGACGGACCGATGGTGCGTTCCTCGATGATTTCCATCGGCGCGGCCAGCGAACCGGCGCGCAGCAGCAGGGCGGTATCGTTGGCCTCGACCGTGGTCATGCGGCCGGAAATCTGCACGCGGCCGCCACCGATCTCGGTGCGGATGACCGGGGCGGTGATCACCTCGCCCTTGCCCTTCTCGATAAGCAGGATGGCCATGCGCTTGTTGACGTTCTCGCGCGTCACATCCTTGAAGATGCGGGCGCCGGCGGCATCCAGCGTCAGGTGCACGGCCGGCTCCTGGGTCTGGTTGTCGAAGCCGGGCTGGGCGTCGGTCAGGCGGTCGCCGGTGAGGACGACCTGCTTCTTGACCAGCAGCGGCTGGCCGCCGCGCTCGGTGTACACCTCGGTGCCGAACGGCGGATTGCCAGCCAGGGCAGCGTCGAGTGCGCCGGTCGAGTCGTCCACCAGGCGGATTTCCAGGGTGGCGGTGCGGCCGAGGATGTCCTTGGCCTTGGCGGTATCCTGCACGCCCGGCAACTGGACCACGATGCGATCCTGGCCCTGCTGCTGGATCACTGGCTCGGCGACGCCGAGCTCGTTGATCCGGTTGTGCAGGGTGGTGATGTTCTGCTTGAGGGCGAATTCGCCGATCTTCTGCTGGGCCTGCGGCTTCAGCGTGGCGATCAGGCGCGGTTCGCTGGCGTCGCCGGCCTCGACCACCTGCAGGTCAGGCTGGCTGTCGGAAATGGCGATGCGTGCCTTGTTCTGCGTGTCGGCATCGCGGAACTTGATGACGATACGCTCGCCTTCGCGATTGACGCCGCCATGGCGCAGGTTCTTGTCGCGCAGCACGGTGCGCAGGTCGGCCGAGGTCGAGTCGAGGCGCTTGGTCAACGCCCCTTTCATGTCGACCTGGAGCAGGAAGTGCACGCCGCCACGCAGGTCGAGACCGAGGTACATCGGCAGCGCATTGAGCGAGGTCAGCCATTGCGGCGAAGCAGCCAGCAGGTTCAGGGCGACGACGTATTGCGGGTCGGTGGCATCCGGATTGAAAGCCTTTTCCAGGATGTCCTTGGCCTTCAGCTGGGTGTCGGTGTCCTTGAAGCGGGTCTTGACGCCGTTGTAGTCGAGCTGGATGCCGTCGTGGGTGATATTCGCCGACTTCAGGACTTCCTCGACGCGGTTTTGCGTCTTCTGGTCGACCTTGAGCGTGGCCTTGGCGCTGGAAACCTGCACCGCCGGCGATTCGCCGAAGAAATTGGGCAAGGTGTAGACAAAGCCAAGCACCAGCGCGAGGGCGACGGTGATGTACTTCCAGAGGGGATAGCGATTCATGGTGGCTTTTAAAGCGAAGAAGGCGGCCAGCGGCCGCCTTCTGGGGTGATTACAGCGACTTCAGCGTGCCTTTGGGCAGAACCAGGCCAATCGACGGCTTCTGGACAACGACTTCGGTCCCTTCGGCGATTTCGACGGAAACGTAGTTTTCGCCAACCTTGGTCACCTTGCCGACGATGCCGCCCTGGGTGACGACTTCATCGCCCTTGGCCAGGCCGGCGAGCAGGGCCTTGTGTTCCTTGGCTTTCTTCATCTGCGGGCGAATCATCAGGAACCACAGCACGACGAACATCAGGATCATCGGCAGCAGCTGCATGAATCCGCCGGTCGGGTCGGCGGCGGCGCCGGCGGTTTGGGCGTGGGCAAGACTGATCATGGGTGTAACTCCGGATTGCTTGAAAACGAAACGAGGGATTCTATCACTGGCCTGCCGAACGGTCGCGGGCAAAGGCCGCCGACCACTGGTCCAGCGTGCCGGCCTCGATGGCGGCGCGCATCTCGGCCATGATGACCTGATAGAAATGCAGGTTGTGGATGGTGTTCAGCATGCCGCCGAGGATTTCGCCGCAGCGGAAGAGGTGGTGCAGGTAGGCGCGGCTGAACTGGGTGCAGGTGTAGCACGAGCACGACGGATCGAGCGGCCCGGTATCGGTCTTGAAGCGGGCGTTCTTGATCTTGATGTCGCCGAAGCGGGTGAACAGGTGGCCGTTGCGGGCGTTCCGCGTCGGCATCACGCAGTCGAACATGTCGATGCCGCGCTTGACGGCGAACACCAGGTCTTCCGGCGTGCCGACGCCCATCAGGTAGCGCGGCTTGTGCGTCGGCATCTTCGGCGCGACGTGCTCCAGGATGCGCGCCATGTCTTCCTTCGGCTCGCCGACCGACAGGCCGCCGATGGCCATGCCGTCGAAGCCGATGTTATCCAGCCCGGCCAGCGATTCGTCGCGCAGGTCTTCGTACATGCCGCCCTGGACGATGCCGAACAGCGCGTTGCTGTTTTCCAGCTTGTTGTGCTCGTCGCGGCTACGCTGCGCCCAGCGCATGGAGAGGCGCATCGACTTGGCGGCTTCCTCGTGGGTGGCCGGGTAGGGCGTGCATTCGTCGAAGATCATCACGATGTCGGAATTCAGCACGTGCTGGATCTGCATCGAGATTTCCGGCGACAGGAAGAGCTTGGCGCCATCGTGCGGCGACGAGAACTTGACGCCTTCCTCGGTGATCTTGCGCAGGGCGCCCAGCGAAAAGACCTGGAAGCCGCCGGAATCGGTGAGGATGGGCTTGTCCCAGTTCATGAACTTATGCAGGCCCTGGTGAGCGTGAACAACATCCATGCCCGGGCGCAGCCACAGGTGGAAGGTGTTACCGAGGCAGATCTGCGCGCCGATGTCGTTCAGCGATTGCGGCGTCATCGCCTTGACCGTGCCATAGGTGCCGACCGGCATGAAGACCGGGGTCTGGACGATGCCGTGGTTCAGGGTCAGGGTGCCGCGGCGGGCGGCGCCGTCGGTGGTAATCAGTTCAAAATGCATGGTTTGATGTGGCGTTTATGTAACAGCTGTTTTCTCGAGCGGTGCGAGATTGTATAGTTTGCGGCATTCGTCTCGTTGAAATTCCTTCCGATGCGCGTCGTGCTTCGCTTCCTGGTGATGGTCATGCTGCTCACCGTGCTCTCGCCGAAATTCGGCTGGGAGTCGGTGTCGGCTGCGCAAGCGCACGTCCACACGGCCGGCGTGGCGTACGACGAAATGGCGGGGCATGAGACTCACGACGGCTGTCACCAACACGACGCTGCCGTGAACGACGACATGGGCGATCATCATTGCTGCCCCGGGCATGTGCTTGGCCATCTGCCCGGTGGCGTCGGTACGGCGCCCGGTTTGCCGCAGGCCGGCAAGAGTGCTGTCCTGCCGAGCGACCACGCGGTTCGTTTCTCCTCGCGCACCCCCGAAGGGCTCGAACGCCCGCCCCGAGCTGCCGCCTGAGCGCGGCGGCCTGCCTGTCCTTTCCCTGATTCTCTAGCGACCTGATCGGTCGCTGCGGCATGCCGCCGGTTGTCCATGGATTGCAACCGGAGGAAATCCCATGCGAAGCATTTTCGGCATCGCACCCCTTGTCATCGGCAGCCTGGTCGGCTGCCTGGCCGCGCCCCTGGCGCAGGCCGCCACACCCTTGGCGGCGGCATTCGCCCAAGCCTGGGCGCGCCAGCCGGCTGCCCTGGCGGAAGGCGAGCGTCAGCGCGCCGTCAGCGCCCAGTCTGCCGCCGCCGATCGGTGGACCCCGGCGCCCGGCAGTCTGGAGCTGGGACTGCGCAGCGACCGTTTCAATCGCAACCAGGGTGCCAGCGAGGTCGATGTCGGCGTGGCCATCCCGCTCTGGCTGCCGGGCGAACGCAACGGCGCCCAGGCACTGGCGGCGGCCGCCGAAGGCGCCCTGGCCGGGCGGCAGGCCGCCTTGCGTCTGCAGCTGGCACAGGCCCTGCGCGATGCCTGGTGGCAATGGCAACTGAGCCAGAACGAAGCGGTGCTGGCCAACGGTCGCGAGGCCGCTGCCCGGCGCTTGCGCGACGATGTCGCCCGCCGCTATCAGGCCGGCGACCTGGCGCGCGCCGACCTCAACCAGGCCGAAGGGGCATTGGCCCAGGCCCGGGCGGCGCAGGCCGAAGCCCGGGCTGGCGCGGCGCAGGCCGGTTACCGCCTGGAAAGCCTGACCGGACTCCCGGCGGCGGAGGAGCCGCCGGTGGCCGAACCGGAACCGCTCGCCCCGGCCGGTGAACATGCGGTGCTCAGCGATCTGCAGGGGCGCGGGGAGGTGGCGCGGCGCAACGCCGAGCTGGCGCGGGTGCAGAGCCGGGCCAATCCCGAGTTGACCATCGCCACCCGGCGCGACAAGCCGGCCAGTGATGCGCTGAACGAGCAAACCTGGGCGCTCGGCGTGCGCATTCCATTTGGCGGCGGGCCGCGCCACGACGCCCGTATTGCCCAGGCAAATGCCGAGGCCATCGAGGCGGCCGCCACGTTGGAGCGCGAACGCGAGCGCCTGGTGCGTGCGGCGGCGCTGGCGCAGGTGCAGGTCGATGCAGCGCGGGCGCAACTGGTGGCGGCCGAACAGCGGGCGCGGGTGGCCGGCGAAAACCGCGGTTTCTACGACAAATCCTTTCGCCTGGGCGAGAGCGACCTGCCAACCCGGCTGCGCATCGAAGCCGAAGCGGTCGAGGCCGAGCGCGCCTTGATGCGGGCCCGTATCGGCCTGGCGCAAGGGATTTCGCAGTGGCGGCAAAGCCTGGGGCTGTTGCCGGAATGAGGAGCAAAGAGATGAATGACATGAAGCGTTTCCGTTTGCCCATGGCCAGCGTGCTGCTGGCGGTATGGGTGGCGACTGTCGGGGCCACCGAGGGGCTGGCGCCGATGCCGGTCGCGGTGGCCGAAAGCGAGGCTTTCGAGGCGGTGGGCCGTTTGTCCGACGAAGGCCTGGTCTGGTTTATTGACCGCGCCGACAGCAATGCGCCGGTGCTCGATGCCCGGCTGGAGGTCGAGGCCAACGGCCAGACGCAGGTGGCCCGGTTTCGCCCAGAGCAGGGCGATTACCTGATCGCCGATGCCGGCTGGCTGAAAGCCTTGCGGCAACCGGGCGAACACGCCCTGGCGCTGACCCTGCTGGCGGGCGACGACAGCGACCTGCTGACGGCAAGCCTGGATGTCCATGCCGACGAAGCCGATCACCCCTTGGTCAGCACGCGCTCCCTTGGCTGGCTGCCGGTGCTCGGCGGCCTGCTGATTGGTGTGCTGTGGTGGCGACGCCGCAAGGCGTCAGGAGTCCAGCCATGAAGCGCCAGCTAGGAATGTTTGCGCTGTGCGCCAGCCTGGCCACCGCGAGTCTTGCCCACGAGGGGCACGATCACGGCGATGCCGACAAAGCGCCGCCCATCGTCGGCAACCAGCCGCAGCGCCTGGCTGACGGCACGGTGTTCATTCCCAAGTCGGCGCAGCGCGGCATGGGCGTGTTGACCCTCAAGGCGAGCAGCGAGACGGTTGCCCGTTCGCTGGAACTGCCCGGCCGGGTGATCATGGATCCGCACCTTGGCGGCCGTGTTCAGGCCATGCAGCCCGGGCGCATCGAGCCGGCCGGGCTGCACGGTTTGCCGGCGGCCGGCAGTCGGGTGAAGAAGGGCGAGGTGCTGGCCTGGGTGGTACCGGCGTCCGGTGCCATCGAGCGGTCCAATCAGGCGGCCACCCTGGCCGATCTGAAGGCCGGGCTCGGTCTGGCGGAAAAGCGGCTGGCGCGCTTGCGCGACCTGGCCGACACGGTGCCGCAGAAGGAAATCGATGCCGCCGAAACCGAAGTGCTCAGCCTGAAGGGGCGGATCGCCGCGGTCGGTGCTGGCCTGGCCGGCCGCGAGGCACTGGTGGCGCCGGTCGGCGGCGTGCTGGCAGCGAGCAATGCAGTGGTTGGCCAGGTGGTCGAACCCAAGGAGCTGATTTTCGAAGTCATCGACCCGGATAGCCTGCATGTCGAGGCGACCGCCTTCGATCCGATACCGCTCGACCAGGTGGCCTCAGCGACGGTGGTGGTCGGTGAGCAGGTTGTCCCGCTGAGCTACGTCGGGGCGCCGCGCCGCCTGCGCGAGCAGGCCTTGCCCTTGATTTTCGAGAATCATGCCGCCGGGGCCGGCCTGGCCTTGCCGCTCGGCCAGCCGGTCAAGGTGCAGGTGAAGCTGAAGGCTACTGCGCAGGGGTTGCCCCTGCCGGCCAGCGCGCTGGTGCGCAACACCGCCAATCAGGTCGTGGTGTGGGTGAAAACTGCGCCGGAGCGCTTTGCCGCGCGGGCGGTCCGCAGCGAGCCGCTAGATGGCCTGCGCGTGCTGGTCACCGGCGGCTTGCAGGCGGGCGACCGGGTGGTGGTGCAGGGCGCCAGCCTGATCGCGCAGATTCGTTAGGAGGCCGGCCATGTTCCAGTGGTTGCTTGAAAAAAGCCTGGGCAGTCGGCTCTTCGTGCTGGTCGCAGCGGCGGTGCTGATGGTCTGGGGCGGCTTGCAGGCGACGCGCCTGCCAGTCGATGTCTTCCCCGACCTCAACAAGCCGACGGTGACGGTAATGACCGAGGCCGGCGGCATGGCGCCGGAGGAAGTCGAGCAGTTGCTCAGCTTTCCGCTCGAAACGGCGATGAGCGGCCTGCCCGGCATTGCCAACGTGCGCTCCATTTCCAGCGCCGGGCTGTCCTTCGTCTACCTGACCTTCGACTGGCAGGTCGATGTCTATCGTGCCCGGCAGATGGTCAGCGAGCGGCTGACGGCGCTGGAGGCCACCCTGCCGCCCGGCGCGGTGCCGCGCATGGGGCCGGTGTCGTCGATCATGGGCGAGATCATGCTGGTCGCCATTCCCATCCGCGGCGACGGAGCCGACCCCAAGGCGGCGCGCGAATACGCCGACTGGGTGCTGCGCCCGCGCCTGATGGCGATTGCCGGCGTGTCGCAGGTCATCCCGATCGGCGGCGAGGTGCGCCAGTTCCAGGTGCGCCCGGATACGCGGCGGATGGCCGAACTGGGCATCGGCCTGGAGCAGATCGAGAGTGCGGTGCGCGGTTTCGCCGCCAATACCTCGGGCGGCTTCCTCGAACTCAACGGCCGCGAGTACCTGATCCGCCACCTCGGGCGCAGCGCACGGCTGGAGGATCTGAAGAACGTTGCGCTGACGGCACGCGCCGGGCAGCCCATCCTGCTGCGCCAGGTGGCCGAGGTGGGTTTCTCGGCGGCGATCAAGCGCGGCGATGGCGGCTTCGACGATGGGGAGGTCGCCAGCCCGGCCGTCATCCTCAGCATCCAGAAGCAGCCGACGGCCGATACCGTCGATCTGACCCGGCGCCTGGAGGCGGCGCTGGCCGACATGAAGGGCAGCCTGCCGGCCGGCATGAGCGCGCCGCAGGTCTTCTTCCGCCAGGCCGACTTCATCGAGGCCTCGCTCGGCAACCTGCAGATGAAGCTGCTGATGGCCTCGTTCTTCGTGGCCGGGGTGCTGTTCTTCTTCCTTGGCAACTTCCGCACCATGCTGATTTCGCTGACCGCCATTCCCTTGTCCATCCTGACGGCGATCCTCGTCTTCAAGTGGCTGGGGCTGTCGATCAACACGATGACCCTGGGCGGTCTGGCCATCGCCATCGGCGAACTGGTCGACGACGCGGTGGTCGATGTCGAGAACATCCTGCGCCGCCTGAAGGAGAAGGCGGCGCGCGGCGAGGCGTATTCGGTGCGGCAGACGGTGATCGCCGCCTCGCTGGAAGTGCGCACCGCCATCGTCTATGCGACGCTGATCATCGCCCTGGTCTTTGTGCCGCTGTTTGCCCTGCCGGGCATCGAAGGCCGCCTGTTCGTGCCGCTCGGCATCGCCTACATCGTGGCTATCCTGGCTTCGCTGGCGGTTTCGGTGCTGGTCACGCCGGTGCTTTCATCGCTGCTGTTGCCGGCCTTGGTCAAGGAGGCGCATGGCGAGACGCGCCTGGTGATCTGGTTGAAAGGGCATTACCGGCGGACGCTGGAAGCCGTGCTCGCTTCGCCGAAAGGGCTGGTCGCCGGGGCCGCCGTCGCCGTCGTGCTGGCCGTGCTGGCCGTGCCCCTGTTTCCGACCACTTTCCTGCCCCCCTTCAACGAAGGCTCGATCACCCTCGGCCTGCGCCTCAATCCGGGCGTGACGCTGTCCGAGTCGATCCGCGTCGCCGGGGCGGCCGAGCAGGCGCTGCGCGGCTTGCCGGAAATCGATCACATGGGGCGGCGCACCGGGCGGGCCGAACTGGACGAGCATGCCGAGGGCGTCCACGTCACCGAGTTCGACATCAAGCTCAAGCCGCAGGGGCGGCCGAAGGAAGCGGTCTATGCCGACATCCGGCAACGCCTGCGCGACCTGCCGGCCAGCATCAGCATCGGCCAGCCGATCGCCCACCGCATCGACCACATGCTGTCCGGCGTGCGGGCGCAGATCGCCATCAAGGTGTTTGGCGAAGACCTCGATACCCTGCGTTCGCAGGCCGGCCTGCTGCGCGAGCGGCTGGCGAAGATTCCCGGCATGGCCGATCTGGACATCGAGAAACAGGTGCTGGCACCGCAGATCAAGGTGCGCGTCGATTTCGACGCCGCCGCCCGCTACGGCATCTCGACGGCGCAACTGACACGCAGCCTGCAGACCCTGGTCGATGGTCAGGTGGTGACGCAGATTGTCGAAGGCAACCGCCGCTTCGATCTCGTCGTCCGCCTGCCCGAGGCGGCGCGGTCGCTCGACGGTTTGGCCCAGCTGCTGATCGAGACGCCCAGCGGCCGTGTCCCGCTGTCCCGGCTGGCCAGCATCGAGGATGCCGACGGCCCGAACCAGATCACCCGTGATGAAGGGCGGCGGCGCATCGTCATCTCGGCCAACGTGCAGGGGCGCGCGTTGTCCGCCGTCGTTGCCGACCTGCGCCAGGCGGTGGCCGAATTCCCGCTGCCCGAGGGCTACTTCATCACCCTGGGCGGCCAGTTCCAGGCGCAGGAGGAGGCGGCCCGGCTGATCGCCGTGCTGGCGCTGGGCTCGACGGCGCTGATTTTCATCGTGCTCTACAGCCGCTACCGCTCGGCGCTGCTGGCCGGCCTGATCATGGCCAACGTGCCGCTCGCCCTGGTTGGCAGCGTGCTCGGCCTGTGGCTGTCCGGCCAGCCGCTGTCGGTCGCCGCGCTGATCGGCTTCATCACGCTGGCCGGCATCGCCACGCGCAACGGCATCCTGAAAATCAGCCACTACCTGAACCTGATGCGCTTCGAAGGCGAGGCTTTCGGCGTGCCGATGATCGTGCGCGGCTCGCTGGAACGGCTGACGCCGGTGCTGATGACCGCGCTGGTCGCGGCCTTTGCCCTCGCGCCGCTGCTCTTCGAGGCCGAGCAACCGGGCACCGAGATCCTGCATCCGGTGGCCGTGGTGATTTTCTCCGGGCTGGTCAGTTCGACCCTGCTCGATACCTTCGTAACCCCCGCCCTGTTCTGGCTGTTCGGCCGGAAAGCGGCGGAACGCCTGCTCGCCGAAGGTGGCGACGAGGCGCTTTGATTTTTTTGAGGAGTCTGACCATGCGAACCCATCACGTATTACCGATTACCGCCCTCCTGGTTGCCCTCGGGCTGCCGACCGCGGCCCTGGCGCATGCCGAGCACGGCCAGCCACAATTCGGGGGCGTCGTGGCCGAGGCTGGTGAGGCGCAATTCGAGGTCGTCGGCAAGGACGGCAAACTGGTCGTGCACGTCACCAACCATGGCGCGCCGCTCGATACCGTGGGGGCGACCGGCAAGTTGACCGTGCTGACCGGTACGAGCAAGCAGGACATTCAACTGAAGCCGGCTGGCGGCAATCGCCTGGAGGGGGCGGGCAGCTACGCCGCCGGTGCCAAGTTGCTGCTGCAGGTTCAACTGCTCGGCAAGAAGCCGCTGCAGGCCCGTGCCGTCGCTCAATGATCGCCAGGAAAGGAAGAAAAATGAACGAGCCCCTGCTATCCCGCCGCCGTCTGCTGCTCTCCGCGTTGGCGACGGTCGCCTTGCCGGCCTGGGCAGCGCCCGCCAGGCCCCGGGTCGATGTGTGGAAGGATCCGAATTGTGGTTGTTGCGGCGACTGGGTCAAGCACCTCGAAGCGGAAGGCTTTGCCGTGCGCGTCTTTGCCACGGGCGCCGATGCGGCCCGTCGCCGGCTCGGCTTGCCCGATGCCTACGCCTCGTGCCATACCGCATTGGTCGATGGCTACGTGCTGGAGGGCCACGTCCCGGCGACCGACATTCGGCGCCTGCTGGCCGATAAACCCAAGGCCTTGGGGCTGGCCGTGCCGGGCATGCCGGTCGGTTCGCCGGGCATGGACGGTCCTGTCTATCAGGGCCGGCGCGACCCCTACGATGTGCTGCTGGTCAGCCGCGACGGGCGGGCGGCGGTCTTCGCCAGCTACCGTTAGGCAGCATCGGCGGCGCGTTCGAGCAGCATCGCGTCGCCGTAGCTGAAGAAGCGGTAGCGCTCGGCGACCGCGTG
>ERZ1645192.4967-NODE-4967-length-10434-cov-4.794103_pt1 | contig 10434 bp, 7 predicted proteins | sample MGYA00575354_ERZ1645192 | MGnify/ENA primary metagenome ERZ1645192 (study PRJEB40844, sample SAMN11349763) | freshwater sediment metagenome | isolation source: river sediment | host: Sediment | place: India: Faizupur Khadar , New Delhi | collected 2017-02-21 ...
CGGAGCTTCTGCTGGAGACGGAGCTGAAGGACGAGCAGCGGGACTTCGCGCGGATGATCCACACAAGCGCCTCCAATCTGCTCGGCGTGCTCAACGATATCCTCGACTTTTCGAAGGTCGAAGCGGGGCGGTTCGAGCTGAACATCCTCCCGTTTTCCCCGGCCAACCTCGTGAGGGAGTCGGCGGAGCTCTTCTCTCCCCAGGCCGCTTCCAAGGAGCTCTCGCTCAATCTGCGGCTGGACGGCGCCCTGCCCCCACATCTGCTTGGCGATCCGGTCCGCCTGCGCCAGATTCTCATCAATCTGCTCTCGAACGCGGTGAAGTTCACGAAAGAGGGAAGCGTCTGCGTCTCCGCAAAGCTCCTCCGCGACGGTGAAAAGAGCGCCGATATTCTCTTCTCCGTTACGGATACCGGTCCCGGAATTCCGGACGCGCTTCTGGCGGATATCTTCACCCCGTTCACGCAGGGGGAGGCCTTCCTGAACAGACGATACGGCGGCACCGGGCTCGGACTGGCTATTTCAAGCCGTTTCGTCGAGATGATGGGGGGGTTTCTTCTGGTCGAGAGCACGCCGGGAACGGGCTCCTCATTCTCTTTCTCCCTCACCTTCGAGAAGGGAGAGGAACGGCGGCTGGAGGATGTGAAAAACCAGGAGAGGGAATCCCTTCCGGTGCGAACCCGCGCCTCCGACCCGACGGTGCTGGTGGTGGAGGACAACGCGGTGAACCGCGAGCTTGTCCGGCTGCTGCTGGCAAAGGCCGGGTACGAGGCGACGCTGGCGGAAAACGGCAGGGAGGCTGTGGATATATTGTCGAAGAAACGCTTCGGCCTGGTGCTGATGGACATCCAGATGCCGGTCATGGACGGGTACGAAGCGACCGCACTGATCAGGAATCCCTCGTCGGACGTGCTCGACCACACGGTCCCCGTGGTCGCGCTGACGGCCCACGCCGTCGAAGGTTTCCGCGACGAGTGTCTCTCCAGAGGAATGGACGACTACCTTCCCAAACCGTTCTCCTCGGCGGATCTGCTGGGGTTGCTCTACAAGTGGCTTCCCATGAAGACGCGCCCCGCGGCGCCGGAGCCCGCCGGCGCAGGGGCTCAAGCGTCGTCCCCGGGGCAGGATGTGTTCGACCCCGACGGATTCTTCTCGAAACTCTTCAACGACCGGGAAGAAGGAAAGGAGCTCCTGGAGCTTTTCCTTGAATCCTTCCCTGAGGACATCGAACTGCTTCGGCAGGCGATCAACGACGGGGAGTACGACAAAGCGGCGAAGATCGCCCACACGATGAAAGGAACGGCGGGAAACGCCTGCGCCCGGAGCATGAGCCAGTGCGCGAAAGCGCTGCAGCTGGCGGCGAAGGAAGAGGACCGGGAGAAGACCGTGCGGCTGTTCGAGGAGCTGGTCGCCATCTTCGACAAGGTTCGCGAGGCGATGCTGAAGGAGATGGAGCGCTGACCGCTACTTTCCGGGGAAACGCTTTTGAAACAGAGCCATCAGGGAGGCAAACCGGCGGGCAAGCGTCTCCCGCTCGGGGGAGAACTTCTCTTTGACCTCCTCGAAATTGCGCTCGACAAGCTCCTTCGGCGGGACAACGCGGAAGGGCTCTTCCTTGCGGGGAGGAGACGGGCGGTGCGACGCCTTGCCCGGAACCACCTTGACCGACGTCACGGAGAGTCCCGTCCGCCTCGACAGCTCCCTCGCGAGCGAGCCGGCCCGCATGGAGATCATCTTCGCCGCGGCGGGGCTTTCCGCCTTCACCAGCAGCGCGCCCTCGTCGATATCCTCGGCGTACGTCTTCGCCGCGAGCGCGCCTCCGACGATCTCCGCCCATACTTTCCGGAGCTCCGGGAGGGCGAGCCTCTCTTCCGCCTGTCTGGGGAGGACGCCCCGAAGCAGACCTCCCACCTTTGAAGGGTCTCTTCTACTCCTCCGCCGCCACACTGCGTTCCTTCCTCCTCGACAGCGCGTTCAGCCACACCGAAAGCAGATGAATATCGGTGGGCGTCACCCCGGAGATGCGCCCCGCCTGGCCGAGCGTGTACGGACGGACGGCTTCCAGCTTCTGCCTGCTCTCGGCGAGCAGACCGGGAACACTGCCGTAGTCCATGTCGGAAGGGAGCGAGACATGCTCCATCCGCTCCATGCGCGCCACCTGCCTCCCCTGCCGCTCGATATACCCCTCGTACTTTACCTCGACTTCAAGAGAAAGCGCCTCCCCGCCTCTCGGCGGTTCAGGGGAGGGGGAGTACTTTTCGACGAGCGAATAGGGCACTCCGGGGCGCCGGAGCAGCTCCACTGCTTTCGTTCCCTCCGATATGGGGGCGGAGTCCAGCGCGGCCAGCTCCCTGTTGAGCTCGTCCGAAGGAGGGATCTTCGCGTGCGCAAGGCGTTCGAGCTCGTCGTCGATCCGCTTCCACCCGGAGAGCAGCCTGTTCCATCGTTCGTCGTCCAGCAGCCCGAGTCTGCGCCCTATGGGAGCGAGCCTGCGGTCGGCGTTGTCGTGCCGCAGCAGCAGACGGTGTTCGCACCTGCTGGTGAGCATCCGGTACGGCTCGTTCGTCCCCTTCGTGACCAGGTCGTCCACAAGCACGCCGATGTACGACTCCGACCGGCCGAGCACGAGCGGCTCCTCCCCCCGCGCCTTCAGCGACGCGTTGATCCCCGCGAGCAGCCCCTGCGCGGCGGCCTCCTCGTACCCGGACGTTCCGTTGATCTGCCCGGCGCAGAAGAGTCCGGAGACAGCCTTCGTCTCCAGCCAGGGAGTGAGCTGCGTCGGCACGACGTAGTCGTACTCGATGGCGTAGCCCGGGCGGGTGATGTGCGCATGCTCGCACCCGGGAAGCGAACGGACCATCGCAAGCTGGACGTCGAACGGCAGGCTCGTCGAAAAGTTCTGGACGTACACCTCTTTATTGCTCCGCGAGACCGGCTCCAGAAAGATCAGGTGGCTCTCCTTCTCCGGGAATTTAATGACCTTGTCCTCGATGGACGGGCAGTAGCGGGGTCCGCTCCCCTCCATCCACCCCATCGAAAGAGGCGAACGGTGCAGGTTCTCCCTGATGATCTCGTGCGTGCGGCGGTTGCTCCTCGTCAGGTGGCAGAAGTACCCTTCGTGGATCGTCCCCTCCCCCCAGAGGGAGAAGGAGAGCGGCTCGTCGGCGCTCGCCTGCGAGGTCAGCGACGAGAGGTCGAGCGTGTCGGCATGCAGGCGCGGCGTTGTGTCCGTGCGCATCCTGCGGATTTCGAGCCCGGCTGCGCGCAGCGACGCAGGCAGCTCCACGGAGGGCGTCTGTCCGAGGGGGCCGGACGGAAAGCTCTTGGGCCCGATGTGCACCTTGCCGCCGAGGTAGGTTCCCGTGGCGAGCACGACAACCTTCGCCTCGTAGTCGAAGCCGAACTTCGTCCGGACGCCGCGCACGCGCCCCTCCTCGATCCAGAGGTCGGTCACGGTCTCCTGCCGCACTTCGAGGTTCTTCTGCGTCTCTATCTTCATCGTGTAGTGCCTGGCGTACTCGGCGAGGTCGCACTGCGCGCGCAGCGCCCTCACCGCGGGCCCCTTCGACGTGTTGAGCCATCGGACGAGCATCGCGGAGGCATCCGCCGCCTCGGCCTGCTCGCCGCCGAGCGCGCTCCCCTCGCGGACGAGGTGCCCCTTCGCGGGACCGCCTATCGACGGGTTGCACGGCATCAGGGCGGTGTTGTCCAGGTAGAGGTTGAGGTGGAGGACGGAGACTCCCGTCCGCGCGGCGGCGAGGGCCGCCTCGCACCCTGCGTGCCCTCCTCCGACGACGATCACGTCGTACTTTTTCTCATACAGCGGCATCTTCTCGATCACAATCCTTTGAACTCAACTTGAACGGCTATGTACATGGGAGGACGGCGCCCCCCTCGACGCGCAGGGTCAGTCCGGGCCAGTCCGGAACGACCTCTCCCGCGGCCGTGGCGACCACCTGCCACCCCGTTGATCTCAGCGTTTCCACGGTGACTTCGCGCCCGGCGGCGTCGAGTTCGGAGGCGATCTCGTCGAGCAGCAGAATCGGCGAACGGCGGAGGCGGCGCTCGACGCACCGGCCCGCCGCGATCATCAGCGCCGCGGAGGCACGCCGCTTCTGTCCCCTGCTCAGACAGGAGGCGGCGGAACGATCGCCGCAACAAACCTCCAGATCGTCCCTGTGCGGCCCGACAAGCGGCGAGCAGCAGAGACGCTCCTTCTCCCTCCGCGCTTCGAGAGACTCCCACCAGTCCTCAAGAGGGTCCTTCACCCTCCCCGCGCCGCCTCTGACGTGCGCCAGCCGAACCGGCAGCGGCAGAAGATCAGGAAGCGCCGCAAGTCCCTCGGCAAGCGCCGAAACGGCGGACGCTCTCGCCCCCCAGAGCCAAGAAGCCAGCGGGGCCATCGCCTTGGAGAGCGCGACGAGGTTTCCTCCCTGCCGGAGCAGCACGATCCTGTGGCGCACCGCCCGCCGGAACTCGACGAGACGCCGCGCATAGAGCGGCCAGAGCAGCGCGCACAGACGGTCGAGAAACGAACGCCTCCGGGCGGGAGATCCGTCGAGCAGCTCCATGTCGGAAGGGAGAAACGCGAGCGACGGAGCGACGGAACGGACTTCGGGGAAGGAGCAGCGCTTCCCGTTGTACTTGACGACGGTGCTTCCTCCGATGCCGACGGCGAGAAACGCCTCCTCCTCGCCGAAGAAGTCGCCGGTGACGTACGTCTTTTTCTCGGCGCTGCCCCAGGAAGCAATATCTTTCCTGTCGCCCAGCGGCCCCCAGCCGAGCAGCAGATGAAGCGCCTCAAGACAGTTCGTCTTCCCGGCGCCGTTCTTCCCGACGAGCAGATTCAATCCTTCGCCCCACAGAATCGTCTCCGTCGTTATATTCTTGAAGTTTCGAAGACGAAGCGCCCCGCAGCGCATTCAGCTCCCCTATTCGGGAATCTCCGTCTCGTTTTCCTCGTCCATTTCGCCGTGGAGTAAATCGCTCTCGTTAATCTTGATCGGCATCGCCATGTAGAGGAAGTCCTTCTCCCCCGGTCTGAGCATGGTCATCTGTCCGTCCGGGCCGTTGAAGCTGATGAAGACGCGGTCGCCATACAGGGCTTTCAGCCCTTCGATCAGGAAAGAGACGTTGAAGGCCACGGTCAGCGATTCTCCCTCGATCTTCGCGTCGAGAACCTCCTGAACGGCTCCGGTCTCGGGCGCCTTCCCCGTAAGGAGGAGATCGCCTTCCGGCGAAAGACGGACGAGCACCATGTGACTGAAATCGCGCACGATGACGTCCACGCGTTCGAGCGCGGCGATCAGTTCGTGCCTGTCGATATCCATCGTCGTTGTCGTCTGTGGATTCAGTATGTTTTCATAATTCGGGAATGCGGTATCCACTCTGCGGACGGAGAACTCCATAGAGCCCATCTGAAAGAACACGAGCGTGCTTTCAACAAGGATCTCGATGGGAGACTCGCCGTCAAGCGCGCCAAGAAGCCGTTGCAGCTCGCGGACTCCCGTGATGGGAAGGAGAAATTCACAGTTTTCTCCGGTGCGTACGGGGGAACACTTTGACAGGGAGAGACGTCTGCCGTCCGTGGCGACGACGCGCATTTCTCCGTCTCGAAGCTGGAAAAAAGCCGTTCCCAGGTACTTCGGGAACTCCTCGCCCGTAGTGCAGGCAACGGTTCCCTCGGAGACCGCGCGAAGCAGCTCCGACGCCGTCGCCGTACAGAAAAAGGCCGCGCTTTCGGAGACCGGAAGCTTGGGAAACTCACGGGGAGAGTACGTGGTGAACTTGTACTTGTTCCGCCCCGCGATGATGATCCCCTTGCCGTCGGTGATGGAGACGGTGAAGACGTTCGTCGGCGCTTTCTTGAAGAGCTCGCCGACGAGTTTGACCGGAAGAACGGCTTCTCCCTCCTCCTCGACGAGAACGCCCTGCGAGATGCACTTGATCGAGGTCTTCAGATCCGTAGCCTCCATAAGTACGCTGTTGTCCGCGTCGGCAGTCCGCAGTAAAACTCCTGTGAGGGAATTGATCGTACTTTTAGAGCTTGTGCTCCTTTCGGCGATCTGCCAGTTTTTCATGAATTCTCCCTTGCTGATTTGCAGTCTCATGCCTTTCCCTCCCGGGTCTCATCTTTTATTGTTCTTTATCTTTTAGTAGCAGTAATGGTAATAAGGGGTGTGCGAATTGTGGATAACCGTCCCCGGACCTTTGGAGAACGAACGACTTCACTGTGGACAGACCTGGGCGATTCATTCAGAAATTATCCACATTGTCCACAGGACATTCCGTACATTTCTTCATTCTGCGAGAGTTATCCACATATCGACCCCGAGTTTCACAGCTTGCCCTCTATTGTATCCACAATCTGTTTGATCCGCGGCTGCTCTTTGATCATCTGCGCTATCTTTCTGTGCGCGTGGAGCACCGTCGTGTGGTCCTTCTTCTTGAACGCCATGCCTATCTGCTGCAGGCTCGACTCCGTGATCTTCCGGCAGAGGTACATCGCGATCTGGCGGGCCATCGCGAGATCGGACGTCCTCTTCGAGCTGAGCAGTTCGTCCACCGACATGCTGAAGAAATCGGCGACGGTATTCTGAATGGAGTCGATGCTCACAGGGCCGCGCAGGTCTTTTCTGATGACGTCCTTCAGCCACTCCCGCGTGTTCTCCTCGTTGATGGGCTCGGCGGCGAGTTCTGCGCAGGCCACGACGCGGTTGAGCGCGCCCTCGAGCTCGCGGATGTTGCTCGGGATGTTGATCGCGAGGAAGTTGATCACGTCGTCCGGGATGTTGTAGCGGCGGAGCTGCGCCTTCTTCTGGAGAATGGCGATGCGCGTCTCCAGGTCGGGCGACTGGATGTCGGTCACCAGCCCCCATTCGAAACGGCTCACAAGGCGGTCCTCGATGCTCTGGATCTCCTTCGGCGGCCGGTCGGAGCAGATGATGATCTGCTTCTTCGATGTGTGGAGCTGGTTGAACGTGTGGAAAAACTCCTCCTGGCTGCTTCCCTTGTTCCCGAGGAACTGGATGTCGTCGATGAGCAGAATGTCCACGCTCCGGTACTTCGACTTGAACTCCTGCGTCTTGTTGTTCTTGATCGACTGGATGAACTCGTTGATGAACTTCTCCGAGCTGACGTACGTCACGCGCGAGTTCGAGTTCCGGTCGAGCACGTAGTGCCCGATCGCGTGCATGAGATGCGTCTTCCCCAAACCGACGCCCCCCCAGATGAAGAGCGGGTTGTAGGCCTCTCCCGGCGTTTCGGCCACGGCGAGGCTTGCGGCGTGCGCGAGCCGGTTCGACTTCCCCACGACGAACGAGTTGAAGAGGTACCCCGGGTTCAAACCGCTGCGGGACTCCAAATTCCCGGCGGAGACAGCGCGTTCGGCCCGTTCCCGCTCTTCCTTCCGGGTTTCGGCGCCCACTCTGAGTTCGATCGACCGTCCCCCGCCCGTCTCCGTAAAGATGTGGATAAGCTCCTTCAGAAACCGGGAGGATATCTGCTCCTTTACGAAGACATTGGGGACGTCGAGGACGAGCACGCCGTCCGTAAACTCGGTGGGAGCGCAGGTTCTGAGCCACGTTTCCGTCGCCCCCGCGGGGAGTTGCGAACCGGCCTCGTCGAGAATATGATCCCACAGATGCTGTAAATCGTTGTCCACAATACTTCACCTCATGCTGAGAATGGCACCATATTATCACAGAGACTGTGGATAAGCTGCACATTCGCGCCTGAAACGGGAAAAAGCCGCCCTTTCAATCCATTGTCGCCTTGGAAAGAGATACGTTGTCCACAAAAGTTATCCACATATCCACAAAATAAGTTTCGTTTTGTGGATAGGGAGAATGGCGGATGTGGACGGATGTAAAGAAGTTGTTACAAAATTCGCGGTCTGTCCACAAACTCCTCTGCGCTTGCAGGAAGCAAAATGAGCTCTTTATCCACAAACTTTCCACCGTTGTGGATAAAGGGTGTGGATGCCTGTGAATCTACGAATTGCTGTTCCTCCAGGTGAACCGGGGCGGGAAAAAGAGACGCCGCCGTCCGTCCGGAAATTCAGTTGCCCGACAGTTTCAAAGAGCGGACGGAAAGGGTAGAATACAGTGCGGAGTCATTTTCTCAACACTCTCGCAGGACGACACCCTGTTCCGCCAAAAAAGGAGAATACCATATGGATCACTCGCTGCTTCACATCATCAGCCACACCGACCTCGACGGCATCGCCGCCGCCGCCGTCGCCTGGCATCGCTGGCAGCCGACGCGGCCGCTGAAGGTCTCGCTGGCCGGGTACGGCACGGTGGATGCGCTCATCCTCGAAAGTATCGAGGCCGGGCAGGAGTTCGTCGTCATCGATCTTTTCTGCCAGAACGAGAAGACAATAGAAAAACTGGACAAACAGTATATTGCCGACGACGCTCCGTTTCTCTTCGACCATCACGACACCACGGCCGCGCGCTACGGCAACCGCCCCTGGGCCGTCGTGGACACCAATTATTGCGCGGCGAAGGTCTACTACCGCTGGCTCGTCGGGACGGGCGCGCCCGGAATGGAGCGTCTCGCTCCTCTCGTGGAGCTGGCGAACGACCGGGACCTCTGGATCAACGAGAATCCGGACAGCCGTCTCTGGCAGGCGCTCATCACCCTCTGCGGCCCGCAGAGCCTCTTCGCGCGGCTGGCTGCGAACCCCGAGGCCGTCCTCCTTCCGCACGAGCGGGCAGCCGCCGTGGAGTTCGTCGAGAAGCAGGAGAAGCGCTTCGCCCTCGCGGTGGAGAAGATCGGCAAGAGCAAAGACGATCTTGCCTTCGTGGAGCCCGGAATCCTCGAGTTCGGCGACGTCTCCGACTTCGGGGGCCTGGTGCTCGACCGGATGGCGAACCCGCCGCTGCTTGTCGCGGTGGCGGCGAAGCGCTACTCCGGCGAGTGGGCCGTGTCGATGCGCAGCCGGAGCGAGACGGCGGGCAAGGTGGTCGGGATGCTCCGCGACGGCAAGAAGATACGGGGGGGCGGGCACGACGACTCCGCGGCGCTCTACTTCCCCCCTTCCTACTCTCCCGAGCAGATCCGCACGACGATCACGGCGGCCCTCCGGACGATCAAGGACTCGGAGCGCCCCACCGGCGTGACGCTGGGCGATCTGCTGGCATCGGGAAAGTCGGGACGCAAATGACCATGAAACCGGGGAAGGGCTTCGCCGACTTCTTCGGCCTGAAAAAAAGCATCGTCGGCATGCTCTCCATGGTGATCCTCGTGGGCCTGGGAGAGCGGATGGCGGAGCGTTTCCTCCCGATCTACCTTCTCACGCTCGGGGGAGGCGCGCTCTCCATCGGCATGCTGAACGGGCTGGACAATCTCCTCTCGGCGCTCTACTCCTTCCCCGGAGGGTATATCGCCGACCGCTTCGGCACGAAGCGAGCGCTGCTCTTCTTCAACATTCTTGCGATGACGGGGTTTGCCGTGGTGATCTTCGTTCCCCGCTGGGAGGCGGTCATAGGGGCCTCTTTCCTGTTCCTCTCGTGGACGGCAATCTCCCTCCCGGCGACGATGAAGCTCATCGCCTCGGCGCTGCCCAAGAACAAGCGCACCATGGGAGTCTCCGTCCACTCCCTCGTACGGCGGATTCCGATGGCGCTCGGGCCGATTGTAGGCGGCGCGATGATCGGCCTGTTCGGGGAGTCGCTCGGCGTCAGAATCGCCTTCGGAGGCGCGTTTTTCTTCGCGCTGCTCGCGCTTCTGCTCCAGCAGCGACTCATCGACGACGCGCATCAGGATGTCGTCGAGCGGCCTGAGGGAAACCCGCTGAAGATCTTCCGGAAGATGAGCCCCGAGCTGAAGAATCTGCTTGTCTCCGATATTCTGGTCCGCTTCTGCGAGCAGATTCCCTACGCGTTCGCCGTTGTCTGGGCGATGAAGACGATCGCCTCTCCCGTGACGGCCTTCCAGTTCGGACTGCTCACGGCGGTCGAGATGGTCGTCGCCCTGCTGATCTACATCCCCGTGGCCTGGCTGGCCGACAGGGGGCGGAAGAAGATCTTCGTGACCATCACCTTCTGCTTCTTCACGGCGTTTCCGCTGGTACTCCTCGCGTCCCGCTCCTTCGAGGCGCTCCTGATCGCCTTCGCGGTGCGCGGACTGAAGGAGTTCGGCGAACCTACGAGGAAATCGCTGATCCTTGATCTCTCCCCTCAGGGGGAGTCCGCCGCCATGTTCGGCCTCTACTACCTTCTGCGGGATACCGTAGTCTCCGTGGCGGCCTTCGGCGGCGCGTTCCTCTGGATGGCGGGACCGGCGGTCAATTTTCTGACGGCTTCGGCTTTCGGCGCCGCAGGGACGATATGGTTCATCGTGTACGGCAAGGACCTCCCCTCGGGCGAGGCTGTTGCGAAAGGAGATGACGCGCGATGAAAGCGCTTGTGACGGGGTTCGCCCCGTTCGG
>ERZ1645192.4969-NODE-4969-length-10431-cov-9.957691_pt1 | contig 10431 bp, 9 predicted proteins | sample MGYA00575354_ERZ1645192 | MGnify/ENA primary metagenome ERZ1645192 (study PRJEB40844, sample SAMN11349763) | freshwater sediment metagenome | isolation source: river sediment | host: Sediment | place: India: Faizupur Khadar , New Delhi | collected 2017-02-21 ...
TGGCGTCCCCTAGGGGACTCGAACCCCTGTTACCGCCGTGAAAGGGCGGTGTCCTAGGCCACTAGACGAAGGGGACCTTCATCCGCCTGCGTCGGGCCAGCAGCGCGAAGGCGGCAATGTAGTGAAGCGCTGCGCCAGCGTCAAGAGACCGCCGGCAAACCGCTCCACCCCCGAATCGGATACAACGGCCGCGCAGCAGAGAGTGTGGTATGATGGCGGCGTCCACGCAATGCCTGCAACCAGCAGTTGCCCGCCATTCACCTCACTGTCGCCGTCTCGCGATCCAACCCATGCCGCTTTGCTGCATCGATGACGATGCAGGATGCTTTGTCTTTCCCACTTTCAGGAATCCCATGAGTTTTGCCACCCTCGGCCTTGCCAATGAAATTCTTCGCGCCCTCTCCGACCAGGGCTACACCGACCCGACGCCGATTCAGCAGCAGGCGATTCCCACCGTATTGGCCGGTGGTGATCTCCTTGCCGCCGCGCAGACCGGTACCGGCAAGACGGCCGGCTTCACGCTGCCGATTCTGCAACGCCTTGCTGACACTCCAGCGCCTGCCAATGGCCACCGCCCCATTCGGGCGCTGATTCTGGCACCGACCCGTGAACTGGCCGCCCAGATCGAGGAGAGCATCCGCGGCTACGGCAAGTATCTGCGCAGCACCTCAACCGCGATCTTTGGTGGCGTCGGCATCAACCCACAGATCGAACGACTGCGGCGCGGTGTCGACATCCTGGTCGCCACGCCGGGTCGCTTGCTCGACCACCTCCAGCAGCGCACGGTCAACCTGTCGCAGGTGGAGATTCTGGTGCTGGACGAAGCCGACCGGATGCTCGACATGGGATTCATCCATGACATCCGCCGCATTCTTGCGCTGCTCCCCAAAAAGCGGCAAAACCTGCTCTTCTCTGCAACCTTCTCAAATGAAATCAAAACGCTGGCAAATACATTGCTGAACAGCCCCACCCATATCGAGGTGGCGCGGCGCAATGCGCCGGCCGATGCGGTGACGCAAAAGGTCTATCGGGTCGATCGGGAGCGCAAGCGCGAACTGCTGACCCATCTGATCCGGCAGCACCAGTGGTATCAGGTGCTGGTGTTCACCCGCACCAAGCATGTGGCCAATCGCCTCGCGGAGCAGTTGGACAAAAGTGGCATTCCGGCACTGGCCATCCATGGCAACAAGAGCCAGAACGCCCGCACCCGCGCCCTGTCGGAGTTCAAGCTTGGCCAGTTGCAGGTGTTGGTCGCAACCGACATCGCCGCCCGTGGCATCGACATCGATGAACTGCCGCACGTGATCAACTTCGAACTGCCCAACGTGGCGGAAGATTACATTCATCGCATCGGCCGCACCGGCCGCGCCGGCGCCCAGGGCGAAGCCATCTCGCTGGTCTGTGTCGATGAAGCAAAACTGCTGACCGGCATCGAACGGCTGCTCAAGCGCACCCTGCCGAGTGAAACGGTGCCCGGTTTCGAGCCCGATCCGAGCATCAAACCCCAGCCGGAACTGATCATGCAGCGCGGCAACCGCATGAAACCGACGCCCCGCCAGGCAAACGGCAATGTTCGAAGCGGCCAGCGGCACGGCTGACGTGGCCGCTTGGGGTTCTGGTAACATGGCCCAACCCACGATGACGATCCATCGGAGCTGAACAGACATGGCTGGAAAGTTGACCCGCGGCGATCTGCTGTCGCTGGAGCAGTATGCCGAGCAACGTCCGCTGTTCCGGGCGCGGATCATCGAACACAAGCGGAATCGCCGGCTGCCGATTGGCCCCTGCGCGGTGCTCTACTTCGAGGACCGGCTGTCGATGCAGTATCAGATTCAGGAGATGCTGCGGGCCGAGCGAATCTTTGAATCCGCGGCGATTCAGGATGAACTCGACGCCTACAACCCGCTGATTCCGGATGGCACCAACCTCAAGGCCACCTTCATGATCGAGATCGAGGATGCCGTCGAGCGCCGCGCCGCCTTGGCCCAACTGGTCGACATCGAGAATCGGGTCTGGATCAGGGTCGCCGGTTTCGACGCCGTTCACGCCATCGCCGACGAGGACATGGAGCGCGCGGACAGCGAAAAGACCTCGTCGGTCCATTTTCTGCGCTTCGAATTCACCCCCGCGATGATTGCCGCCATCCACAATGGTGCCCCACTGGCCGCCGGCATCGACCACCCAGGCTATCAGCATTGGGTCGATCCCATCCCCCGCCACATCCGCGACTCACTCGGAAACGACTTCTCCTGAAGCGCCGCAGCGCATGGCCCGCTCCGCCACGACTCATCGGCATGCAGATTGTTAACCCCGCTCCGTGCTGATAGTCTTCAGGCAGTTACGGGGTTTTGCGCCCGAATGGTGATCAACGCAGAGTGGGATAGAAGCGATGTTCTGGCAGGAGTTGAGTGAGTTCGAACCCGGCAACCTCCGTCCGCATGGCTACCAGGAGAGTTACTGCATCGCCTTTGTCGGCGATCGCCTGGTGATGTCGACCGAGGCGCCCCATTGGCAACCACTCGATCAGGGCCAATGCCGCTGGCTCAACCTCGACCGTGACAGCGAGCACTACATCGGCACCTTCCGGGGACACCCCTGCTTTACCGCCGAAGCGACCGAACCGCTGCCATCCGGCTTTGTCCTGACTGACCTGCGCGCGCTGCTGGGCCTCGCCAATGGCGACCTCTTTGCCGCCGCCAGCCGGGCCTGGCAGATGGTGCAGTGGCACCGCACCCACCGCTACTGCGGCCGCTGTGCCAGCCCGATGCAGGACCATGCGACTGACCGTGCCAAGGAGTGCCCGAATTGCAGGCTGCTGAACTACCCGCGCCTGTCACCCTGCATCATCGTGCTGGTCACCCGCGGTGAAGAGCTGCTGCTCGGGCGTTCGCCCCAATTTCCACCCGGCATGTTCAGCACTCTGGCGGGTTTCATCGAACCGGGCGAGTCGGCTGAACAGGCCCTCTACCGCGAAGTGCTCGAAGAGGTGGGCGTGCAGGTCACCAATCCACGCTACCTCAGCAGTCAGGCCTGGCCCTTTCCCAACAACCTGATGCTGGGCTTTCATGCCGACTACCTGGCCGGTGAGGTGAAGGCCGATGGCGTCGAAGTGGTGGAGGCGGGCTGGTTCCACTACAAAAATCTGCCGAAGGTGCCCGGTTCGGTGTCGATTTCGGGCTGGCTGATCGAAAGCTATCTGCGGCAACTGCAACAATAACAGGCAGTGGCGGACGACCGCTGGCCCTCCGTATTGTTCTTCATCCCTGTCAGGAGCCATCTGTGACCGCAGCACTGCTGGAGTATGCTCTTTTTCTCGCCAAGGGACTGACCCTGCTCATTCTCGTTCTGCTGCTGGTTGCCGGCATCGCCGCACTCTCGCAGCGCCAGCGCAAGGCGGCACACGGCCAGATCGAGGTGCGCAAACTGAACCATGAGTGGGAGCAGCAGGCCGACATCCTGCGCCACGCCACGCTCTCTGAACCGGCATTGAAGCTGTGGAAAAAAGAGCGGAAACAGTTCGAAAAAACACGCAAAAAAGGCGATGTTCTGCCAAAAAAACACATTTATGTCATTGATTTCAAAGGAGACATTCGCGCATCACAAACCCGGCAACTGCGCGAGGAGATCAGCGCGATCCTGGCGGTGGCCACTGCGGCGGACGAGGTGCTGGTCCGGCTCGAAAGCAGCGGCGGCATGGTGCATGCCTATGGTTTTGCCGCCTCGCAGCTCGATCGCATCCGCAATCACGGCATTGCGCTCACCATCTGCGTCGACATGGTGGCCGCCAGCGGCGGCTACATGATGGCCTGCATCGCCAACCGGCTGCTGGCGGCCCCTTTCGCCATGATCGGCTCGATCGGCGTCGTCGCCCAACTGCCCAACTTCCACCGACTGCTGAAAAAACATGAGATCGACTATGAACTGCTGACCGCCGGCGAATACAAGCGGACCCTGACACTCTTTGGCGAAAACAGCGAGAAGGGACGCGAAAAGTTCATCGAAGAGCTCGAAGAGACCCATGCACTGTTCAAGCATTTCGTCACCAGCCACCGCCCCCAGCTTGCCATCGAACAGGTGGCGACCGGTGAGGTCTGGTATGGGCAGAAGGCGCTCACCCATGGTCTGATCGATGAGCTGATGACCAGCGATGAATACCTCGGCCGGCAGGTGAATGAAGCCGACATCTTCAAGGTCGCCTATGTCGAAAAACGCTCGCTGCCTGAACGCATGGGGCTGAGCATGGGGCAACTGCGGCAGCGACTGGGCGGGCATCTGTCACGGCCAGCGGCTTCGATGGCCATGGCCGAAAATCTCTCCTTACAACAGCAGATTGCCGGCGAACTGCCATGAACCAGTTCCGTGCCCTGCAAACCAGCGAGATTCGCGATGGCCTCTACGGCAGCAGCGTCGTCACCCGCTCGATCGACCAACTGCCGGAGGGTGAACTGCTGATCGCCGTTCACTACTCGTCACTCAACTACAAGGATGCCCTCTCGGCCAGTGGTCACCGTGGCATCACCCGCCACTATCCGCACACCCCCGGCGTCGACGCGGCCGGCGTCGTGCAAGCATCCACCCATCCCGATTTCACACCAGGGATGCCGGTCGTCGTCACTGGCTACGACCTCGGCATGAACACCGCCGGCGGCTTTGCCGAATACATTCGGGTTCCGGCCGCCTGGGCCATTCCACTGCCCACCGAGCTGAGCCCGCGCGAAGCGATGATTCTCGGCACAGCCGGGCTCACCGCGGCGATCGCCGTCGACAAGCTGCAACGGATGGGCCTGCTGCCCGAGCAGGGCGAAGTGCTGGTCACCGGTGCCACCGGCGGTGTCGGCAGCTTGGCCGTGGCGCTGCTGGCCCGGCTCGGCTACGAGGTGGTGGCCAGTTCCGGAAAGATCGAGCAGGCCGACTACCTGTCGAAACTGGGTGCAAAGCGGGTGATCGACCGCGACACTCTCGCCGAACGCTCGCCCAGGGCACTGCTGAAACCCCTGTGGCAAGGGGCCATCGACACGGTGGGCGGCGACACCCTCGAACAGATCCTCAAATCGCTCAACTATGGCGGCTCAGTCGCATGCTGCGGGCAGCTCTCCTCGACCAGTCTCAGTTCATCGATCATGCCGTTCATTCTGCGTGGCGTGAACCTGCTGGGCGTCGACTCGGTGGAGCTGGCGCCAGCGATCAAGGCCGCCTTCTGGCGGCGGCTGGCCAGCAGCTGGGACAGCCTGCCGCTCGACCTGATCGCCCGCGAGATCACGCTGGAAGAGCTGCCGGCGCAGATCGAACGGATGCTGGCGGGCAAGTCCGTCGGCCGCGTCCTGGTCAGGGTCGGCGCGTAACGACCCGATGCGGCCGCGCTCTGGTCGCAACGGCCAGATCCGCCGTCGCCATCAGATCTGATGCAGTTTGACGGTGCGTTGCGTGCGACGTCCGCACAGCCTGTTGACGGTGCGGCGCACCGACTCCACCGTCAGCGGCTGAAGGAGCAGCGCATCGGCAACTCCTGCATCCAGCGCCGCTTGTGCCACCACATTCTCTCCCGCTTCGGTCACCAGCAGAATCTTCACCCCGCCCAGTTCTGACTTGATCTGCGGCAAGCCGGCCAGACCCAGCTCACGCAGGGTGGCGCCTCCCAGCACCAGCAGGTCGGGCTTCCAGTCGATGCCTTTGGCCACGGCCGCCGCCGGGGTCGCCAATTCATGGGCCTCGTACTCGTCATGCAGCATGAATTGCAGTACCGCGCGGATGATCTCGTCACTGTCGACGATGAACACCCGCTTGTTTTCCACTGCGGTGGCACTCCCCACTCCAACCTGCATGGCTCACCCTCCGGTCATTCTTGCTCCAACACCTGCCGCCAGATTCAGCAACTTCCGTTCCGACCTGTCCTTCAATCACGACCTGGCCTGCAAATGCCTGAAAAACAGCCTGTTGCGCCTTTCAGAGCTCAGACTGCCAATCTGTACCCTTTGCGACAGAGTCGACGGCTTTGTCGCCTTTGCAACAGCCTGCCTGAATCACCGAATACCCTAACTTTTCGAAAGATCTTAAAAAATTAATTTAAATTCAATCGCTTGAGAAAAAATATCATGGATGGCACGCGGACTGCACTGGATCGATTGCGCAGTCGATGTTTGCCGGATTTGCAGCCGATACGAAAAACCATAAGGGGTTGCAAAGGCAGTTGCTCTGGCCGGTATGGTCTTCTGCCGCATGGGCCACGAGGCCGCAGCGAATTCGGGCACCTTTCACGACCAAAACTTTGTAAGGAGATGGCAATGGCAGAACTACGGCAGATCGCCTTTTACGGCAAGGGCGGAATCGGCAAATCCACCACTTCACAAAACACCCTGGCGGCCTTGGCCGACATGGGACAGAAAATCCTGATCGTCGGCTGTGATCCCAAGGCCGACTCCACCCGCCTGATCCTGCATGCGAAGGCACAGGACACCATCCTCAGCCTGGCCGCCGAGGCAGGCAGCGTCGAGGATCTCGAACTCGAACAGGTGATGAAGACGGGCTACAAGGATATCCGCTGCGTCGAGTCGGGCGGACCGGAACCGGGTGTCGGCTGCGCCGGTCGCGGCGTGATCACCTCGATCAACTTCCTGGAAGAAGAAGGCGCCTACGAAGGCATCGACTACGTCTCCTACGACGTGCTCGGTGACGTGGTGTGCGGCGGCTTTGCCATGCCGATCCGCGAGAACAAGGCGCAGGAGATCTACATCGTCATGTCCGGCGAGATGATGGCCATGTACGCGGCCAACAACATCTCCAAGGGCATTCTGAAGTACGCCAACTCCGGCGGCGTGCGCCTGGGGGGCCTGGTGTGCAACGAGCGCCAGACCGACAAGGAGCTGGAACTCTCCGAAGCGCTGGCCGCCAAGCTCGGCACCAAGCTGATCCACTTCGTGCCGCGTGACAACGTCGTCCAGCACGCCGAACTGCGGCGGATGACGGTGATGGAGTACGCACCGGAGAGCAAGCAGGCCGAGGAGTACCGCACGCTGGCCAGAAAGATCCATGAGAACGGCGGCAAGGGCACCATCCCCACCCCGATCACCATGGATGAGCTCGAAGATCTGCTGATGGAGCACGGCATCATGAAGCGGGTCGATGAGTCGATCGTCGGTCAGAGCGCTGCGTCGGCAGTCGCCTGAGGCGCGCCAACGGAATCCACCCCTCTCCTGGTGACAGGGGTGGAATCTCCGCGAATGGCGCCAGAAGCAGCGCAGTCAACCAGCAGGACGGCGCCATCCGCCGGGGTTCACAGAATTTCAGTTCAACGTCAATGAGGAGGCCAACATGAGCCTGACCGTCGAGCAAACCAAGGCACGCAACAAAGAGCTGATCGATGAGGTGCTCAAGGTCTATCCGGACAAGACCGTCAAGAAGCGCGCCAAACACCTCAACACCTTCGAAGAGGGTAAAACCGACTGCGGCGTCAAGTCGAACATCAAGTCGGTCCCCGGCGTCATGACCATTCGTGGTTGTGCCTATGCCGGCTCCAAGGGTGTGGTGTGGGGGCCGATCAAGGACATGATCCACATCTCCCACGGCCCGGTCGGCTGCGGCCAGTACTCCTGGGCCGCGCGGCGCAACTACTACATCGGCACCACCGGCGTGGACACCTTCGTGACCATGCAGTTCACGTCGGACTTCCAGGAGAAGGACATCGTCTTCGGCGGCGACAAGAAGCTGGAGAAGATCATGGATGAGATCGAGGATCTGTTTCCGCTCAACAAGGGCATCACCGTACAGTCGGAATGTCCGATCGGCCTGATCGGCGACGACATCGAGGCGGTGTCGAAGAAAAAATCGAAGGAGTTTGGCGGCAAGACCATCGTGCCGGTGCGTTGTGAGGGCTTTCGCGGCGTCTCCCAGTCGCTGGGCCACCACATCGCCAATGACACCATCCGCGACTGGGTGTTCGACAAGGTCGACCCCGATGCCCCCGCCAGATTCGAATCCAGCCCCTACGATGTCGCCATCATCGGCGACTACAACATCGGCGGCGATGCCTGGTCGTCGCGCATCCTGCTCGAAGAGATGGGCCTGCGGGTGATCGCACAGTGGTCGGGCGACGGCTCGATCGCCGAACTCGAAGCGACCCCCAAGGCCAAGCTCAACGTGCTGCACTGCTACCGATCGATGAACTACATCAGCCGGCACATGGAAGAGAAGTACGGCATCCCCTGGGTGGAGTACAACTTCTTCGGCCCCTCCAAGATCGCCGCCTCCCTGCGCGAGATCGCCGGCCACTTCGACGACACAATCAAGGAGGGCGCCGAGCGCGTCATCGCCAAATACCAGCCGCTGATGCAGGCGGTGATCGACAAATACCGCCCACGCCTGGAAGGCAAGACGGTGATGCTCTATGTCGGCGGGCTGCGGCCGCGCCACGTCATCGGCGCCTATGAAGACCTCGGCATGGAGATCGTCGGCACCGGCTACGAATTTGGCCACAACGACGACTACCAGCGCACCACCCACTATGTGAAGGATGGCACGCTGATCTATGACGACGTCACTGGCTACGAATTCGAACAGTTCGTCGAAAAGATCCAGCCCGACCTGGTCGGCGCCGGCATCAAGGAGAAGTATGTGTTCCAGAAGATGGGCGTCCCGTTCCGGCAGATGCACTCCTGGGACTACTCCGGTCCATACCACGGCTATGACGGCTTCGCCATCTTTGCCCGCGACATGGACATGGCGATCAACAACCCGGTGTGGGGCATGACCCAGACGCCCTGGAAATGAACCCAAGCCCACAGCTCGATGCCCGGGTCACGGCCCCCGCCTGACCCGGACACGCCACAGGAGAGCCAGCATGAGCCAGAACTCAGAAGCCGTACTTGACCACTTCAACCTGTTCCGTGGCCCGGAATACAAGGAGATGTTCAAGAACAAGAAGCAGAACTTCGAGAACCCCCATCCGGATGAAAGGATCGATGGAGTGATCGAATGGACCAAGACCTGGGAATACCGCGAGAAGAACTTTGCCCGCGAGGCCCTCACCGTCAACCCGGCCAAGGCCTGCCAGCCACTCGGCGCGGTGTTCGTTGCGGTCGGCTTTGAGGGCACGCTGCCGTTCGTGCATGGCTCGCAGGGCTGCGTCGCCTACTACCGCAGCCACTTCAGCCGCCACTTCAAGGAGCCGAGCTCCTGCGTCTCCTCCAGCATGACCGAAGATGCGGCGGTGTTCGGCGGCCTCAACAACATGATCGAAGGCCTGGCCAACGCCTACAACCTCTACCAGCCGAAGATGATCGCCGTCTCCACCACCTGCATGGCCGAGGTGATTGGCGATGACCTCAACGGCTTCATCCAGAACGCCAAGGAGAAGGGCTCGGTACCGATGGATTTCGACGTGCCCTACGCCCACACCCCAGCCTTCGTCGGCAGCCACATCACCGGCTACGACAATGCGCTGAAGGGCGTTCTGCAGCACTTCTGGGACGGCAAACCTCGCGCCGCCAACGAAAAAATCAACTTCGTCGGTGGCTTCGACGGCTACACCGTCGGCAACCAGCGGGAGATTCGCCGCATCTTCGATCTGATGGGCATCGACTACACGATGCTCTGCGACCCCTCCGACGTCTGGGACACCCCCACCGACGGCCAATTCCGCATGTATGACGGCGGCACCACGCTGGCCGACACCGCTGCGGCGCTGAATGCCAGGGCCACCCTGTCGATGCAGGAATTCTGCACCCCGAAAACCCTCGAATACTGTGCCGAACAGGGACAGGAGGTGACCGCCTTCAACCACCCGGTGGGGGTGGCCGCCACCGACCGCTTTCTGATGGAGCTCTCCCGACTCACCGGCAAACCGATTCCGGAGGCACTGGCGAAGGAGCGCGGCCGGCTGGTCGATGCCATCGCCGACTCCACCGCCCACCTGCATGGCAAGAAGTTCGCACTCTATGGCGATCCCGACCTCTGCCTGGGGCTGACCGGCTTTCTGCTGGAGCTGGGCGCCGAGCCGCTGCATGTACTCTCGACCAACGGCGGCAAGGAGTGGCTGGAGCGGATGCAGACGCTGTTCGACGGCTCGCCCTTCGGCAAAGGCTGCCACGCCTACGCCGGCAAGGACCTGTGGCACATGCGCTCGCTGCTGTTCACCGAGCCGGTCGACTTCCTGATCGGCAACACCTACGGCAAGTACCTGGAGCGCGACACCGGCACCCCGCTGATCCGCATCGGCTTCCCGATATTCGACCGCCACCACCACCACCGCTACCCGGTATGGGGCTACCAGGGTGGGCTGAACGTGCTGGTGCGAATTCTCGACAAGGTCTTTGACGAAATGGACAAGAACACCAACATTCCAGCCAAGAGCGACTACAGCTACGACATCATTCGCTGATCGTCGCGCCGAGCGCAACGCCGGCCGCGGGAATGCCCTTCCCGCGGCCGGTTTTTTTG
>ERZ1645192.4970-NODE-4970-length-10430-cov-10.149590_pt1 | contig 10430 bp, 6 predicted proteins | sample MGYA00575354_ERZ1645192 | MGnify/ENA primary metagenome ERZ1645192 (study PRJEB40844, sample SAMN11349763) | freshwater sediment metagenome | isolation source: river sediment | host: Sediment | place: India: Faizupur Khadar , New Delhi | collected 2017-02-21 ...
CCGGAGATGGTTTTGGGAAGTTCGTCGGTGAATTCGATGATTCTGGGGTATTTGTAAGGAGCAGTAGAGTTCCTGACGTGTTCCTGGATCTCTTTTTTAAGTGCTTCTGTTCCGGGTTTGTATTCGGGGGCCAGGACAATGGTGGCTTTGACCACTTGTCCGCGTACCTCATCGGGGTGGGCGGTGACGGCACATTCGACCACGGCGGGGTGTTCCATCAGGGCGCTTTCCACCTCGAAGGGGCCGATGCGATAGCCTGAGCTTTTAATGACGTCGTCGAGGCGCCCCACGAACCAGTAATAACCCTCCTCGTCGCGCCAGGCCAGGTCGCCTGTATGGTAAACGCCGTCATGCCATACCGAGGCGGTTCGCTCGGGGTCGAGGTAATAGCCCCGGAAGAGCCCGGGAGGTATTCTGTTTCCCGTGCGGATGATGATCTCTCCGGTTTCACCCTCCTCACAGGCTCTCCCCTCGGGGTGAAGCAGTCCGATATCATAGAGGGGATTGGGAAGGCCCATAGCGCCCGGTTTGGGCTCCATCCAGGGCCAGGTGGCGATGGCTACCACCATTTCGGTTTGCCCGAATCCTTCGCGGAGGCGGAGGCCCGTCTGCTGCATAAAGCGGTTGTAGACCTCTGCATTGAGCGGTTCTCCAGCCACTGTGCAGTATTCGAGGGCCGAGAGATCGAAATCACGCAGGTTTTCCCTGATCAGGAACCTGTAAATGGTAGGCGGGGCACAGAAGGAGGTGATCCGGTAACGGGCGATGACCGCCAGAAGGTCGGCGGGGATGAATTTCTCATGGTCGTAGACGAAGACGGCGCACCCCACGAGCCACTGCCCATAAAGTTTGCCCCATACCGCCTTGGCCCATCCCGTGTCGGCCACCGTGAGGTGAAGCCCGTTTTCCCTGGCGTTGTGCCAGCAGAGGGCCGTGGAGATATGGCTCAGCGGATAGGTGAAGTCGTGGGCCACCATCTTGGGGTTTCCGGTCGTCCCCGAAGTGAAATAGAGCAGGGAGATATCGCTGTTGGCGGTCGTCCGCCCGGGGCTCTTCAGAGGTTCGCGCATGATGGTCTCTTCCGAAAAAAGGAGCCACCCGCCGGGAACCACCGGCCCGGTTGAAATCTTCAGTTGAACGGTGGGGGAGTCGGCCATGGCCGTGTCGATTTCGTCCAGCAGGCTCTCTTCGCCCACGGCTACGATGGCCTTGATGCCAGCGGCGTTGTTGCGGTAAACAAGGTCTTTCTTCCTGAGCAGGTGCGTGGCGGGAATGGCCACGGCTCCCAGCTTGTGCAGCGCAATGAGAAGCAGCCAGAATTCATAACGCCGCTTCAGAATCAGCATGACCTTGTCCCCATAGCCTATCCCCAGTCCGCGGAGCCAGGAGGCCGCCGCATCACTGAGCCGGCTGATCTCCCCGAAGGTGAAACGCCGCTCTTCCCCCTTGTCGTTGGTCCACAGCAGGGCCAGCTTACCGGGTTCCTCACGCGCATAGCGGTCCACCACGTCAAATCCGAAATTGAAATCCTCCGGAACGGCAATCCTGAAGTGGGACTGGAAATCCTGCAGATCCGTAAAACTGCTCTTCTCCAGGAATAAGTCAGCTAATCTCATGGGCTAAAGTATGATGGCCAGAAATTTCACCTCTTTGTCGCCAAGGGCTTTCATGCCATGGGGCAAGCCCGCGTCAAACCAGAGGGAGTCACCCTCTTCCATAATCAGCTCCCTGCCGTTGACCGAGATCATCAACCGCCCTTCGAGCACCAGGTTGAACTCCTGTCCTTCATGGCGGTAGAGGGGAATGGGGTCGGATGCTGGCCGGGGGGTGACGGTGACCATGAACGGGGTGCCTTTCTTGTGGATAAAGCTCTCGTTGAGGGCTTCATAACGGTATTCCTTCCGTCTTTCGACCCGGGTGCCCTGTCCCCGGCGGGTCAGCGAGTAGCCGTGCATCCGGGGAGATTCCCCCGTGAGCAGGGTGGTCAGCTCCATCCTGAAGGCCGTGGCAATTTGCATCAGCAGGCTCACGGGGATATCCTCTTCTCCCGCTTCCAGTTCCAGATACCGGTCGACCGACAATCCACAGGTGGCTGCCATCGCTTCCGGAGAGAGATCCAGGGCATCACGGAGCCCTCTGAGCCGTTCAGCTATTTGTCTGATCCCGGAATTCATATTTTGGGTTTGCAATAAATAATTCGCTCGTCGATCAATCCGTCGTCAGTAGGCGATGGCAAAAAGTACCCTGCGAGATGAGGGTTTTCCGGAGTAAATGCAAACGCCTTCCTCTTCCTGGGCATCGAGGGGGATACAGCGGATGGTGGCTTTTGTCTCCTCCTTGATTTTGGTTTCGGTTTCGGAAGTGCCGTCCCAGTGGGCGGAAATAAAGCCGCCCTTTTCGTTGAGAAGGGTTTTGAACTCCTCCCAGCTGTTGGCCTGGCGGATGTTCTCCTCCCTGAAGCGGAGGGCCTTGCGGAAGATGTTCTCCTGGATGTCGGCCAGCAAGGTCTCAATGGTGGCGTCGATATTTTCAACAGGAAGGACTTCCTTGGTGAGGGTGTCGCGGCGGGCGACCTCCACGGTGCCGTTTTCGAGGTCGCGGGGCCCCATGGCCAGCCTTACCGGCACGCCCTTCAGTTCATATTCGGCAAATTTCCATCCCGGCTTTTTGGTGTCGTTATCGTCATATTTGACCGAGATGCCCCTGGCTTTCAGCCTGGGTATGATCTGGTCGGCCACGGCAGAGACCCGGTCGAGTTCTTCTTTGCTTTTGTATATCGGAACGATGACCACCTGAATAGGAGCCAGGTTGGGCGGAAGGACCAGTCCGTTGTCGTCGGAGTGGGCCATCACCAGAGCTCCCATCAAACGGGTGGAAACCCCCCACGAAGTGGCCCACACGTGTTCCAGGACCCCCTCCTTGTTGGAGAACATCACGTCGAAGGCTTTGGCAAAATTCTGGCCCAGGAAATGGGAGGTTCCACACTGCAGGGCCTTGCCATCCTGCATCAATCCCTCGATGCAATAGGTCTCCACGGCACCCGCGAACCGTTCATTCTCCGACTTAACGCCCTTGATCACCGGAATACCCATGAATTTCTCAGCAAAATCGGCATATAGGTGGATGATTTTGAGAGTTTCCTCCACAGCTTCTGCCTGTGTGGCATGCGCCGTATGACCCTCCTGCCACAGAAATTCCGCAGTACGCAGAAAAAGACGCGTCCGCATCTCCCACCTGACCACATTGGCCCACTGGTTGATCAGAATGGGCAGGTCACGGTGTGACTGGATCCAGTTGCGGTAGGTGTTCCAAATGATGGTCTCCGAGGTGGGTCTGATGATCAGCTCCTCCTCGAGTTTGGCCTCAGGGTCAACCACCACCCCTTTGCCGTCAGGATCGTTCTTGAGCCGGTAATGGGTCACCACGGCGCACTCCTTGGCAAACCCCTCGACATGCGCCGCCTCACGGCTGAAAAAGGACTTGGGTATGAAAAGCGGAAAGTAGGCGTTGACATGCCCTGTTTCCTTGAACATCTTGTCGAGCTGGGCCTGCATCTTCTCCCAGATGGCATAACCATAAGGTTTAATCACCATGCATCCGCGAACCGCTGAATTCTCGGCCAAATCAGCCTTGTTGACCAGGTCGAGATACCACTGCGAGTAATTGTCACTGCGTGTCGTTATTTCTTTAGCCATTTTCCTATCTTTGGTACAAATTTTGCTCCTGTTTCTGTGTTATTTTAGCACGCAAAATAAGCAAATTATATCTTAAAAAGTAAATAGGGAGGATGAGTAATGAAAACTAAAATTTTCCTGCTTGCAGCGGTTGCACTGGCCTTCAGTGCTTGCTCAACCGGGTCTTTTGTCTCCACAGGCTATGTGGATGGCATTTATTTCAATCCCGGAGATGTCCCTCCTCCGGTGATGGCTGAAGAACCCCAGGTTCAGGAGCAGCCGGAAACCCTTAAATCGGGTGAAAGGGTGATTATCAGCGAAATCACCGACAACGAGGAGGGTGGAAAAACCATGAATAATTACATTCTTGACGGCCAGGAGGCCGAGGAGTACGTCGATGCCCAGCTCTACAACATGGACCAGATGGAACTCCAGGGATCCGACACCACCATTTATTACGATGACAATGAAGTAAAATATGTCATCAATAATTATTACGATGGGGCCGATGTCGATTTCTCCTACCGGATCCACCGTTTTCACAGGCCTTATTCCCGTTTCTACGATCCGTTTTACTGGAGCAGCTGGTATTACGATCCCTGGTATTATGACTCCTGGTATTACGATCCCTGGTATTATCCCTATTCCTCCCTCTCATGGGGCTGGGGTTGGGGATATGATCCCTGGGGTTGGGGCTATTCACCCTGGTATGGCGGTTACGGCGGCTACTACGGCGGTTACTATGGCGGTTGGTATGGGGGCTGGTCACCCTATTACAGTTACTATGGCGGTGGATATCCCTACGGCCATTACTGGGGTGGCGGTTATATCGACCCCGATGATTACCGTTATGGGCACCGGCGTGATTTCAACACCATGGCTGCCGGGAGCAGGTACAGTTCCAGTGGAGGGGGAGGATCCAAGAGTGCCGATCTCCGGACCGGCAACGTGAATCCTGGGGCCCAGGGGAGGGTCCGTACGATTACCCCCGACGGTACTTCCACCCGTACGCTTCGCGAGGGCACTGACACGCAGGGGCGCACGCTCACCGAGATGCGCAGAGGAACCACCGGAACCACCGGCAGGAGCCTGGAGGGCCAATCCTCCACAGTCCGCAGAGTGGATGAAGGCAGCCTGAGGGGAAGCCAGTCGGCAGGTGAAAACCAGGGCACCCTCCGCCAGCAGGGCACCACTACCCGCCAGTATACCCGTCCCGCCAACAGCGGCACCGGGGTCTCTTCCCAGAGGGAGACCAACAGTTATACCCCCAGTTACAACCAGGAGCGCTCTACCGGCCGGAGCAACTATAATGTGCAGCAGTACAGCAGGCCTTCCACAGGCAGCAGCCAGGAGGGATCGGTGAAAAGCACCACCCGCCCGACTACCGTCTACTCGCGGCCCAGCAGCTCCACCTCCAGCGACCGGACCTACCGTTCTACTTCCACCTACAACCGGAGCTCTTCGTCGGGGACCAATTACTCAGCCCCTTCACAGAGTACCTACAGTGCTCCCAGCCGGAGTTCCTCCTCCTACAGCTCACCCTCTTACAGCTCACCCAGCCGGAGTTCTTCTTCCGGATCGAGCTACAGCGGGGGCTCCTCAGGCAGCTCCTCGGGTGGCGGACGCAGCGGCGGCGGAAGTTCTTCCTCTTCGGGAGGGAGCGGTAGAAGGTAAACACCGGATGGTCGCAAAAAGGAATTAACTCAGTGTACTATACTATTAACATATTCAAGCCATGAATAAGCATTTTTTGATCTCAGGTTTAATGCTCCTCCTTCCATTTTTGGCCGGAGCTCAGAATTTCGAAGACGCCTTGCGCTATTCCTCCGGAAGGATCGAGGGAACGGCCCGCTCCGGGGCCATGGGCAATGCCTTTGGGGCCCTTGGGGGTGACTTCACGGGCGCGGGCATCAACCCTGCCGGACTGGGCATTTACCGGTCGTCGGAATTCGCCCTGACCCCCTCTTTCGGAATGACCGAAATTACCTCTTCCTATCTGGGCAACAGCATGGTGGAGAATGACTACCGCCCTGGCCTGGGTAACCTCAGCTATGTCGCCGTCATGGACTCACGCAAAAACAACCAGAGCGGATTGGTGAGCGTCAACCTGGGCATCGGTTACAACCGGCTGAAGGATTTCAATTCCTATTCGATTGCCGAGGCCTTCAAGTCCACCTCTTCATTCCTCGACCATATGGCCGCCAATGCCAATAACAAGAGCTGGAGTGAGTATTACGAGGAGCTGGCATGGGATACCTACACCCTGGATAAAACCGACGGCGGCGTCTACTTCAACGACCTGGAGTCGGCCCGCGCCAGTGCGGCTTACGATGGCCACAAACAGCGGAAAAGCTATGACCGGGGGGGGGCCATGGATGAATATACCTTCGGACTGGGGCTTAACTTCAACCACCGCTTCTACCTGGGGGCCTCGCTGGGAATCACCGATTTCTACTACCGTGAGAACACCACCCTGAGAGAGTGGGATACCGACGGAACCATTCCCTATCTCAATGATTTCGAGTTCAACTCCTCCTTGCGGACTTACGGTACGGGCTACAATTTCAAGCTGGGCGCCATCTTTAAGCCTATTAACGCGCTGCGCATCGGAGCTTCAGTGGCTACACCCACCCTTTTTAAGCTCAACGACAGGTTCGAGACCTCCATGGGATCCTCCATTACCTGGGATGACCAGTCCAGCGAGACGTTCGATTCTTCCTCACCATACAGTGAGTACGACTACGAGATGACCACCCCCTTCAGGGCTACTCTCAGCGGTGCCCTGGTCGTGGGCAAACGGGGCCTGGTCAGTGCCGATATGGAATACCTCGATTATTCGATGGCCAAGCTCCGCAAAGGGGGCGATGGCTACGATTTTGCCGACGAAAACAGTGACATCTCCGACCTCTTCCAGCCGGTGACCAATGTCAGGCTGGGCGGCGAATACCGGCTGACCAACACCTTCTCACTGCGTGGTGGTTACGAGATCTACCCCTCCGCTTTCAAACAGGAAGCCTTCGGAGAGAACCAGCCCAATGCCGGCGAAGACCTGACGGTCCTGAGCGCGGGCTTTGGTTACAGTAACGGCGGTTTCTTTGCCGACGTGGCCTTCCGGCACTCTGAAAATACCCGTTTTAACCGGCTCTATCCTGAACCCTCCTCCAACAATTACCCGCTCCCAGAAATGGCTGCCTTCGATGAAGTCTCCAATAAGGTGCTCTTTACCCTGGGATTCCGGTTCTGACATTTGACCAATTAAGATATATGGGCTGTTTCCTCCGGGAAATGGCCCATTTTTATCTTAAGATTAATATTTTGCCTCCGCAAGCTTTCCAATTCCCCCTCATCGTCTACCCTGGTCGTTTTTAACTTAACTTCGCTGCCAATAAAACTTCCAGATGAACGATCCGTTCGGACAAGCCATTTACGATTATTATCACTCCGGAAAGGCAGACCTCCTTCTGGTCGATTCCAATTACACCGAAGGTGAAGAGATGGATCCTGCCATATTCTTCAGAAATTCCGGAGAAATGCCCGACCTGGAACTCAAAGCCCTGGCCTTGTGCAAAGGACGGGTTCTGGATGTCGGGTCAGGGGCAGGATGCCATGCCCTTGAACTCCAGTCCCGGGGCATGGAGGTCACCGCCGTGGAGCGGTCTGAACTGGCCGCCGTGGTCATGCGCGAACGGGGCGTCAAAGAGGTCGTCTGCGACGATATCTTTCATATCTCCTCCGGAAGCTTTGATACCATCCTGTTGCTGATGAACGGATCCGGCATCGCCGGAACACTCGAAGGACTGGAAAAACTCCTTGAACACCTGCGGAGACTCCTTGCTCCGGGCGGACAGATTATCCTGGATTCCACCGACATCAGCTACCTGTTTGAAGAGGAAGATGGGTCGGTTTGGGTGGATCTCTCCAACCAGAACTACTATGGCGAAATGATCTACGAAGTCAGTTACAAAAAGCTCAGAAGCGACAAGTTCTTCTGGCTTTTCATCGATTCTGACACCCTCAGCCAGGTGGCTGATTCACAGGGATTCCGCATCTCGCTGGAGGCGGAGGGAAATAACAACGAATACCTGGCCCGGCTGACCCTGAAAGTGCCCGCCAGCTGACCCCTGTTTGCCTTTTTTTTCATAACTTACCACACTATGCACTTCACGGACTCCTACCGCTATCTAGAGCCGGAAGAGATCTCCCGGCTGGAATTACAGGGATGTGTGGCCGACGACTGGTCGGGCCTCATGGTCGTCCAGGATTTCCAGGCTTCTTCCGTGCGAAGGTGCCGGTTTACCGGGAAAAACTATCTCGGAGTGTTCAGCGAGGAAATCCTCCTTCCCGGAGGGGTTAAACAAAAGGCGGGTCTTTACAATACCTGGCTGCACGACTGCAGGGTAGGGGACCAGGCCTGCATCACCGATGTCAGGGGGTACATTGCCGGCTATGACATCGGCGACCATGTGCTTATCGCCAATTGCAACCATATTTATATGGAGGGGGCGTCGACCTTCGGCAACGGGGTGCAGGTGGATGTCCTTGACGAGACCGGTGGAAGGCAACTGCTCATTTATGATAAGCTTTCGGCCCATACGGCTTATCTGATGGCCTTTTACCGCCATTACCACAACTTCTATGACACTGTTTCGGCTTTGATCAGGGCCTATGCCGACAGCGTCAGATCGGAAAGGGGGGCCATCGGCTCCTGGTCCCGGATTGTCGATACCGGGCAGATCATCAACGTCAGGGTAGGGTCTCATGCCACCATCACAGGGGCTTCACGCCTTCAGGAGGGGTCGGTCAACAGCAACGGACACGATGGCGCCCTGGTGGGGAATAACGTGGTGGCCGAAAGGTTTATCATCTCTTCGGGCACCGAGGTCAGCGACCATGCCGTGGTGACCAACTGTTTTATTGGGCAGGGGTGTGTCCTGAGCAAACACTATTCGGCCATCAACTCCCTCTTCTTCAGCAACTGCCAGGGCTTCAACGGGGAGGCCTGCAGTGTCTTCGCAGGTCCCTTTACCGTCTCTCACCACAAATCCACCCTGCTCATTGCCGGGCTCTTTTCGTTCTGTAATGCGGGCAGCGGTTCCAACCAGAGTAACCACATGTACAAACTGGGCCCTATTCACCATGGGATCGTGGAAAGGGGCTCCAAGACCACCAGCGACTCCTATCTCCTCTGGCCGGCACGCATCGGCCCCTTCACCCTGGTCATGGGGAGGCATTATAAAAACAACGACACCTCCGATATGCCCTTCTCCTATCTGATCGAAAACAAGGACGAAAGCTGGCTGGCTCCCGGGGTCAACCTGAGGAGTGTGGGGACCATCCGCGACGCCATGAAATGGCCGCGCCGCGACCGCCGCAAGGATCCCGAACGGCTCGATTCCATTAATTTCAACCTGCTGAGTCCCTTCACCATCCAGAGAATGGTCAGAGGTAAACAGATCCTGCGACAAATCAGCCAATTATCAGGGGAGATCACCGAAACTTACACCTGGAAAACTACCTTTATCTCCCGCCATTCCCTGCTCCGTGGAATCGATCTCTATGAGATGGCTATTGTAAAATTCCTTGGCAATTCCCTGATATCGAGGATGCTGAACGGGAGTTACTCCTCTATGGAGGAACTCTTGAAAGGGCTGAAACCTGAAACTGACCAGGGCGAAGGGGACTGGATCGATGCCTGCGGACTGATTGCTCCCAAGAATGAAGTCAAGAAGCTGCTGCGCAGGACCGAAACAGGGGACATCGCCAATCTCCACGAACTGGAGAACGCCCTGAAATCCCTTCACACAGAGTATTATGAGATGGAGTGGACCTGGGCATCCGCACTCCTGGAGGAGACCCTGGGTAAAAAACTGGATGAGCTCACCGCTGACGACCTGATCTCCTTCATCGGCCAATGGAAAACCTGTGTGACCGGTCTCGACAAACTCCTGTATGAAGATGCCAGGAAAGAGTTTAACCTCAGTGCCATGACCGGTTTCGGAATGGACGGCGACCAGCAGATCAGAGAACAGGATTTCATGAAAGTCAGGGGTACTTTTGAAAACAATACATTTGTCAGGGAGGTCGTTGAACATATCCGGAAAAAGAACGAACTTGCCGACAAAATGGTCGGAACCATCCGGCAACTTGCAGGGGCTTGACTCTGAAGGAGATGGACCTGCAAAACAGCCGGATGCGCGTGTTGCACCGGCCCAGGGAATAGATTAATGTAAACAATAAATATTTCTATCATGAGACTGATTATCCAACCCGACTATGAGCATCTGGCCAAGTGGACGGCCAGCTACATCGCCCGCAAGATTGAAATTTTCAAACCTGCAGCCGGAAAACCCTTTGTTCTGGGACTGCCCACAGGATCCAGCCCCCTGGGGGTCTACAGTGAACTGATCGCCCTTTACAAACTGGGCAAAGTCTCTTTCAAACATGTGGTGACCTTCAATATGGATGAGTATGTTGGCCTGGAACCCGAACATCCGCAGAGCTATCATTATTTCATGTGGAGCAATTTCTTCAGCCACATCGACATTCCGGAGGAGAATGTCAACATACTCAACGGGCTGGCGCCCGATATCAAAGCGGAGTGCGCCCGTTATGAGGAGAAAATCAAGGCGGTGGGGGGTATCCACCTTTTCCTGGGGGGCATCGGCGTCGACGGCCATATCGCCTTCAATGAGCCGGGATCGTCGCTGGCCAGCCGTACCCGGAGCAAGGAACTCAATTACGACACCCGGCTGGTCA
>ERZ1645192.4972-NODE-4972-length-10425-cov-6.970974_pt1 | contig 10425 bp, 8 predicted proteins | sample MGYA00575354_ERZ1645192 | MGnify/ENA primary metagenome ERZ1645192 (study PRJEB40844, sample SAMN11349763) | freshwater sediment metagenome | isolation source: river sediment | host: Sediment | place: India: Faizupur Khadar , New Delhi | collected 2017-02-21 ...
CTTAAAAAGATTGACACTATATCGCCGCAGGGGTAGATTTCCGATGTCGAGGGTTCGACGGTTTTATTTTCTTTCTGTTAGGAGGATCATATGAAGAAAAAGTTTCTTGCGGTGACGATGGCAGTATTGATGCTGTTCTCGGCGCTGTTCATGCAGGGCTGTTACGGCAGTTACCCGCTGTTCAAGAAGTTGAATCAAGTGGTTGGCAGTATCGACGGCCGGTGGGGCTCGACGGCGGTAAATGTGATCTGCTGGATAACCTTCATTTATGGATTCACCCTTCTGGTCGATCTGTTCGTTCTCAATACGGTCGAATTCTGGCGCGGCAGTGACCCGCTGGCGATGAATGACGGTGAGAGCGAGACGCAGGTGGTCAGTTATCTGGGCGATCTCTACAAGATAACGGCGACCAAGAACCGGTTCGATGTCTATTGCATCGACGGCCTGCGCAAAGGCGAGACCGCATCGATGGTGTACGATCCCGATACCCGCATCTGGCGCGGCGAGAACGGCGATGTGGTGCAGGAACTGGTCCGGATAGGTCAGGACGGCATGGTCGAAGCGGTCAACTAGCCTTTTTTTTCCCTACATCTTCAAGACATCGTCGGCCACCAGTTCGGTGGCGGCCTGCGGATTGCGCGCCTGCGGCGCCGCCGTGGCCGGGGCAAAGAGCCGCTCTATCTCGTTCTTGGAGCCGCGCGGGTTGATAAGTATGAAGAAATGTTCGGCTTTGTCTCCGCAGGCAACCACGATACGGTCGTCCCGCTTGATCCCCATATTGGTGAACAGCAGTATTTTTTCGGTGGGGGAAAGGAGTTTTACGGCGGTGTCGGCCGACAGTTCAAGATAGTGTTTCTGCAAGCCGTCGCGTATCGTCGGGAGCGAGGCGAGCGGGAAGCGGTTTATGATCGATTCATCGCGGAAGACCGCGGAGCCGTTCTCTATCGTGAAATAGATGAGCCGTTCCGACAGACCGGAGAGTTGCTGGATGAGGTCCCCTTTGCCGTCCTTGACCTCGGCCGCCAGTTTTACCGCGGTGTCCATCCCCGCCATCATCGAAGCGTACTTCGACATGTCGAACAGGAAATTCTTGTATACCATCCGACGGAACAGCGAATAGGGGACATGGAAGTAGGTGGTGGAGATGTCGGGGAATATGTGCTGTATCATCTGCCGGACGCTGTCGAGATGAGCCGCGTTGAGAAAGCCGAGGATGATGTCGCGGCTCTCTTTTTTGTAGGATATCGGGAAAACGAGGTACTGCGCGATGACATCGGGGGTGAAGAACTTGAAGATGTCGTCCTTTTTGAAGGAGGTGGTCCCTTCGTCATAGATGACCGGATAGCCCTCCTCCTCGAAGAAGCGGGCCAGTTTCTTTTCGTCTATGTAGCCGCGGATGATCCCTTTCCAGACCGGGTCGAGATTCTGTTTCATGTTGACCAGACGGTTCGCGTTGTCGGAGGAGATGACCCCCTTCGATACCATCTTCAGTATGGTGTTCCTCATCTTCGGACCCTCCTGCCGGAAACGGGGCGATTATAACCGGGCGCGGCGAAAAATAAAGAAATATCTCATGCGGTCAGTTCGGTCACGGCGCGGGTGAACTGTTCGACGGTGAAGGGTTTCTGAAGCGTGAGGAGGCCTCCCCACGAGACCGCTTCCTGCACCCGTTCATCGAAGCGGTAACCCGAAATGATGAGCGCCCGGATGCCCGGTTTCAGACGGCGTATCTCGCGCAACGCCTCGATGCCCGAAAGTTTGGGCATCAGCAGGTCGAGTACGAGGTACTCTATCCGCTCCGCCTCCCGACGGAAGATATCGACCGCCTCGGCGCCGTCGACGGCCGTCAGGACGGTGTGTCCGAGCATATCGAGCATCTCCGCGGTCGTTTCGCGTATCACCGGTTCATCGTCGGCCAGCAGGAAAACACAACTGCCGCGGGCCGGGGCGGGCGCCGCCGCTCCCTTTTCACCCGGCGGGCCGCTTTCTTCGAGCGCCGGCAGGAACAGCGTGAAGATCGAACCGATGCCGGGCACCGACGAGACGGCGATGTGGCCGCGATGGCGGCGCAGGATGTTGTAGGCCATCGGCAGTCCCAGTCCGCTGCCTGTCCCGGCGGTCTTGGTGCTGAAGAAGGGGTCGAAGATGCGGCCGATGTTTTCGGGCTTGACGCCGACGCCGCTGTCGCTGATACGGAGCGACCAGTGAAGGCCGGTCGGCAGGTCGTGCGGCCAGCCGGGGAAGCCCGGCTCCACGGTCACCCGTTCGAGCGTCACCGAACAGGTGCCCCCCTGCGGCGAACCGGGAGGGCGCATGATGGTCATGGCGTGACGGGCGTTCACGAGGATGTTGAGCACGACCTGTTCGAGCAGCGCCGCGTCGCCGTTGACCGGAGCGGGGGTGTCGGGAAGTTTTACGCGGAACGTTATGTTCTTCTCGAAGGTCTTTTCGCCGATGACGACCACCTGCCGGACCGCCTGTGCGAGGTCCATCGGGGCGAAGACGATCTCCTGCCCGCGCGACAGGGCGAGCAGTTGCCGTATCATCTCGCTGGCCCGCTTCACCTGCGAATCGATCAGGTCGAGATATTCGCGCATCTTTTCCGGGGTCGCGTTACCCGGATCGTGTTCGAGAAGGTAGGTGAGGAGCGATGCGGCGCCGCCGATCCCCCCCAGCACATTGTTGAAATCGTGGGCGAGTCCCCCGGCCAGCGTTCCGATCGACTCCATCTTCTGCGCCTGTATCAATTGGAGTTCCTTGCGCTTGAGTTCCTCTTCAGCCTCCTTGATGCGGGTTAGATCGAGGGCCACACCACGCAGACCGACGACCCGGTCGTTCTCGTAGCGGGGCGCCGAATAGACGATCACCGGAAAAGTCTTGCCGTCCGTACGCAGGGCGGAGTATTCATGACCGGTGGTGGGCGCTCCTTTCAGAAGCGCGGCCGCATTCTGCAGGACACGCTGTCGATCCTCAGGCACGAGCATGTCGGATATCATGCGTCCTTCCGAGAGGTCCTTTTCGGTGCGTCCGAACAGTTCTAGACCCGCCCTGTTGACATAGGTATAGCGTCCCTGCATATCGGTTTCGAAGAGCGCTTGCGGCATCATGTCGGCCATCTCGCGGTAACGTCGTTCGCTTGCAGTGAGCATTCGACGGCTTTCACGCAGTTCGGTCGCCATCCGGTTGAAAGCATCGGCGAGCCGCGTCAGCTCATCGTCGCCCGTCGCCTCGATCCGCTGGTCGAGTTGTCCTTCCCCGATGCGGGCGATACCCTGCGTGAGCAGTTCCAGCGGTTCGGTGATGCGTTGGGCCAGCCGCCGGAAGATGAACAGCGAGAGGGCGAAGATCAGCAGGGAGGTCAGAAAAATGAAAAAAAGCGCGCGCCAGAAGGGAGAGAACAGTTCCCCGGTCTCCTGCGCGACGATGACCCGCCAGCGCGGCGTGACGAAGGAGGTCGCGCCGTCGGGAGCGGGATTCGCATGTGTGTTCCCGAAATACTCGGTGTTCCGTTCGGCGAAGAAGAAGCCCTCTCCGATAGCCTCTTCCGCGGGAGAAGGGCCCCGTTCGAACAGCCGCGTGTGGTCGGGATGGATAATGATGGTGCCGCTCTGATCGAGTACGAAAGCCCGTCCCGTCCGGCCGATGCGGAGATGGGCCACCGGTTCGGCGAATTGGCGCATGTTCAGCGTGACGGCGACCACGGCGATCACGCGGTCGCTGCTGAGGATAGGGGCGGTGTACTGTATGACCTTGGTGAGCGGATCGGTGAGCAGGTGTACATTCGATACGGCGGTCCGTCCTTCGAGCGCTTCGAGAAAATGGCTCTTGTGGCGCCAATCGCCGCGGCCCGCGAAGTCGGTGGATACCAGCACCGCGCCGTCGGGGGCGACGATGCTGATGTCTTCGTAGAGCGGGAGCATCTTGCGGAATTTCAGCAGTTCGAAACGGAGCGTTTCGCGGTCGCTCGTTTCGTCGCTGATGAGCGGGTTCTCGGCGATGAGCCGCGCGAGATCCAGTCCGTTACGGTTGAGCCGGTCGAGGTTGTAATAGAGTTCGCCCGCCAGTTTTGAGAAATTCTCTGCATTGCGGGCCCGGACGCTCGTCCGCATCGCGATGGCGGCGACGGCGGCAAGCATGAGCAGCGTCAGCACGACGATGCCGAGGAAGTAAAGCGACAGCCGCCGTCTCATCGGCCGGTCACCGCGCCGGTTGTTTGAGGAGGTTGAACAGCCGCTGATAGCCGGCGTGAGCCGCGCCGACATCGCGGTACTCCTCGCCGCGTTTCAGGGTCTGTTCTGCGGGGAACATCACGGCGTTGCCCTTGAGTTCAGGCAGAAGGAACGATTCGGAGCCGCGCACCGCGTTGGCGTAGAAATAGGTGTTCGAACTGCGCGCCGCGTTCTGGGGGCGAAGCAGAAAAGCGACAAAGCGGTGGGCCGCCTCCGGGTTACGGGCCGCCTTGGAAAGGACATACTGATCGGACATGATGCCGAAGCCTTCGCGGGGGAGAAGGAAGCGGTATTCGGCCCGGCCGCGTGCCTTGTAGAGGTAGTCGCCGTTGTAGGTCTGCGCTATCCAGACGCTACCGTCCATCACTTTGGCGATGTTGTCGAAAGTGTCGCCGAACGAGACGCCGTTGTCGCGCAGCGATCCGGCGTGTATCCCGGCGCCGGCCACGCCTGCCGGGTCGGTGTCGTTTATCGAGCGGCCCGCCTTGAGCAGGAGGGGGATGAGCGCATCGCGCAGATCGTCGAGCAGGCGTATCCTGCCGCGATATTTCGGGTCCCACAGGATATCCACGCTGTCGGCGTCGTCGGGCACCTGCCGGGTATCGACGATGAAGCCGGTGGTGGAGATGAGGTAGGGGACCGCCCACGGGAAATGCCCGGAAAAGCGCGGCAACAGCGCCTCGTGTCCCGGGAGTTTATCTTTTTCGAAAGGCCGTATCAGTTCGGCCTTTTTCAGAAAATCGATGCTGCTGTTGTTGCTTATCACCAGATCGAAGGCGCCGGGGTCCTCCTGCAGGCGGGCCAACTGTTCATCGGTGGTCTTGTACTCCACCACCGTGACGGCGATGCCGGTCTCCTTCTCGAAGTCGGCGATGACGCCTTTATCGAGATAATCCTCCCAGTTGAAGATGACGAGCGTACCGGGCTCCGTTCGGGTTTGAGCGGGATGGCGGAAGAAAAGATAGAGCGCCAGTATGGCCACGCCCGTCAGTAACACGATGTATAAAAACGATCTTTTCATGCCCCGGCAAGACCTGATCCGGGTCGATTGTATCGCGTCGGGACCGGTAATCAAGAAAAAAGAACGGAACGGCTACAAATCAAAGAAGGGCCCGATGCCTCAATTGACCTTGAAGGTCAGGTCTCCTTTCTCGAAGAAGTTGACGATCTGGCGCGCCGCGGCGATGCCGGCGTTGATGTTGGCCTCTTCGGTCTGGGCCCCCATCTTTTTCGGGGTGAAGAAGGCGCGGTCCTTGTATTTTTCGACCACCTGTTCCTTCACGGTATCTTCGACATCGGAGAGGTATTTGAAGTCGGGCCGCTCTTCGAACATCTTGAGGAGTGATGTCTCGTCGATGACCTCCTTGCGGGCGGTGTTGATGAGGACCGCCCCCTTGGGCATCTTCGAAAGGAGCGCGTGATTGATGCTCTTTTTGGTCTTTTCGGTGGCCGGGATGTGGAGCGATACATACTGGCAGGTGCCGTAGAGTTCTTCGACGCTCTTGACCGCCTTCACGCCATCCTTCTCTATCACTGCGGCGTCCACGAACGGGTCGTAGGCGTAGATCTCCATGCCGAAGCCTTTCGCGATGGCCGCCAGCGACCGGCCGACGAAGCCGTAGGCGTGGATGCCCAGTTTCTTGCCGCGCAGTTCGGTGCCGCTCTTCGGGGTGAACCAGGTGCGGGCCGCGTAGAGCATCATCCCGAAGGCGAGTTCGGCCACCGCGTTCGAGTTCTGCCCGGGGGTGTTCATCGCCACGACCTTCTTCTCGGCGGCGTATTTGGTGTCGATGTTGTCGTAACCGGCGCCGGCGCGGACGACGATCTTGAGGTTCTTGGCCGCGTCGAGCACTTCCTTATTGACGATGTCGGAGCGGATGATGATGGCGTCGACCGCGGGAACCGCCGCGAGCAGGTCCTTGGGGTCTTTGTAATTCTCAAGTTTGATGAGTTCGTAGTTCGCCTCTTTCACGATGGCCGCGATCTTCTCGACCGCCTCTTTCACGAACGCCTTCTCGGTGGCAAGCAGGATCTTTTTCATGGATATTTCCTCCGTGGTGGTTAAGCACAAACGCAGGATGAATCTAGCACGCCGCCGGAGCGGTTGTCAACTTTACCGGTTGCTTGTCTTTTCAACCATTTTCTGCTAGGGAACAGAAGGTTATTGGCGGAGTGTCGAGATGCAAGAAACGATCGCTACCTTTGAAAGCCGTCACGGCGGCGCGATACACTATGTCAGGTGGCTGCCCGACAACGGGCGGCCGGTGCGACGCGTCGTCCAGCTCGCCCACGGTATGGCCGAACACGGCGGGCGCTACCGCCATTTCGCCGAATTCCTCACGCAACAGGGGTTCGTCGTCTATGCCAACGACCACCGCGGCCACGGGTTGTCGGTGCTTCCCGGCGAGCCGCGCGGTTTTTTCGCGGAACAGGAGGGCTGGCAGAAGGTGGTCGACGATGCCCGCGACCTGACCGGCATCGCCAAACGGGACCATCCCGGTCTGCCGTTCTATCTTTTCGGCCACAGCATGGGCTCGTTCGTCGCCCGTTCCTACGCGATACGGTTCGGCGGCGAACTCGACGGCTTGCTTTTGTCGGGCACGGCGGGAATGCCGGTGGTGTGGGAAAAATGGGCGGTGCTCGCCATCGTGAAATTCTGCACGCTGATCTGGGGTATCCGGACGCCGTGCACGTTACTGCATACACAGTCGCTGCGGGGTTATAACCGGTCGTTCCGCGTTCCCGGGTCCGCTTGTCAGTACCATTGGCTGTCGCGCGACCCGGCGGTGGCGTATGCCTTCGAGGCCGATCCGCTCTGCGGCGGCGTCTTTCCGGCCGCCTTTTTCCGCGATCTGGCCGACGGGATACTTTTCATGAGCGATCCGGCGGGGATCGCGCAGATGCCGAAGGCTCTGCCGGTGTTCTTCCTTTCGGGCGACCGCGATCCGGTGGGGCGCAACGGGGCGGGGGTCCGCGAGGCGTATCGACTTTTTCTCGATGCCGGGATGCAGCGGGTGTCGTTGAAACTCTATCCCGAAGCGCGCCACGAGCCGCTCAATGAAATCAACCGCGAGGAGGTCTATGCCGATATCCTTGCGTGGTTCGGTTAGAGAAATTGCAATTTCTTCGTTTCGCGGGTAGTTTTCCCCGACAAAAGAGGGAGGACCTTCATGATCATCTATGTCGCCTTCGACGATACCGACACTTTGGATTGCGGCCGCGGCACCGGGAAACTGGCCCGCTGGTTCGCCGAGGTACTGCCGTCGGGCTGCCGCCTGACCGCCATCGTCCGCCAGCAACTGCTCGTCGCCGACGATATCCCGTACACCTCGCACAACAGCAGCCTCGTCTGTCTCATCGAGGCGCCGGGCGAAGAACTGAAACCGCAACTCATCGAGAGGGGCGCCAACCATATCAGGAACCATTTCGTCGTGGGGAGCGACCCGGGACTGTGCGTCGTATCGGAACATAACCCGGCGATCCGTTCGCTCAAGGAGTTCGGCAGACTCTGCCTGGTCCGCAAGGTGACGCAGGCCGAGGCGCACGCCGCGGTCGGTTCGGGCCATTTGTCGGGCCACGGCGGGACCAACGACGGCGTCATCGGGGCGGCGGCGGGGGTCGGGCTGACGGCGCTCGGCGATTCGGGACGGCTGAACGAATGGATCGAGCCCGGTTTCATCCGCGGCCTCCCGCAGGAGACGACGGCGGGGTTCCTGCGCGAAAAGCGCATCGAGCCGCTGGCGATAGACAAGAACGCGGCGTGGATACCCGATGAGGACCTCATCGACAACCGCGGCTGGCTGCGGCCCAACTGGGTGCGCGGTCGCGCCGTTCTGCCGGTGCTGGCGATAGTGCCCAACCGGTGGCAGACGCTCCCGAAGAAAAAAGGGGATGAGGCATGACCACCACGCGGCGACTTTTGGGCTATCTCTGGCGCGAGAAACGGCTCATCGGCGGCGGCATCCTCTTCACGGCGCTGATGGGGCTGGTCGAGGTGGGGACCGGATCGCTCCTCAAGATGCTGACCGACGGTATCGAGGAGATCAGCCGTTTCTTCAAGCACGGCGGCGACGGCATCGTCGAGATACCGCTCCAACTTAAAATTCCGTTCCCCGGCAGTAAGGGGAAATTCAAACTGCTCGACACGATACTTTCGGGTGCCGACGAGGTTTACCGCGGGATGCTCTACCTCGCGTTGGCGGTGGTGGTGCTCTATCTCCTGAAAGCGCTCTTCGAGTATGTCCGCGAGATCTGCATGAATTCGGCGATTCAGCGTATCCTCAAGCGCTTCCGCTCCGAGATATTCGGCAAACTGCTGGGCCTGCCGCTTTCGTTCCATGACCGGTCCCGCAGCGGCGACCTCGTTTCGCGGGTCACCTACGATGTGACGACGCTGGAGCGGGTGCTGGAACTCTTCATCGAGATAGCGCGGACGCTCGTCTACGCCCTCGTTTTCGTGCCGGTGATGTTCGTCATCAACCCGCAGATAACGCTCTTCACCGTCCTGTTCTTCCCGCTGTCGTGGATACTCATCACCCGGTTCTCGCGGAAGATCCGGCGTATCGGCCGCGACATCAGCGAAACGGTGGGCGACTACACGGCGGTCATGCAGGATAGGACCCGCAATCTGCGGACCATCAAGGGGCTCACGGCCGAGGAGACGGAGCGGAGCCTGTTCGACGCGCTGGTCGAGCGCAACTACCGCCTCTTCGTGAAGATGATACTATTCAAGTACATCATGAAGCCGTCGAACGAACTCATCGGGATGATCGGCGTCGCGGTCGTCTTCGTCTACTTCGCGGGGCGGCTCGTGTCGGGCGATACGACGCTCGGCAATGTCGTTCTCTACCTCTACCTCATGCAGCAGGCCTACAAGCCGGTCAAGAAGGTGGCGGCCGCGTTCGGCGAACTCTACAATACCCTCGTCTGCACCGGCCGGATATTCAGCCTCTTCGACGAAAACGAAGAACAGCCGGAGGGGAGCGCCGCCATTCCCGCCGTGGGCGCTATCGAGATGAACGGCCTTTCGTTCCGGTACGAAGGGACATCGGCGCTCTTCGTCGGCTTCTCGTGCCGTTTCCCGCAGGGCATCACGGGGCTCACCGGCAACTCGGGGTCGGGCAAGACGACGCTCTGCGCCCTCATCCAGCGTTTCTACGAGCCGACCGTCGGGGTGGTGACCTACGGCGGGACGCCGCTTGCCGATATGCCGCTCGTGCCGTGGCGCGAACTGGTCGCCTATGCCGGGCCCGACAGCGCGCTCTTTGCCGGAAGTGTCGCCGAGAATCTGCGCTATGGTAACGCGTCGGCCGACGAGACGATGCTCCATGAACTGCTGGCGGCGCTCGATATCCCGGAAGAAACGCTCACCGCGTCGGCGGGTGAGGGGGGACGGCTTCTGGCGCAGGGTCTGCGGGAACGGCTGGTGCTGGCACGGGCGATCCTGCGGAAGCCACGGATACTCATCATCGACGAACTGTGCGACGGGATGGATAAGACGCGCCTTGATGCGCTCTTCGAAGCGGTCCACGACATCCCGACCGTCATCATCGTCTCAAAAAATCAGTCAGTGCTTGATCGTACCGCGAGCGTGGTACGACTGTAAGCCGCTATCGAATGAAAGTGTTCTGGAAACACCGATAGAACTGCACATTGCAGAACGCTCCCGTTCCGCAATCGCCATCGTTCCGGCAGTCGCCGGCATACGGTTCAAGGACGGCGCCGGTGTCAAGAGCCCTGACCGTGTCTTTCCCGCCGGTCAGTAGCACGCTGTTGTCGGGGGCGATGGCGGCATTAGTGATCCCGTAATAATGGGGAGGCAGAGTCAGCGATCTTTCTCCAGCGATATCCCGTATCTCCTTGTCGGTGATAAGATAGCGGCCGTCGGCCGAAAAGACCACCACGCGGGAATTAATGTCGGGGTCCGGCACGGTGGTTCCGTCGGAGAGTGAGACCCGGTAGACGGTGTTGTCGGCGAGGAACATCTCGGTGCCGTCGGGAGAGAAGGAGAGCGTTCCCCGCTGCGGCACGCGGAAGGCCTCCAGCCATTCGGTGCGGTCATAGACGACGGTATGGTCGCTGAAGACCACTACCAACCGCATCCCGTCGGGCGAGAAGGCGATGTTGTAGGAGGCGGCCGTTTCTCCGGTGTGCGCGATGGTGCCGATCAATGCACCGGTAGCGGCGGCGGCACGAC
>ERZ1645192.4977-NODE-4977-length-10418-cov-6.345653_pt1 | contig 10418 bp, 7 predicted proteins | sample MGYA00575354_ERZ1645192 | MGnify/ENA primary metagenome ERZ1645192 (study PRJEB40844, sample SAMN11349763) | freshwater sediment metagenome | isolation source: river sediment | host: Sediment | place: India: Faizupur Khadar , New Delhi | collected 2017-02-21 ...
GACAAATGCAGAGGAGTGTCCATTAGGTCTCAAAGGCGGGGCCACCCCCGCACCTATGTGGAAAGGGGCGACCCGGTGAGATAGGCTGCGCCATCTCACGGGGTAAAGCAGAAATCGGGGAGGATGTGAAAATCGTCCCTGGCAAAGGTGGGAGTGAGGCGTCGATTAGGTCATAAAGGGGATGCATGCTATTGGCTTAGCGCATTCGGGCACCGAGTCAGTAACGTGATTGCGCAGCGACACAGGTTCAGCGACCGATTTTCAATGATTCTAAAAACAACACCATCGCATCTGAGCGCCCATTTTAGCTGTGTTTTCGGGATTGAATTGCCGGAAGTGACGGTCCCCCCAAGCATCCTGCAGCATGGGTTCTTGCCGATGTGGATTCCGGAAGCGGGGGTGAAGACGGGTGTTTGTCGTTGAGAGCATCTAAACAGACATTGGTGATCATAAAGATGTTCTTTTGAGCAGCATCAGTTTTAAATGTTTGAAGTTCTGTCAGGCGTGGATACAATGTCACCGCGCGTTGAGGCGCGCAGTCCCCAATTTGGATCGCATGAGAATTATTGGAAACTTGTTTAACTCGTCGCTCGGCAAGAAGTACACGATGGCCGTGACGGGCTGCATTATGTTTTTGTTCCTGCTTGGCCACATGGCCGGGAACCTGCAGATATTTTTTGGCCGTGATGTGCTGAACCACTACGGTCATTTGCTGCAGTCCAACCCGGAGTTGATCTGGCCGGCGCGAATTATTCTTCTGACGGTGTTGGGGCTGCACATCTGGTCGGCGGTGCGGTTGACGCTGGAGAACCGGGCGGCGCGTGGACCTGTTGCCTATGCGAGGCACCAACCCACGGCGGCGAGTTACGCTTCGCGGACGATGTTTGTGAGCGGATTGATCGTATTCTTTTTCATTGTGTATCATCTGCTTCACTTCACGTTTCGGGCGCCGCCGGAGATAAACCTGACCGGCCAGGATTTTGCGCAAATGCGCTACACGACGGCGCAGGGGATTGAGCAGCACGACGTTTACAACATGATGGTTGCGGGGTTCAGCAACGGCTGGGTTTCTGTTTTTTACGGGCTTGGAATTGGTCTCTTGTGTTTTCACCTGAGCCACGGCATTGGTGCGATGTTTCAGTCCCTTGGGCTGAAGAACGAGGCGTATCGCAGGGTGCTGGATATTGGCGCGCATGTGATCGCGCTGGTGATTTTTCTGGGTTACATGTCTATTCCTGCCGCGGTGCTGCTGGGAGTTGTAAAACCTGTTTGAGAGATGAATATGCCATTGGACGCCAAAATACCTTCCGGACCGCTTGCGCAGAAGTGGGACAAGCACAGGTTTGACCTGAAGCTGGTGAACCCGGCGAACAAGCGGAGATTTGACATTCTGGTGGTGGGGAGCGGGCTGGCCGGAGCCTCCGCCGCCGCGACGCTTGCCGAGTTGGGCTACAAAGTGAAGTGCTTTTGTTTCCAGGACAGTCCGCGGCGGGCGCACAGCATTGCGGCTCAAGGGGGCATCAACGCGGCGAAGAACTACCCGAATGACGGGGACAGCATTTACCGGCTTTTTTACGACACCATCAAGGGCGGCGATTACCGAGCACGCGAGGCGAATGTTTATCGTCTGGCGCAGGTGAGCAACAACATCATGGACCAATGTGTTGCGCAGGGGGTGCCCTTTGCGCGCGAGTATGGCGGTTTTTTGGCAAACCGCTCTTTTGGCGGCGCGCAGGTTTCCCGGACATTTTACGCTCGCGGGCAAACCGGGCAGCAGCTTCTGCTGGGGGCGTACCAGGCATTGTCCCGCCAGGTCGGGCTTGGAGCCGTGAAGATGTACTCCCGGACCGAGATGCTGGACGTGGTGGTGGTGGACGGGCACGCAAAGGGAATCATCGTGCGCGACCTGGTCACGGGAGAGATTTCCGCGCATGCGGGCGATGCGGTGGTGCTGGCGACCGGCGGCTATGGCAATGTTTTCTTCCTCTCGACCAATGCCAAGGGCTCGAACGCCACGGCCATTTGGAGGGCCTACAAGAAGGGCGCCTATCTCGCAAACCCCTGCTACACGCAGATACATCCAACCTGCATCCCGGTCAGTGGAGACCACCAGTCCAAGCTGACATTGATGTCCGAGTCGTTGCGGAACGACGGGCGGGTGTGGGTGCCCAAACGAAAAGAGGATTGTGGCAAGGCGGCGAGCGCGATTCCGGAGGACGCCCGGGATTATTACCTGGAGCGGAAATACCCGAGCTTTGGAAACCTTGCGCCGCGCGACATCTCGTCGCGCGCCGCGAAGGAGGCTTGCGACGCCGGGCGCGGGGTGGGGCCTGGCGGGCGGGGTGTTTACCTTGATTTTGCGGACGCCATTCAGCGGTTGGGCGAGGATGTGATTCGAGCCCGGTACGGCAATCTTTTTGACATGTACGAGAAGATCACCGGCGAGAATGCTTATCAGAATCCGATGAGGATCTATCCGGCTGTTCACTACACCATGGGGGGCACATGGGTGGACTACAACCTGATGAGCACGATTCCGGGGCTGTTTGTGATCGGCGAGGCGAACTTCTCGGATCACGGGGCGAACCGGCTTGGCGCCAGCGCGCTCATGCAGGGCCTGGCGGACGGCTACTTTGTGCTGCCCTACACCATTGGGAACTACTTTGCGACGGCCAAGGCGCCCAAGCCTTCGACGTCGCACGCCGAATTCAAGAAAGCGCTGGGAGATACCGATGCGTTGATGAAGCGGCTGCTCTCGATCAAAGGAAAGCGCACGGCGACATCGCTTCATCGTGAGCTTGGGAAGCTGCTTTGGGAGAAGTGCGGCATGGCGCGGAACGATGCGGGGCTGAAAGAGGCATTGAAGCGGATTCCGGAATTGCGGGAGGAATTCTGGAGCAACCTGATGGTGCCCGGCGAAAACGGAGAATTGAACCAGGCGCTCGAGTACGCGTGGCGAGTGGCCGATTTTATGGAGCTGGCCGAGCTGCTTTGCGTGGATGCGCTGCACCGGCGGGAATCCTGCGGCGGGCATTTTCGCGAGGAGTTTCAAACATCCGAAGGCGAGGCCCAGCGGGATGACGAGAATTTCTCTTACGTTGCGGCGTGGGAGTATAAGGGGCAGGGGAATGCCCCGGCGCTGCACAAGGAACCGCTCGTGTATGATGAAGTCCACATGAGCACGCGGAGTTACAAATGAACCTGACCTTAAAAGTCTGGAGACAGAAACACAGCCAGGTACCCGGGCACTTCGAAACACACGAAGCGCGGGGCGTATCGGAAGACATGTCCTTTCTCGAAATGCTGGACGTTGTGAACGAGAGCATTATCGAGCAGGGCAAGGATCCCATCGCGTTCGATTCAGATTGCCGCGAGGGCATCTGCGGGATGTGCTCGCTGGTCATTAACGGAGTGCCGCATGGCGGCCACCGGGGAACGGCGACATGTCAGTTGCACATGCGCCATTTCAAGGATGGGGATACCATCACCATCGAACCGTGGCGGGCAAAGGCCTTTCCCGTCATCAGGGACCTGGTCACCAATCGCAGCGCATTCGACCGCATCATCCAGGCTGGCGGGTTTGTGTCCGTCAGCACCGGCGGCGCGCCCGATGGAAACGCTCTTCCCGTGCCGAAAGAGGCGGCGGACCGTTCCATGGATGCGGCGGCGTGCATTGGATGCGGGGCGTGTGTGGCCGTGTGCAAGAATGCTTCCGCAATGCTTTTCGTGGCGGCGAAGGTGTCTCACCTGAACCTTCTGCCGCAGGGCAAGCCCGAAAAGGATCGGCGCGCCCTGGCCATGGTGAAACAAATGGATGCGGAGGGTTTTGGGAATTGCACGGTCACCGGCTCCTGCGAAGCGGTTTGCCCGAAAGAAATCAGCCTGAACTTCATTGCCAAATTGAATCGGGACTATGGGGTTGCGGCACTGAAGGGAAAGTGATTCTGCCCTTCGCACCTGCGATTGGCTCCTGGTGAGGGCGGCTTGTGCGGCTTTTGCCGGCATGTTCGCGGTTGCCCGGAAGTTCCCAGGGGTGTTTCTGCGGACCTTTCTGACTGCCCGCCTCATCGATCCATTAACCGTTTTACTTTTTTCCTGAAAATGGGATTATAAGGCGGAAGGTGTTGTATTGATGTTCACCCCACTTCATGTTGCCCGCCAATGCATTTTCATGGCGATACTTGTTCTGCTGCCGCTTGTGCCGGTGCGGGCGGATCTTCTCCTGGAGGAGGGCTTTGATTACACGAATGGGCCGCTCAGGACGGTCTCCGGCGGATTCTGGAGCACCCATAGCGGCACCTTGGATGAGTTGCAGGTTTCCGATGGGCGTGCGGCACTGAAACCGTCGCTCAGTGAAGACCTGAATGTGCCCCTGCCCGGGGGGCCATACCGAACGACGACCAACATTTCCGTTTACTGGAGTTTCCGGCTCATCGTCACCAATTTGCCGACGAGCGCCACGACGGATTACTTCACTCACCTCAACACGACCAGTCACCGATGCAAAGTCTTCATTAGCACGAACGGCGCGTCGTCCGGACGGTTCCGGTTGGGCGTGGCAAATGCGGCTGCGTCGCCGTCCGTGTTTTTTCCGGACGAATTTCCAACGTACTCGGAGGTGATCGTGCTGCTCAAATTCACGCCGGCGAGCAACGTCAGCACCCTTTGGGTGAATCCGGAGTCGGAGACCAATACATCCGTGATCGCCTCGGACAATGCCGCTTTGGAGGATATCCGGCAGGTGGCATTGCGTCAGGCCAGTCGCACCGGAGATTTGCTGGTGGACGACATCCGGATTGGAACGAGTTACATGGACGTGCAAGCCTCGAGCAATCCTACGGCGCCGGTTATCACCTTGCAGCCTCAGGATCAATCGGCGGTAGAAGGGCAAACGATCACCTTAAACGGCCTGGCGGCTGGCACTGCGCCGCTGACGTATCAGTGGTTTTTCAACGGTGCGCCCCTGGGCGGAGAAACAAACGAGGCATTGATGCTGGTTGCGGTATCCACGAATGATTCCGGTTTCTATTCGTTCGTGGTGACGAACGGCGGCGGGTATGCAGAGAGCGATCCCGCGATGGTGGTTGTCTCCCCGAGTCCGCCCTGGGATGGTGTTCTGAAGGTAGTGACCTGGAACGTGAAGGGGAACGGTTTGACCAACGCGGATGACTGGGGTTTGGGTGCGCCGCAGGTTCAGGCAATCGGCCGGGTGCTCAACTACCTTTCGCCGGACATCATCACCTTCAACGAAATTCCAAGGGCATACACGTGGCAAATGACGAATTGGGTTGCGGGCTTCCTTCCGAACTGGCACCTGGCAACCAATTCGGGGACGGACGGATACATTCGAACCGTCATTGCGAGTCGTTTTGAGATACTGTCGTCGCAATCGCACCTGGATGGGAAGAGCCTTGCGCCCTACGGCACGGGCAACTTCACGCGGGATCTGTTTCAGGCGCGCATAGCGGTTCCGGGGTTGGCCCATCCGGTGGACGTGTTCAGCACCCACTTGAAGGCGACTACCTCCGATCCCCAGTCGGATGCCGACAAGCGCGGCGCCGAAGCGCAGGCCATTTCCAATTTCCTGGCCAATGTTTATCTCGTTACGAACCAGGGGGCGCCATACCTGCTGACCGGAGATCTTAACGAGGACGTATTCCGGCCGGATACGAATCGGTACGAGAGCAAACTGCCGATCCAGACGCTGGCAAGCATTCCGACGGGGCTTCTGTTGGACACTCCCGTGAATCTCGTGACCACGCAGGATTTCACGCTGTCCATTCAGGGAACGCTCAACGTGCGGTTCGACTACGTGATGCCATGCGAATGGCTGGGGACCAACTACCTGTATTCGGAGGTGTTCCGGAGTGATGTGCTGACGAACACGCCGCTGACCGGTCTGTTGCTCGCGGATAGCAAAGCGGCCTCCGACCACTTGCCTGTGATTTCGGCTTTCCGGATACCGGGGCAGGTTACGCCGCTTGTCGTGTCGGGTGACTACAAGCTGCTGAGTTGGGAGACGATGCCCGGGGAACGCTATCGCATCCTGAGCTCTGTCGAGCTGCAGACACCGCTCGCCGAATGGACCGCGGAAGAGACCAACTATCTCGCGACGGGATACGTGGCAAAGGTCAGCCTCGTGAGCACCTCCTCCTCCCGATTCTATCGAATCGAACGGCTGCAATAAAAAACCAGCGCTGTGCAAGCCGCTGGTCAGGGTTAGTAATTAAAATTCTGCCAAATGATGAGAGATGGCGCAGATTTGACAATCCGTTTCTTTACGGATGCGGCCATGTTGCGTACATCTGCTCGTGATGAGGCATGTTCTGCTTTGGACAAGCGACTCAAAGACCGACCTGTCAGCGGAGTTGAATTCCGTTTTGACTGGCCTTGAGACGTCGGTTCACTCGGCCGGCCTTCTCGAGGTCCGTCCCGGTTCCATCGGCGGGTGGCCGGTGCCGCTGCCACAACTGGCCTTTGCGCGGCAGCTCCTTCCATTTGTCCGGCCTGTTGCGGCCCAATCGATCAACTCGTGGGCTGCGTTGCTGGTCGAAGCCATTCGGGATGAGGTGCCCGAGGGAGGCCCGTGGATGCTGCATGTGGAGCCGCATTACGGGGAGAGAAAGGCGCCCCGGATCGGCGCTCGGGCATGGCACCGCATGAGGAAGTACTCGGCTCCGCCGCCCTCGATTGAAAAGGCTGCGGGTCAGGTGGACCCCGCGGCCGGGCGGAGGCGGTGTCAATTCATACGCGAGGCCTGCATCAAGAGCTTGCGGCAGAACTGCAGAGGGCGGCTCAAGCACCTCAAAGAAGAACCGGGGACATTTGCGGAGGCTGACTCGATTGCGCAGCTTGTGCTGACCACTCCGACGGAGGGCTTCCTTTCCATTGCGACCTGTCCGTTTCCTTTTAAGAATCGACATCTCCTATCGCCATACCCGCTGGGCGAGATCTCCCTCGCAGCGGACCCCGGGGCTCCCAGCCGCGCCTTTGCAAAACTGGTTGAGGCTGAACGCAGGCTTGGAGGCGCGATTGGCCCCGGGCAGAGATGCGTGGATCTTGGCGCAGCGCCGGGGAGTTGGACGTATGTGGCGGTCCATCGCGGCGCCAGTGTTATAGCGGTGGATCGCTCACCGCTTCGCCGCGACTTGATGGAGAGCAATGCCGTCCGTTTTGTTTCGTCAGATGCATTTACATTTCGCCCGTCACAACCGGTGGACTGGCTGCTGTGCGATGTCATTGCGGAGCCCAAGAGGAGTGCCGGTCTCCTGGTGGAGTGGATGGAGAACGCATGGTGCAAGAGATTTGTTGTGACACTGAAGTTCAAAGGGTCTCCGGATTTCAGCGTCCTGGCTGGTTTGCGCGAGCGAATGCCGGGACTGTGCTCCGAATGGCAGATGAAAAGACTTTGCGCGAATAAGAACGAAGTGTGCGTGTTTGGAGTTGCCGAAAGAGATTGAGGCACGGGCGCCGGCGACCTGGGGTCCGCGCATGCGGATGCGGCAAGCGTCAGGGCAGGGTTATCCTGCTGGATTTCCGGCGGGACGCAGCTTTTCCAGCGCTTTAGCCGCGGCATCGCTCTCGGCTTCCTTCTTGCTTTTGCCTTTGCCGCGGGCGAGTTCCACGCCTGCATGCTGCACGGTGCAGACAAAGACGCGATCGTGATCCGGGCCGGTGACGGATTCCAGCGCATAAACGGGACCGAGCGGGCTGTTGGCCTGGAGGTGCTCCTGCAACTCACCTTTTGGGTTCTCGATGGCCGGCAACGCGGACAGGCCGTTGAAATCGGCTGAAAACATTTGCATGACGACCGACTGGACCGTTTCGAAACTGCTGTCGAGGAACATTGCGCCCAGGAGCGCCTCGAAAGAGTCGCCGAGACATGACTGGCGATCGCGTCCGCCCTGGAGCTCTTCGCCCCTGCCCATGATGATGTAATTGCCCAGGCCGAGCCGGCGCGCCTGCTCAGCCAGTGTGTTGCGGTTGACCAGCTTGGCTCTTGCCTTTGTGAGCGGGCCTTCTTCCGACCCGTCGAACCGCTCGAACAGCTCGCGTGTCAGCACCAACTGAAGGACGGCGTCGCCGAGGAATTCGAGCCTTTGATTGGTCGGGCAGACGGCTCCTTCATAGATTGCGGAGGGATGCGTGAGGGCCGTCTTGAGCAGGTCCCTGTTCTTGAAGCTGTATCCAAGACGCCCCTCGAGACCCGGGTAATCCTCGCAGGCGGCACGGACGACGCCAGACTTAATCGCCTGTTTTTTCTTCGGCATTTGACGAGTTCTCCCCGTTTTGCTCCGGCTGGACTTGCGGCTGGGCCGGCGGCTCCGATTCATTCGCTGCCTCGGTTGCGCAGGGTTGCTGCATGGTCGGCGGGTTCAGCCCATGTTCGAGGAGCGTGGCCACATCCCGCTGCACCGCTTCGAGCTGGTTCAACTGGAGCCCGGGGTCGATGACCGTGAAAACGTCTCCGGTTCCGGGCTGTTCGTAGATGAACACGCGGCGTCCATCGCGCACCACCTGCTCTTTGACCTTCAGGAGGCGTTTGCGTTCGAGCATGACAGCCAGAATGAACCCGGCTGGAATGTAGTGAGGGTCATTCCGTTCGATCAGTTTGCGGAGAAGAGACTCCGCGGTTTCTTTTTGGATTGCCTCGGTGGGCGGCGGGGGCACCTCAAAAACCCCCTGCCAGTGCGAAACAAAGCCCTTGCGGTCGCGAGCCTCGCTGTATTGCTTCTCCCAGCAGGTTTGGCAGACATCACACCGCCGCCAGTCCCTGCGCTCATCGAACAGCAGCGTGTGGTAAGCCTCTTTGTCGGCAAAGCCCTTGCCGCAAGCTTCACAACTGCGTCCGCGTGATTGTATGTTCCAGTCCGTCATGTCTCAGGAGGGGTTATTATCGCGCCTGTCGTGCCAACAGCAATTGAAAACCTGCTCCAGCCGGAGCCCGCCGACAGCGCAAGCTTTGATGAGATGCCTTTGGGAGCCTGTGAACGGGCTGCGAAACATGCGGCGGGAATCCGTTCAACGATTCGAGCCCGGAGCCGATCCGCGCCCTGCCGTGCGGCGGGAGATTGCAGCGATGGCCATTAGACCTGAACTGCTTCGCCTGGCGCGGGTTGAAGGACCTTAATTTTCGGGTGGCGCGCCCGGAGCTGGTCCTCCATCCATTTGCGGGATGCATCTTCGCCGTGGCCGAGCAGCACAACCCGTGGTTGCACGCGCCCGACGAAATCCACCAGGTCCTCGCGGTTTGCGTGTGCTGTCAGATCGAAGCTCTGGATTTCACACTCGCGGACGAGTTCTCCGCCGCTCGGGCTGAAAGTGAAGGGTTCACCCTGCGGGGCAACGCGCAGGCGCCCGCCGGGGGTGTCGGGATCCGTGTAGCCCACAAAGAAAATGCCGTTTTTGGTGTCTCCGGCCATGCGCAAAGCGAGGTTATGCGAGGCGGTGTTTTCGCTCATCATGCCGGCGGTGATAACGAAGATTTTGCCTCCGCCGAGGTTCATTTTCTCGATGGCCCGCTGCTCCAGGACGACGAGGTTGAGCGCCTCGTTCAATTGCAGGTTCGGGTATTGCCGGTGGGTGCGGTGGGCCTGGAGATCGTAAATCTCGGTGAACACTCTTCCGAGCCCGCCGATGTAGATTGGCTGCGGCCGCAGCCTGCCTTGCTGTGTGAGCAATGCCAGGAGCGCAAGAATCTCCTGGGTCCTGCCCAGGGCGAAAGTGGGCAGCAGCACAGACCCGTTGCGATCGAGAATGCGATGGATAGACTCGACGAGCCGCTCGATTTCCTTCTCCCTGGAAAAACCGTCCGGCACGCCGCGGTTGCCGCGGGTGGACTCGATGATCATCACATCACAGTCCACATCTTCAAATCTCGCGCGTTTCTGGATGGTCTGATCGTGGAAACAGACGTCGCCGGTGTAAAAAAGCGTTTCCTGGCTGCCGCGCAGCATGATGCCGGCGGAGCCGAGAGCGTGGCCTGCGTCATAGAATTCGAGCGTAGGAGAGAGGAACCCGGCCCTGGTTTTGCGGAACGCGGCCCAGTCCACTTCGCGTTCGTATTTGAATCCCTGGAAAACCGGCGCGATGTCCTCCACTTCATCGTGAGAATAGAGCGGGTAATCGCGAACGCCCAGTTCCTCGCGCTGGCGTTTCATGACGTTGACGGAATTGTGCAGCACCCGCTCGACGAGGAAGTAGCTCAACTCCGTCATGAGCACATGGGCGGATGGGAAGTGCCGGACCGCAACCGGCAATGCGCCGACATGATCATGGTGACAATGAGTAATGGCGATGGCATCCACTTCCTCGTTTCTGACGAGATCGAACATGGGCAACGCCAGCCGGCCTTCGCGTTTCGGGTGGATGCCAGCATCCATGAGGATGCGATGCCCCTCGATATCGACGAACCATGC
>ERZ1645192.4978-NODE-4978-length-10418-cov-5.022291_pt1 | contig 10418 bp, 7 predicted proteins | sample MGYA00575354_ERZ1645192 | MGnify/ENA primary metagenome ERZ1645192 (study PRJEB40844, sample SAMN11349763) | freshwater sediment metagenome | isolation source: river sediment | host: Sediment | place: India: Faizupur Khadar , New Delhi | collected 2017-02-21 ...
TTCAGCAGTAAATTCCATAAGAGCGCGGCAAAGAGCGCTAAAAGGCCTCCTCCGACTATGTTCCATATCTCCTGTCTGCTTAAAACGGGCGGATCGTACTGAGAGAGCCACGCGCCCGTTATCTTCGAGATTTCTCCCGACTGTTTCATCGCCGAAAGCCTTTCCATCATTGCAAGAGCCAGGTCAGCCTGCCCTTTCATAACCGTGATCCCTTTGCCGAGCGAAAAGAAGAACGGGCGGGAGGGGGTGATCCTCCCCTTTTGGGGAAGGTTCTGCGTGTGCCGAATGCCCTGGTATGCTCCAAGAAGCGCCGCATCCCCCTTGTTCGCGAGCAGAGAATGAACCGCGGAATCTATGGTGTCCTCTTGAAGAATCTTGACATTGAACGCGCTTGCCCTGATGTGACGTTCTTCAGGAGAATCTTCGATGACCAGCAGTATTTTCCCTCTCAAGCTGCTAAGGGGGAGGGCTTCGCTCCCGGCGGCAAAGAGCGTGTACGGCTCTTCGAAAAAAGGGAGAGAAAAACAGTAAGAAGCAAACTCCTTGCCGGAAAGGCGATGTTTCATCAGTTCAAAGTCATCGATAAGGCGAGTGTCCGCTGTGTCCATGTTCTTCACCGAAAAAAAAGTAAAAAGTTCCGAGTCCGCGGGAACAGGGTAGGGGGTTCCTACGATGAAATCAATCCGGGAGAGGTGGATGCCCCGGCGGGCATCGTGTGTATCGCCTAGGGAGAGGGAGAGCTTCAACCCTTCTCTCTCCCCCAGAGCGGACAGTATGTCCACATAGACTCCTTGAAGATCTCCGTTCTCCGCCCTGAAGATATAGGGGGCTCCTGCGTCCAGGCACAAGACATGGTACGTGCGCCCCGCGTCGCTTCCTACCAACATCGCCTGTTCGGCGTATACGGTACGGACGGAGAGCAGGAGAAAAAGTCCGAGAATCGAGAGTGAACGAACGGCCGTTCTTTTACCACAGATCAATAATTGTTGCCTCCATAATAAGAGCCTGCGCAATGCTCCTGTACGTTTGGTGTATTTCCTCCATCTTTTTCGCGGTGATGGCATCCATCCATTCCTGAAGTTCAGGTGAGGAGTGAAGGAGCAAATGGGAACCCTCCTTTTCCCATTGGAGAAAGTCGTGGAACGTCTTTTTTTCCAGAGGATCGCGCAGTGATTTCAACGTCGGCATCGACCTCTGATAGTTGCTGTTGGTAAGTGATGACGAAAGAAGCACCGCCCACCGCGCCGAATCAAGAGTGAATCCATCTTTTTTGAAGTTCGACCAGCTTTCCGGCACACTGCGCACTCCGGCGTACACGGGGGCGTATGTGCTGAAATGCGGGGTGTCGAGTGAATACCAGAGAACGCCTCCGAGCGGAGATGGAAGCCATGAACGGGATTGTGTGATAAAGCTGTAGGACGTTTTTGCCGCGACCGGGCGTGTGTAAGGAATATTCAAGAGGTCGCGCATGAACCTGTCGGGGAAAGGAGTGGCTTTTGCACTGCGGACAAGCTCCCGGTTTCCTCTAGGGACATACCATGCGGGGTTGTCCTCCATACAGAACGGGGTGCCCTCCATAGTCGAGCGAAAGATCTCCATTATCCCTTTTACGGAGAGCGGTTTTTCAGGAGCGAAAGAAAACGGATAGGAGTCGGTCTCAGCGTAGGGGTCCCAGCTTCTTGAAGGAAGAAGACGCTTATGAATAGCGTGCAAGCGCCCTCGGACCCACATCGAAGAAGGCGACCAGGGGCCGGATTCCGGCGCATAGGTCTTTCTCCAATTGAAGGGGGCGCCGGATTCCGGATCATACCAGCCGTGACGGAGAGCGGGTTCCTTGTACCCTTTTGAAAAAAGAAAATCCTCGCTGTTCTCATCAACTAGGGAGATACGGCTTGCGTTGCACAGAATAGCCACATGAGAATCCGGCACTCTTCTGGCAACCCAGATTGCGCCGGGAGCGGAGCCTGGTTTCCAGTCAAATCCGACGCTCAGCAGCTCCATGATCCACGCTTCATACGGATCCGCGATGGAAAGCGACTCGCCTTCATTGGCGCATGAACCGAGAAAACCGTATCGCTCGGCAAGCTCCCCGATGAGGAGAACGGCTTCACGGGATGTTTTACACCGCTGAAGGGCCAGAATCATGAGCTGTTCGACGGTGAGAAGAGCCCCTCCTTCTCCCGGAAAGGCTTTGAGCATGTCCTTCTGGCCAATGGTGGATTCTCCTATAGAGAGCTGGTGCTCATTGAAACATGAGTAGGCGGTCCTGAAATAAGCGTAGGTTGTAGATGCCTGGGGTATACGCCCCAGTTCAAAGGGGGGAAGAGGCTCGTCGCCGAGCAGTCCGAAGTAGACTGATACATCCTCCCCTTCCGGGAAGGTTTCCCCCGGAACAACCCGAAGATTGGAATCGTACCATCCGTCTGCGGTTTGTGAGTTGAGAACGGAACCGTCTTCGCTTGCTTCGCGCCCGACGAGGATGCCAGTGCATCCGTAGGAAGGATCCGAACTGATGACCAAAAGTAGGAGCAATACGGTGATTCTGGAAAAAAAATGTTTCATTTGGAAGCGACTCCTCTACATAGTTCGTCAGTGCAGTCATTGGGAGTAGAAGAAGAGATACGGAATGGCCGGCCGTTCCGCAGAAAATGGCGAAACGGCCGGGTGGGTTAATCGTTTGAAATAACTGCGCCGATCTCTTTTTCTCCGTCCATGAAGACGGAGAAGTCCCCTGTGTAGTGCCGCACCGCAGGATGGCGTTTGCGTTCGTAGAACGAAGAATCCAGCCAGGTCCGGTTGAAAAGATTTCCTTTCATACCATCAAATACTGGAAGGTAGAGCGTTCCGTCGACATCAAGATCCAGGAAAAAATGCGTTCCGTAGGAAAGTTCCGGGGTGTAATCGCTCTCCAGGATACCGACCTCCACAAGGCAACCGCAGTTGCAGATTTCGTTATAGCGTACCGGGACGCCAAGTTTGGGGTTGGTGCTTCCCCATCTTCCGGGCCCGACAAGAATGTAGTCGGTTCCGGAGAGCTTGTGATTGATGCGTCCGATCTCTCTCGCCACTTCGTGGAAAGTGGCGTCTTTGCCGTACAATTCAGGATCCACAAAGACGAGATGGTGAATATTTTGCATTTTCCCGTTGCTCACCATTTTGTTCCCCATAAGAATAATCTTTTCTTCGCGGACTTCGGGTATCTCCACACGAGCCATCTCTTCGTAAGAGGCAAGGGGCCGGAGCTGGAGAAGCGTCAGCTTTTCGCTTTCCGTATCGTAGGTGAATTCCATGTCGGCGGGCATGCCCATCTTTTCTTCGAGGAAGGCGGAAAGGTCCTTCACGATATTGAAGAACTTCGGGTGCCTTCTTGGAAAATTTGAAAAAGAGAAAATAGGCTTTCCGTTGCTCAACTGGTCCGAACCTGCCCAGTAGAGTACGTTGTCGGAGAAGATCTCGATGAAGGAAGAAGCGAGCTTGTGTTCTTTCAGGATGAAAGAAATATGCTCAGAGAGAAGACCGGTCATAAAGGTTCCGGACGTTCTGTCGATGTAATCGAACTCGCTCTGACTTGTCATCGCAATATCCGCCGGCAGGTTTCCCTGCGGCCGGAGCATCGGGTGGGAGAGATAGGAGATATTTGCCTTCAGGCGGTCCACTGTCCGCGTCCCGAGACCGAAGCAGAATCGCATGACCCCGTTTTCCTTTTTGATCCTCGTTGAAGGACGCCGGTACACTTTGGAAAAGGCTGTTCCGGCAATTTCAGGATAGTACATCCCATTATGCCGGCGTCCTATCACAGGCTGAATAACGACAGCCATGGATTCGTCGGAGTCTACGAGTCCGTGTTTCTTTCTGTAGGCCCGCGCGGCAGGATTGTACAGTGAAGCCCAAACATCCTTGAGCGCATTGGCGAGAAGGTCTCTGCGATCTTCCACGCTGCCGATGTTCGCCGAAAAACGTGTGCCGTACTTTCCGGCGAAGGAGAGCTTGCGCGAGTCCTCCAGAATGGAGCTTGAGCGGATCGCGAGTGGGAAATCGCCGATCGATTCAAGCGCGCCTTCAAGATCCTGCAACAGGGAAGAACGTATTCTGCCGGACTGGAAAACGGCGGAAAGTCTGTCGAAAAGCTCCTGGGATGTGTCTTCGTCGCAGTTCTCCTCTTCTGAAGCAGCATGTTCGCGCAAAAGGGTTTCTATTCCGTTGTCGCTGACAAACTCGTCGAAACCTTCCGTTGTCACGACGAAATTCACATCCGGAAAATCCACGACAGACTCTAAAGGGCTTCCGGTAACAGCGTTGAAAGCGAAGGCGATTCCTCTCGCCTTTCCTCCTACTTCGCCGTCGCCGATCAGCCGTTTGAACTGGCGGAACGTTGGTTTTGGGTCAAAGTCCGAGTAAATCACCTGAGTATGCCTCCCCGAAATGGGAAAATAACGAACGTCAGGGCTTCAAACGGTAAATGGTGCGAGGCCATGGAATAGCCTCACGGATGTGCTGCAATCCGCTAATCCACGCCACGACGCGCTCTATTCCCATTCCGAATCCGCTGTGAACGAACGTGCCGAATTTCCTGAGGTCAAGATACCATTCGTAGGGTTCTTCAGGAAGCCCTTGCTCCCTGATTCTTGCGATAAGTCTATCATAATCGTCCTCTCTTTGAGAACCGCCGATGATCTCGCCGTACCCCTCGGGGGCAAGAAGGTCGTCGCAGAGGACAAGGTTCGGGTTGTCGGGGTGCTCTTTCATATAGAATGCCTTCACAGTCTTTGGATAGCATTCTATAAAGACGGGTCTGTCGAACTGCTGGGTGAGTATCGTCTCGTCTTCGTTGCCGAGGTCGTCGCCGTAAGGGGTGTCGCTCCCGAGTTTGTGCAGCATTTCTATGGCTTCGTCGTATTGAAGATGATAGAACGGCGCCTTTATATTCTCAAGCTTGGAGACGTCGCGTTCAAGCGAGGCGAGCTCCGTTCTGCAATGTTCGAGTACCTTTGCGACAATGTGACATATCAGCCCTTCCTGAAGCGCCATGTTGTCTTTGTGGTCATAGAAGGCGACTTCCGGTTCGAGCATCCAGAACTCTGTGAGATGGCGGCGCGTCTTTGACTTTTCCGCGCGGAACGTAGGGCCGAAGCAATAAACCTTTCCGAACGCCGCCGCCGCGGCCTCGGCGTAGAGCTGTCCGGTTTGGGCCAGGTAGGCCTTCGAGTCGAAGTAGTCGATCTCGAAAAGGCCGGAAACTCCTTCTCCGGCGGCGCCGCTGATGATCGGGCTGTCAATCAGCAAAAAGCCGTTTTCCTGGAGGTATTCCCTTGCCGAACGGATAACACGGTCTCTAATCCGCATGATCGCCTGCTGACGGCTGCTTCTGAGCCAGAGGTGACGATGGTCGAGAAGGAAATCGATACCGTGGTCCTTCTTTCCGATGGGGTATTCCTCAGAAGGATTCTGGAAAACACGCAGATCCGTCACCGAAAGTTCAACGCCGGAAGGGGCGCGTTCATCTTTTCGAACAGTGCCCGTAACCTCAACGGATGCCTCCAGCCACAACCCCTTAGCCGCGGCAAAGAGATCTTCGGAAACTTCTTTTTTTACCATGACTCCCTGTACTGTGCCCGATCCGTCGCGTAGCTGAAGAAAGTGAATCTTCCCTGAACTCCTCAGGTTGTAAAGCCATCCGCGGATAACGACAGTCTCCTCCACATGAGAAGGAAGATCTTTGATGGAAACCCATAATGCTGTCATGCGTCATCAACCTCCAGACGTCTTGAACGATAAGTGATTATCAAATTCCATGCGGTATATGATACACTATACTTTAAAAAAAAGGAGAGGAACCAGTGAATATTCCACGTCTTGTCCTCGCGGAAGAAAGAAGAGAGGGTAAAGTTGCCCAGAGTATTCTCGTCGCGTCAGTCCTGAAAAGTCTCGGATACCCTCTTCGTTTGTTTTGCGCAGGAGTTGACGAGCATCTTGTTCGTTTTTTAAAACTTGTCACCGAGCAAGACGTAACGGTACTCGATCCTTTTTCATGCGGAAGCATGCGGAATTTTAAACTCCTCTTCCAACGCGCTGCGTCGCCGGATACCTTGAACATCATCTTCGGTTCAATCGGGGAACGTCGGGATGAAAACACCTTTCCTGTACACCCTCTCCCCGGCGAGATTGCACGTATCCTTGAATGCCCGCTGGTGACGATGCTCTATGCGGATAGTTCAGCCGCAGTCACCTCAAGAATTCTCGAAAATGTTTTCAACCAGATATCAGCACAGGGAGTGATTACTTCCGCAGTGATCTTCTCCTCTGTCTTGAATCCTCGGGAATATCAGCTGTTGGAGACCGAAGCGGGACGTCGCGTTCCTCTACTTTGCCTGGGGTTTATTCCGAAAACGCTTGAAAAGAACAACCCGCCGCTCATGGAACTCTGTCTTCAGGATATGGCCCAGCGAGCGGCGTTCCCTGTAAAAGCCGCGACTGCGCAACTGCTGGGTATGGTCGACCAGGTTGACTGGAATGTCCTATGGGGGATAGCAAAACAGTGTAAAGAGTGCGTAGCTATGGATGATCCTTTCAAGGGAAAAGCCAGCGGCATGAGCGTTGGAATTCTTTCTTTTCCCTCGTTTGAGCTGGAAGGAAATAACGCTGCGTTGCTTTTCAAGCACCTCGGGTGCACGGTCTACCCGATTCCCCTTGACAGTGCGCTTCTTCGCCGGGACTTGAACGCACTTTACGTTCCGCACGGCCCGGGGTTCCTTTGTGCTGAACGACTATTGGGGAAGTCCGGGGTTCGGGAATGGTTTACATCGATTTTTCACGCCCGGAAGGCAGTGCTGGTTAATGGCGGCATTACGCCGCTTCTTGGGGAGTCGTTTTCTTTACCGAACAGAAAAGAGTACGAGGGGCTCAAGTTCTTCCGTTTTAAGGGAAAGTTCGATATCCCTTCATCCGATGACGTCCGCAGGGTTGAGGCTGTTTCTACCGACGGAGATGTTATGCTCCATCAAGGAGATAAAATCCGGGGGTACCTCCCCCCCTACATATCTGTGCTGAATCCGGGGAATGTGGCCGGAGCAGTGTGGAGTCTCCAGGACACGGTCAAAAATATGGAGATCGGGCTCTCGGGATGGAGCAGGGGAGCCGCTTTAGCTACCGACGTGTGCGTCGAGCTGTGGAGCAGTATTGAAGGTGTGTATCGGTGGCTGATGATGCGGAAACAGTGACGTTCTTCATAAGTTTACACTGCTGTTGGATGGAGAGAGAAAACCGAAATATTCCAAGGCCTCCTCAGGGCAGGGAAATGCAAACTCCGCATCGGAGAGGAAATTCCCGATGGCGGCAAATGTTCCTCTGCCGAAAGCGTGCACGGTCTGCCGGTCGCTTTCCGTATCTCCAAGAAAGAGCGGCGTCGATGCGTGAGAGGTATGGCACAGAATCTCAAGTCCGCGAGGAGATGGTTTTGTAACTCCGGAGTCGGAAGTGATTATCATGGAATCCGGAAAATCCTCCCAGTGAAGACGCTTGAGTGCAAGTTCCAGCTCTTTGGCGGTTCGTCCTGTATAAATTCCTGCAGGGACAGGAATCGCGCTCCACGGAATCGTGATCATCGGACGCTCGTTTTCCCATAGTCCTTTACGGGGCGAGAGCAACGCAGTGTGCTTTTCGTTTTTCGTGACGCCGAAATAAAGTTCTTCGCATGCTCTGCGTACAGTATCCCTGGGAATTTGTTCCCCGAACGTACTCCGTACCCAGGAAGGCACGTCAGATTCCTTGCATCCGTCGAGCAAGAGTCTCCATTCTTCAGGCGCGGGGAGACTTTGTGCAAGAGAGGGATTCTGCGCCGTTGCAGCGCAGTTGATGATTGCCCAGGCAATATCGTAGTCGTCATTGAACGCCGGGTGTGTTTTGGTGGTTGCGAAGTGACGTTCAGAAAAACCTTCGCAATCCACGACCCCATTTATAAGCGACGTCCATGCCCAGTCGAGAGCCTGGACGATCACCTCGAAATAGGACCGGGATGTGTCGACAAGCACGCCGTCGACATCAAAAACTATAATATCGTGTGTCGTTGAACATCTTGGGCGTTCCATCGCAAACGCTCCTTTTCAAGTATTTTTCTCCCGAAGTATTGTACCAGATGAACCGGCGCAGATGGAAAGGAGAGGGTGTTTTGCTGCTGGAAATACCGTTGAACTACTCTGAAGGAGTACTCTACCGTCAGCTCGCCGAACATTTGGAGAAGATGATACGAACCGGAAGCATCTCTTCCGGCGAGCGTCTTCCGGGGACACGGGAGCTTGCCAGGATGCTCCGGGTAAGCCGTTGTACTGTCGTTGCCGCCTACGATGTCCTCGAAGAGAACGGTCTGGTGAAGAGAACGGCGAGAAGCGGGACTTTTGCTGCTTCTCCTCTTCTTGAAGGGCGGTCTTCTTATAAAGGCAAAGGGGATATTCTCCGTTTCGATACGGAATGTCCCACCCGAGATCTGCTCCCTCTCAGAGAGCTTTCAGAACTCTGCCGCGGGCTTTCTCTCTCCTTGCTGGGCGACGCACTTGAAGGGAGTCCGACCGAGGGATTGCCTTCATTGAGACGCCTTCTTCTGCACCATGCAGTTCTGCGAGGCATTCCTGCGCATCCGGAGGAAGTGGTTGTCACCGCAGGCGGGAAGGACGCTCTTTCCACTGCTCTTCGTTCTTTTCGTGAGCACGGGTGCTCCAAGCTATGGGCGGAAGAGCTGTCCTACAGTGAAATCAGCTCAATAGCTGAAAATGAAAGGATTCCGTTGCGCACACTTCCGCTTCTTGATGAGAGTACTCTCTCTTGCCTTGACGCACTCTCTTCAAAAGACGTACTGTATCTTGTGCCGAGCTTCCAGAATCCCACGGGCCGGACATTGTCGCATCCTCTGCGCCAGGCGATACTCTCTGTCAGGAGAAAAAAGGGTTTTTTCATTCTTGAGGACGACAGTTACGGAGAACTCCGATATGGAGAAAAATCCATCCCGGCCTTAAAGGCGATGGGGGAAGGGGAAGGCGTCGTTTATGTAGGCTCCTTCAGCCAGGCGCTCTTCCCGGGAATGCGGCTGGGATACACGCTGCTTCCTCCTTTTCTCAAGGAGGAATATTTGCGGATAAGTTCTTTGAGACAGGGATACGTTTCCTCTCTCGTCCAGCTGGTAGTCGCACGTTTTCTTGAGGATGGAGAGCTGGCGGCTGCGGTTGAAAGAGCCAGAACAATTCTTTCGGTCCGCATGGAAACGCTTTACAGTCTTTTAAAGAGTCATTTCAGTACAGTGCCTCTCCGGAAACCTGAGGGCGGAGTGTTTCTCTGGTTCCCTACAGGGAAGACAGATGGATCTGAGGCTGCATTGCTTGCCGAAAGACATGGCGTACGCGTCGCTCCCGGGAGCCGTTTTTCTCTACGAAAAAGGAAAATAGCCGCTGTCCGTTTTTCTATAACCGGCGTTCCTGATGAATTGTTGAATGAAGCTGTTGCACGTCTGAAAAAAGCATGGGGAAAAATTCTCTGAAACTGGGCATGCCGTCAGGAGAGTTTTTCTCCCGTATTATCTGCGGTATGCAACGCCTCTTTCTCAAGGAGTGAGAGCCAATGCCTCCACAGTAGAAGCGACGCTGCGGTAGATGCGAAACCGAGGAGCAGGCCGAATATAATATAGTCAGATCTTCCTCTTCCAAGAAGAAAGCCGGCAAGACCAGCCACCGCGTATCCGAAAAACACTACAGCGGACATGGAAAGCACCAACACCAAAAATCGCAAGTTCGTCCCCTCTTTTCTTTTCAAAAAGGCAATTATAGCATCAAAAAAAAAGCAGCCGCATCTTGTGGTTTTGCATTGAATGTGATAAAGTGGTTCAAGATATATAATACAGACTGTTATACAATGATTGAAATACTCTCGATCAATTTAGAAAATTACAGGGAGGTCCTTCCATGAGAGAGCCGCGTTTGTACACCACGTCTGCTGATTATGCATACCAGGAACTTCGCCATCGTATCATCACAAAACAACTAAAACCGGGCCAGCGTCTGCCCGAAGTAAATATAGCAGTCCAGATGGGGGTTAGCAGAACCCCGGTAAGAGAAGCTCTTCGCCGTCTTGCAAGCGAAGGGCTTGTCCTTATCATACCGAACAGCGGCGCCCGGCTTGCGGCTCCTACTATCCGGGAGATAGAAGATACATTTCTTGTGCGCGAGCAGTTGGAATGTCTTGCCATTGCGCTTGCCGCCGAACGTATTGGAGAACGTCATCTTCGCCGCATAGAGGAGGCCCTGGTCGAAGAGGCCAGAGCGATCGAAGATAAAGATCTTGAAACTTACCTTGAGGTCAACGAAGCGTTCCATAAGACAGTGGCGGATGCAAGCGGGAACAGGGTCCTCGCGGAGTACGTTGAGAATATTCTCGCA
>ERZ1645192.4980-NODE-4980-length-10414-cov-6.128970_pt1 | contig 10414 bp, 5 predicted proteins | sample MGYA00575354_ERZ1645192 | MGnify/ENA primary metagenome ERZ1645192 (study PRJEB40844, sample SAMN11349763) | freshwater sediment metagenome | isolation source: river sediment | host: Sediment | place: India: Faizupur Khadar , New Delhi | collected 2017-02-21 ...
CATGGCCGTATTCCCGCCACCAATAACAGCAACGTTTTTCCCCCTCAACACAGGAGTGTCGAAATTGTCGTTACTGGCTCCCATCAGGTTTACACGGGTAAGGTATTCATTGCTCGACATAATGCCGTTATAGTTTTCGCCAGGAATATTCATAAAACGAGGTAAACCGGCTCCGCTTCCTACAAAGAAACCTTTGAAACCTTCTTCTTTAAGCTGTTCGAACGAAGCCGTGCGGCCTACTATAAAGTTGGTGACAAATTTCACCCCCATCTTTTTTAGTATATCGAGCTCAACATCAACCATTTTATTGGGAAGCCTGAATTCGGGAATGCCATACTTAAGCACACCTCCGATTTCATGAAGCGCCTCAAAAACAGTCACATCGTAACCAAGTTTCACCATGTCTCCAGCAAAGGAAAGTGACGAAGGACCCGAGCCCACGGCGGCAACTTTGATCCCGTTTGAAGGGGCACATTGTGGCACGTCCATCGAGCCGCTTTCACGCTCCCAATCGGCAGCGAAACGCTCGAGGTAACCAATGGCTACCGCTGGCTTGTTGAGCTTTATCGTATAAAAGCATTTCGATTCGCACTGTTTTTCCTGAGGGCACACACGCCCGCAAACTGCCGGAAGGGCGTTGTACATTTTCAGGGTTTTTGCTGCCAGCGAGAACTCTTCTCGCTCGATGTTTTTGATGAATTCGGGAATATTAATACCTACCGGGCACCCTTCGATACAGGTAGGGTTCACGCAATCCATGCAACGCGAAGCTTCTTTTATGGCTTCCTCACGACCAAGTCCAAGGTTCACTTCAACAGTTTGCGACTTAACCCGTTCATTCGGATCGACTTCGGGCATGTGAACACGAGGTTGGTCGGTGCGCTCTTTGCCTTTCAGCTTTTTACGCAATTCTTCGCGCCACTCTTGCTCACGCCTTTCTTTCAAATATTCGGTATATGTTGTCATTATTTTTCTATAGTATTAAGATTTTAGTATCAAGTAGTGAGACATTTTCGACTCCAAAACATTGTACTTAAATCTTACAGTCTAACATCTTATTATATATTTCAAATGCCTCTTTTTCTTCGGATTTATACCCGCCAAGGCGCATCATTAGTTCATCGAAATCGATTTGGTGAGCATCGAATTCAGGACCGTCGACACAGGTAAATTTGGTTTTTCCGCCAACAGAAACACGACATGCGCCACACATTCCTGTGCCATCTACCATCATCGCGTTCAAACTGGCTTGAGTTGGTATGTTATACTTTTTAGTGAGTAACGAAGTGAATTTCATCATAATAGCAGGGCCAATAGCGATACATTCATCAATTTTTTCACGAAGTATAACCTCTTCAGCCCCCTGGGTCACCAAACCTTTTCTACCATGCGAACCATCGTCGGTCATAACAATAACCTCATCGCTCCACTTCCGAACTTCATCTTCAAGGATAATAAGGTCTTTGCTTCGGGCTGCCAAGACAGAAACAACACGATTCCCTGCCTTTTTAAACCCCTCAACAATAGGCAATAGCGGAGCCACTCCTACCCCACCTCCACAACAAAGTACAGTCCCTACCTTGTGAATATCAGTAGCTTTTCCCAGCGGTCCAACCAGGTCGATAAGAGAATCGCCTACGTTGAGTGCTGCCAACTTTTCGGTACTCACACCAACTTTTTGGGCAATTAAGGTAATGGTTCCTTTTTCCACATCGGCGCCAGCAATTGTTAGCGGTATGCGTTCTCCATTTTCAGAAACACGAAGGATAACAAAATTTCCCGGTTTGCGGGCTTTGGCAATGAGAGGTGCCTCAACAACCAACTTTACAACATTCTCGGAAAAAAACTCTTTCTCTACAATACGGTTCATCGATTTTGTTTTGATTGTGAACTACAAAAATAAAATCATATCAATGCGAAAGCTATTTTAATGAAAAAAAACTCTTTTTTTAGGTGATTTTCTTAACCTCACTCGCGTTTTGTTTTCTATTTTTGAAGTTTGCCAATTGAGCAAGTAAAAACAAAAAAGTATTACGACAATCTTTTTATAACCAGATTATTATTAACCAAAAGAATCATTGTTCGATTAAACGATGAACCGAAATACGCCAATATACGAGATTGAATTTGCTGTTGCCCTTACCGAGCACCGGATTTTGGGCTACGTACTTACCCCTTATTTCATACAAAAGAACGACAAAGGTACCTTCTACCGCATTATTTCGACCGTTTTGAAAGGCGATGCAGAAAAAGACGACACTCACCTAACCGAAGCCAGTAAAAAGATTATCAGACTCATAGAGAATTATAGTGATGAAAACCTCGCTAAAAAATTCTCAAGGAAAAAAAACAGTAAAGAATTCTTCAGCAATATCGATCAGGAGTTTTTTAAGCGCTGGGTTATTCCATACATCGACAAACAGATTGCCGAATGCATCAGCATTATTGGAGAAAACCAGATAAAACTTTTCTGTAAACAAGCCAAATACAACAACCTTTACGATGAAGACCGTATTGAAATATTAGAACATCCGGCCGAAACTGTTTTTCATTTCGACCTCAACCAGGAAGGGCTAACATACTATCTGAAAATAATTTATGAAGGGAAACCACTAAAAATCCTTTTCCGCAAGCCCATCATTCTGGTTGATACGCCTTGCCGCATTGTCATCAACAATAAACTTTACTCGTTCGACAAGATTTCGGGCAAGAAATTGCTTCCGTTCATCGAAAAAGAGTCGGTAAATGTTCCGGCAAGGCTTACCGAAAAGTACCTCAAAAGCTTTGTCACCAACATAATACGTGAAAACAATGTAGAACCCTCGGGTTTTGATATTGAGGAAATTCATTCAGATCGGAAAATGATCATCACCATTGAACGCGGCCTCGACCTCGACCCTATACTCATCCCCCGATTCCAATATGGCAAGCGCCGTTTCCTGTCAGAAAAAAAGAGCGAGGTTGAAGTTGAACTCGCCTATGAGAACGACCGTTTCAGGTTTAAAAAATACAAACGCGACTTGAAATGGGAAAATGAGATGTGGGTTTTCTTGCGCACAAAAGGGATTGTACTTCATGGTAACAATTTGGTTTTCACTAAAGAATCGGAACTATTCCGCGACGAACCTAAGTACGGCATCATCAATTGGATAAACCAGGTGAAAGAAGAGCTTGAGGAAAAGGGATTTGTGATTGAACAATCCATAAAAGAAACAAAATATTACATTGGCAAACAAGAGCTAGACCTTAAACTAAAGATGGAAGATGACTGGTTCGACCTCTTTGCGACTATTCGTTTCGGCGAATTTGAGATTCCTTTTATCAGACTGAAAAAAAACATTTTGGCAGGAAAAAGAGAGTATTTGCTCCCCAATGGCGAAGTGGCCATTCTGCCTTTGCATTGGTTTGCCAATTACAAAGATTTATTACAGCTTGGCGAAGAACACGATGGCAACCTGAGGTTTTCCAAGCATCACTATAGCATTATTAACGAGAGCATAGGTGGCATAGACCCCAAAATTGAGGAGAAGTTAAAACAATTCGAGACCGAAAAGTTCGACTTACTGAATGAACCGACAGGGCTTAAAGCGAAACTAAGAAGCTATCAGAAAGAAGGTTACTCATGGATGTTTGCCGTTGGACAGAAAAAATTCGGAGCCTGCCTTGCCGACGATATGGGGCTGGGGAAAACCCTTCAAACGCTGACTCTTTTGCAAAAAGTGAAAGAACTTAACGAACACAAAACCACCGCGAAAAAGAAACAAGAAAGCCAGCTTTCGCTTTTCAGCAACGAAGACGAAATGGGCGCTCCAGCTTCGCTAATCATTGTGCCCACCTCACTGGTACACAACTGGAATAACGAAATCAAAAAATTCACTCCTAAATTAAAAACTTACAAACACATTGGCACACAGCGAAAAAAGACATCAACGGTTGGAAAAATAATCGATAACTACGACATAATTATTACTACCTACGGGACCCTGAGAAACGATTACGAAGAATTACGGAATTACAAGTTCAACTACCTCATTCTCGATGAAAGCCAATACATTAAAAACCCACAATCGAAAGCATACCAATCGGTTTGCGAACTGAACTCGGAGCATAAACTTGTACTGACAGGAACCCCTATCGAAAATTCGCTGTCGGATCTCTGGGCCCAGATAAACTTTCTAAACCGAGGTTTACTAGGCAGTTATTCATTTTTTCAAAAAGAATTCATCCAGCCTGTTGAGAAGAAAAACGACGAAGAAAAAGAAAAGCAGCTCAGAAAGTTAATTTCACCATTCATTCTCAGGCGTACCAAAGAAGAAGTGGCCAGCGACCTTCCGGCACTAACACAACAGACGCGGTATTGCGAAATGGAGCCCGATCAGAAAAAAATATACGAAGAGCAAAAATCATCGATCCGAAAAGCCCTTCTCGAGAACATTGAATCGGTAGGGCTAAAAAAATCGTCGTTTATGGCCTTACAAGGACTTACACGATTGCGGCAATTGGCCAATCACCCGGCATTGCTGGGGCATAGCGAAAGTGCTTCGGGCAAATTCGACGATGTGCTGCACGACATTGAGGAGCTGATCTCTGAGAACCATAAAGTGCTGGTTTTCTCCTCGTTTGTTACTCATTTAAAACTCTTTCGCGACGAATTCGAGAAAAATGGCTGGGGGTATTGCTTGTTAACCGGGCAAACACAAAACCGCGAAGAAGTAATTGCTGAATTTCAGAATGATAGGAAGAAGAAGCTTTTCCTCATTTCGCTAAAAGCAGGAGGCGTTGGGCTAAACCTCACAGCAGCCGACTATATTTTCATTCTCGACCCCTGGTGGAATCCAGCATCGGAAAACCAAGCCATTAGCCGGGCACACCGTATTGGCCAAGACAAAAAAGTATTTGTTTACCGCTATATCACCCAAGATTCGATAGAACAAAAAATTGAGAAATTAAAAGAACGCAAATCGCTTCTTGCCGAAAAATTCATCACCTCGAACAGTCCTTTCGACAGTGCATCGACAGAAGAAATCATGGAGCTGTTTGAATAAGTAAAACACGATAGAAATTTCCTAGTGGTCATTTATTTCAAAACCGATTGCAGATATGCATCGACAATTCGTGGGGTTTATCAAAATAAGCAGTGTTTGGTACAAGGTGATTGTGTTTATTTTAGTGCCGGTTGGGTGATTGACCAGTGTGTTTGAACGATTTTCCACTTGCCATCGGGTTCGAGGCGGTAAACTTCAGTGCAGTTCCATTTGTTCACCTCGCTGCCCGAATGCGAAACGTAGTTAAATGTTAACACGGCCATTTTATCGGTTGCACTAACTTGCGGGTCGATCAGTTGAAACGAATCGCTGTGCACCTTTCCCTTTATTGAGTTGTACAATGCCGTGAGTTCGGCTATTCCGGTTAGTCGCTTTTCAACAAACGGGTCGAAGTAAACCACATCGCTGGCCGATATTTCGAGAAATCCTGATGGGTCGCCATGGTTCCACCGTTCGAGGGCTGCCTTTTCCATGTCAATAATTGTTGTTTCGATGGTTTTGTTTTCCTGTGCGTATGCCATAGTTGTAAAAATTAAAAATAGTGAGACAAGTAATTTTTTCATTATACTTCATTGTTGATTATCACAACAAAGTTAGGTTGAACCATCACTGTTGAACTTCAGAAAACAGGGTAAAAATGGTACTTTTCGAGGTTGTTTCCGATCTCTTTATAGAGGCTTTTTTTGTTTTCTGAAGGCTAGTGGCGAACATCCGGTTTCGTTGCGGAACAAGCGTACAAAATAAGAAGGATCGGTATAACCAAGTTCCCAGGCAATTTCCGATACGGGCAATTCGCTGTAAAGCAACCGTCGTTTTGCTTCGGTTGTCAGTCGGTTAATAATGAACTGCTTGGCTGTGGTTCCCGACTCTTTTCTGACTAGGTCGTTGAGGTGGCCCGGAGTGATGCATAGTTGCCCAGCATAAAATGCCACTGAATGTTCCTGTCTGAAATGCTGATCGACCAGCTGCCTGAATTGAATTGATTTGCTGATGTGGGTTTCTTTCGTCGGCGGGCATTGCGACTGGTAAATGTTGTTGAGCCATGCCAATGCCTGATAAAGCAACGCCCGTAACAAATGTGTCTCTTTGTTTTCGTGAATCTCATGTTCAATTTGAACCATGATGTTCCGCAGGTAATCTCCTTGTTCTGTCGAAATACTGATTTGTGGTGTGTTGGTTCCTTTGCCGAAAAACGAAAGATTTTGCACAAACAACGCATCACTGAAGAAGTTGCAAAGAAACTCCTCTTCAAAAATCAGCACCATTCCGGTGGGCATTTGGTCTACTTTCCATTCCCGTATTTGGTTGGGGGCAGTAAAGTAAAGCCTGTTTCTTTCAATTTCGAATTCATGTTCGTCGACGGCAAATCTGCCCGAACCTTCGTCGATAAGAGTGATGTCGTAATAGGTGAGACTGTGCCGGGGTGTTTCCCTGATGTATGTTTCGAGCGATTCGAGCCTGATGAGGTCGATCAGTAACTCGCTGCCATATTTGGTTTTGCGGAATTGATATGACGGAATGTTGTTCATTCTACTACAAACTTCCGGATAATCTGTTTATCTGGTTGGTTTACGTTAAGAATATACACCCCTTTTGTAATGTCGCGAACTTGCAACAAGTGCTTGCCCGATTGAAAGCCTTTTTGCTGAAAAATCATAGTTCCAGCAAGATTGAAAATGGTTATGGTTGCATTGTCACAATCATTTAACTCAATGGCAAACAGCCCGTTGTTTGGATTTGGGTAAAGTTTGACAAGATGCCCGGACTCCTGAACACTATCTGGCTGAGATTGTCCATCAACGAAAGAGCTTTTATCTATTTGCTGAGCTATAATTGGAGCAGGTGCTGGGTCACAAAAACTGCCATCGGTAGTTATCCAGGCATTCATCAGACTGCCGGAATGAGAATGGAAGCCTGGCAGGAAGGTGATCGATTGGCCGGCAATCAGGTCAACGGTTGAGCCATTTTCAAAATCAACGGTAGTCTCTCCACCTGCAACGGTGATGGTTTGGAGGGCGTTGAAACAATTGGAAGTTCCATCCAATAGGGTTTTATTCGATAATGAGTATGATTCTGGAACGACCGGAGGTGCCTGCTCAAAATTAGCAACTAAAATACGGTTCGAGTTAGCTGTAAATTGATAGGTTGTTGAAGTTGAGACCTCTATCCCATTTTCTGTCCAGTTTACGAAATTGAACCCTACGTAAGCATTTGCTGTTAACGATATTTGTTCTCCAGCGTAAAAATAACCCGTTCCTGAGACCGATCCGTTCCCTGATGGAGAAACGCTTGCCGAGATATTGAATTTTAGGATAAAGGTGGTAAAACCCCAAATTCCCCATGCATTACCGGAAGACATAGCGTGCCAAGTATACCAGTGAATATTATGATCCCAAGTGTCGTAAATAGCGTATGTTTTATTCGAGCTATTGTATCCAATACCTGTTACAAAATGATCGGTGCCTCCGTCTCCATCTGAGTCGACGAGCAGAACCACAGGGCGATTGTTATCAATCTCATTTATAAATGTATTCCATGCAACCACATCAGAATAATAAATTTGAGAAGCTTGGTGCTGATAGGCACTGTTTATGAATGAGATATAACTGTTGTATGAGATAGCGATGTAGTTACTCCAACTCCATCCGTAGTAATTTCCTTCGATGCTCAATGATGTTTTCATGAAATCAGCCAAACAATTGGACGAATGAGCTCCGCCTGTTTGCGATTTGTCTGTTAAAAGTGTAGGATAATTATCTATGGGCAATGAATAATCGTTATAATGAAATGAATTGGCAATTACATCATTTACACCGGTGGTTTGTGTAGAAGCACTACCTGAGACAAGGTCACTAAAGCCCAATCCATCGAAATAACCAATAACCATTCCCAATGCTGTTGGTCCGCAACCATGTGTCCATGTGTATGATGGCACATTATTTATCACCACATCGACTGTAGCTCCCAATGGAGGTTTTTGTGCAATAACTCCCCGGTCAACATTTGGCGGAGGAACTGGCATATAAAGACTATGCTGTGCAAATAAGCTATTAGAAAACAATACTATAATAAAGGACATTGTAATTATTGATCTTTTCATAATAGCATTCAATCAGATTTAGTGGTTTAAAAATAGTCTTTTCAATAATTCAATTCACAATATTCTCAAATTTATACAAAACTATTTTTCACATCATTTACCTGCCATTCACAATAAATTTGGTTACATACTGCTTATCACTATCGTTTACCTTTATGAAATAAATGCCATTAACAAGATTTGGAAGGTTAATTGGAAGTGTATTGCATGCATTTACTGGCAACTGTAGCAATTCTACCCCTGATATTGAATAAACTGAAACGATAGCATTCTCAAAATTCGTCAATTCAAGGGTAAATGTCCCGTTATTGGGGTTCGGAAAGATAACTGCATCACTTTTGCTTTTTTCTTTTATTGTTGATGAAGAGACTGTTTCGTGGCCAAGCCATTTCAGATGAGGAATTTCGTATACAATGGTTCCCCGCGATGGAACCGAAATAGGTACACTGCCCGAGTCGGCGCTTATGGTTAATGTAGTATTTTCACAACCATACAATCCTTTACATTCAAACGTACCATTTCCAACATGGTTAAACATCAGTTGTGCTGTGGCATCAGTTTCCATCGAGTTGCTTACCATGACAATGACCGATTCGTTTTGGTCGACAAATGCCAAGCCATTAAGGCATTGTTCCTCGTTTTGAGCAATATAAACAGGCCCCAGCGGGAACAGTGTTTTGGCTGCTTGCGAAAATTTCTTCTCGGGGTCGACAATTGGAGCAATTGCTTCGAGCTTAGCTTTTTCATCTGCAGGTAAATATTCCGAATCGTAAACAATCCATGCCGAAGGATAATCAACAGGCTTCAGACTATCTGTTCCAACATCGCTTACCCAATAACCATTGCACAACCCCCGCAAATAACCTTGGTGTGTAGCATTTTTAATCGGACTTAACTCCCGGGTAAACTTCTCGGTGCACATATACCAACTGTTCGAATACTTTCCGTTGCCTTTTTCAAAGCTCCGTTCAATGGCAACCGAGTAATAAACTGCCGGACCAAAAGGATGCCTCGGAATATGATTCAGAATTAAATCAAACTCCTCTTCAGGAGTTTCGCCGGCATCCCAATACGAACGCATAAACGACATTGGGGCGCGCCTCACCGCACCATCGCGGCCGGCAATGTGTGTCCAGCCAACACTTAACCATTGGTTGGTAAGATGTTTCTTCCCCCATATTGTGTCCCGATTATCAATCTCTAATGAGCGGTCAAACATGCCCTGCCCTCCAAGAGCATTCATTTGTCCGCCCAACCTCATGTCGGGCTCACGGCAAGCCAACATCCCCATTCTTGAAGCAGAAACCCAATACTCGTGAGGAGGCCTGAGGTCGTCAGCTTGTAATTCAACATTGAAAAACCAGTACTTTCCGGGGAGCGACATGCTTCCGTTGATACCATGTGTGTAGATCCTGAAATCGTTGCCCGAGCCACGGGTCTCGCCAAGCGTTTGGCCTCCAAGCAATGGTATTTTCCCGTTGTCGATAAGGTTTTGCCCCATGCTGCAATAGAATTCGGCAAAGCGAATACATTTAAAATCGAACCATTTCGATTTCAGGTTCATTTGAATGTAATCGGCACGTTCGGCTACAGTGCCTTGCGGAATTGTTACTCCTGCCCAGGCTGCAAAGTCGTCGACAACCCTCTGGTTGTAATCAATGGCATCGCCCCATTCCAGTCCAATGACATAATCAGCACACATCATACCCCGGTTGCCCGTTTTTAATGCCAGTTGAGCCAAACGGGTACCCAACCATTGTCCGTAACTGATTTCGGATGATGGTTTATTGTCTGACCAACCCGATGGAGCTACCCAATTTTTCGGTGCAATCCATTCTGTTGGCCAATCGTCAGGTTTCATGGGCATTAACGGGGTTATATATCCCGGTTCAGTTTTGCCTTTCCAGTTTGTTGAATAATATTTTACACGGCTTGTATCTTTCATCCATTCGCCCCATTGTTTCCAGCCCCCTAAACCACTAAAGTCGGGAGTTGCGGCCAGGTTTGCAGAGTCGCCACCTGTAGCCGATTTGAATTCGTAGCCCCAAGCCACACAACCAAGCACAGGAACCCGACCGTCGGCCTCAATGCCCGATGCTTCATTAATCATCTCCTGAAGGTGGTGGTTGTTGGTGTCGTCGACATTGTTCCAGAACAATTGTTGAGGCCATGCATTGCCGGCAGCCCCCCAAGGTTGACCAAAAACGCCATTCTTTTCGAAAAGTAATACAGGTCGGTCGGCATTGAGTCCGTTGGCCGGAGCTATTGT
>ERZ1645192.4981-NODE-4981-length-10411-cov-4.761974_pt1 | contig 10411 bp, 7 predicted proteins | sample MGYA00575354_ERZ1645192 | MGnify/ENA primary metagenome ERZ1645192 (study PRJEB40844, sample SAMN11349763) | freshwater sediment metagenome | isolation source: river sediment | host: Sediment | place: India: Faizupur Khadar , New Delhi | collected 2017-02-21 ...
CTCCTGCTGTCAATCTCATACATGAGGACGGTATTTTGGAGCCTATCAAGATAAAAGAACAGAAAATCACGATATTGGTAGCAGAGTATCATGCCAGTAACTATCAGCTTATTGAGTCCATCCTAAAAAAGATTATAATTTGGTACATGCATGGAATGGTGAGGAGGCATTGGTTATGTTCAAAGAACATAATCCCCAACTCATCCTTATGGATATCAATATGCCGATTATGGATGGTTATGAAGCCACCAAGGAAATACGTAAATTCTCCACCAAAGTGCCTATCATAGCCGTTACCGCATTTGCATACGCCTCGGATGAGCAGAAAGTAATGGAAAACGGATTCGATGCTTACATGGCAAAGCCAATCAATGCCAATCAATTAAGAAGGCAGATAACAACTATATTGAGTAAACATATCATCTTCATGTAAATTTCTATCCCGTATATGTTTGCCCTCGGTTATTCAAAACCGGGGGCAATATATTTTAGCGCTTTAATCTCCGTCTTCAGTCTTCTCTTTTCGGGTTTCGGAAAATATCCTCCGGCAAGTTTTCATAAGCCTTTCTACTTTTGTCGAAAACTTAAAAGAGATATGAGAACAAAAGTACGATTTATTCTATTGTCCGGTCTCTCCTTTCTGCTTTGCGCCTGCAATGGAAAGGAGACAAAAAGCGAACAAGACCTACTGGTTTATACCGCACAAGCCACTACCCTTTCAAAAGAAAGTAGTAAAGAGTTTCCTTTTATCGCCCAACCGTTCCGCACCTCCGAGCTATCATTCAGAGTAGGTGGTCCTATCGACCGTTTCGACGTATATGCAGGTAATCAATACAATCAAGGATCGATTATAGCAGAAATAGATCCGCGCGATTTCCGTATCCGTAAAGAACGTACAGAAGCAGTCTATCATCAGGCCAAAACTGAATTTGAGCGTATTGAGGTATTATATAAGAAAGAGAACATTTCGGCTAGTACCTACGAAAAGGCTAAAGCTGAATATATTTCCGCAAAAATGGCTTTTGAAACTGCCGTCAACGAACTTGCCGATACACGTCTGATAGCCCCTTTTAGTGGATATGTAGGTGAAGTTTATATAGAAAAATTCCAGGATGTTAAGGCTACACAACCCGTTCTTTCGTTGATAGACATACATCAATTGAGAATAGAAATATATGTTACTCAAGATGTTGCTTATGCAGCACAGAAAATGGATAGCATCCGCCTACGTTTCGACGCTATACTGGGCAAGATATTTGACGCACGTATAGCCGAAATCTCCAAAGGAACCACACGAAATAATCTATCTTATTTATTAACAGCTTTTCTTCCGAACAAGGACGGTGAATTTCTGGCTGGAATGTCCGGTAAAGCGATACTGGATGTTGTGCAAGGAAAAGGCGCCTCCGGGGTCTGCATCCCTCAGACAGCGCTCTGTCACCGTCCGACGGAAGGAAGTTATGTATGGGTAGTGAATCCGGAAAGCAAACAAGTGAACCGTAGAAAAGTAATGGTAACCGAATTATTACCTGACGGTTATGCTGTTGTTGCCCAAGGTTTACAAGCCAATGAAACAGTAGCCGTAAGCAAACTCCGCTTTTTATCAAACGGTATGAAAGTAACTACGACCTCAAAGACTAAGTAATTATGAAATTGGTAAAATACTTCTTGCAGAAGAAGCAAGTCACTATCTTGCTGATGATATTAATCATTGCCGGCGGTTTGTTTTCCTACGTCAAAATGGGAAAGTTGGAAGACGCGCCCTTTACCATTAAGCAGGCATTGGTACTGACTCCATATCCTGGTGCATCACCCTCGGAAGTGCAATCGCAAGTAACGGAGGTCCTCGAAGAATCCATCCAGTCACTTGGCGAACTTTATTATTTGAAGACTGAAAACCGTGCCGGACTTTCCAAAATTACAGTCTATGTAAAGAAGGAGATCCGCGCCGACGAAATGCAACAACTCTGGGACAAGCTTCGCCGGAAGGTGAATGATGTACAAAGCAAGCTACCTGCCGGTGCCGGTCCATCTGTTGTGAATGATGACTTTGGCGATGTGTTGGGCGTATTCTACGGACTGACCGGTGAAGGGCGCACCTATCGCGAACTGGAAGACCAAGCCAAACTCATCAAAAATGAGCTGCTAAAAGTAAAAGACGTTGCCAAAGTAGAAATATACGGCACACAGACACCTACCATTGATGTCTCTGTCAGCCCCTCCGTCATGGCGCGCAGTGGAATTACTACAGCAGATATCGCCCATGCCTTTGAAGGGCAGAATAAAGTGGTGGATGCAGGCGGATTTAACGCAGGTGCCAACCGCATCCGCATCGAGTCTACCGGAAATTTCTACTCGCTCGATGATATCCGCAACTTGACAATTGTGTCACGTAGTGGCGAACATTTCCGCTTGGCAGACATTGCCCGGATTGAAGAGAGTTACCAAACTCCCGCCAGCAATCTGATGCGTATCAATGGACAGCAAGCAGTGGGTATTGCCATCTCTACCGTACCTACAGGTAATGTAGTAGATATGGCGGAAGCTGTAAAACTAAAAGTAGACAAGTTAGCCGAAAGCATGCCTCAAGGTTTTGAACTGGCTTCCATCTATGACCAAGGATATGAATCGGCTGTAGCAAACGAAGGATTTATTCTGAACCTTATAATTTCGGTAATTACGGTAGTGGCCATCCTGCTTTTCTTTATCGGTTTCAAAAATGGAATGCTCATTGGTAGCGGACTTATTTTCTCTATCTTCGCAACTCTCATCGTAATGCTTTCTTCCGGTATCGCCCTGCAACGCATGTCACTCGCTGCCATCATTATTGCTATGGGAATGCTGGTCGACAACGCCATTGTCGTATTCGACTCGGCACTGGTGAATATGCAACGTGGCATGCGTAAAAGGGTTGCCATTATGCGTGCCTGTTCTTCTACCGCTATGCCTTTGTTGGCGGCTACCGTTATTGCGATTCTTACATTTCTTCCCATCTACTATTCACCGCATGGCACGGGAGAGCTACTCTCCTCTTTGGTGATAGTTATCGGCGTATCTCTTATGTTCAGTTGGGTCTTTGCATTGACGCAAAATCCATTCTTCATTCAAGAATATGTGCGTCGTCCACGCCCGGAAGAGCTGACTGCCGAACTATTCAGCGGAAAATATTACAATCATTTCCGCAATTCTCTGCATTGGGTTATCAGGCATCGTTACATTGCCATCGGAAGTTTGGTAGTAATGCTGTTGCTTTCGGCATGGAGCTTCAAATTTATCCCCAAAGTATTCGTTCCTGCGCTCGATAAACAATATTTTTCGGTAGACGTATGGCTGCCCGAAGGTACCAACATCAATGAAACCGACAAGTTGGTGGGAGAAATGGCAGAGTATATCCAGCAACAGCCTGAGACTGAAATGATATCTACCTACATAGGTTGCACACCACCCCGATACTATCTGTCGAACCATGCCTTTGGTCCGCAGAGCAACTATGCGCAGTTGTTGGTAAAGTGCCGCACATCCAAGGAATCTCGCCAACTGAATGCTTTGCTGCAAGATTCTATCCGTCTGAAATATCCCGAACCACTGATTAAAGTCAACAAGTTCGAGTTGAGTATGTTAAGCGAGGCTATGATCGAAGCCCGTTTTCTAGGTCCTGATCCTGCTGTACTCGATTCTTTGGTGAATAAAGCCACTGAAATAATGCGTCGAAATCCCAAAGTAGCCGATGCCCGCAATGAGTGGGGCAATATGGCACTGATGCTTCGTCCCGTCTACGATCCGGTAAAAGCCGGTGAGCTGGGCATTACCAAGGCTCAAATGATGCAATCGGTAAAATCCATCAGCGACGGTACTCCGGTAGGTATTTATCGGGATAATGAGAAAAAAGTACCTGTATTACTGAAGTCTGAAGGTTATGACATCACTGACGAGCACTCTTTAGGCAACTTCTATGTATGGAACGGCGAACGCTCGGCACCTCTTTCACAAGTTACGGAACGGATTGAAACCACTTGGGAATTTCCACAAATGCGTACTTACAACCGTCAGTTATCCATGGCAGCCCTGTGTGGCGTACAACCGGGACATACTATGGCCGAGGTACATGGAGAAATCCGTGAGGAGATAGAGAAGATGAAGCTCCCTGAAGGTTATACCTTCTTCTGGGATGGACAATTCAAAGATCAAAAAGAAGCGGTACAGGCTATTGTCAAATATTTCCCGCTAGCATTTTTAGCGCTTGTTGTAATACTGGTAGCACTTTTCGGCAACTTCCGACAGCCTATTATTATTCTCTGTGTACTTCCGTTGTCACTCATCGGAGTGGCTGTCGGAATGTTGTTGACAGGATTTGATTTCGGTTTCTTCCCAATAGCCGGCTGGTTAGGATTACTGGGTATGATTATAAAGAATGTAATTGTGCTGATAGACGAAATCAACATACAGCGTAGAGATGGAGTGTTGCCCTACACGGCAGTAGTCGAAGCTACCGTATCAAGAACACGTCCGGTATTGATGGCAGCTACCACAACCATTTTGGGTATGATACCACTGTTGTTTGATATTGCTTTCGGTGGTATGGCAGCTACTATTATCTTCGGTCTGACTTTTGCCACACTGCTTACTCTGTTTGTAACTCCGGCACTGTATGTATTATTCTATAAAGTAAAAATAAAATAAGTATGAAAGCCCTATATACTTTTATTGTGTGTTTTTTGTGTATTCCGTCCGCATTCTCGCAGCAAAGTCCGCTGCTGGAGAAATACAGGTCAATGGCATTGAATTATAACCATGACCTGCGTGCGGCGGATAAGAATATCGCTTCGAGCATTGAGTTGGTGAAATCGGCACAAGCCGATCTCAAACCGAAGCTCTCGGGTGATGCTAATTTCCAGTACACCGGAAATCCTCTTAAACTGAATATAAACCTGCCGCAAGCAGAAAAGCCGGTCACTTTCGAGGGAAGAGATATGAAATACGGTGTCTCTCTTACCTTGATGCAACCCATCTACACCGGTGGACGTATTCTTGAAAATATCCGCATGGCAAAGCACCAGCAATCACTTACCACCCATCAGGCCGACCTGCTTTTATCATCCGTCTGTTATCAAACCGATATTCAGTATTGGAATACCGTGGCCCGTGCCGAACTGGTACAGATAGCCACCGACTATCGCCAATCCATCGCCTCACTGGTGCAGACTATCCGTGAGCGGGTTGACGTCGGGCTTGCCGATCCCCAAGACCTCCTAATGGCGGAAGTCAAGCTAAACGAAGCAGATTATCAGTTGCTACAAACTCAAAGCAACTTCGATACCGGACGAATGGCTCTCAACTCTCTCATCGGAGTAGATCTGAAAGCCGAAACTGAAGTAGAAGATACAATTCCTACCGTTGTTCTATCTGACAGCCTGCTATTGTTTGACGGCAGTAACCGTCCCGAGTTAATGATGGCACATGACCAGATACGTATAGCCGAAAGTGCCGGAAAACTAACCGACTCTAAATATAAGCCTCAACTCCATATAGGGATAGACGGTAGTTACTCTTCTCCCGGTTACGACTTTCGCACGGATATGGACCCTAACTATGCTGTTTATGCCAAACTATCCGTACCCATCTTTGAATGGGGAAAGCGACGGAACGAGAAGCGCGCTTCTTCCTGGAAGGTCGGCATGGCTAACGACAACCTTTATAAAGTGACCGACCATGTGAATCTGGAAATACAATCCGCACATACCTCCTTGTCACAATCCTTGGAACAAGTACGCCTCACCGGCAACTCTCTAAGCAAAGCCTGCGATAACGAACGCATGGCACAAGAGCGTTATGAGGAAGGTAAAGTTTCCATTGTCGAGGTGATCGAAGCCAAGAATTATCGTCAGAGTTCACAAATAAACTATGTACAAGCCAAGGTTTCAGCCCAAAACTATTATTCGGATTTAGTGAAAGCCCTGCATAAATACTGATAAATTAAGATTATCTTTGCCCTATGAAGTGGAACAATCTTATATACGCCCTGCTTTTCTCCGGATTAGGAGCTTTCTCCTATCTGGTATTGGTTAATTATATAGATTTAACTCCCCGTATAGCAGATGCACTCTACTCTCGTGGGGCATTCATTTTCTTTATTGCCGCTTTCAATGTTCTGGGATATACCACCCTGCATCTCAGTTCGTGGATTAACAATCAGTATGCGCTCAACATACGCTCCCGATGGAAAATTCACGTTGTCTACATCACCGTCATGTTCTTGTATTTGTTGCTGAACTATGGTTTGCTGATCTTTGCTAAAATACTGGCTGGCGCCACCAACCTGTTCACTTTCGTAAATGGCGGATGGCAGTTGCTTATTGTGGTATGGTTAGTAGAATTGGTTATCTTAGGATTGGTATTGAGCAACCGCTCTATATTGAATGCCTTGAGACTTCAGAAAAAAGCAGCCAAGCTACAAGCCGAAAACGATACAGCCCTATACACAGCCTTGCAGAACCAACTCAATCCGCACTTCCTTTTCAACAGCCTCAATACACTGATAGCTGAGGTTGAATACAATCCCCAAAATGCTGTCAGCTTTACCAAGCACCTGTCCAGCGTGTACCGTTATGTTCTGCAAAGTCAGAACAAGACACTGGTAAGTTTGAATGAAGAATTGGAGTTCACCCGTTCCTATCTCTTCCTGCACGAAGTGCGCCTAGGTGATTGCCTGAGCTGTGAATGCCATATTCCACCGGGCTACAACGAGTGCATGTTGCCACCACTCACACTGCAATTATTAGTGGAGAACGTTATCAAGCATAACTCTATCACTCAAAGTAAACCGATGAGAATAAGCATCAGGATAGAGGATGAACAATTGATAGTGAGTAACCCGATACATCCCCAAAAGAGCTCTGCCACTACGGGTGTAGGCTTGCAGAACCTTGCCAAACGTTGCAAACTGATGTCGGGCAAAGAGATAATCATCCTGCACGAAGCAGATACATTTACCGTAAAAGTACCCTTGCTATATGAATAAACAGAACGTAGTTATCATTGAAGACGAAGTTCCCGCAGCCCGCCTGCTGCACTCTATGGTTTCACGGCTCCGTCCGGAGTGGAATATCTCCGTTTTGCCGGGCAGTGTAGACGAAGCTGTTGCATGGTTCGCTTCCCATCCGCATCCCGACCTTATCTTTCTTGACATACAATTGGCAGATGGCAATTCTTTTGATTTCTTGTCTGCGGCACATCCGTCTTCGATCATTATTTTCACTACTGCCTACGACCAGTATGCTGTCCGTGCGTTTACCGTAAACAGCATCGACTATATACTGAAACCTGTAGACGAGCAACGACTGCTGGATGCCATTGTAAAATACGAAACATTACAAAGTAACGGTAATACTTTACCCGAAAACTACCTGAATACACTTCTCGACGCCCTCAAACCACAGGAAAAACAATATCGCACCCGTTTCCTTATATCGGGTATAGATCGTTTCTGGTCTTTGCAGGTAAGTGATATTGCTTATTTCTATTCGGAGAATAAAGTAACCTTTGCCGTCACTAAAACCGGTCAAGAACATATCATCGACCTCTCTCTGAACAAGCTTACCGAACAACTGGATCCCGATCGCTTCTTCCGCGCCAACCGGCAAGTCATTGTTTGCATCAGTGCCATAGATCATGCCGAGCCTTATTTTAACGGAAGAATCGTAGTGAGTGTACGCCCACCCTACAAAGACAAGATAACGATTAGTGAGGAAAAACTTTCGGCGTTCAAGCAGTGGTTGAACTTCTGAAGTCATAAAAAAATCTCCCTCCCAAAAATGCAAGGGAGAACCCTTTTCAATACTTCCTTATCAGGAATCATGCATGTTTGTGCCTCCTAAGACACCTATTAATGCAGTAGCTGCAGCTACCAGCACTTTCAGGATTTTACTCCAGATTGATTTCTTCATATTTCACACCTCCTCTCAGGATGGTAAGATGATTCTACTATCCCAAAGGATTGTCATTTTCGTCGCCTGCCGATCCGCCCTGATTATCATCATTCGGATTCGCCGAAGAGTTATTATCATTGATGCGGTCCACATCCTTGAATTTTAACCCTTCAGAACGGGTAGTTCCCGATGCAACCAAGCGAATATCACTATTTGCACGAAAACAGATACGCAGACCGGTAATGTCATTAGCAGTAAAGTCTTCTGCCTTGTCAGTACCCTTGCTTTTGGCTGCAAGATAGAAATACCCCAAACCATCTATATTAACAGAACGTCCCGAAAGCAAATCCTTTCTCAACAATGTGCGAAAGTCTTTGAGAATACTATATGCATTACCTTCACTTACACCAGAAGCATTACTGATTTCCTTTGCTATCTCATTTAAAGTTACCGCATTGGTATACTCATACGTGATATACGGATATACCTTTTTAGCAGAGTCCTTGTCCATCAAATTGCTCAATCCAGAAGATTATGTGATTGAACTAAATGCTTCACAGCCTTTTAATATAGATGGGAAGTTTAGTTGGTGGGTTGGGCTGTTTAGTAATAATATTTCGATATATAATTTGAATATATTTCATAACCAAACTCCCGGTGAAGAGTATTTTATTGGAACTTCTTCATTTTTTAAATCAGAGATTCTTCAATGACGTAGCAGATTCTATATGGTAAGCCTGCAGGGAAGAGGGAATGGAAATTTGAGGGATAAAAAAAGGAGATGTTTCAGACAGAAACATCTCCTTTATCGTTATAGCAATACAGTTTAATCACATAAAAAACGGAATTACTTGGCTACGGCTTCCAGTCTCTTCATCAGGGCGAAGATAATTGATCCGGAAATGATACAGCATACGGTAAAGAATACCCATACCTGCCAAATTTCTGCTTTACCCCAAAGAATTGTACCGATTACCAGCAACTGGTTACCCAATGCGGTGGCACACAACCAACCTCCTTGCATAAGTCCCTTGAAACGGGGAGGAGCAACCTTCGAAACGAAGGAGATACCCATCGGACTTAAGAACAGCTCGGAAATAGTCAGCGAGAAATAGGTGGCAATCAACCAATAGGCCGATGCACGTTCGGCATCTGTTCCTTCGGCAAGATCTTTTGGAGCAACCAGTCCCAGTGAACCTACAATCATGATAAGGAATGAAGCGGCAGCCAAAAACATACCGATACCGATTTTACGGGGAGCTGAAGGCTCGATACCTTTCTTATTCAACCAAGCAAAGAATCCAACCACTACCGGTGTAAGTGTTACAACAAACAACGGATTGAAAGATTGGAAAATTTCGGGAGAGATAGGTGATCCGTTGGCAGCAACAAATTCATTGTAGAAGTTGATAGCAATAGCTGTACCGGCAACGAAGGCAATCACGCCGATGATACGATTCAACATTCTGGTTTTAGAGAAAGCAACAATCAATCCACCTACACCGGCTGCAATACCCATCAGAGAGAAGATATTGAAGATAAGGCTGGTTCCCGGACCTACATGTGTTTCTGTGTAGTCTCTGGCAAACAGAGTAAGTGTAACTCCGTTCTGGTGGAACGACATCCAGAAGAAAATTACGATAAGGAATACCAGACCGAGTGCGATAAGGCGTTTCTTTTCCTCGATCCAAGGCATCTTTTCTATTTTAACACCACTTGCAGCAGCGGCTGTGGCCTGCTGAGCAGCAGTAACATCGCCCGGTGCAAGGTATTTTTTAGCAAACGTATAGACCAACATGGAAATAAGCATTGAACAGGCGGCAATGGCAAATGCAAAATGATAGCCGGTGTTAAATACATCCAGGTAGGTATTGGCAAATACGGTAAGGTCTGTTACAGCAGTGCCACCGCTTACTTCGTTGGCAAGGTTCTGCATCACAGAGGTGTCTCCCAGTTTGCCGTTAATAAGGTCGTGGCACATTTTAGGAAGTGCACCGTTATAAGACAGTCCGTGCTGAGCTAGCCACCAGTTACGAATACCCGTAGCTGCGTGGGGAGCAAAAATAGCACCGATATTGATACACATATAGAAGATACTGAATGCACGGTCGCGAAGCTGACTGTATTTAGGATCGTCGTACAGGTTACCAACAAGAGCCTGCAGGTTTCCTTTAAACAAACCGTTACCCAAGGCGATAATCAGCAATCCACCCAATACAGGGTATAGACCGGTTCCGGGAATGGCAATAACGATGTATCCCAGAAACATAAGTACGATACCCGAAAAAATGGTCTTTCCAAGTCCCAACCATCGGTCGGCTACAAAGCCACCTACCAGCGCGAGTACATAGATCAAAAAATAGAACGTAGAATAAATACTTCCGGCCTCAACCTGATCGAGTCCGAATTTAGCCTGTAAGAATAGCAACAGGATCGCCATCATGGTGTAAAAGCCGAAGCGTTCACCCATATTGGCAATAGAGGCG
>ERZ1645192.4982-NODE-4982-length-10410-cov-12.896185_pt1 | contig 10410 bp, 8 predicted proteins | sample MGYA00575354_ERZ1645192 | MGnify/ENA primary metagenome ERZ1645192 (study PRJEB40844, sample SAMN11349763) | freshwater sediment metagenome | isolation source: river sediment | host: Sediment | place: India: Faizupur Khadar , New Delhi | collected 2017-02-21 ...
AAAAAAGCATTGTCGTATAAGGTTCACAAAATATATATAAACGTTAAACATGTGTTAATAGAAGCCTGCAACCCGTGTTTCAACCTCCGATGATTGCCTGGCCTGCTTCGGTGCAGTATGGCAGGACCTGATACCCCTGCATGATCAACTCGTGCAGAATGAGGTCCAGCGCTTCGACCGTGTTGTGCCGCTTTTCCCCGCCGTCATGGAAAAGGATGACCCTGTCGGGCTGAAGTTTGGCGGTGAAATCCGTGAGAATATCCTGAGGTGAGGTCCCAGCCCAGTCGCGCGTGTCCAGGTTCCACATTGAGATGCTGTAGCCCATCTGCGCTGCATAAGAATAGACCTGTTGGTTGGTGCTGCCATATGGCGGACGCAGGCAGCGCGTTACCTGGCTTAGGAGCTCAGGATGACCTCTGAGGGCATAACGGATTGCCTGATCGGTATCTCCAACTTCCAATGAGAAGCCGGTGTAATTTAGGGTGGTCAGATCCTGATGATTGTAGGTATGGTTGGCGAGTGTGTTGCCGTCGCTGGCAATCTGAACAATCAAGTCGTCGAACGTAGCTGCGTTGCGGCCAATCATGAAGAATGTGGCATGGGCACGATATTTACGCAGCACCGCCAGTACCTGGGGTGACCAAGCCGGATCGGGTCCGTCATCAAAAGTAAGATAGGCTTTCATTCCAGGGTCGGCTGTGGGCAGGGGTTCTTTATCAGCATCCGCCTGGACGCCGGATTCCGTCCAGCTTTCGAAAAAAGCCGTTAGAGTCTCCGTCTTACCTGCCGTTGTACCCGGGTCAGCCTGAACACGATCTGATACCGGCAGAAAGAAAGTTAGAACCAATGTCACGAAAAGCAAAAAATATTTCATCTTAACCCATAGCTATTATAGTGGGGCACCTTCTTTTTGCAAGGCAGTGTCGAGGGGTATGGGCGGTAATTTGTCATCGCTTTACTCAACGATGTTAGCGAGCAGTGGCTGCCAATCTCCGCCGTTGTTTCCGGTCATGTACAGGCGGTTATCGAGCAGCGTTTCGGGGGTAACCGTCGCGGTCAGGAAACCAACGCGGTCGTTGATCATTTGAACGGAAATGGGTGTTACCGCTGGCGGTAGCCCAACGGTGGTTTCGGTCCAGGTCTTGCCACCATCTTCGGTTTGGAACATCTTTCCTTGCCCATAGGCTACGCCGGTAAGCAGCGAGCCGAAATCGTAGAAATCAACACCTTCCAGCTTGCCAACATACTGCCAGGTTTCGGCGGCATCGGTGGTGCTGCAGAAGTAGGTAACGTTGGTGCCGTCCGCCAGATAAGATCGAACTGGCAGGATGGCTGTAGTGGAATTGACGCGGATGACGCGATCGACACCGGCTTCTTGCTCATCGTCGACAGGCAGACCTGAACATTCGGACTGAATCCACGAAGTGCCGCCGTCACTAGAGCGAAATAAGTAAACTGAGCCAGGAATAGGCACATATCCAGCAACTAAGCCAATATCAGAGCTGAGAAAGCCGAAATAGCTCTTAGTGCCGCCTGTTGGCAAGCCGTGATCATCTGGATTGGCGGGCTCGTGCTCAAAGCGCAAGTCCCAACTGGTGCCGCCGTCGGACGTGTGGTGGATGCTGACGTATTGAGAGCCCGCGCCAACGCCCAGATCCGAAAGGATGTAGCCTTCAGTTTCGTTTATCGCGGAAATTTGACCGCAAGTGAAGTTAAGGTTCTGAATCTGCCATTCGCGACCTCCGTCTGTGCTTATATAGAGGGTGGCAGAGGAATCGTTTTTGGTTTGGCAAACCCAACCGATATCTCCGCTGGGAAAAGCGGCAGTTGTACCCCAGCCTGAGTTCGAGGACGAAAGTCCCGGAGGAGTGACAACGAGCCAGTGCTCACCAAAGTTGCGGGTGTTGTAATAAACCGATTGGTTTAGGTCGCTCGCCCACCCGTGTCCGCCAACAAACAGGTTGAGTTTGTTTATTGGGGTAAGGTGGGTCGGTGTTGATGTGGGAGAGCTGGTTGTGGTGGGGGATGTGCGAACGCAGCCTGCGACAAGCAGAAGGACCGCCAGTAGAGTTATTATCAATCGCTTGTAAGTCATTAACGCCTCCAGATCGTATTGGTCAGTTACATCAATGCACGATCTATGCCTATTGTAATCTTTCTTTGAGATTTAGTATTTTGGCGGTGCGCATGGGAAACTCGTTGAGCATCGCGTTATGAGGTGGCTCAAGCGCAGGTTAGGTTTCACGTGAAACATAGAAATGCGTTTTTGGTGCTATTGGACGCTTTCAGAGGGGGTGAGATCTGTAAATGTTTCACGTGAAACAGTTAAGGGCTGAGGTTGTATGTTGATCGCGGCTGGGGTTTGGTGAAGGTCAGGCTGAATGGTTGTTGAGTTGGGCCTGGAGACCCTTTGGTGGATTACCGATGAAGAAGGTCCGCTTGCCCTCCCATGGAGTAGCTGGTGGAAGGGATGAGGGGCATTCACAAGGTTCAGGCAAAAACGCCCGAGATTAATATGCTTGCTTCGTGGTTGGAACTTGATTTCGGTGGGATGCGAACAATTGCCCTTGGGGTACTCGCTAATTTCTGCGTGAAATGGGGGAGTTAAAATAAAAATGTCCTCGGCGCGATTCGAATAAGTGCCCTTGGGGTACTCGCTAATTTCTGCGTGAAATGGGGAATTAAAAGAAAAAATGTCCTCGGCGCGATTCGAACGCGCAACCGTCTGCTCCGCAAGCAGGTGCTCTATCCATTAAGCTACGAGGACGTTTCCGATTAGGAATGCCATTCTAACCCCATTTTGAGTTTGGGTCAAGACCAAAATTGAGTGGGCAGCCTGCTGATTTGGCGGGGGTCCTCATCAGAACTGGTTGTTTTTGAAGAGCTGTTGGTGAGAGTGAGGCGGCTGCTGTAATCATCTGATTAATTAGGTAAATTTGGTTAGTAAGCCATTTTTTCGTGTTTCTCGTTTATACTGAAGCCGAGCAATCCCGTCACTCACCCAGTTCACTCTGACGGATAAGGAGAACGCTTTGAAACAATTGATCACCGGCGACGAAGCCATCGCTCGAGGAGCCTGGGAGGCAGGCGCGCGCTTTGCCTCGGCATATCCGGGCACGCCCAGCACTGAGATCCTGGAAAATATTGCCACCTATAAAGACATTCACTCCGAATGGGCGCCAAATGAGAAAACTGCCCTCGAGTCGGTCATCGGCGCGTCATTGGCGGGCGCAAGGGCAATCGCCTCGATGAAGCATGTTGGTCTGAATGTCGCGGCAGATCCCTTCTTTACCTTTGCCTATATGGGGGTCAACGCCGGCGCGGTTGTTGTGACTGCTGATGAACCCGGGCAGTTCTCTTCTCAGAACGAGCAGGATAACCGCAATTACGCAAAAGCTGCCATGACACCAATGTTCGAACCCTCCGACAGCCAGGAATGTAAAGACATGATCCTGGAGGCTTTCGAGATCAGCGAGAAGCACGATATTCCGGTGCTTTTCCGGATGACCACACGCGTCTGCCACTCCAAGAGCCTGGTGGAACTGGGCGAACGAAAAGATGTGCCTCTCAAGCCTTACGTTAAGAACATCAAAAAATACGTAGCGGTGCCAGCTAACGCCCGCCCGATGAAAGTCAAAGTTCAAGCAAATCAAGAGTTATTAAAGGTCTATTCGGATAACTGCCAGTGGAATCGCATCGAGATGGGTGAACCAGGCGTTGGTATCATCTGCTCCGGCGATTGCTATCTCTACGCTCGGGAGGTTTTTGGCGATGGCGCTTCATACCTGAAGCTGGGTTTCACGAATCCTTTGCCGGACGGTTTGATTCGCGAGTTTGCTTCGAAGGTGGAAAAAATCTACATCATGGAAGAAAACGACCCGTACATCGAAGAGCATGTGCGCGCGTTGGGCATTGCCTGTGATGGGAAAAACATCTTTCCCCGAAACGGCGAAATGAAGCCTGAGGCGATCCGCGCGGTAATCTATGGCGAGGAATACCCTGTGGACGATGAGGTCCGATCGGCTGTCATCCCACGCCCGCCAACGCTCTGCGCCGGCTGTCCGCACCGCGGCTTCTTCTATGAGCTCGGCAAGCGGAAGAATGTGATGGTTTCGGGCGATATTGGCTGTTACACGCTTGCTTCCGGTGCGCCTTACCACGCGATGGAAACCACTGTTTGCATGGGCGCCAGCATAAGCCTTGGGCATGGGGCACAGCAAGTCTTCGATACTGTCGGGGATAATAAAATGCGCGTAGTCTCTGTTTTGGGGGACTCGACTTTCTTCCATACCGGAATCAACTCGCTGCTGGATGTGGCTTATAACAAAAGCAATTTGATTACCGTTGTGCTTGACAATCGTATTACTGCCATGACCGGGCAGCAGGACAACCCCGGCAGCGGACTCACGATCCAGGGTGAAGTCACCGAAGCGGTTAGCATCGAGGCGATTACACGGGCTTTTGGTTTTAGAAACGTACGGGTGATTAATCCCAACCAACTGGATGAGGTCAAAGAGGCGCTGGACTGGGCGTTGGCGCTGCAGGAGCCCTCGGTGATCATCACCCGCTGGCCTTGCGCGCTAAAGAAACAGACCGCCCTCGACAAAGAAGAGTTTAAAGGCTCGTTCACTTCGGTCTATTGGGTGAACGAAGAGGTCTGCATCGGCTGCAAGAAGTGCACACGCACCGGCTGCCCGGCAATCGTTTTCCAGTTTGCAAAGAAAAAATCTTCCATTGACCCCGAAAAGTGCGTTGGCTGCAGCGTGTGTGCGCAAGTGTGCCCTGTGGGAGCTATTCAGAAAGTGGAGGCGTGATGAGCACAAAAAACATTCTTCTGACCGGAGTCGGTGGGCAGGGCACGATCCTCGCCAGCAAATTGCTTACAGAAGGGCTGCTTTCACAGGGATACGACGTGAAGATGAGTGAGGTTCACGGCATGTCGCAGCGGGAAGGCCCGGTTCTAACTCATGTACGCTTCGGCGAGAAGGTCTATTCGCCGATTGTGGAAGCCAAAAAGGCAGATGTGATCATCGGCTTCGAAGAGCTTGAGGTGTTGCGCAACCTGGAATACCTGCGGGAAGACGGCAAGGGCATTGTGATCCTCAACAAAATGCGGGTCAACCCCATCGGTGTGCAAAACGGAAGCGAAAAGTATCCCGAGAACGCGGAGGAGTTGATCAGCAAGCGTGCCGGAAGGGTGGTAGCGCTGGATGCCAGCGAGGAAGCCCGCAAACTTGGCAGTCTGAGAGTGATGAACATCATCCTTCTGGGTGCCAGCGTTCGCCAGCTGGGCTTGGAGGAGATCGATTGGAGCGGTGTCATTGCCGCGAACGTAAAACCGCAGTATGTGGCGCTGAACCAACAGGCGTTTGAACTTGGCAAGAGCCTGAGTTAGCGGCATTGTTAATAAAAAAACTGGCTCGGGTAACCTGAGCCAGTTTATTCTTTTAATTCACAAGGAAATTAGCGGTTCACATTCATTGGCATGATGATGTGCCTGAAACTCTCATCCCCCACAGGGCAAAGCATGCCGGGGGTGTTGGCGGCGTTGGTTTCCAGCAGGACGTTGGTGGTCTTGATGACTTCCAGCACTTCCCTGAGGAAGCGGATATTGAAGGAGATCAGCAGCGGCACGCCGTCGACAGACGCGTCCACGATGACCTCAGACGAGCCCGTTTGCTCAGAGGCGGCGGAAATTTCCAGTTGGGGGCTGCTGCCTGTGCTGCCGCCTTCGGGCTGAATGTCCAACCTGGCGATGTAGCTGCCTTCGCGGGCGATAATTTCTGTCTGTTTGCAGGCTTTCAGGAGCTGAGCGGTGTTGAGGACGGTGTGGGTTTTGAAGCTGGTGGGGACGATCGCCAGGTAGTTCGGGAAGTTGCCTTCGATCAACTGCGACACAAGCTCAGCGTCTTTCAGGTGGAAGATTACTTGCCCACGTCCGGCAGGGAAAGACATCAGGAGGGTTTCATCGCCGTTGACCGCGATACGCGAAAGTTCACTAAGAGCCCGGGCGGGAATCAGAGCTTCGAGGTTCTGAGGGGGTTTGTGCCCGATGACTGCTTTGCTGATGGAGATGCGATAGCCATCTGTGGCTGCCATTTCGAGCGTGTCTCCCTGGAAGCTCATGTGCACACCGGTCAGATTGGGGCGGGAGTCTTCCGTGGAGGCGGCGAAGGCTACGCGCTGGATCATTTCTTTGAAGTTTTCGACATTCAAGGGGATGGCAGTATCGTCATCAGGCGTGGGCATGGGCGGGAACTCTTCGGCGCTGATGCCTTTGATATCGGTGTTGAGCGTGCCGCATTTCACGTTGAGTGATTGAGTGCGTTCATCCACCGTTAGGGTCACTTCTTCGTTGGGGAGATTGTTCACAAGGTCCGAGAACGTTCGGGAAGGCACAGTCAGCCCGCCTTCATCGCTGACTTTGGCGCCGATCCAGGCGCTTATGCCGAGCTCAAGGTTGGTAGCTGAGAGGCGCAGGCGCCCTTCGTCGGTCTTTATCAGGATGTTTGAGAGAACAGGGAGAGTGCTGCGGGAAGTAACAGCGCGAAAAACCACATTGACGCCGTGGGCAAGCTGCTGCTGTTGAACGATGACTTTCATGAGATCCTCCACAATTACTATGTTAATTCGGTTAAGTATACCCGCAAGAGGGTAAATTAGCCATAAATCCGTATCTGTTCAGTGTCTGTTCAGCTGTTATTTACAAACGAATTCTATCAATCACGACACATAACCGCGCAAAATCAAAGCCTGTCTCCTGGCAAATTACGTTTTGACGGGTGGCTGGATGATATAATCCAGCCAGAGGCTGCCTGCCTTGATACCTCGAAAATTGATGGAGAACCATGCCGACACGCCCAGAACAGGACATAAATCAGTCTGACCCGCTCCAGGAGATTCTGAAAGACGTCCCGGTCTGCCAAAGTCCCAGCCAAAACCCTGAGATGGACCAGGAAGAAGCTCTGCGCGTGATTGACCTGGCGGAAATCGCTGGCATCCCGATTGTGATTGATGGCGGGTGGGCGGTGGACGCAAACCTTGGCTGGCAAACCCGCAGCCACTCCGACCTGGATATCGCGATCAATCAGCAATACCTTCCGCGCCTGCTTGGCATCCTCAGCCGCCTGGGGTATGGACATGTTGCCCGCGAGGACCAATGGGAGCACAATTTCGTGCTGCAGGATGGCGGTGGGCACCAGGTGGATATCCATTCTTATTGTCGAAACGACCGGGGGCAGATTATCGGTGGGGTGGAATACCCTGGTGACTCGCTGACGGGGCAGGGCAAAATCGGGCACGCTAAAGTCGGCTGTATCAAGGCTGACTGGCTGGTGGACTTTCACCTGGGCTATCCCTTTGATAAAAACGACTACAACGACGTTAAATATTTGTGCAACCTCAACCGTCTGTCGCTGCCGCCCGAGTACCAATCCTATGAGGACGGGCTGTACACAGGAAATGATGATGCGCATTGGGAAATACCAGCTCGGTTCACCACGCGTGTGCCTCAAACCGCGGAGGACTACCTTGCGCTGGTCAACCTGTTGGAGAGGTCTGAGGTTGAGTCGCTGACCCCGGAGGCGAATGAAAAATTTCTGGCGATGCAATACGCCCATACCAGCGAGGAGCATGTGTCCCTCGCGGAATGGTCCCGGGTGGGGCTGCGGTCCGGCGTTCTGCTGTTGGATGGGGAGAAAGCTGTTGGCGGCAGCGAGTTGATTCCCATGGAAGTTCGCGCGGTGAAGGGGGAAGAGGCAACCCATAAAGGCAGTCACTGGCAAGTGAGGCAGGTTAGCCTGACAAAGTGGGGGAACCATTCTTCGATGTTTATGTACCTGCTCAGGGCAGTGGTCGCGGAAACCTGGCGCGCCGGCGGAACAAGCCTGAACGTATGGCCTTTGGACGATATCACCCAGCCGCGCCCCGCGCTGCCCGCGCGTTATGACTCGGCGGATATTGGTTTTGCCAGTTTTTATGCCCGTGCTGGCTTTAAACGACTGGAGCCCATTCCAGGCAGCCGATGGGGAATCGGATAGTATGTGCGTGTGGAAATCATCTTTCTTGCTCAGACTATTATTATCGGACCGCTAAAAGACCAATAGATAATCAAAGTGAGCAGGTGGTTTACGTGAGTTAGACGAAGGCGCGAACAAACTGACGTTAGAACCGTAATGTGAAGTAGATGGTACATAAAAGGAGATAGCATATGATCAAAGCCCAAGAGTATCTAAAGATGCTGGAAATCAATCGAGAAGTGATTGGAGAGCAGTCGGAAGGAATGACCGACTCTGAAATGCTCATCCAGCCCCCCAACGGCGGCAACTGCATGTTGTGGACTTTGGGACACCTGGCAAACAATTTGGTCTCGATCCTAAGCCTTTTGGGAGAAGAAAAGACTGAAAAGCTGGCGAAGCTGGACCGTTTTGGCTATGGATCTGAACCAGTTTTGGGACCCGAGCCTAACCTGATGACTAAAGCTGAGCTAATGGAAGTTTATGACCTGGCGCACGGCATGGTGGCGGAAAAAATCGCTCCGCTGACGGATGCTGATTTTAACAAGGAAGTGGTCAGCTTTAAAGGTCCCACCCGCCTTGGCTGGATGTTGTTCTTTTTGGAATTTCACCATGCCTACCATGTTGGGCAGTTGGAATTACTGCGTAACCTGGCAGGGTACACCGAAAAGATCACGTAAAGTGATCCAAAGAACTAAAAAGAGGAATTAATTAGTTCAAATTAAGGCGAGCGCCTTCTTATCAGCAATCACCATCACATTTTGGTGCAACTGCAGGATTGAAGCCGGAAGCTGAGGATCGATCGGTCCGTTGATCATCCCAGCGATAGCGGCGGCTTTGTTGGAACCGCTTGCCAAAAGCAGGATAAGTTTCGCGCTCAAAATCGAGCGCAAGCCCATGGTGATTGCCTGCCGAGGAACCTCCGCCTCGCTTTCAAAGAAACGCGCGTTGGCATTGATGGTTTCTTCCGTCAGGTCCACAAGATGGGTGGAAGCAAAGAAAAAGGCGTTTGGCTCGTTGAAGGCGATATGACCATTATCGCCGATCCCAAGCAGTTGGATATCCGTTCCGCCAAGGGAAGTTACAAGGTTGTCGTATTCGGCGCAGGTCTTGGCGACATCTTTCGTCAGCCCATCAGGGACATGGGTTTTTTCCGGGGAGATGTTGATGTGGTCAAAGAGATTGTGCTGCATGAAGAAACGGTAGCTTTGCTCGTGGGTGGGAGCCAGACCGTAATACTCGTCCAGGTTGACCGTGGTCACATGAGAGAAATCCACCTCTTCGTCTTTGTGGAAGCGGATAACATCCTTGTACGTGCCAATTGGGGTGGAGCCGGTTGCAAGCCCGAGCACACTGAACGGTTTAAGCTGCACCTGCGCCGCGATGATGCGGGCGGTTTTGCGGCTCATATCAGCATAATCTACACATGAAACAATTTGCATGGTAACCTCCAGAGTTTATTTTCGGTCTTCGTATTATATACCGTTTGAGATGTAAAAGGCGTTCAGACCCTCTGAGCACGGGTATAATTTGGTTAATTAACAGAGAAAGAGGTAAGAATGACGGATAAATTAACCTGGATCGATGAAGAATTGGCAAATTTAAAGCAGACTGGCTTTTACAACACCATTCCAACGATGGATTCTCCTCAGGGAGCCTCTGTGGTGATCAATGGAAAGAGGGTGTTGAATTTTTGTGCCAATAATTACCTGGGTTTGGCGAACCATCCCAGGCTGGTTGAAGCGGCAATTCAAGCGATGCAGAAGTATGGCGTGGGACCTGGCGCGGTGCGTTCGATCGCCGGCACGATGAGCCTGCATCTCGAACTGGAGCAGCGCATGGCTCAGTTTAAGCATGTCGAAGCAGCAATCACCTTCCAGTCCGGCTTTACTGCCAACGGCGCCACCATCCCCGCCCTCGTGGGTAAGGAAGACGCAATTTTTTCCGACGAACTCAATCATGCCTCGATTATTGATGGTTCGCGCCTCTCGGGGGCAAAGATCCACCGCTACGCGCATTGTAACCCCGCGGACCTCAGACGGGTTATCCAGGAGGCTGCCGGCAGCTATCGGCGCGGTTTGATTATCAGCGACGGCGTGTTCTCGATGGACGGCGATTACGCCCCCCTCGACAAACTCGTGGAAGTTGCAAGAGAATTTGACCTGATGACCATGGTTGATGACGCTCACGGCGAAGGCGTTCTGGGGGAAGGCGGACGCGGCATCGTGGACCATTTCAAGCTCCACAACCAGGTGGACGTTGAAGTCGGCACTTTTAGCAAGGCTTTTGGCGTGGTCGGCGGAGTGGTGGCTGGTAACGCTAAAGTTATCGAATGGCTGCGCCAACGCGGCCGACCATTCCTGTTCTCCTCGGCGGTGACCGTTCCGGATGTGGC
>ERZ1645192.4984-NODE-4984-length-10410-cov-5.490391_pt1 | contig 10410 bp, 9 predicted proteins | sample MGYA00575354_ERZ1645192 | MGnify/ENA primary metagenome ERZ1645192 (study PRJEB40844, sample SAMN11349763) | freshwater sediment metagenome | isolation source: river sediment | host: Sediment | place: India: Faizupur Khadar , New Delhi | collected 2017-02-21 ...
CCAGCACCTGCTTGTGCTCGGTCACATACATTTTGACGTCGTCTTTATTGACATAGATTTCTTCCGTGGCCGGTTCGATATAGTCCCACCGCAGCCGGCCGGGCTTCTTGATGTAGAAGTGACCGGTGGAGATCACGGGCGTGGCAAACCCCTCGATGCGGGTCTTCTGAGTGAACGAGGCCTGAAGGTCCTTGGTTTTTTCATACCGCGCCTGGATCTTCTTCACCACCTCCTGCACTTCCTGCAGAGCCTGGAGATCGACCGCCGGCTCATCGGGCTTCACCGTTTGCGCAAGGGCAGGCATTCCGGTCACGAGCATGCATACCAGGACGAACCATATCCACATCATTCCTCGTCTCCACCAACCGGGCCGCGACGTCCCAGCACTTCACGGCGTCCGTCACGACCGGCCGCGCCGACCACGCCGTCCGCCTCCATTTGCTCGATCATGCGTGCCGCCCGCGGATACCCGACGCGCAAGCGGCGCTGGATCAACGACGCGGAGGCCTGGCCCGTCGACAGCACCAGGTCCTTCGCCTGTTCGTACACCTCGTCCTTCGCCTGTTCCTCCTCAGCCTCCTCCACCTTGAGGGACTGTAACTCCCGGCAGTAGGACGGCAAGGCCTGTTTCTTGACAAATTCCACCACCCGGCGCACGTCGTCATCCGACACAAAGGAGCCGTGGATGCGCATCAACTTGCCGGTCCCTGAGGCGAGGTACAGCATGTCGCCGCGACCGAGCAGCGCCTCCGCGCCGTTGGCGTCGAGAATCGTCCTCGAATCGGTTTTCGAAGATACTTGAAACGCGATCCTGGCAGGAAAGTTGGCCTTGATCAATCCGGTCAAGACATCGACCGACGGCCGCTGCGTCGCCAGCACCAGATGGATGCCTGAGGCGCGGGCCATCTGAGCAAGACGGGCGATTTTATCCTCCACGTCTTTGGGAGCCACCATCATGAGATCGGCCAGCTCGTCGATCATCACCATAATGTACGGCAGCGGCTCCGGCGGACTCGGCCTGACCGAATCCCTCGGCCCATTGTCGCCGGCCGGCTCCGCATCTTCCCCCTTCGAGAGCCGTTCTTCTTCGGACAGAAACGTCAATTCGACCTGTTGGGGTTTGCCGGATTGCCAGACATCGGACACGGCGCCCTGCACCTCGGAAATGCGCCGATTGTACGCGTCGATACTGCGTACCCCGGCCTCGGCCAGCAGCTTGTACCGCCGCTCCATTTCCTGGACAACCCAGCCCAGCCCGCGCGCCGCCGACTTGGGATCGGTGATGACTGGGCGTAGGAGGTGCGGAATTCCGTCGTAACTCTGGAACTCCAGCATCTTGGGATCGATGAGGAGCAATTTCACTTCGTCCGGCCGCGCGCTGAACAGAATGCTGAGCAACATGGTATTGAGGCCCACGCTCTTGCCGGCGCCGGTGGCACCAGCCACGAGCAAATGCGGCATGGTTTTCAGATCGGCACAGACCGCGCCGCCGAAAATGTCCTTCCCGAGCGCCAGACTCAATTTCGAGCGTGAGCGTGAAAAGGCGTCGCTGGTGACGACCTCCTTCATGGAGACCATCTCTCGATGCGGGTTCGGCACTTCAATACCCACGACCGATTTCCCCGGCAAGGGGGCCACGATGCGCAGGCTGATGGCTTTGAGCGCGAGCGCCAGGTCATCAGCCAGGTTCACGATGCGCGCAACCTTGGTGCCGGGCGCCGGCTCGAATTCATACATGGTCACGACCGGCCCGGGGCGGACCTCCGTGACGCGTCCCTCGATCGCAAAACTTTTCAAGGCCTTGGTCAGGATCTCAGACTGCAGTTTCAATTCGTCATCGCTGAGACGGGCGATGGGACCTGAAGGATCGCTGAGCAATTCTTGGGGATCCGGCAGCACGTAGCCGTCGGATACAGATGGGCTGGTCGCCACAGCCGGGGCGGACTCATCTGAGGCCGTCGCACGCTTTTCCACCTTCATCGGCGGCTGAATCTTCGGCGGGATCACGGGAGCCGCAATCTGCTCGACGGCCTCAGCGACCACTTGCACCTCGCGGTCCAGTTCCGGTTCCCCCATCTCGCGTGGCGGACGGGCAACCTTCACACGGGCCCGCTTCGGTTGACTCGCCGGCGATTCTTGCTTCACGGGCCACTCCGGGACCAGCCCCGCCATTCGCTCGCGAGCCGCTGTCCACCAATCCGGGAGTCGCTGCAGCAACAGCGTCAGCGACAGGGGCACGGTAAACAGCAGGGCGACCATTAACCCGGTGAGGATCACAATATGCGCACCAGTGGTGGCGAAATAGCCGCGGATGCCGTCGGCCAACACCTGCCCGACGATCCCGCCGGCCATGCCGCGATTGACCCATCCACTTGAAATCGTCGGAACGGCCGTGACTTCTAAATGCAGCAACCCGCTCAAGAACACCATGGCGACCAGGCCGCTTCCGGCATGTCTGAGTCGCATGGTGAGCGGAATCGGCGTGAAACAGCGGGCACCGAGCAGGCCGAGGAGAATCGGAAAGAGATAGGCGGCACCGCCGACCAAAAAGAAACAGGCCGCCGCCGACAGCGCACCGACCGATCCGATCATGTTCTTAGGCTGAGTGCCGGCTGCTCCGGATGCCGCCATCGACTTGGCGTCGCCGGGAACAAACGACACCAGACTGAGCAGGATCAAGAGACCGGCGGCGATCAGGAGAACCCCGATCACTTCGCGCTTCACATGAGAGGGACGGGAAGGGGCTGAGCGGGCGTCACCGCGCTTTGCCGTGGTGGATACACCCATGCGGCGGATCGTAGCACAGGGAAAATACCTTTTCAAACAAACGGGCAATGTTGCGCAGACCGATCGGCTGTTGCCCGTGCCCCGTGGGCACCGTCCCGATCACGCCGACTCGTCATCGTCGAACGCAGCAGCGAGGGCGCGATAGTGATCGAGCGTCAGCGTCTCCGCGCGAGCCTGCAACGGGACCCCGACCGCCTGCAGCGCCCGCAAGATCCGCTCGGGCGGATATCCCTCGTCACGCAACGAATTGACCAACGTCTTTCGCCGATGAGCAAACGCGGCGCGCACCAACCGCCGGAATCGCTCATACCGGACCGGATCGACTTCATCCCGCGCCTTCATGGTCAGACGCACCACGGCAGAGCCGACGGTCGGCCTGGGGCGGAAGCAATTCGGGGACACACGGAAGGCCAGTTCCACCTCCGCCGCTTCTTGGGCGAGGACAGAGAGCACTCCATAGTCCTCACTGTTTGGTTTGGCAGCCAATCGTACGGCTACCTCTGTTTGCAGCATGAGCACCAAACGGTCGAGACGGGCACGGGCATCGAGCAACGCGAACAGGATCGGTGTGGACACATAGTAGGGAAGATTCGCCACGACGACAGTGCCCGGCGGAAGACTGTCGTAGGGAAATGCCAGTGCATCCCCGATCCGAAGGTCCAGGTTAGGACAGTGGCCGAGCGTCTCCTGCAGATGAGGCTGCAATTGCGGGTCGATTTCGACGGCGATCACCCGCTCGGCCTCCGCGCACAATCCCGCCGTTAACGCGCCCCGTCCCGGTCCGATTTCCAACACCGTATCCTCCGGGCGAAGCGCCGCCAGGGACACGATCTTGCGGACAATGTTCGGATCGATGAGAAAGTTTTGGCCGAGCCGTTTCAAGGCCGGGGGAAGTGAGGGAGCCATAACCTCGCCCTACCGGCTACTCGGCGACCGGGGTGGCCGCGGCCCGAATGCGTGTGGCGAGTGCCACGAGGTAGGATCGATAACTGTCTACCTCGTCGGTAAACTCTTCGATCAAATCGTTGGTGAAGGACATGCCGGGAGTTTTTCGCGCCAGTTCATCAGCCGCGTGCTGTCCGGCATGTTGCTGCAGCAGAGCGACGGTCCGACTCTTCCACTGCCCCACTCGCTCTGTGCCCAAGGTGGTATTGAAATCCTGGATGGTCCGTTTTGCAATCGCGTCCAATTCCTTCACCTGCTGATCGATCATGGTCGCAACGGAAAGTCTTGCCTCTGACATGATCGCGTACTCCTTTTCCCTATCGGGATGAGTGGGTCACCGGGGACCAGGATTGAGCCAAGCGGGCTGCGACCTTCACGGCTTCCAGCAAGCTGCCGTGCTCGGCCACCCCTTTGCCGGCAATATCGTAGGCCGTGCCATGGTCCACCGACGTGCGGATGATCGGGAGGCCCACCGTCAAATTCACGCAGGTGCCGAACGCGACGAGTTTCAGAGGAATCAACCCCTGATCATGGTACATTGCGACCACGCCATCGTAGTCGCCGCGCGCCGCTTTGCCGAATAGCGTGTCGGCGGGCAAGGGATCGCTGGCCTTGATGCCGGCGGCTCTCGCCAGTTTGACGGCCGGCGCGATGCTGGTCGATTCTTCGTTGCCGAACAGCCCATGTTCGCCGGCATGAGGATTCAACGCGGCCACGCCGATCCTCGGGCGTTCGATCCCAAAGTACTTCGTCAATCCGAGATGCGCGAGGCGAATCGCCTTGCCGATCCGTTCCGTCGTCAGCAGCGGGGACAGCGCGTTGATCGCCACATGGGTCGTGGTGAACATAATTTTCAACGGCCCGCCCACGATCATCATCCCGAACTCTTTGGTGCGGGTCAGATCGGCCAACAATTCCGTGTGCCCCGGGTAATGAAAGCCGGCCATGTTCATCGCTTCTTTGTTGATGGGCGCCGTGACGATCCCGCCGAGGTTCCCCGCTTGCGCCAATCTGACCGCTTCTTTGATGAAGGCGATGGAGGCCGCACCGGTGACTGCCGACGCCACGCCCATTCGGAACTTGGGCAGCGGTCTCTCCAATGGATCGGCCACGGCCACCTGACCAGGTTTGAGCCTGGCCTTGCCGGTTGGATCAAACGTCACGACGTGTAGGGGAAGGTCCAACCGCGTGATCGTTCGTTCCATCACCGGGCGTGACCCGATCACGACGGGGCGGCAGAGCCTGGCCAGCGCCCTGTCGGCCAACGCCTTGGCGATGACTTCCGGACCGATCCCGGCCGGATCCCCCATCGTGAGGCCCAACACCGGGCGTGAAGATCCTGTCCTAGGTTTACGAGCCATGGGTATACAGAAAGAGGGTGTAACCAAGGTACAGCAGCGCGCTGCCGCTCAGCAACCAAGGGCGCCAATGCCCGGACCAGATTGTCTGCAGAAGGGTCAGCCCCATCGCGACGACCGCGAGCACCATCGTTGCCAGCGCCGTGGGTCCCAACGTCCAGGCCGTCCCGAACAAACCGACGGATACGGGAATGGTGCCCTGAAAGACCATCGCGCCGGTCACATTGCCGACTGCCAGCCGATCCTTTTTCCGATAGAGCCATAGAAAGCTATTGGACATCTCGGGCAACTCCGTGGCCAATGGGGCAATCAACAGGGCGAGGATCAGCGGCGACACCTGCATCTCGGCGGAAATGGAATTCGCCGCGGTGACGAACAGGTGCGCGCCACCGACCAATCCCAGCAGGCCGACAATGCCTTGCGCCCCGATCAGCACATAGGACGGCTTGGGCGACCGGCGGGCGAACAGCAACGGTTCCAACTCTCCACCGCCCTCTTCGGACTCTTCGTCTTCCTCGGAGAATTTCAGTTTCATGTAATAGACGTACATCCCCAGCAGCACTAGGGCGACCGCAGCATGAAACAGTCGTGAGGGAACCAAGGCGCAGGTCAACGCCAGCACGTAACTGATCAGAAAAAACGTGATATCGACGCGCACCTCGCGGTAATTCAGCTTAAACGTTGCCGTCCGCTTCCCCACCTTCGCATACAGCAACAACAACACAGCCAGAATAGGGAGCACCAAGGTGCTCAACATAAACGGCGCGCCGAGAATCGCACCGAGGCCGACTTCCATCTGCTCTCGACTCGCTCCGAAAAAAATAGCGATGATCGGGATCGAGGTCTCCGGGAGCGTGGTCCCCACCGCCGCAAAGACGCTGCCGACCGCACCTTCGGAAATGTTCAGTCGCTTGCCGAGCCATTCGATACCGTTCGTGAACAGATGACACCCGGCCAGCGTGATGACGACCGAGGCCACAAACATGCCCACATACAACAGAATCGTCACAGGGGCCCTCGCGAGGCTCGCGTCTGCGGGGAGGACGTATCGAGGGAACTGCATCGACTCATGTCCGTCACGTCGCCCGCTTCTGTCTGCCCTGCGTGCGCCGGAACGTCACCATGGCCTCGTCCAGAATGTCCTTCACCGGACTCCCGCTCTGTTCGGCAATGCGCTTGCAGTCTTCATACTCGGGAGCCGCCTTGCTCAGCCCCGGCTGATGATCTGCCACTTTGATCCGCACCTCACGTCCCCGAACCTTCACCGACTCAAAGCGCCGCGGCAACACGCGCCGTTGCACCTCATGCGTGCGAACACCAAGCGCGGTGGTATCGGAAAACAACACCGCCAACACCGCCTCGACTCGCTCTCGCGGCGCGAGTACGGACAGAACATTTCCCGGCCGACCCTTTTTCATCGTCACCGGCGCCAACGTCGCGTCCACAGCTCCGGCGGCAAACAGCCGCTCAAACACCGTTTCATACACTTGCGGATTGAGATCGTCGAGATTGGTGTGAAGTTCCACAATCGTTTCCACCGCCGCGGTCGATGCCGGTTCATCGCCGATGAAGACCCTCAGCACGTTGGCCCATTGCGCCGGATCGGCGGTTCCCGCCCCGTAGCCCACGCGCCGCACCTGCATGGAGGGAAGACACCCGAACTCGGTCGCGAGTGTCCGTACCAGCGCGACCCCCGTCGGCGTCGCCAACTCGCGTTCCGGGCCCTTCGCATAAATCGGAAGTCCCACCGCAAGCGCCGCCACGGCGGGACCGGGCACCGGCAATGCGCCATGAGCCGACATCAACGTCCCGGATCCCACATTGATCGCAGACGCCGTGACTCGCCGCACATCCAGCAGATGCAGCCCCAGCACCCCGCCGACGACGTCGACGAACGAGTCGATCACGCCCACTTCGTGAAAATGTACGTGCGAAGGCTCGACACCGTGTGCCTTGCCTTCAGCATCGGCCAACGCATCGAATACCGCCTGACTGCGTTCTTTCACGACAGACGGCAGGCCGCTTCGCCGGAGAATTTTGGCGATCTGAGCCAGCGTCAACGGGGTCTGAAATCCGCTTTCGATGCGCACATCGACCTTGGTCGCCGTAATCGCCCCGCGCTCCACGCGCTTCCGTGACAGCCGATACCCCTCGATGTGCAAGGACGCCAGCCCCCGCACGAGATCGGTGAACGGTAATCCCGCATCGACCAGCGCACCTAACGTCATATCGCCGCTGATGCCGGAGAAACAGTCGAAATGAAGATGTGTCGCCACCGCACTCCTACGATTCCTGATGCCGCGCAAACGAGCGGCATCTTACCGAACCCGCACCCAGACAGCAATCATTCCGCTCGTTCATTGACAGCCCACCGATGCTGTGTTATCCCCAATCAAGAGACACGCTCCGCCCACCATCGTCTGCGACACTGAGGCCCATGACCGATCCAAAATCCGCCCCCACCTCCATTGCACGGCGCGTGTCGCATGTCGTCACCGTCACTCTCTTGCTGCTCATCGGCAGTGTCGTCTTGCCGGGAGCCCAGCTTCCCGACGCAAGCGCGAAAACCAAAAGCAAACGCAGTGTGCCCCGCCCCGAGCCGGACCTCAAAATTCTCTCTCTCCACACAGCGCCGATGCCGTACAAGCCGCAGGATGGCGCCTTCCACTTCATGGCGACGGTGCAGTTGCCGAAAGAGGTCGATGAACAACTCATGCTGGAGGTCTCCGCACTCGTCACGTCGTCCTCCATGACCTCGTTGCGCTTTCTCTCGATCCGGCAGCCGGTCAACGAGCACGTGCAAACGATTCCGAGCGCCAACGGAGAGACGCCGCAACGGCACGTGCACGTCGATCTCACCTGGGACGGCTTGGATCACAACAAGCAACAAGTGCCGGTCGGATCCTATGAGTATGAAGTGCGGGTCAAGCTGTTGAGTAACGGAGAGAAGGGCCAGCGCACCCAGATGCTCTCATGGCCCAAACGCGGGAAGATTCTGGTCAAGAATTAGGCCGCAGAATCATGCGAGCTAGAGCTGATCCCCATCCGTCTCCCCCACCATGTTGATGCGGTGAGCCAGACATCCGGCGCCGAAGCCGTTGTCGATATTCATCACCCCGACCCCGGCCGCGCAAGAATTCAGCATCGTCAACAACGCCGCCAAGCCGCCGAAATGTGCGCCATACCCACGACTCGTGGGCACCGCAATCACAGGCTGCCGGACTAAGCCGCCGACCACGCTCGGCAACACACCATCCATTCCGGCCACCACCACCAGCACCCGCGCCTCGTGTAACCGCTCTTGCTGACCGAGTAACCGATGCAAGCCCGCCACCCCTACATCGTACAAGGTGTCGGTGTTGCTCCCCATGATATCGGCTGTCACGCGCGCCTCTTCGGCGACGGGAATATCGGCCGTCCCCGCAGTGACAATAAGCACAGAGCCCCGACGCAACAGCTTGGGCGGTGGAATCGCCACCACTCGTGCCGCTTCGTGATAGGTGGCCCGCTTGCTGAGTCGTACGAGGGCCCTCGCGACAAGCGGCTCAACCCGCGTCGCGAGCAAGGCATTGTTTTTCCGCAGCAGGGTCTTGGCAATGGCGAGCACCTGCGCCACCGTCTTCCCCTCGCAAAAGATCACCTCCGGGAATCCCTGGCGAAGGGTTCGATGATGATCCAGCGACGCAAACCCCAGGTTTTCGTACGGCAGCGTGCGCATCTGCTTGAGCGCATCCGGCACAGCCAGGGTGCCTTGCTGCACGTTCGTGAGCAACGCTCGCAATCGGTCTTGATTCATAACGGTGCCTTCTCCCCCTTGGCCTCGCGCTCCATGAGATCCCCGACCGCCTGACGACAGGACTTGTCGGCGAAGAGCACGGCGTTGACCTCCTGCACAATCGGCATGTCCACCCCGCACCGCTGAGCCAGGCCCAAGGCAGCCTTGGCAGTACGTACCCCCTCGGCAACCGCCTGCATACTCGCAAGAATTTCGTCCAAGCGCTCACCCTGTCCCAAGCGTACCCCCACCGAGTGGTTGCGGCTCAACGCCCCCGTGCAGGTCAGAATCAGATCCCCAACACCGGAGAGCCCGTAAAATGTCCGCGGGTCAGCCCCCATGGCCACCCCAAGCCTGATCATTTCGGCCAGTCCGCGGGTAATCAAGGCGGCGCGAGCGTTATGCCCGAGTTCAAGCCCATCCACGACACCGGCGGCCAAGGCCATGACGTTTTTCAACGCCCCGCCCAATTGAACCCCGATCACATCATTATCGGCATAGACTCGGAAACTCGGCGTCATGAACAGCGCCTGCATGGATTTCACCCGGTCGCTGTCCTGACCGGCCAAACAGAGCGCGGTCGGTTTTCCCTGACTGACTTCGCTGGCGAAACTCGGTCCCGACAGGACCATCAGCGAGTTTCGCATATGCGCCGGCAACGCCTCCTGCATCACTTGCGTCATCAGATCGAGCGTGGTCTCCTCAATGCCCTTGGTGGCGCTGACGAAGGGAACCGCCTCCGGCAACAACGGTCCGACCCGGCCTAGGACGGGCCTGGCCACATGCGAGGGCACGGCAAAGAGCACGCAGTCGGTACCGGTCAGCGCCTCCGACAAGACGTTGGTTGCGGTTAACGTCAGAGGAAGCCGCACGCCGGGGAGATAGAGTGCATTCTCGCGTCGTTGCGCAATGCTGTGCACCACCTCCGGCTCGTGGGCCCAGAGACTCACAGCCATCTGTTTTTCGGCCAGATGCCGGGCCAATGCGGTTCCCCATGCCCCGGCGCCGACCACGGCCACTCGCTGAATCGCTGAACGTGTCATGGAGGCGGATTATAGGAAGGGGTCCGGAAGGGTGTCAACGAACGGGCCGCACGGCCGCAACCGATTGAACGGAATGTGCGCGTCTCTACTGGAATTCCACTCGCACACAGGGTACGCTGCACAGGCCACCGGGAACCATCGTCATGAAAGTTTGCCCAGCCTGCGGACGCGCTCTGCCTGAAATCAATCGCTACTGCACGCACTGCGGAGCAGGTGTGTCATCCGAGACGGAACGAACGGCGATACCGCCGACGTCCAACCCCACCGCCAAAGAACAACTCAACCTCACTATTCTCTATGGCATGATCGGGGTACTGCTCGTCTCGATCCTGATGCCGCCATGGGAAACCCCTCCGTCGCAGCCGGCAGCCTTCCTCGGCTTTCATTTTATTCTCTCCCCGCCGCAACCGGATGCCATCGTGAGCCGGATGCTGCTTACGATCGAACTCACCACGACGGCCATCGCAGGCTTGTACCTGTCGTTTCTGTTTCGCACGAAACC
>ERZ1645192.4987-NODE-4987-length-10405-cov-4.426957_pt1 | contig 10405 bp, 10 predicted proteins | sample MGYA00575354_ERZ1645192 | MGnify/ENA primary metagenome ERZ1645192 (study PRJEB40844, sample SAMN11349763) | freshwater sediment metagenome | isolation source: river sediment | host: Sediment | place: India: Faizupur Khadar , New Delhi | collected 2017-02-21 ...
CGGCGGGGGGCGGCACGTAGCATCCTCCTCCCGAGGGACATTCGTCGAGGATGTATCCGTCAAAATCCCCTCCTATCCAGCCCGCGTTCTCAACGCCCGGAGAGGGCGCGCCTGAAGCGGCGCCCCAGAGAGGCATCTTTTCGTTCGCCGTGTTGTAGTAGTTGTAAGAACCTCCGTCAACGTGCGGGTAGCTTGTGACGAAACCCGCGTAGTGTGAAGGTATTCCCACGGCGGCGAACTCTTTCTTGGAAAGCTTCGGCAGGAAGGAATCCGGAGACTGGGTCAATCTCGGACGGTCGGGGCCCACGAGTAGCGATGGCCGCTCCGATCCGGGCGCGCCGTGGACCAGGCGCAGGGACAATCTCGGGGCGGGCTCTCCCTTTCCACGGACTTTCGGGGAAGAGGAAGCTTCAACGGAAACGCTGTCGATCTTCATGGGGCCTTTGGCGCCGGCCTCATTGGATCCGCTATCAACTGGCCGGAGGCATGATCCCTCCTGGCTGAAGACGCATAACGACAACGAGCAGCCCAGTACGACCGCCATGAAAGCCGCTCCAATGCGGAAAACCGGATCCGCGGTTCCGATAAGGATGTTTCTGTCCTCCCCGTTTTCTCTCATGACAGCCTCCTTATTACATTATATGCCAGCTGTGACGGCTTTGGAAGAGAGACTCCGCGACGGCCCGTGGTATGATAAGTTCCCTGGAGACAACGGGGATGGGGGCGCGCGGCTGACTGCCCTGCTTTCCGTGACGGGTTTTCCGGGAAAGGCATGAGATGAACGAACGAGACAGGCGCCACCGTCACATACTGAAGGAAATCGCCCGCAGGGCGATGAGGGAGAGAGGTTTCGAACCGGATTTCCCTCCTGATGTCATCGAAGAACTGGACCGCATGAAAGGCCCTGCGGCGCCCGACGACCGATCGGCCCGCGACATGCGGAGCTTGCCGTGGTGCTCCATCGACAACGAGGATTCGCGCGATCTCGACCAGCTGAACGTCGCGCGAGAGGCTCCCGGCGGCGGGGCCGTGATCTTCATCGCCGTGGCGGACGTCGACGCGCTCGTCAGCAAGAACACCGCTATCGACCGCCGCGCCCGGCAGAACACCGTCTCCGTCTACACCGCCGCGGAGATATTCCCGATGCTTCCCGAGAGGCTTTCGACCGACCTGACTTCTCTGAACCTTGAAGAGGACCGGCTGGCGGTCGTCATCGAGATGACCCTCTCCGAAGCCGGGGCGCTGGTAAGTTCGGACGTTTACAGGGCCGTGGTCCGCAACAGGGCCAAGCTCGATTACAGGAGCGTCGCTTCATGGCTGGAAGGCGAAACTCCCGTCCCCGCCGGAATATCCGCGGTGGAATGCCTCGATGAGAACCTCAGACTCCAGTGCAGCGCCGCTCAAAAGATGAAGACGCTCCGCCACTCCGGAGGAGCCCTTGACTTTCGCACGATTGAAACGAAACCGGTGTTCGACGGCGAGTACCTGAAGGACCTCGAAGCAGCCGAAGGCAACCTTGCGAGGGAGATCATCGAGGAATTCATGATCGCGGCCAACGGAGTATCTGCGAGATACGTTGAATCGAGGAACCTTCCCTCCATAAGGCGGGTGGTCAGGACGCCGAAGCGCTGGGATAGGATCGTGGAGCTGGCGGAGGAACACGGAGCGTCGCTGCCGCCGGATCCCGACCCGCGGGCTCTCGAGCGTTTCCTGGAGTCCGCGGAAGCTCGCGACCCCGAAGGGTTCCCGGACCTCTCATTAAGCGTCGTGAAGCTGATCGGCTCGGGCGAGTACGCGGTTGAATTCCCGGACCGCGAAGCCCCGGGGCATTTCGGGCTGGCCGTCAAGGATTACGCCCACTCCACGGCGCCGAACCGCAGATACCCCGACCTAGTGACCCAGAGGCTCCTCAAGGCGGCCGTGGCGGGAAAACCCTCGGCCTACGGCGATAAGGAGCTGGAGGAGATCGCGGCGCACTGCACCAGGGCGGAAGACGCTGCGAAAAAGGTGGAGCGGCAGGTAACGAAATCGGCCGCGGCCATATTGCTGGGATCGCGTATCGGACAGCGGTTCGATGCCGTCGTCACGGGGGCCTCCCCCAAGGGGACCTGGGTCCGGATATTTCATCCGCCCGTGGAAGGAAGGCTGGAGGCCGGGTACGAGGGGATGGACGTGGGCCGGCGCCTGCGGGTCGAACTGACAAGCACCGACGTCGAACGCGGGTTCATCGATTTCAAAAGAGTCTGAGGGGAACGCGGCGCTCATTCGCCGACCGTCCGTCCCCGCGAGTCAATCGAGGCCCGATCTTCCTACTTCTTGAAATAGTTGTCCAGTATCCCGGGTCGGACGAGCGCGAAGTCGTACTTGAGAGGGTCCTCCGGGCATATTTCCCTGAGCTTCTCCGTCACGTCCAACGCGAAACGGAGGTCCCTGCTCTTTCTCTTCGTGAACTTGAGTTTCTCCGCCATCTTTCCCATGTGGGTGTCGAGCGGCACGATGAGCTCGCAAGGCTTCAGCACCTTCCACAGGCCGAGGTCGAGGCCGTCGTCCTCCCTGACGACCCACCTGAGGAACAGCCGCCACCTCTTGGCAGGCGACTTGCCGGAGGGCATCGCGACCAGGTGGTCAAGCCCCCTCGTAAGAGGCCTGAACCTTTTTCTTATCTCGCGAGCCGTCCCTGCGAGCTTTTCCTCGTTGTCTCCGTCGACGGACCCGAAAAGGTTCTCTATCGTCCCGTAGTCGGCGTAAATGCTTCCCAGCCCGAGAAGGAACCAGCAGATGTCCCTTCGGGTCTGGAAGCGGTAGGCTCCGCCTTTCCACTCCCTTCCTTCCAGGAGCCCCGCGTGGGGAGACTTTCCGAGGAAAGCGTGGACCTCCTCGAGGTGGGAGATGATGTTCCCGACCCTTCCGTAGGCGAAGAACGCCGAGATGAGGGCGCTCGCCTCCCTGTCCTTCCTGCTCTTGTAACGCCTGGGGAACTGGAGCGGGTCGGAGTAGAGGGATTCCCGGCCGTAATCCTTGTAGAGACGGTCCAGGGACTTCCTCAGGACCCGGAGGTCAGCTGAACTTCTTGATGAAGAGGTTGATGAGGTCAAGGCCGAACTGTTCCATGTACGAGCCGAAAGCTTTTATCTTCCTGCCGAGAAGGTTGTAGCCGATGAGGGCAGGGATGGCCGCGAAGAGTCCCGCCGCCGTGGTGATCAGGGCTTCGGAGATGCCGGGGGCGACCGACGCGAGCGTCGCGCTTCCGGTCTCGCCGATAGCCTTGAATGCTTCCATTATCCCCCACACCGTCCCGAACAGGCCGATGAAAGGGGTGACCGATGCGGTCGTCGCGAGAAAGGCGAGACCGGATTCGAGGTGCATGGTCTGGCCGCGCATGACGCGCTGGAGCGTCCTCTCGAGGTTATCCTCGTATCGGATGGTGGCCATCGCCCCGGGATCGGGGTTGGCGCCGGGGGTCGTCACCTGTTCGTGAAGCTCGCGGTAGGTCTCCAGGAACATTTCCTTGAGCGGATTGTCCGGGTAGGTCTTCGCGAAGGTCAGTATCTCGTTGACCCCCTTGGAGTGCTTCAGCTTGTCGTAGAAGGCGCGGGACCTTTTCATGTACCTCCTGTAATTGAGGTAGCGGTCCAGTATCACGCTCCAGGACAGTATCGAGAAGATCATGAGGATGAGCAGAACCCCCTTGGCCACGTAGCCCGAATGCTTTACCAGATCTCCGATGCTCATTGCCAGCAGATAAGAATTCATCATGACCTCCAAAGCGCAGATTATAAAATCATTGGACCCGATTTTCAAGGAAATGGTTTAGCTCTCAGTCCTTGACAAAGAATGCGCGTATAGTAGAATTTCCGGGAAGGAGGACGCCAAAATGAAAAGGCTGCTGCTGTTCATCGCCATTTCCGTAGTTTTCAGTTCCTGCGCTTTCGCCGCGAAGATAGACCTCGCGGTTTCCGCATCCGATATAGTTCTCTCCCCCGCCAGCCCGGGGGCGGACACTCCGTTCACCGTGACCGTCACTGTGCACAACAACGGAGTGAAAGCCTCGAAGGCGAATTACCTTCAGCTGAAGATAATGAAAGGGACGACGAAAGCCTTCAAGATGAAGAACGCCATTCCCGCGATCGAGCCGGGCGGATTCTGCGAGACCGTTTTCAACGTGGGAGCCCTCGCTCAGGGCAGCTACACGATGACCGTCAAGGCCGATCCGGGCGGAACCGTCACCGAAGTGAGCGAATCCAACAACAAGGTGGTCCAGAACCTGACCATCTCGGGCGGAGGATCGTCGGGCGGCGTCGGAGCCGCTGCCGCGGCGGCCTACAGCGGGACCGAATACGTCTTCAATTCGATGTTCGGCTCATTCGAAACGGGGCTGGGCGGCGGAGGGATGGAAGCCGGGAGCTTGAACAAAGCGGCCGCCATAATCAGGAGCCTCACGGGAAACAAGCCCGAAAGCACTCTTCCCTGCTCCAAGAGCGGCACCTTCACGATGAACTACTTCCTTGACGGATACGGGCGTCCGATCAAGGTCGAGTTCACTTACAACAATTGCCAGAACTGGGTCGACCAGGCAGGCGGGATCTATTACGAAGGCAACGGGGCCATGAGCATGGACCTCACCTACCTCAACGACAGCTTCACCGACTACGAGCTGTCGGGAATCCTCCTCAAGGCGGGCGACGGCGATCCGTCCTCCGACTCCGCCCCCGACTACACGACGACCTATTACGGGCCGTCCGGAATGATGGAGGCAAATTCCGCCGACTACACGATGAACATATCGATATTCGGGTACAACGGAGATACGCCTTCCGACATGGGGATCTACATGACTGGAGTGACCGTCTGGACGGATTACACGACCGACACCACTCTCACCTCGTCGATGACGAACCTGCACATCGACACGACGATGACGGGCACCGAGGACAACATGACGACCACCGGGGTCATCGCGGGCACGATCTCCTTCACCAACTCGCGGCACGCGTGCAAGAACTTCACCGCGACTTACGACAATTTCAATTTCACCGAACACTCGACCAGCGTCCAGAGCGAGAGCACCGTCAACGGACAGGTTGCATACTCTTCGAACGCCCTTGCGGGGACTTTTTCGATAACTACCGTCGAACCCGTCGTGACTCCTGCCGGATCGGAATGCCCCGTCTCGGGAAGGTTGTCAGTCAGCGGATCCCTGGGAAGCGCGACGATCATTTACAACTCCAACGGCACTGTCAGCATTGACGAAGGTTCTAACGGAAGCGTCGACGCGACCTACGATTACTGCAACGACGCTGTCAACGAGGCGCCGGGCGACTGCTGAACCGGTACCTGGAAACAATGATCGGATCCGGGGGCGGGAAACCGCCCCTTTTATTTTGCTCCTGTGCGATAATTGAAGTCTCATGGACGATCTGATCATTACGACGACGGTCCTTTTCATCAGCGGCCTGGTCGCCGGCACGATGGACACGATCGCGGGCGGCGGCGGGCTCATAACGGTACCGGTCCTTTTCTCTTTTCCCTGGACTCCTTTCGAGGCCTTCGGGACCAACAAGTTCCAGTCCACCTTCGGTTCTTTTTCGGCTACCTACCATTTCTGGAGGGCGGGGAAGATCGGGAAAGGCCTTATGCTCGGAGTGTTCTTCACCGCGGCGGGCGCTCTTTCGGGAGCCATCGTAGTCGGATTAGTCCCTTCTCTCTGGCTCAAGAAGTTGATCCCATTCCTGCTGTTCGCCATCGCCATCCTCCTTTACTTCGCGAAGAACTTCGGCATGAAGCCGGGAAGGCCCCGCATGGCCGTCCCGCTCTTCATGGCCGTGTTCGGCCTCGGCATAGGTTTTTACGACGGGTGCTTCGGCCCGGGCACGGGAACATTCTGGGCGATGGCGTTCGTGTGGCTCCTGGGCAAGGACCTGAGGGAGGCTACGGCCTCGACGAAGCTCATGAACTTCACCAGCAACATAGTTTCGCTCGCCTTTTTTCTCTGGAGGGGCGCGGTCCATTTTCTCCCGGGAATAGCCATGGCGGCCGGTCAGTTCATCGGCGGCTGGCTGGGGACGAGGCTTGTCCTGACGAGAGGGTCGAAGTTCATAAGGCCCGTCATGATCCTCGCCGCGATAGTTCTGGCCGCGAAGCTTTTCCTGGACAACTGGACGGGATGACGCCGCCACGCTGTGATAAAATGTTTTTTACGGAGTCCTGACATGGGCCTTTTTTTCCAGAAGAAGAAAGAACCGCCGCCTCCCGTCACCGAGATCGGGAAGGATACCGTCTTCGACGGAGAGATAGTTTCGAAGAGGGAAATAAAAGTCATGGGGGACGCGAGGGGATCGTTCAGGAGCGACTCGGCCGTGACGGTAGCCCCTTCGGGCCTGCTGGACGGGACGGTCGTTTGCGCGGATTTCACGGTGGGGGGGAGTTTCAAGGGCAGCGCGAAGGTCTCGGGAACGCTCACCGTCGAAGCCGGGGGGAGCTTCCAGGGCGAGATGTCCGCGAGGAGGCTCAGGATAGTCAGCGGCGCATTCGTCCAGGGAAAGATAGACAGGTAGATGATCTTCTACGCCATCAGCGACAGGAGGCTCGAAGCAGGCGGCAGCCTCTTCCGCCAGCTCGACAAATATCTGAGGCTCGGCGCCGACTGGATCCAGCTGCGCGAAAAGGACCTTTCCGACCGCGAGCTGCTGGAGGCCGCAGGGGCAGCTTCGCGAAAGGCGGAAAAGACGGGGGCAAAGGTCATCGTCAACGGAAGGGCGGACATCGCCTCGCTCTCCGGGGCCGCGGGAGTCCAGCTTCCTTCTGATTCGCCACCCGTCGAGAAAATAAAGGCGGCGTTCCCCGGACTGACGGTCATAAAAAGCTGTCACACCCTTGAAGACGTGAGAAGGGCGGAAGCGGCGGGGGCGGATCTCGTGACGGTGGGCCCGGTGTTCGAGACCCCCTCCAAGAAGGGCATCATCGAACCGATGGGCCTCTCAGCGCTGTCCGACATCTGCTCCGCCTGCAACATCCCGGTGATCGCCCTGGGCGGTATCGGGACCGGGCAGGCAGGGCAGGTAGCCGATGCCGGTGCTTGCGGCATCGCCGGGATAAGGCTCTTCAACGATCCCGAAGCAGAGGAAGAGGATGGTTTCAGGGCCGGGATAGAGGCGCTGAAAAAGAGATGACGGAGGAACTTCCATGAAGGACGACAGAAAGAAGAACATCGATACCCTGTGCATCCACGGAGGCGGAGAAGCCGACCCCTTCTACAAGGCGGTCATGCCCCCGATCTACCAGACTTCGACCTTCGCCTTTTCCTCGACCGAAGAGGGCGCGAGGAGGTTCGAGGGGAAGGAGAAGGGTTACATCTACACGAGGCTCGGCAACCCGACGATCAAAGCGATGGAGGACTCGGTCGCCGCGCTGGAAGACGCTTCTTTCGCTTTCGCCGCCTCCTCGGGGATGGCGGCTATCTCCACGCTTTTCCTCGCCCTCCTGCGAAAAGGCGACCACATCGTGGCGAGCTCCGCCCTTTACGGCGCGACGCGGATCCTCATCGAGGACGAACTGCCGAAGCTCGGTATCGAAGGGAGTTTCGTAGACACGGGGGACGAGGATGAAATATCGAACGCGTGGAAACCGAACACGAAACTGCTCTACGTAGAGACCCCCGCGAATCCCACGCTGAGGATTTCGGACATCGAGCTCTGCGCGCGGCTCGCACACGAAAGGAAGGCCCTGCTCGCCGTGGACAACACTTTCCTTAGCCCGGTCCTCCAGAACCCGTTGCGACACGGAGCGGACCTGGTCCTCCATTCCGTGACCAAATTCCTGAACGGCCATTCCGATGTCGTAGGAGGGGTCGTGGCCGGCAGGGATCCCGGCCTCAGGGACAAGCTGGCGCGCGCCCTGCACCTCTGGGGCGGGACCATGGACCCGCACCAGGCGTGGCTAGTGCTGAGGGGCATCAGGACGCTGTCGATGAGGGTCAGGACGGCGCAGGAGAACGCGAGGGCGGTGGCCGCTTTCCTGAAAGGACATCCCGCAGTGTCGAAGGTCCTCTACCCGGAACTGGAGGAGGACCAGAAGACCAGGGAGATCATGTCGAAGCAGATGAAAGGGCCGGGTTCGCTCATCTCGTTCGAGCTGCGAGGCGGTTTCGAAGCTGGAAGGAAACTCCTGGATTCGGTGAAACTCGCGACGCTTGCCGTATCGCTTGGCGGGGTGGAAACGCTGATCCAGCATCCCGCATCCATGACACATTCGGGAGTGAAGCGCGAGAGCAGGATGGCTTCGGGGATAACAGACGGCCTCGTGAGGCTTTCCGTCGGATGCGAATCGAAGGACGATCTTATCGCGGACCTTGAAGAGGGGCTCGCCCGACTGTAGCAAGACCAATGCTTTCGAAAGGCCACAGAGCCAGGGGACATTGCTCCCCGGATTTTTCGGACGCCTCCGTTTCCCCGTAGACGACATCCCAGAGATGGAGCCCCTGCGCGGGGAGCGCGGGGAACGGCAGATGCTCCTCTCCCCCCGACAGGGCGGATCGGAGGAAATCGGCCGAGACCTTCTCCCTGGAATAACAGACAAGGGCGCCGGCGATGAACCTGACCATCCTGTGAAGGAAAGAGCGGCCCCTGATCTCGATGCAGACCGCGGGCCCCGCGGCGAGCACGGCCGCGGAGCTGATGTTCCTGACGGTGTTCGACCTTCTTCCGTCCGTCGTGGTGAAGGCCCGGAAGTCGTGTTCGCCGGCGAAAAGCGGCAGCGCTTCGGCCATCCTGCCGGCAGAAAAGGCGGGGCGCAAGGCTTCAATGAAAGGAGCTGCTGGTGGCGGCGGCGATTCTCCGAGGTAGATGAAATACCTGTAAGTCTTTTCCAGGCACGAGTATCTCGCGTGGAATTCCGGACCGACCCTGGACACGGAGAACACCCGGATCCCGTCGGGAAGGTTGCTGTTCAACCCCCGGAGTATCTCCCCGCACTCCCTCGCGGGACGCGCGTCGCCGCAGTGGGCAGTGAAGCGCCTGGCGTGTACGCCTCCGTCCGTCCTAGAACACCCGACCATCTTGGGAAAGAACCCTATCTTCCCGAGGGCCGATTCGATCTCGCCCTGGACGGTCTTTTCCCTGCTCTGAATCTGGAAACCGCGGAAATGGGTTCCCGCGAAAGAAAGGTCTATCTTTATCCTGGGAGTGTTCGCGGCCAAAATGTCAGCTGGGCTTTCCTTTTTCAAGGATCTCGGTGATGATCTTCAGGAGCCCCGACGACTGGATCGGCTTCGAGACGTAAGCGTCCGCTCCGAGCTGAAGCCCCTTGTCCCTGTCCTCCTGGGCGCCCTCGGTCGTGATGATCACGATGGGGATGTCCCTCAGGCGGGGATTGCTCTTGACGAGGGTGACGAGCTTCAGCCCGTCCATCACCGGCATGTTGATGTCCGTGAGGATCATGTCCACCTCTTCCGCCTGAAGCTTCTTCAGAGCGTCGACCCCGTCGACCGCCTCGATGATCTTGCACCCCTTGAACCTCTTCAGGGAGAAAGAGATCAGCTGCCTCATCGTGGGGGAGTCTTCAACGATCAGAAAGCGGAGGTTTTCCATGTCTCTATCCTACCCCTGGCTCTGCGACGTGGTCAACAGGTCGAGGAAGCTCTGGATCGTCGTCAGCTTCCTCTCGGACTGGGAATAAAGGCGGCTCGAGAAGATGGCCGTGGCGGCGTGCCCGGCGAGCATGGAAAAAAGCTCGTAATCGACGGCCGTGAAGGCGTCCTTCTGGACCAGCAGCCTGTGGATGTTGATCACTCCTATCACGTTCTCCTTGATCTTGAGCGGGATGCAGGCTATCGGATGCTCGAAATCCACTTCGTAGTTCTTACCCGCCTGGTTGATATAGTAGGGTTCGCCGCTCTTGGCGACATCGCCTATGATGCCTTCGCCTATCCTCAGGTTCGGGAATTTGAAGTCGCTTTCGTATCCTTCGTGGCCGAGCACAACCAGTTCGTTGGATTTCTCGTCGAGAAGCATGAGGGAGAAGACCTCCGCCCCGATGAGGTTTATCACGATCTCCACGACTATGTTGAGGACTTCCTGGAAATCCAGGGTGGAATGAAGCTGGTAGGAGGCCACGTAGAGGTTGGCCAGGTTGTTGTTCTGCTCCTCGATCTCGATGTACCTTTGGGCGAAGTCCTTGTTCTCCTCCTCGACCTGCTGGTGGCGGAGCTCGAACTCCTTCTTTTCGCGTTCGAGGCTTTCGACCCTCTTCCGGAGGACTTCTATCTCCTCCCTGAAGAGGCTGCCGTCGTCGTGAGGCTTGGACTTGGCCTGGGCCACCATGTGGCGGAGCTTTTCGTTCTCCTTGAGGACTTCCTGAATGAAGTCCTTCTGCTGGTTCACGAGCTCGAGGAACTCCTGGCTTTTCTTGA
>ERZ1645192.4990-NODE-4990-length-10400-cov-6.153601_pt1 | contig 10400 bp, 9 predicted proteins | sample MGYA00575354_ERZ1645192 | MGnify/ENA primary metagenome ERZ1645192 (study PRJEB40844, sample SAMN11349763) | freshwater sediment metagenome | isolation source: river sediment | host: Sediment | place: India: Faizupur Khadar , New Delhi | collected 2017-02-21 ...
TGCAGGTAACTTTTGGAGGCAGCATAGAGCGACATGGTCGGGAAAGGAGTAAAAGCGGTTAATGAAGATACAATTAATATATGTCCTTCTTTTTGTTGTTTCATCACTTCGCCTATCAACCGGCATAGCAGGGTAGTATGTACAATGTGTAAACGTAATAGGCGAACAATATCTTCGGGGGAAGTATCGGTGAGGGTATTTCCGAGAGAGATCCCTGCATTGGCAATTAAAACGTCAATGTTCAGCTGATTGTTTTTGCAAAAGCGGAGCAAGTTTTGGGTGGCATCGGGAAGGGATAAATCGAGGATAAGAGGATAAATGTGTATACCATACTGCTGTAATGACATTTCGGCATTTGTAATTTTAGAGGGAGTTCTACCAACAATCAAGAGGTTATACCCTTTTTTGGCAAGTACATGAGCACATTGTAAACCGATGCCGGAACCTGCTCCTGTGATTAAAGCGGTTTTATGTAGTTTAGAATCCGGCATTAGTAGATAAAGGGGAAAATACGTTTTAATTTTCTCGATTTTACTTCTTCGCCAAACAGTACTTCATATTTATGGTAAATCGCATTGGCGCGTGGTACTAAATTAGCGAATGTCCAAACCGCAAAAACAGCCCCTGCTAAAGACCAGGTGAGAACAGCAAAGCCTATCCATTGTATCATTTCTCCAAAATAATGTGCCGAAGACACGTAATTAAACATTCCTCCTTTGGGAAGATAATGATTGGTATCGCCCGGTTGTCGTAGAGATCGAATGATATGGTCGGATGATACATTAATATACATCCCGGCAAAAAACAGTAAAGTGCCGGCAATGAATTGAGGAGAGGTAAACCAATCCGGCGTATAGTAATTGTCAGGGGAGAAATAGAATATCCATCCTCCTTGAGCAATGGCATTGCATAGATTGAAAGTAATACCCATAAACATGATACTCAATGGCATTTTACTGTTACCTTTTAACATAAAAGGAAAAACAAATGCCCTGCGAACATAATGCATTTGAAAAAACACAAAGAAAGTGAAAAGTACCGGTTCGAAACGTCTCTCTGAAAGTGCCCATAAGGTAAACATGGCAAGAAAAACAGGCATTTCCATAAAAGTCCATGCTATTTTGTTGTTAATGGTAATTCCCCATTTCTTATCGACAAACATACCGTAACCCGCTTCTACAAAATATAAAGCAATAAAAACAATGACAGCAATAGCCGTCATTCCTAAAAGAAAATAATTGAAAATTTCCAAGTTGATATGTGTTAAAATTTGTTCCATATAAAATATGTGCAAAAATACACTAAAATAAAATGTCAAGCAGAAAATTGTTCTTTTTTTATGAAAGATTGTCCGGCCTTAAGTTACAGAAAGTTGTTTCTTGTGAAAGTAATATTTTCAATTGATAGTTTTATTATTCTATCATAATGAATGCCGGATAAAGATTAAAAGGAAAAATCGTATATCTTTGCAGTATGATTATAAGACAAGTATGAAGACAGAAAGTGTTAAAATTCAAACAATTATTATTATATTGATGGTTGCATTTCTTTTTATTTCCTGCCATTCGTACAAAAACGTACCGCGAAGGCATCCACACAGATGTCATGATTGTCCTACCTTTTCCCTATTAACCGAAAAACAGCATTTATATGCTTCCGTCTCAACAAAAGAATCAGGATATTAACAAACTTTTAGCCGAATACCTGCCTCTATCAGCGTTAACAGAGGTATGTGAGATGATATCCTCACACGGGGTGCATATCAAAATTACAAAAAGCAGAAAACGTATTCACGGCTCTTATTATCGACCTGTAAAAAATCATCCCCATCGGATAACCATCAATCATGATTTAAATCCCTATGCTTTCTTAATAACTCTTTTACATGAGTTTGCTCACTTATATGCATGGGAATATAATCGTTGTTTGAAACACGGAAAACCATGGAAACAACATTTCTCGAATTTGTTAATAAAGTTTATAGGCGACAATGTTTTTCCTGAAGATATACAAGTAGCTTTACTGACACATTTGAAGCATATTAAATCAAGCGATTTTTTAGATATACCTTTAAGTAGGGTTTTACAAGCCTATGACAAAGAAAGTATATGTGAAAATGGGGAGGTTTTACTGTCTGATATTCCTATGCAAACAACTTTTATTCATGACGGACGAACGTTTATTAAACAAAAGTTATTAAGGAAATATTATTTATGTAAAGAATTGAAAACAAATAAAATGTATAAATATCATCCCTTGGCAAAAGTGATACCGTCAAGGGAGGAAAATTAAAAGCAGCATTGATATATGAAAAAACGCATATTGACGTTAGTGAATATAGTAAACAATAAAATATATAGCATATGAATGATAATAATTATTGTGTAATCATGGCCGGTGGAGTAGGAACCCGTTTTTGGCCCTTAAGTAAAACAACATATCCTAAACAGTTTATTGATTTTTTAGGGGTGGGTAAATCCTTATTACAAATGACTTTTCAACGATTTGAACAAGTTTGCCCGGTTTCCAATATTTACATTGTAACGAATGAGTTATATTATGATTTAATCAAAAAACAACTTCCGCAATTAACAGACGAGCAAATTATCTTGGAACCTATGCGTAGAAATACGGCTCCTTGTATCGCATATGCCAGTTACAGAATTAAAAAAAGAAATCCCGATGCAAATGTTATCGTTTCCCCTTCCGATCATATAATTTTTAACGAGATTGCATTTATAGAACACATCAAATCAGCTTTAGCATGCATAGATAAAAATCCATGGTTGCTAACATTAGGTATACGACCCACTCGTCCTGATACCGGATATGGATATATTCAATACAATGATAAAAATCGTTATATTCCGGATAGAAGAATATATAAAGTGAAAGTTTTCACTGAAAAACCTGAACTTGATTTAGCGAAAAAATTTATTGAAAGTGGAGATTTTCTTTGGAATGCAGGTATTTTTGCCTGGAAATTGAGTGCGATTTTCAAAGCCTTTAAAATGTATCTGCCGGATGTAGATGAATTATTTGAACATATAGAGGATAAAATAGGGACGCCGGAAGAAAAACCAGCCATTGCCAAAACATATTCTTTGTGTCGCTCTATTTCTATTGATTATGGAATAATGGAAAAAGCAGAGAATGTCAATGTGCTTTCTTCCGATTTCGGCTGGTCTGATTTGGGAACATGGACCGCTTTATTTGAACAACTTAAAAAAGACGAAAATAATAATGCGATTGCATCCCAATCCGATGTGTTTACTTATAAAACATCCGATTGCATTATCAATACTCCTAAAAATAAAGTTGTGGTTGTGCAAGGCTTAAAAGACTATATAATCTCTGAAAGCAATGATATTTTATTGATTTGCAATAAAAACGATGAACAACAAATTCGTCAATTTGTTACCGATGTACAAATAAAAAAAGGGGATGAATATGTTTAATATTATTTAATCGAACCTATGGCAGAAGAAAATGAAATTATTCAGGATGTAACTTCGAATGAATACAAATATGGCTTTGTATCGAATATTGATACCGATTATTTCCCCAAAGGGATAAGTGAAGAAATAGTACGAAAAATTTCGGCATTTAAAAAAGAACCCGAATGGTTATTGGATTTTCGTTTAAAAGCTTATCGTAAATGGCTGACAATGAAAGAACCTACCTGGGCTCATTTAAAGTATAACCCAATAGATTATCAAGACATTATTTATTTTGCCGTCCCTAAGAAGAAGGATAAAAAGAGTTTAGATGAAGTAGACCCGGATGTCTTGGATATGTTTAATCGCTTGGGGATTAATTTAGAAGAGCAAAAAATGCTTTCGGGAGTAGCCGTAGATGCAGTAATTGATTCCCAATCTGTGAAAACTACCTTTCAAGAGACATTGGAAGAACAAGGTATTATTTTCTGTTCCTTTGGCGAGGCTGTCCAAAAACATTCTGATTTGGTTAAAGAATATTTAGGGAAAGTAGTGCCTATCGGAGATAATTTTTTTACTGCACTCAATTCCGCAGTCTTTAGTGATGGCTCTTTCTGTTATATTCCCAAAGGAGTGAAATGCCCCATCGAACTATCTACCTATTTTCGTATAAATGCATCGAATACAGGACAATTTGAACGAACATTGATTGTGGCCGAAGAAGAAGCCTATGTAAGTTATATGGAAGGCTGTACAGCGCCACAGCGAGATGAAAATCAATTGCATGCTGCTGTAGTCGAAATTTTTGCCATGAAAAATGCGGAAGTTAAATATTCAACGGTTCAGAATTGGTATCCAGGGGATAAAGATGGGAATGGAGGAATATATAATTTTGTTACCAAAAGAGGAATTTGTGAAGGAGAAAATTCAAAAATATCATGGACACAGGTAGAAACAGGTTCTGCCGTAACATGGAAATATCCCAGTTGTATATTAAAAGGGGACAACTCTGTCGGCGAATTTTATTCTGTAGCGGTAACCAATAATTACCAACAAGCTGATACGGGCACAAAAATGATACATATTGGAAAAAACACCAAAAGCACGATTATTTCCAAGGGGATTTCGGCAGGTTACAGTCAAAACAGTTATCGAGGATTGGTGCGTATTGCTAAGCAGGCTACGAAAGCACGAAATTACTCACAATGTGATTCATTGTTATTAGGGGATAAATGTGGAGCCCATACATGGCCTTTTATCGAATGCAATAATAAAACAGCCATTTTGGAACACGAAGCTTCTACATCAAAAATTTCAGAAGACCAGCTTTTTTATTGTCAACAACGTGGTATAAGCACCGAAAGTGCCATAGGATTAATAGTAAATGGATATGCCAAAGATGTATTGAAGCGATTACCCATGGAATTTGCTGTTGAAGCGCAAAAATTGTTGAATATAAGTATAGAAGGATCTATAGGTTGATTCTATACAGCCTTGAATCAATATGTCAACAAAGAAATAAATTACGAATTAATTTTCTTCTTTGAACTCTTCGGCAAATTTTTGAATATTATCATGATGAATCAGAGAAACCGATTTATCGACTTTAGAAATCTTCTTGATGATAAATCGTTCCATGAAATTCATGTCTTCAAAAATAAATTCACCTCCTAAATAGTATTTAGACTTAGCATGGTTCAATAGTTCAGCAGGAAAGGCAGCTTTCATTTCCTCTTGTTGCTTTTCCGTTCCCGGGTCCATACCGCAAATAAATAAACCAAGGGGTTTATTTATGAGATGGTCTTTGTTTTTCAAAGAAAAATTTTTAATACTTTTAATGGGGTTTCCTGCATAAATAGCGGTTCCTAAAATGCAAGCGTCGTAATTGTTAATGTTAGGTTTCTTGTGGTCTTTGAGATTTATTAACGTAATCTCTTCACCTAACTTTTCGCCTAATTGTTGAGCGACTTTGGCAGTTGTTCCGTGTTTGGAACTAAAAATAATAGCAATTTTCATAAGCATTCGTTTTACCGGTTATTAAAAATTAAGATTCACCATAGACTACAATGGTGAATCTTAAAAAAATTATTTTTTCATAGCAAATTCTCTACCCGCATGTAAGCAAGCGATATTTACATCAACAATATCTTGCCCTTTACGGAGGAAAGTATCTTCGATGGTCTTTTCTATGTCTTCGAACCTAAGTTTTAAGAAAGGTGTTGTTGCACCAAGAATAACCATATTAGAAGAACGTGCAGAGCCTAAATCTTTAGCAATTTGGTCGGCATCGATGGCAATTTTATTTTTTAATGTATGGATGCGATTCATCAAAACGGTGTTATCCGGATAATTAGGAATATTGATAAAGGGGTTTGTATTGGTAATAACCCATCCATCCGCTTTTAACATGGGCAAGTATCGCAATGCTTCCATAGGTTCAACGGAAATAATTAAGTCGGCTTTACCCATGGGAATTAAGTCGGAAGCTATTTCTTTGTCGGATAGACGAAGATGAGATTGCACGTCTCCACCCCTTTGGCTCATTCCATGAACTTCTGCTTGTTTAAGAAATAATCCTTGTTTTACAGCTGTATTCCCGATTATTGTGGCGATAGATAAAATTCCTTGTCCGCCAACACCTGCTAATATGATATCTATATTCATTATATTAATATTTATTATTTACAATTTATTTACTTTTCGCTTTCATTCTTTTCTTCAGTGTTTGGACACATTCGCGTTGTGGAATAATAACAGAAACACCTTGATATTTTAGCTCTTCGGCAATAATATTTACATTAGTTTGATGTTGATTTGAAAGAGGTTTCAAGATGCGAATATGTTCTTTTTCAACGCCCAATCCCAAACAAATGCTTTCTAAACGACCGACACCGTGTGATTTTTGTCCGCCGGTCATACCGGTTGTGGAATTATCGAGTATCATCACGGTAATAGGTGTATTTTCCATCACACAATCGAAAAGAGAAGTGATGCCGGAATGACAGAAGGTAGAATCGCCAATAACGGCAACGCTTGGATGTAAACCTGCGTCTGAAGCACCTTTAGCCATAGTTATGGAGGCTCCCATATCCACGCAGGCATAAATAGCATTATAAGGAGGTAATGCACCTAAGGTATAACAACCTATATCAGAGAATACACGTCCTTTTCCGTAAGGAGTGATGGCTTCATTTAAAGCGTTATAAGAATCGATGTGTGGGCAACCTAAACATAAAGCCGGTGGTCTAGGAGCTACAATATCGGGTATTTTTTCACCTTCAGTATCAGGCAATCCTAACGCATGAGCAACTACATTAGCGTTAAGTTCACCAACACGCGGTAAACTGCCGTCTAAACGTCCTTTTACTGTTAAACAACGATTTAATAAACCACGTAATTGTTCTTCAATGATAGGATATCCTTCTTCCATAACCAAGATGGATGAACATTCATCAGCCATTTTGGCAATTTGTTTTTCAGGAACAGGATATTGAGTTATTTTTAATGTCGGATAGGGGCAGTTTCTGTCGGGATAATTCTCCATAAGATAATTATAAGCAATACCGGTGGTTATGATGCCCATCGATTTATCTTTAGCATCAATATAGGCGTTGAAAGGAGAATTTTCAATATCTTTTTTAATGGCAGTTTGTTTATCGAGTAACTCTTTGTATTGTTTCCGTGCAATTGCCGGGAGTAAAATAAATTGTTTTGGATTATCGGGTAATTTTAATTCGTTTTGAGGTCTTTTTGTTTTGCAAACTACACCGGAACGGGAGTGAGCTAAACGGGTCGTAACGCGTAATAAGACGGGTATTTTATGTTTTTCAGAAAAATTGAAAGCTTCAATGGTCATATCGTAGGCTTCTTGTTGATTAGAGGGTTCGAAAATCGGAATGATGGCAAACTGTCCGTAATATCTTGAATCTTGTTCGTTTTGGGAAGAGTGCATGCTAGGATCATCGGCAGCAAGAACAATCAATCCTCCATTTGCGCCGGTAATAGCTGAGTTCATAAATGCATCGGCAGCAACATTTAATCCGACATGTTTCATACATACAATGGCACGTTTCCCGGCATAGGACATACCTATGGCAGCTTCCATAGCGGTTTTTTCATTTGCCGACCATTGACGATGTATTTTACTCTCTTCTGCTTGTTTCGACGCTTGTATATATTCCATGATTTCTGTTGAAGGAGTGCCCGGATATGCATAAATTCCGGATATGCCTGCATCCAATGCTGCTTGCCCAATCGCTTCGTCTCCTAACAATAGTAACTTTTGCATAATATTTATGATTTTATTTATATATAGTTAATTATTTAAATTCCAATAAATAAAGTAATAATTTGTTTGTAACAAATAAAAAATGTTGAACTATTAATTTAGTAATTGTTTTCTTTGGTAAGTTTGCCCGATTCGTTATAAAATTTCCACTTGCCTGTTTTTTGTCCGTTCTTGTAATATCCTACATAATGAACATTCCCGTTAGGATACCATACGGTGTATTTACCGTCTACTTTTCCGTTTACATACATACCCTGACTATTCTTTTTGCCATTTTCAAACCAGGATATCCATATGCCATTTTGTTCATTCTTTTCGTTATAGGTGCCTTCAATAAACTTCTGATTGTTTTTAAAATATAAAGTTTCTTTGTATAAATTTTTATTTCCTTCATCATCAACGATATATTCAGCTGTTTTTTTTGGTTTACCATCAGGCCAAGTATCAATTACAACAGTTTCTTTTTTTTGGTTTTTACAAGACAAAAAACAAATACTGAAAACTAACGGTAAAAGTAAAAGTAATGTCTTTGCGTTCATACTATTGAGAAGATTTTTTATAAGCATTATTCAATTCTTCAATTACATACTTTGTGATATCATACACTTCATTTGCGTATAATATGGCTGAGCCGGTAGAAGTAGCCAACACATAGTCAGCTTTGTATTTTTTGTCGTTCACTCTACGAGCAGCATTAACGATAGAATCTGTAATTTCTTTTTGAACAGACATTTCCTTCATGGCTAAGGTTTGAGAATACTGCTCTTGTAATATTTGTAAAGTTTCGGCTTCTTTTTGCAATTGTTTTTCAGCATTTTGCATTTGTGTTTGTGTTAATATGTTGTTTTGAACATTAATTTGATAATTTTTATATTTTTCCTCAAAAATTGCCTTTTTACTTTCTAATTCTTGTTGGTACTTCGTTGCTTCGGTTTCTAAATCCTTTTTCAATATTTCAGCTAAGGTAAAATGTTTAATGATGGAATCATTGTTAACCGTTAACATAATGGAATTATTACTTTTAGAAATGTATTTAGCTAAATTATCAGATTCATCATTTTGAGTAAAATGCAATATGTACAATATGATAAGTCCGATACATAGAATTGAGAACCCAAGAATATTTAGAATAGTATGGGTTCTGTTTTTGCATGTTTTTTCTTGATTAAAAACATCATTTATGCTTTTATCGGTTATAGGATTAGGGTTCTCTAGCTGATTTTCTATTTCCTGTATTTGATTCTCATTAGAATTAATTTCGTCCATTTTGATTATATGTTTTATGTATTAATAGAATGATTAGTTTCCCATATCAGATAAGAATTTAATTCTCATTAAACGAATTTCTTCGAGACTATATTCGTCTTCCCCTAAATCTCGTAGAGCCGTCTCTAAGGAGTCTAATTCTGTATTCATCAGATAGTCCATAATTTCTTCTTGATGATAAAGGTCAATAGTTTCATCGATATAATAGTTAATATCCAATTTAGTTCCCGAAAAAATAATACTTTCAATTTCCGTAAGTAATTCATCTTTTGTCAGATTTTTAGCGATAGCAATATCTTCAAAACTAATTTTTCTGTCAATATTTTGAATGACATATACTTTTAATCCGGATTTATTGATTACTGATTTAACGACTAAATCTTGAGGTCTTTCTATTTCATTGTCTTCAACGTATTTTCGAATTAAATTGATAAAAGCCTGACCGTATTTTTGAGCTTTGCCTGCACCGACACCTGTAATTTGCGTTAGTTCATCCATTTTGGTTGGATAGTGTACACACATATCTTCCAAGGATATTTCTTGGAAAATAACATAAGGGGGTAGGTTTTCTTTTTTTGCTATGCTTTTCAATAAATCTTTAAGCATATTAAAAAGCACTTTATCAATGACTCCGTCTTTTTGAACCGGAATGGATTCGTCAAGTTCTTCATCCTCATCTTCGTTATTTACTTTAACAATAGGGATAGAAATAGGTTTTTTCAAGAATTTTTCACCGGTTGGAGTAAGTTTTAAAATACCATAATTCTCAATGTCTTTAACAATTAATTTCTCAAATAACATTTGACGTATTAATGAGGACCAAAATTTTTCATCTTTGTCCTGACCTTCGCCAAAGCATTTAATTTCATTGTGTTTAAACTTTTTAATTTCCGATGTTTCATTACCGATAATTACATTGACAATGTGTTTTTCTTTGTATTGTTGTTTTAATTCCTTAATAACTGACAATAAAATTTGTACGTATTCTTTTCCTTCCATTTTTAATTTAGGGTGTAAACAGTTATCGCAACAACCGCAGTTTTCCTTATCATAAGATTCTCCAAAATAGAATAATAAGTGTTTACGGCGGCAGAGACTTGATTCAGCATAAGCCATAGTTTCAGATAATAGTTGTTTGGAAATTTCTTGTTCGGAAAAAGGTTTGTTTTTCATCAACTTTTCCAATTTTAACAGGTCATCATAGCAATAGAAAGCGACACAGGTAGCATCACCATCATCACGTCCGGAACGACCCGTTTCTTGATAATATCCTTCCAAACTTTTGGGCATGTCGTAGTGTATAATATAACGTACGTTTGGTTTGTCAATACCCATTCCAAAAGCAATAGTAGCGACAATTACATCGATATCTTCCATCAGGAATTTATCTTGATTTTCAATGCGTATAT
>ERZ1645192.4991-NODE-4991-length-10400-cov-5.630256_pt1 | contig 10400 bp, 9 predicted proteins | sample MGYA00575354_ERZ1645192 | MGnify/ENA primary metagenome ERZ1645192 (study PRJEB40844, sample SAMN11349763) | freshwater sediment metagenome | isolation source: river sediment | host: Sediment | place: India: Faizupur Khadar , New Delhi | collected 2017-02-21 ...
AAATCACCACTCAAATTTTGGTATGAAATATTTAAGCTTGCAGATGGAACTCCCGTTCCTAATTTATAAGTCATAACCTTCCCCACTGCACTAATATCCCATACTCTTAAACCGCTTGCACTTCCGCTGTATAAATTAGAATTAGGTGTTGTTGTAGGACCATATTCGTTTTTGTATGATGCGTAAAAACAAGCATGCGTATGTACCGAAATATTATTATTTGCATGAACTAAATATACTTCATGATGCGTGCTTTGGTTATCTCCTTTTCTGTCAATATGCCATATTGTTAGACCTGAATCGGGAAGGGAAACATTTCTCCCCATTTTACGTCTGCTTTCTAACAGAAAAAACTCTGTTGTATCGTTTGTATTATTAAACTTATAACATGTTGAAGAGTTCGCGGTATCCTTTACTGTTCCATTAAAAAAAGTTACATCAACAACCTTTCCCCATCCTGCATTACTTCTAAAAAATGGATTTGGGGGAACCGGATTATAGCTATTTGAAGTACTACACATTAAATCAAAACCACCAATACCATCAACACCGGTATTACTATCGTATTAATAGGTATCGGGCCATTTTCCTATCATGTGCCCGTTTTCGTGAACAACAGTCGCTATTTTTAAAGGGTTATTTGCCGGAGAACAATTATAAGAACCCGAATGCACTCCATCGGCAGTAAATTGAGAATAAGTACCTTGATGATACCACATTCCTTTCGACCAATTTTGGGCAACACCGGTATACATTAAATTAATAGCCATTATACTTCCATCGGGATTTATAGATAATGTAGAAAAGTCGAAACCCTGTGAATTTACCCAGTTTAATGCTAATCCGAGAATTTCTTGAGCTCCTGAACCAAATTCCATTGCTTCATACGCTGCAAAAGTTTTAGGTGCACGAAAATATCCAAAAACAACATTCTCATAATCGACTAATCCACCGGAAATATCCGAATAATATTTTCGAAGAGAACCGTTATTCCCGTAATTGGTATAGGATAAATTATTACAAAAATTTTCAAATTCACTTTTAGGTAAGGTAGAAACTTCATCCGAGAAATCGACTAAAATACATATCCCTTTAATAGCCCCTTTCACAATATGTGGCTCCGTTCTAGTATCGCTTCTATCATAAGAATCAGGATGTAACAGTTTTTTATTATTCGATATTAATTTATTTCTTGCTTCTTCTGTTATATCTATTCTTTTCGATAAATTTAAATCACTTCTCAACGTTGCTTCATCGCCTTCAATTCCTTTATAAATAATACCCGTTGATATTAATTGAGTTCTGTCGTTTGTAAGTTTGGCATAATGAATCCAGTTTGTTTCGGGATCGCGAATTAAGGTATACCCATCTAGCCCTTCAGCACGCATATAATATTCCGTACCATATAATTTCAAATCAACAAAAGAACCATCGGGTTGTTTAAACCGTATTATTTCCCCATTATAGGGCGCTGAAAATAAATTAAAGGAGCAACATGCAAAAATTAGGAGTAGCAGTTTTTTCATTGTATTGATATTTACTTTTATTAAAAATAAAACAGATGCTATTTAAGACTATTTTACGGTTTCTTTCCAAAATACAAATAAATTTTTTCCAATTCCAAAGCCACTTATTCAACATTTTTTCGTCTTAATACTGAGTTGGCATGTATTTTGATAAATATTAATTAATGTTAAATTTAAGACAAACAAGGTAATTTTAAATAAATTTGCAAGCGTTTTCCATTTTTATAAATATGAAAAAAATAATTATCCCTCTTTTATTTATATTTTCTTTTTTTTCTCTTCAAGCACAAACGGAGGAGAAAGCAAAGAACCTAAGCACAACAGCAGAAATTACGTTTGAAAAATTGTCACACGATTATGGCACAGTAACGATGGATGCGAGTGGGCTAACCGATTTTAAATTTAAAAATACAGGAACCGAACCGCTTATTTTATCGAATGTAATTACAACATGCGGATGCACCGTTCCAGAATGGCCTAAAGAACCTATTTTACCTGGGAAAACAGGAGTTATAAAAATAAATTACACGCGAATGAAAACTCCAGGCGTTATAAACAAACAAGTAAAAGTAATATCGAATGCAAAAAACGGAGATATTATTCTAAGTATTGAAGGGTATATATTATCTAAAAAAGAAGAGAAAACGCAGAAAAAATTAAATAAGACTAACTAAAAAATTTAATCTATATGAAAAAAAATATCATTATTTTGTTGGTAATTACAATGGCCTCTTTTTCTGTTTATGCTCAAACATCTGTTACTGGTTCGCCAAGCGAGGGTCAAGCAAACGAAAGCATGGCTTTAATTACGTTTAATAAGCTTGTACACGATTATGGAACGATAACAAAAGATGCCGACGGAAATTGCGAATTTACATTTACTAATACGGGGAAAGAACCTTTAATCCTTTCGAAAGTTAATACAACTTGTGGATGCACCGTTCCAGAATGGCCTAAAGAACCTATTTTACCTGGAAAAACAGGAACTATAAAAGTTAACTACACTAAAACAAATATTATTGGCAATATTAGTAAACAGGTTACCGTTATTTCGAATGCAAAAAATGGGAATATTGTTTTAAGCTTAAAAGGTGTTGTTGTTGAAAAATAATGTTTAATTTTGCAAAGACAATTTGTATATATTTTTTATTTGATTAAAATATAAACCTTTATGAAAAAAATATTTTTAACATTAAATTTGGTAGTTGGATTTATTTTAGGTGTTTGCGCCCAAAATTCAACTTCTGTGTCCACTATAAAATCAGATGAAAATGCAAATGCACCTGTAATTACTTTTGAAAGCACCGTACATGATTATGGCGATCTTCAAAAAGGAGGTGATGGCAAACATGATTTTATTTTTAAAAACACGGGGATGGAGCCATTAATTCTTACTAATGTTTCCAGTTCCTGAGGCTGCACCGTATCGGCATGGCCGAAGGAACCCATTTTACCAGGAAAATCTTCAATGATTACCGTAAATTACACCCGAACAACTACTGTTGGACCAATTAGCAAACAAATTACCGTACAATCGAATGCAAAAAACAGTACGGTTGTATTAAGTATTAAAGGAAGAGTTGTAGAAACAACAACTACTGTACCTGAAAAAACATCAAATCAAACACTATCACCCACAAACTAAAATAAATCTTTTGTATTTTTTTAGTTAACAAATAAATGTAAATTTGTAACCGATTTATCGAATGATAAATCGGTTTTTTTAATCTAATTTTAAATATTATGCCAAAAATATCACAAAAAGGATGTCAAATGCCGGCATCCCCCATTAGAAAACTTGTTCCTTTTGCTGATGAAGCTAAAAAAAGAGGAGTTAAAATTTTTCATTTAAATATCGGACAGCCCGATATTGAAACACCCGAAATTGCGATGAATGCAATACGAAATACCGATATAAAAGTTGTTGAATATAGTCATTCCGCAGGAATTCCATCATACCGTAAAAAACTTTGTGAATACTACAAACGGTTTGATATTAACATAAGCCCCGACGATATTATTGTTACCAACGGAGGGTCGGAAGCTATTATGTTCGCTATGCAAACATGCTTAAACGAAGGAGAAGAAGTTATTATTCCGGAACCCTTTTATGCCAATTATAACGGATTTGCAAAAAGTACGGGCATAATTGTTAAGCCAATTCACTCTGTTATAAAAAATGGCTTTGCATTACCTCCAATGGCCGATTTCGAGAAAGCAATTACTCCGAAAACAAAAGCAATCATGATTTGTAATCCGAGTAACCCTACCGGATACTTATACTCGAAAGAAGAATTAGAAACATTGAGAGATATTGTTTTAAAACACGATTTATATCTTTTATCCGACGAAGTTTACCGTGAATTTTGTTACGACGGAAAAACACATTATTCTGCTATGTGCTTAAAAGGAATTGAAGAAAACACGATTCTTTTAGATTCTATATCAAAAAGATACAGCGCTTGCGGAGCACGTATCGGATTTATGATTAGTAAGAATAAAGAAATAATGAAAGCAGCCATGAAATTTGCTCAGGCTCGTTTAAGTCCACCTACTTTCGGACAAGTTCTTGGTGAAGCAGCTATAGATACACCTAAATCATACTTCGATAGTGTACAAAAAGAATACATTGCTCGTAGAAATATAGTTGTTGAATCTATAAATAAAATGCCTGGTTGTTTTTGTCCGAACCCAAGCGGTGCTTTTTATGCAGTAGCTAAATTACCTATTGATGATAGCGACAAATTCTGTCAGTGGTTATTAGAAGATTTTCATTTTGAAAATCAAACAGTTATGCTAGCCCCTGCTTCTGGATTCTACTCAACCCCCGGTGCAGGAAAAGATGAAGTTCGCATTAGCTATGTTCTAAAATTGGAATCACTGAAAGGTGCTATGAAATGTTTAGAAGAAGCATTAAAAGTGTATCCCGGAAAAACGATTTAATTTTCTATTTTATTAAAAAAACCCTGCAGAATTCTTTTTTGCAGGGTTTTTTATTTATACATTTTTAAAGATTTCTACTTATGTTTATTATACTTAACTATTTTAGTATGTCCTTCTCTATCCATTATTTTAACTAAATATAGGCAATTTTTATTTATTTGATATGGAATTTTAATAATACTATTTGAATTAAAACTACTTATGTAAAGCAATTTACCAGTAATATCAACCAAACTTACCTGAATATCTTTATTTTCATTATTATTTATGCAAATTTCATCATTTTCGCCTTGAAAAATCTGAATTTTAGTATCTTCTTTTTGTGGTAAGTTCGTCGGATTAACACGAGTCCAATCTACTTCAGTACTATCTGGATAGTATTTCAAATTCACAAAAGCATAACCGGCTCCATTTATATAATAAGTATAGGTTCTAAGGTCGTAGGCTTTTGATTGAAATAATTTCCAACCTCCTAATATGGCGGGATATTTAACCCAGGTACTGTCAACTACATGTCTGAAATTATTTTGTCTTAAGCACGGGAAAGAGCCATCAGGTGTTTTAATCGTTCCCCATGCATCAATAATAGATGTAATATAACAATTCTCTTTTTGACGAGCGGAGTCAATTTTAATACCTAGAACCGTAAGTCCGTATTTAATTTTTATATTATAACTACTTGTATCATTAAAAGAAGTATTATATGTAGCAGGTAAGGTTATCATTGTCTCCGGATTATTAAATACCATGGGCACTTCTATTCCATTTCCGATAAAATCGCCTGATGCGCCTAAAAGTTGTACCGAAGAATTCGATTTATTTACGAAAGCAGTCATAGAATCGGGAATATAACCACACATATTGGCTTGTGGAAAATTGTTCGCGAAAGGAGTAGATGCCGGATCAACATAATGAATAGTGATAGATGTATCACTTTGTAATTCGGTAAAATCCCATACTTTATTTTCTCCGGAAGAACCGGGAGTAATTGAAGCTGCTGGGGTTTTATCGGTCGACTGATTTATAAGTGTTCCAATATTAGCAAAATCGCTAGATGTAATTATAATTTGAGATTGAACGCACTTTATTTCCATTATAAATAAAATACCAAGCAATAATTTAAATTTCATAATTTTTTAATTTTTTAATTTTATTCGAATTATCTATTTACATACACTTATTATAAAGAATACCCTATATGTTTATTGTATTTTTTTTAAATTTATTCTTATATTTTTTTGCAGATTTAAAAAAAACTCATTAATTTACATTTAAATACGAATGTATGAAAAAGTTTTTCCCTTTTTGCTTTTTATTTTTTATAATTCCTCTTATACCTTATGCTCAATTTGATAATAATTGGGAACAAAAAGTAGATCCTATTGTTTTAAAAAAAAGCAAGTCCGAAACAAATACGGAATTTATTATTGTAATGGAAGAACAAGCTGAATTAAGTAAAACTAATACATTAAAAACAAAAGAAGAAAAAGGATTGTTTGTTTATAAAACCTTAGTCGAAATTGCAACACGAACACAAAAAGAAGTTATTCAAATACTTCGCAATAAAAATGCCCTTTTTCAATCATATTGGGTTGCTAATGTTATATGGGTTAATGGCGACATAAGTATAATACAAGAGATTGCTCCGCTTTCTGCTGTTAAAGAAATAATTGAAAATGCAAGTTATACTTTTCCAAAACCTATTGAAAATATTGAAAGCACTTCCGAATCGCGTACTATTGAATGGGGTATTACTAAAACACAAGCAGATAAGGTATGGGCTCTAGGCTATACTGGACAAGGAATTGTTATTGGAGGCGATGATACCGGTTACGACTGGACACACCCTGCTTTAAAAAAGAAATACAGAGGTTGGAATGGGACTTCAGCAGACCATAACTACAACTGGCACGATGCGGTAAAATCGGGAAATGGCGGCGCTTGTGGGATAAATGCACTTGCCCCATGTGATGATTTTGGTCACGGTACCCATACCATGGGAACCATGGTTGGCGATGATGAAGCAGGGAACCAGATTGGAATGGCTCCAGGCGCAAGCTGGATAGGATGTAGAAATATGGATGTTGGAAATGGCACTTTTACCATGTATGTTGAATGTTTCCAGTTTTTTTTAGCCCCTACCGACTTAACCAATTCGAATGCAAATCCTTTAAAATCGCCACATGTAATTAATAATTCGTGGGGTTGTATTGAATCGGAAGGATGCAATAGTAGTAATTATGCAACAATGGAAACGGTTATAAAAAATCTGAATGCAGCAGGAATCGTTGTTGTTTCATCATCAGGAAATAGTGGACCTAATTGTTCAACCATTGATACCCCTCCAAGTATTTTTGCTAATAGTTTTGTTGTTGGATCTACTACCAATTCCGATGAAATATCATCTTTTAGTAGTAGAGGGCCTATTACTATTTATTCATGCAATGAAGTAAAACCAGATGTAACTGCTCCAGGTACCGGAATACGTTCTAGCTACAAGGATGGCACTTATACTACAATGAGCGGAACAAGTATGGCGGGACCTCATGTTGCTGGATTAGTAGCCTTAATTATTTCAGCAAACCCTGAATTAGCAGGACAAGTAGATTCGATAGAAAATATTATCAGAAAAACAGCTACCCCTTTAACAAGTACCGAAAACTGTGGAAGTATTTCCGGTTCGCTCATTCCAAATTACACCTTTGGACATGGCCGTATTGATGCACTTGCAGCAGTTAACATGGCTGTTTCTATTAAAGAAACCGAAAAAAAAGAATTCCCCATCCAAATTTATCCGAACCCTTGTTCCGACTATATTTCAGTTGAATTTCAAAACAAACAAGCGAATGCAGTTCTTCATATTTACAACAATATGGGTCAACTTGTGCTTGACAGCAAGATAGAACCATTTAAAAAGATAAATATTTCAGCACTTTCGGAAGGTGTATTTTTTTATGTAATTGAAACCGAAACAATTCATTTTAATGGTAAATTGGTAAAAATTAAATAATTATTTAAATATCTAATAATGTATTTTATTTTATATTTCTTTTATTTTATCTTTGTAATAACAAATATTAGCATATAAACTTATGGAAAAATCAAACTGGACAAAAGAAGAATTTATTGCATATATTTTATTATATGCAACCAAAGCAAATTTTGTTGAAACACCTGAAGAAAAAGAGATTATTCTTTCGAAAGTAAATGCACAATCATATCAAAAAATTCATAAAGAATTAGATAACGATAACGATTTTCAGAGCATTCAAAAAATATTAGCAAACTTAGGCAAGTTTAGCTATACTAAAAGAAATATTGATTTGTTAATTAGCGAAATTCGGATGCTTTATTTATCTGATGGGGACTGTAATTCTAATGAAAACACCATGTTCCTTGGGTTAAAAAGACTTTTAAAAGATAAAACGTTTTAATACCGACCTCTTTTATATAACCGCAGGAAAATATTTTATTTTATTTTTTCTGTAATTGCAATGCTTTTTGGTAGCATTGATTTGCTTTTTCCTTATCCCCTATATTTTGGTACGATCCTGCTAAATTTAAATACGTTTGAGGATTTTCTGGTTTAATTTCGATTGATTTTTTAAAAAATTCAATCGATTTAAGAAAATCTTTTTTTAATCCATAGGCTACTCCTAAATTTTCTAATAGAGATGCATCGTTTGGAGAAATAGCATAAGCTTTCATCATAAACTCAATAGACTTATTTAAATTATTATAATATTTACCATAAACCTCCCCTATTTTACTATATGCCGGAGCATATTTCGGATTTTTTTCTAATAATAGATTCATGATATAAATTACCGAATCGAGCTGCATCCTATTTTCATAAACTGCGGCTAGTCCAACATATAAATCATTATTTGTTGGTTGATATATGATTAATTTTTTATAACTTTCTAATGCTTCGGTATAATCTTTATTTTTATTACTTACTTGGGCGCAATACAACCAATTATTTAACGCTTCTTTATGTCCGGGACTTAATTTTAACGCATTTTCATAATACAATCGAGCTGTTTTATAATCTTCTATATCAATCATTGCTTTCCCTAATAATAACCATCCTGCAACATATTTCGGATGAATTTGAATCCCTTTATTTAAGTAACTAATTGCATCCTGAATCATTTTTTGTTTTTTTAACGTATCGGTTTCTTTTTCGGCACGCTCTAGTGTTTGCCCACCTGCAGAAACATTGCATTTTGCACTATTCTTGGATATTTTAACATCTGTCGTAAATAAGGTGTAGTCGTCGTGCCATGCTGGGTTACGGGCTATTGTTTTAATAGAATATCCTAATAGTATGATGCCTGTTATAATAAAAATTGTTCTTTGATTAACCCATTTGGGAAGATAAGTAGTCATTAAATAAGCCAATACAATGCAAAAGCCAAGTATAGGAATAAAAACAAAGCGTTCATTCATAAACGTTCCTATAGGAAATATAAGATTTGATGCAATAGAGAATGTTAATCCAAAGAAAATAATACTATATGAAATAATATTTTTTTTTCTAAATAAAATGATTGAAATAGTAATAAGGGCGATATATATAAGCATTGAAATTAAAACACGCAAATCCATTATTTCCATCAATGGAATTTGTTTTGGATAATAATCGTGAGTTAAAGGATGAGGAAATAAAATAAGCAACAAATATTTTCCCCAAGTGTAAAAAATTGTAGCATATTTTTGTATTGTATTCGCTTCAATAAAAGGGTTATTTAACAATTCATAATCGGGTGAAGAGCTCATAAAATCGCCCAGTACCATGGTTCGTATAATCATAAAAAAAACAGACACTATGAATAAGCTAAATCCTATTATAGCTGTTTTTTTAATAGAAGCTTGTTTAAAAAAATAAATAGTTAATGGAATAACCAGCACAAAAGAAATAGCATTTTCTTTTGATAATAATCCAAAAAAGAAAATAGCACAAGCGATGATTATATTTTTAATTTTCGAATTTTCAACATATTTCAACATAAAATATAAAGCACCAAAATTTGCCAAAAGACTCATTATATCATCTCTCCCTTTAACATTAGCAACAACTTCGGTATGTAACGGGTGGGCTGTAAAAAATAAAGTAGCCATAAATGCAAGAGAAAAATAAAATTTATGTTTTTCTTGTTTAAAAAGCATGCATAGAATTTTATATACGAGTACACACGCAAAAGCATACATTAGTATATTTATAAGATGTCCTACTAATGGATTTAAGCCCATTATTTCGTATTCAAGGGCAAAGGTTATATGCGATAACGGGCGGTAGCGGCCCCCTGCAACCAAGTTTTTTTGAACTCCGAAAAATCCAACAAACGAATCTGTTGTTAAAATATCCCAAACGCCATCAAGCCCTTTCTTAGTAAATTTATTATCGGTAATCATTAATCGGTCATCAAGCGTATACTGATTAAAAAGAGAATTTGCATAAAGAATAAATGCAAAAGCAAAAATAAGATAAGATGGTAATGACCAGAATGATGAAAAATGGACAGCTTTATTTTTTTTGTTGTCCGTTTGATTTGATTTATTTAATTGAACTGTTTTTTTCATTTTAAAAAGAAAAATAAAATTTCTTATTCAAAATCGGGATATAATAAATATTTCTTTCTAATTTTTTTATAATTTTTAATGTCTGTTTGCCAGGAAGCACGTATAACGTCTTCGCTTTCTCCTTTTATAATTTGTTCTTTTAACTTTGAATTTCCAGCAAGTTGATTAAAATAGGAATTAAAAAAACTAGTCTGCGCTACTAATTCTTTGTGTGTTTCTAATAACCAATAAAGATATATAGAACGTAGGTTTTTAACATAAACATCGGCAAACTCCGTTAAATTATATCCATAGCATTGTATTCCTTTATATTTCTAACATGGGCAACTTTTAACAAGTCGTAAC